>RCMY010000336.1_pt1 | contig 44289 bp, 40 predicted proteins | sample 2041341 | NCBI WGS metagenome assembly RCMY01 (sample SAMN09708234, study PRJNA481090) | Marine sediment metagenome, whole genome shotgun sequencing project. | reverse complement strand
ACCCTCTCGGCGTCCACACTTCATATATAGGATTGGTTCAAGATATTTCAAGTCATTATTGTGAAGAATTTCGCAGTATGTGTTTGAAATAAGTCTATGCTATTGATAATTAACTACTTTTTATGTCGACCTTTTAAAGTCTCAATTGTATCGTGTAAGCTCAATCCACTTGCCTGTAGCAAAACGATTAAATGATATAGTAAATCAGCAGATTCGTTTTTTAACTCCTCAAGGTCGTGCACGGTGGCCGCCAATGCGGTTTCTACGCCTTCTTCGCCTACCTTTTGCGCGATACGTTTAATGCCACTTGCGTAAAGCGATGCCGTATAACTAGAGTCGGCGGGGGCATCTTTGCGAGAAGCGATAACGTGTTCTAGTTCGGCTAAAAAGTTCATGTCGGGGCTTTGTGCATCACTCCAACAAGAAGTGGTGCCTAAGTGACACGTTGGTCCGTTTGGTTTAGCTAATACAAGCAGGCTATCAAGGTCGCAGTCGGCACTGATATCAATTAACTCAAGGGTATTTTTAGACGACTCGCCCTTGGTCCACAAGCGTTGTTTACTGCGACTATAAAATGTGACCAATTGTTTGCTTAAGGTTGCGATAACCGCTTCTTGGTTCATGTAGCCTTGCATCAATACTTGACCGCTGTTGGCATCTTGCACAATGCAGGGCAGTAGGCCTTGCATTTTGTCCCACGCTAAACGCTCAATATTGCTGGTATTCACTTTCATGTTAAATCCTGTTTTGCGCGTGTGTTAGCGTCTAATTTCAATGTGTTGGCTAATTAAAAAGTCTTTTAATGCGCTCATTTGAATAATATCTTTGTGGAACACCGAGGCGGCTAAGGCGCCGTCTACGTCTGCTTGTTTAAATACGTCGGCAAAATGTTGCATGGTGCCAGCGCCACCTGAAGCGATTAACGGCACCGCGCATTTTTCTCGCACTTTAGCCAACTGTTCAATATCATAACCTTCGCGCACGCCATCTTGATTCATGCAATTCAGCACAATTTCTCCCGCACCGCGCGCTTGTACTTCTTCAATCCAGTCGAGTGTTTGCCATTTGGTTTTTTGCGTACGGCTTTCATCACCCGTAAACTGATACACCTCATAGGTATGCGTTTGCGGATTATAAAAGCTATCAATACCTACCACCACGCATTGCTGGCCGTAAGTGTTATATAAATCAGTGATTAACTCAGGGTTTGACAAAGCCGGGCTGTTAACTGAAATTTTATCTGCGCCCATGGCCAAAATTCTGCCTGCGTCTTCCACCGTTTTAATCCCTCCGGCAACACAAAACGGAATATCAATCACTTGGGCAATTTGCGATACCCAACTTTTATCCACCACACGTTGATCGCTTGAGGCGGTAATATCATAAAAGACAAGTTCGTCAGCGCCAATTTCGGCATACTTTTGGGCAAGGGGTACAATATCGCCAATAATTTCATGATTTCTAAACTTTACGCCTTTTACCACTACGCCATCGCGCACATCTAAACACGGTATTATGCGTCTTGCCAGCATGCGATAGCCTCCGTTAAGCTAAACTTACCTTCTAACAACGCGCGACCTAATATCACGCCTTGTACCTTGGTTGGTTTTAGCGCGTTGATATCATCTAAACTGCCAATACCGCCAGAGGCTTGCCACTGTATGTTTGGATATTCAGCTACTAACTCTTGATATAAGCTATTATTGGCGCCGGTTAATGTGCCATCTTTACTAATATCAGTACAAAGCACGTGAATTAAGCCAACTTTTGTATAATGTTCAATTAAGTCATTTATGCTCACGCCTGAGTCTTGCTGCCAGCCATGCGTGGCCACTATTTTATTATTGTTCTGATCAATATTAACATCTAATGCTAAGACGATTTTTTCAGGACCAAACTCAGTAAACCATTGTGCGACTAAAGCCTGTTGACTGACCGCTAATGAACCAATCACCACGCGGTCAACGCCGGCGTTTAGCAAGTCTTGTACATCTTGTTTACTGCGAATACCGCCACCGGCTTGAAACTTCATAAGACCGGTTGCGACCATAGATTTGATGAGTGGAATTTGGCGTTTATCAGGTTCTTTTGCGCCAGTTAAATCAACAATGTGCAGTATAGATGCGCCTTGCTTTGCGTAGTCTTTTACAACGTCTACGGGATTTAGCTTATATTCAGTGGTTTGCGCATAATCACCTTGATACAAGCGCACAACTTTGCCATCTATTAAATCTATTGCGGGTATGATCATGCGTTTAAATCCTTGCAAAATTCTTAAGTAATTGAGCGCCCGCATCGGACGACCGTTCGGGGTGAAACTGCACACCAAAAAAATTATCTTTATTAATTGCGGCTGAAAATTGGTGGTGGTAGTCGCAAGTGGCTAGGGTATATTCATAGTTGGCAACCGAATAACCGTGTACAAAATAAAAATGCGCACCATCATCTATACCTTCAAATAAAGGATTTTCTTTTACACTAGTGACGGTGTTCCAGCCCATGTGCGGCAGGCGAAGTTTGCCCACTTGCATTTTCTCGACGCGCCCAGGTAATAGCCCTAAACATTCGGTATCGGTGTTATTTCCTAGGTGATTCTCTTGCGAGGTTTCCACCATTAACTGCATGCCCAAGCAAACGCCTAACACAGGTTGTTTAAGGTGCTGAATACAGCTGACTAACTGTTTTTTATGAATGCTTGCCATGGCCGCAGGTGCACTTCCTACACCCGGTAGAATAACGCGTTGAGCATTATTTATTTCGCTCACATCATCCGATACCAAGGCCTGAATGCCAAGGCGCTTAATAGCAAATTTAACCGAAGATATATTCGCACAGCCGGTATCTATAATGACCAAGCTTGGCATTTACAATGCTCCTTTGGTGCTAGGTAAAATATCGCCTTGCTTGTTAATTGCCTGTCTAAGCGCACGGCCAAATACTTTGAATAAACTTTCAACTTGATGATGCGCGTTGCCTTCTGTGGTCGACAGGTGCAGCGATAAGCCCATAGATTGCGCAATAGAATAAAAGAAGTGAGGTACCATTTCAGTTGCCATTTCGCCTACATTTTCGCGTGTGAAAGGCGCGTCAAATTGTAAATGAGGACGATTCGATATATCCATTATACATTCAGCTCGGCATTCATCCATAGGCAGCGCAAAACCAAACCGAGCAATGCCGCGTTTGTCGCCTAAGGCTTTTTTAAGGGCTTCACCCAGCGCTAATGCGGTATCTTCTACACTGTGGTGATCATCTATATGTAAGTCACCATTAACCGTTAGCTTTAAATAAAATCCGCCATGAGTGGCTATTTGATCTAGCATGTGATCAAAAAAGCCCATTCCGGTGTGTATCTCAGATTTTTGCTGACTATCTAAATTAACTTCTACGCGTATCTTAGTTTCAGAGGTATTACGTTCAACCGTGGCGGTGCGCTCGGTAAGCGTAAGCTGTTTTACAATCGCATCCCAATTATGCGCTGCAGGGTCGTACTTAATGCCTTGAATACCCATGTTTTTAGCTAATTCAATATCGGTTTCACGATCGCCAATCACGCAAGAGCGGGTAAAGTCGACTTTACCTTGCTGCAGGTAGTCTTTCACAAGACCTAGTTTTGGCTTACGGCAGTGACAGTTGTCGTGGTCAAAATGTGGGCAAATTAACACGTCATCAAAAATAACACCTTGGCTTTTAAACAACTGCATCATCGCATTATGCGGTGCGTCAAAATTGGCTTGCGGGAAACTCTCGGTACCTAAACCATCTTGGTTTGACACCATTACCAAACGAAAGCCTGATTTTTGTAGGGCTAACAAGCTAACTATAACATTGGGTTCAAATACTAATTTTTCGAGTGAATCCAATTGTTTATCAACAGCAGGCTCTTCGACTAAAGTGCCATCGCGATCGATAAATAATATGGCCTGTTGACTCATGATATTGCCTCTTGATTTGGTGTGCTTGCATAAAGCTTTTGTGAGAAAAAGTCTTGTATTAGACTCAATAACTGCAAGTTTTGGGCCTGCGTACCTATGCTAATACGTAAGCAGTTATCCAATAAAAGTTGTTTAGATTGGTCGCGTATCAGCATGTTGTTGGCGACTAAATACTGCATTAGTGCTTTGTTGTATTGGCTTTTAAAGAGCACGAAATTACCACATTGGTCTCCTACTAGCGTAATTTCATCAATTGCTAAAAGTGATTGGCTAAGCTGCTGAAGTTTGCTCGTTAAGTCTTGCACGCGAGCGCGCATAACTTGCAAGCCCTGAACGCTTAATGCTTGCGTGGCAATTTGCGCAACCGGATCTGGCACTGGGTAGGGCGCAATCACTTTCAATAAAATTTGCTTTATTTGAGCTGAACATAGAACAAATCCGCAGCGAATGCCGGCTAAAGCAAAGCCTTTTGATAAGGTGCGCAGTATCACGAGGTTCGGGTATTTACTGAGCAATGCATGCTGAGCAAGTTCACTGCTAAATTCTATGTATGCTTCATCTAGCACAACAATAGCTCGCTCACAATGCGCTTGTATTATTGCTTCTATCTCAGTTGGCGGAATAAGCGTGCCAGTTGGATTATTGGGCGAGCACAAAAAGACTAATTTTACCTTGCCCGACTGCGCGTTAATTTGCGCAACATCCACACTAAAGTCGGCTCTTAACGGAACTTTAACCACCTCAACGTTAAAGGTGTTGGCACTTATTGCGTACATGCCATAAGTAGGAGGACAAATTAAAACCTTGTTATTTTGACTGACTGAACCCTGACAAAATGCGCGAATTAATAGCTCTATACCTTCATCAGCCCCGCGTGTAATTAAAATCTGTTCAGTTGATAAACCAGAATAATCAGCATATCTTGCCAGCACAGCTTGTGGTTGGCAATCAGGATAACGATTAAGTAAGTCACACGATATGCTGTATTGGCTGGCCTCTGGAGATTCATTGGCATTGAGCCACACACGCTCTTGACCTTGGCTGGCGGCAAATAGCCTGCGGGCTGACTCATAAGGCGTAAGATTTCGAACATGCTCGCTGGTAAGTAATTCAAGCCAATTTGCCATGTCTATTTTCTACCCATATTATCAATATCGGCTAAACGAATTGCTACTGCATTTGCGTGGGCATCAAGACCTTCTGCATTGGCAAGCGTAATAACCGCTTGGCCAATACTGTTTAATCCTGCTTGCGACAGCGTTTGCACCGTGTAGCGACGAATAAAGTCTAATAAGCCAAGGCTTGAGTAATTTCGCGCATAGCCATAAGTGGGTAACACATGGTTAGTTCCGCTGGCATAATCTCCGGCTGATTCAGGCGAAAATGCACCTACAAATATTGAACCTGCGTGTTTAACTAACGTTGCAACGTGTTCAGAATTTTCAGTTTGGATAATTAAATGCTCAGGCGCGTATCGATTGCTAACGTCAATAGATTCTTCTAGCGAATCGGTTATTATAAACCGGCTGTTGGCAATTGATTGCTCGGCAATTGTTTGGCGGCTAAGCTTGGTCATTTGTAATAACACTTGCTGCTGCACTAGCTTGATAAAATCGGCGTTGTCAGCAACTACTATGGCTTGTGAGTCGGGTCCATGTTCGGCTTGTGACAGTAAATCGGAAGCTACGAACGCCGGGTTTGCAGTGGCATCTGCTAACACGAGTACTTCTGAAGGACCGGCAGGCATATCTATGGCGGCGCCTGCAACGTTTTGACTGACTTGTTGTTTCGCTTCGGTGACAAAGCTATTGCCAGGTCCAAATATTTTATCGACTTTTGGTATGGTTTGCGTGCCATAACCCATTGCGCCAATTGCTTGTGCACCGCCACATAAATAAACATGCTGAATATTGCATTTATGAGCTGCATATAAAATTTCAGGTGCCACTTTACCGTCGGGCGATGGCGGTGTGCATAAAACTGGTAACTCGCAGCCTGCGACCTGTGCACATACGCCTAACATTAGCACCGTAGAAGGTAAGGGCGCGCTGCCACCGGGAATGTACAAGCCCACAACTTCAAGGGCAACATGCTTTTGTTCACAAATTACCCCAGGTTGAGTGGCTAATTTGATGTCTTTGGGCAACTGAGCCTCATGAAAGGTCTTAATATTCTGATAGGCTATGTCAATCGCTTGTTTAATTGCCGGCGAAAGCTTGGTATGAGCCTGTTCAATTAGCTGTGGATCTAAGCGTAAATTTTCTAATTCGGCGCGGTCAAATTCGCGGGTATAGGCTAATACGGCCTTATCACCTTCGGATTGTACGCGCATTAGTATTTTACTAACGGTATCTTTTAATAGCGACGAGTTGGCTAATGCAGGGCGGGTTAACACGGCTTGCTGCTGCTCTGGGCCTAAATCGTTCCAAATAATTGCTTGTGGTATGGTCATTTGCTTAACTCATCATCTTCTCTATAGGTAATACAAGTATGGAGCTACAGCCTAATGCTTTAAGCTTTTCCATGGTGACCCAAAATAAAGTTTCAGTACTCACTACATGAATCGCGACGCGATCGTCTAATCCAGCTAGCGGCAAAACTGTTGGATTTTCTGCACCGGGTAGTAATGATTTTACTTGGTCTAAATAAGCGATAGGTGCGTGCAGCATAATGTACTTACTTTCTTTCGCTTGTAACACGCCATCAATACGCGGTAATAAACGCGTGATAAGTGATTGATTGTCATCTGATAGCGCACCAGACTTCTGAATAAGTACGGCCTTTGATGCAAACACTTCGTCCTCTTCACGCAGACCGTTAGCTTCAAGCGTAGCGCCAGTAGAGACAAGGTCACATATAGCATCGGCAACACCCGCGCGCGGAGCAACTTCAACTGAACCTGTCAACATAACGGCCTGAGCATTAATATTTTGCTGTTTAAAAAAGCGTTCTAACAAATAAGGGTAAGTAGTCGCTACTTTTTTGCCTTCAAGAGACATCACAGATGCGTATGCAAATTCATTTGGTACGGCTATTGATAAGCGGCAGCCGCCGTAGTCAAGGCGCCTTAAGGTCTTAAACTCGTGCGCTTTATTTGTCGCTTGGCGTTCAAGCATTTTTTCTTCAAGCTCATTCTCGCCTATAAAACCCAAATCGACCACGCCATCCATCACCAAACCAGGAATGTCGTCATCACGAACGAGGAGTAAATCAATAGGTTGATTGGTGCTATGAGCAATAAGTAGTCGATCTCTAATGTGTAATTTAATACCGATCGCTTTTAACAGCGCAATACTGTCATCACTTAGGCGGCCCGATTTTTGTACCGCGATCCGTAATCTATTGCTATCGCTCATGTGTTTTCCTTGTTGTAGTAATATGTAATCGTAATATCTGCTTGCTGCAAACGCTTTTGCTACTTTAACCTGATGTAAAGGGAGTCCCAATTAAAATGGAAAAGCCCCCGAAAGTTTCCTTCCGAGGGCTTCAAATTTAGATTATCGCCACAGGAAGGAAACCATAGCCTTCCAAGCACATAGCCGAAAGGTTAGGTGCGTAAATGGTGGTGATGCGATAAATTTGCTAAGCGTGCCATGAATGTCTCGATTGGTTTGTGGATTCTATCAATCCTATTAGAGTGAATATGGTATCCAAACAAGCAGATATAATCAATAGCGATAGACGAATAACTTATAACTATAGCTAATTTATCGAGCCAATAACGGTATTAGTTACCGCGATATTGTTTGTATTGTGTATTTGTGCCAAAGACTAATTCGCAATCACTTATATTATATTCTGATCCCGCTAATTAATTGAACAGCATGTAACGAATAATAATCGACTAAAAATATACCCAATTGAGTAAGCTCAATACAATTAGGCCATAAAGAATAGAGATAGGCAGGCCAACCTTCGCAAAATCTGAGAATCGATAGTTAGATGCGCTAAACACAATTAAGTTAGTTTGATAACCATATGGCGATATGAAGCTCGCACTAGCGGCAAATGCCACTGCTAGGGCAAACGGCATTATGGGCAACTGCATGGTCATAACTAAGCCGTAAGCGAATGGAAACATTAACGCCGCTGCAGCGTTGTTAGTCACAAACTCGGTTAACATTACGGTCATTAAATACACAATAATTAATGCATATATCGGATGCAGGTCACCAATCATTGGGGTCAAATAACCCGTAGCAAGTAGAATAATGCCCGAGTTTTCTAACGCTGTGGCTAAACTTAGGGCACCAACAATGACAATAATTAAGTTAAGTGGCAAGTTGCGTTTCAGTTCAGCAATTGACGACACCCTGCAAATAACTAAGCCTGCCGCGTAGAATAATAAGCCGGTGGCAAGCGAAACTAAGGTGCTTGCTGCTAAGCTAACCACAACTACAAAGCCGAATAAGGTAAGCGTTTCTTGCCATTTTTGTAACTTACGGGTAATTTTTTGCTCAGATACAATAAAAAAGTTTTTAGCGATATTGTCACGTTTTTGAAAGTCATTCCCGGTGGCTAATAATAAAAAGTCACCCGCTTGAATATTGAGCTCACCTAACTTACCTGAAATATTCTCCCCATCACGCCGAATGGCCACCACAGCCGCATCAAACAACGCTCTAAAGCCAACTTGTTTAAGGGTCTTATTGCGTATACTTGAGCGATTGGAAACAATGACTTCGGTCAGGTTATCGTTTAGTAAACCATTTGCGTCTGCGAACATAGTCAAACCTTTAATATGATCTAAGCTCGTTATTTTGTCAGCATTGCCAGTAAAAATAAGCTTGTCGTCTTTTTCAATCAGCATGTCTGGCGTTACCGGCGATAAAATTTTACCTCTGCGGATAATTTCTATTAAAAATAATTCGGGTAAATTTCTTAAGTGATTATCTTCAACTGTTTTTCCAATTAGTTCAGAATCGGCTTCTACATCGGCTTCTAATAAATAGCTTTGATAGCTAGCCTGATTGGCGACATAACTTGGCAGCAGTGGGCTTAATATAAAAAGCAAGAGCCCACAGCCCAATCCAGCGGTAATACCAAATAAGGTGAAGTCAAAGAAAGCGAAGCCAGGATGGCCTTGCTCAATTAAGAAACTATCCACTATTAAATTGGTTGATGTACCAATTAATGTGACCGTGCCGCCTAGTATTGCGGCATATGACAAAGGGATTAATAATTTAGAAGGCGGGTGGTATTGATTTTGTTTTATTGGGCCAATAAGACTGGCTACAACCGCTGTATTATTGAGTAGCGCAGATGAACTAAACGTGAGTAAGAACATGCGCCAAAAGCTTTTTGTGTAAGACCTACCGACTAATTTTCGACCCAAACGTACTATTAATGTGGTTTTATCGATAGAGTGACTGACCAGTAATAATAATATCAGGGTCACTAAACCCGTGTTTGTGGCATTGTTTAAAATATGTGCAAAATCAATTTGCTGACCCAACATTAACACTAAGGTGCTGGCCGCAAAAATGCCTGCTGGGCTTTTTTTAGAAGCAACTAGCGCCGCAATAGTGATAAATAGCACCATTATCACTAATATTTGATCAAGATTCATAGCACCACTATTGTTACGTTTCGTAAATGTTGTTTGACTACTTTGTCATTAGATTCGAATTGATGCATCTGTATGCGGTTATAAGCGTTACAATCAAAAAGGCCATTACGAACAATAGCCTTTCACTTGATTATTTAGCGCTAATATCAGCCGCTCCCCAATGAGGGAAATGCTTTCGGACCAAAGCATTAAATTCAATTTCAAATTCAGAATATTGATCGTTTGATACGCTTTGGTTTGGACTAATTACCATACCCGCACCTACCGTTGAATTAGTCATGCGATCTATCACAATATAGGCACCCGTTGCACGGTTTTCTGCATAAGCATCACACGCCACATTTTGGGTTAGACGAATATCTGCAATGCCAATTTCGTTAAGGTTTAAATGCAGTGCCTCACTGCTTTTTAGGGTGTTCACATCTATCTTATTTTCAAGATTTGAAATGCTGCCGGTAACCGTTTTAGTGGCAAACTTAAAGCTATATTGCTTGTTTGGGATCAGAGCCTCTTCCGCCATCCATACCAAGTGTGTTCTAAAGCTGTTACCAATAAATGGAAAATTATCAGATTTAACAATCATATCTCCACGCGATATGTCAATTTCATCTTCAAGGGTAAGCGTAACCGCGTTTTGCGCGTAACCCACATCAAGATCGCCATCAAAGGTATAGATCGATTTAATTTTCGAGGTTTTGCCTGAAGGTAATACCGTTATTTCATCACCAGGGGCTATTTGTCCAGACACAATCGTACCGGCAAAACCACGGAAATTTAAATGCGGTCTACTCACGTATTGCACTGGAAATCTAAAGTCTTCATTGAGTTGATTAGATATCTCGATATTTTCGAGCGTTTCCATTAAGGTTGGACCGTCATACCAAGGCGTGAGTTCGCTTTTGTTGACAACATTGTCCCCCTCTAATGCCGATAAGGGCACGAAGCGAATATCAGGGATATTCAATTGCTTTGAAAATGCGATAAAGTCCGTTTTAATTTGATCAAAGACCGATTCGCTGTATTCCATCAAATCCATTTTGTTAACCGCCACTATGGCGTGTTTTATGCCTAACAGTGACGCTAAAAATGAATGACGTTTGGTCTGCGTTTTAATCCCAGCGCGCGCATCAACCATCAATATCGCTAAGTCGCAATTAGAGGCGCCCGTCACCATATTACGCGTATACTGTTCGTGACCAGGCGTGTCTGCAATAATGAATTTGCGTTTGTCGGTACTGAAATATCGGTACGCAACATCTATGGTAATACCTTGCTCGCGCTCAGATTGTAAACCGTCTACCAGTAGTGCAAGGTCTACTTTATCACCGGTAGTGCCCACTTTTTTGCTATCTTTAGTAATGGCCGCTAGTTGATCTTCATAAATCATTTTTGAATCATGTAGTAGACGACCAATTAAGGTGCTTTTGCCATCATCTACGCTGCCGCAGGTTAAAAAACGCATTAGGTCTTTACGTTCGTGAGCGGCTAAATATTCTTGTATATCAGATTTTAATAATTCGTTTTCACTAAACATGTTAACAACTTACCATGAAATAAGGGTTTAAAATGGATTCTTTTTGATTATAGCGAAGCGGGTGTGCGTCGGGATCAAATGGGTTATTAACATCCAATACCGTTACTTTTGCACCAGCAGCTAGTGCAACAGCATGCGCAGCACCTGTGTCCCACTCGCTAGTAGGCCCTACACGCGGATACAAATGGGCCTCGCCAGATGCCACTAAACAAAGCTTTAATGAACTACCCATGGCAACAAGGTCTTTTTCGCCCTCAAGCGTATCCATTATTTTGTTAATGTCAGGACTTTGATGCGAACGACTACCAACCACTTTCCAGCGTTCACCTTGCTTATGAGGACTCGCTTTAATGGCATGCTTAGTGTCATTTTCAATTAAAAACGCGCCATGTTTTTTAGCGCCAACATAGGTTTTTTTCAATACGGGAGCATGCACCACGCCAAAAGTGGGTTGACCATATTCAATCAAGGCAATATTGACCGTAAATTCACCGTTCTTTTTTATGAATTCTTTGGTACCATCGAGCGGGTCGACAAGCCAGTAGCGCGTCCACGTTTTACGCTCATTCCAGTCAATATCACTAGATTCTTCTGATAAAATAGGCAAATCGGACATTACCGATAAGGCATTTAGAATATGATGATGGGCGGCTAAATCGGCCTCGGTTAATGGGCTTGAATCAGATTTATCGTAAATTTCGAAGTCTTGCGCATAAATGTCTAATATTTTGTGACCCGCCCCAATGGCAATTTGTGTAACCGCATCGATGCTTGTTTGATTTAATTGAAATTCACTCATTTGACATATCCTTTCAACTGCAGCGCTTGATATAAACGCTGAGCGGTTTGCTCGCTGGTTTCATCTTGATAGGTGAGGTGTATTTCTGGCGCGGTTGGCGCCTCGTAAGCCGAATCTATACCTGTAAAGTGCTTAATTTCGCCACTGCGCGCTTTTTTGTATAAGCCTTTAGGATCACGTTGCTCGCAAACTTCAAGTGGCGTATCAACATACACCTCTATGAATTCTTGGTCCTGTACTAATGAGCGACAGTAGTCGCGATCGGCTCTAAATGGTGAGATAAACGCAGTTAAGACAATTAAACCAGCGTCAACAAAGAGTTTACTAACCTCGCTAATACGGCGGATATTTTCAACTCTAGCTTTATCGTCAAAGCCTAAGTCACCGCACAAGCCATGCCTTACGTTATCACCGTCAAGCAAGTAGGTTGCATGATCCGCTTCGTATAATTGTTTTTCTAATAAGTTAGCAATGGTCGATTTACCCGAACCAGACAAACCTGTGAGCCAAATGACACTTGGTTTTTGCTTAAGTTTTTCAGCACGAAGTTGTTTATCAACCGTGCTTTGGTGCCATACAATATTAGTTGTCATTAAAAGTAACCCTCCATTTTTTTCTTTTCCATCGAGCCAGAAGAGTCGTGATCGATAATCCGGCCTTGTCGTTCTGAGGTTTTGGTTAACAGCATTTCTTGAATCACTTCAGGTAAGGTGTCGGCTGTTGATTCGACCGCGCCGGTTAGAGGATAGCAACCAAGGGTTCTAAACCGGACTGACTTCATTTCGGCTTTCTCGCCTTTATTTAATGGCATTCTTTCGTCATCTACCATTATTAATACGCCGTCACGATTGACCACGGGACGAGGTTTAGCAAGATACAATGACGGAATTTCAATGTTTTCCAGATAAATATATTGCCAAATATCTAACTCAGTCCAGTTCGACATAGGAAACACTCGAATACTTTCCCCTTTATTGATTTGTGAATTATAAATGTTCCATAATTCAGGACGCTGGTTTTTAGGGTCCCAACGGTGGTTTTCGTCTCTAAACGAGTAAACTCTTTCTTTCGCACGAGACTTTTCTTCATCGCGACGAGCACCACCAAAAGCTGCGTCAAATTTATATTTATTCAGCGCTTGTTTCAAGCCTACGGTTTTCATAATATCAGTGTGTTTTGCGCTACCCACTGAAAAAGGATTTACGCCTTGGTCTACGCCGTCTTGATTAACGTGCACTAAAAGATTTAGCTTATGTTTTTTAGCCATTTTATCTCTAAAAGAGATCATTTCTTTAAACTTCCACTTAGTGTCAACGTGCAGTAATGGAAATGGAATTGAGCCGGGCGCAAAGGCTTTTCTTGCTAAGTGCAGTAGCACCGAAGAATCTTTACCTACCGAGTACAACATAACGGGGTTCTCAAATTCTGCCGCTACTTCTCTAAAAATATGTATGCTCTCAGCCTCAAGTTGTTTGAGGTGTGTCATGGAGGGCAAGTTAGCAATCATAAAATATACTCTACTTGTTAAATTAAAAATTAATGTTAGAAAACACACTGGCTCTGTAAGATAAGAGTAATCAGCATTGTATTAACACCACATAAAATATGTGGTGTGTAAAATGTTGATCAATGAGTTAGTGCGAGTTGTTATTCAATTAAACGATATGCATATAATCTTAGCACAGTACAATTATACTGAGTATGCCAAATTGATATTGTTTATTACCAATTTATAACTAAATATATTAATTTGTTATAAGCATGTTAAGTTAATCACTGAACAGATGATTTGGTGAGGTTTTATCTGGCTTTCGTGAGGACCCCCAGCAACCTTTAGTCACTGGGGTTTCAATTTAGATGAGTAGTTTTACGTGTTCTTCTGCCCATTTGGCAGAATCGTCATATAATTTGATAAGTTCTTGATAATCTAACTTGAGCAAAGAACAGACTTTATCAATTTTTTTCCAATCGCCTTTTTCGAATATTTGGCATATAAGAAGAACGTCAGCTAGCCACCCTTTGTGCTGTAGTAGTGCATCTTTAATATTGTCAGACAGCGACATGTCACCAATCAAGTCATCTATATTAGCATCTAACATAGCGTCTATTAAAGATAACATACCGACTAAAAACGCAGATGATAATTGATGCTTCTTTTGTTTCTGTAAGGCTAAATATTCGCAAAATTTAGCGCGATGCATTGACAATTTAATTAACTCTGTGGGTTTATCTGCCCCTAAAGAAGCAGCAAAAAGCAACATGATAAAGCGTTCTAATTCTGCCTTGCCCAATAACACAGCAGCTTGTTTAATACTTTCTATTTTGCGACTACGCTGAAACAAGGGGGATTGCGTATAGCGTAGTAATTTAAATGATAGTGCAGGATCTAACTCTAACAATTTAACAACGAGATTAATGTTAGGGTCTTCTTTTGTCACTTCATTTAAAAGATTAGATAATAGGGACAAAGAAGACGACATACTAACGCTTTTCATCACTTCAGGTTTACTGAAAAAATAACCTTGAAATAAGTCAAACCCGAGCGCCTTATAGCGCGTAAACTCTTCGTAATTTTCGACTTTTTCGGCCAACAAGGTTAAGTGAGGATGGCGCGCTTTTAAGGTAATAATTTGATCAAGTTGCTCAGGCGTAATGGATAAACAATCTACCTTAATAATTTTGCAAAAGGCATAGAAAGGTTCCCATTGATCAGTATGTATGAAATCGTCTAAGGCAAGTACATACCCTAAATTTGCCAATTTTTTAAGTGCAACATAAATAGCCCGTGTAGGCTCTACAGTTTCAAGAACCTCTACCACCACTTGCTTTTTTGGCAATAGACTAGGATAGGACTTTAAAATAGACGTTTCAGTAAAATTGATAAACGCGAATTTACCAGAAGAAATTTTATCTAAGCCTAAATCGAATTGTAAACCTTCGATCATTTTAGATGTGGCTTTTTCTTGGTCTACATCAGGAAAAACATTGTCGGTACTGGTACGAAACAAAAGTTCGTACCCGTACACATTCTTATCTACATCTAAAATAGGTTGTCGCGCTGCAAAAAATGCCATAGGTCGATTATCTTTTTTGGTTACTCGCTATCCAAGCGTCCTTGAAATTTGCTAAACAGATTAGAAATTTCGTCGGAATCATTTGGTTTTGCTAAACTGATAATGACTATAACGGCAGATGAGACCAAAAACCCAGGGATTATTTCATAAATGTATGAAGATAATACCGTGCCATCAGCATCGATAGGCATAAATATCCAAATTAATACGGTGACAGTGCCGGCTAACATGCCCGCAATTGCACTTATCCGCGTCATCTTTTTCCAGACCAATGATATAAGAACTAGCGGCCCAAAAGCGGCGCCAAACCCGGCCCATGCATTACTCACTAAAGATAATATTGTTTTATTCTCGCCCAGTGCAAAAGCAATTGCCGCTACTGCAACCACGATAACGCACAAACGGCCAACTAATACTTGTTGACTGTCGCTAGCATCTTTGTGAATAAAGCAAGTGTAAACGTCACGCGTTAATGAACTTGAAGTCACTAAAAGTTGTGACGATATGGTGCTCATAATAGCGGCTAAAATTGCCGCCAATAAAAAGCCGCCTATGTAGGGATTAAATAATAATTGTGATAATACGATAAAAATAGTTTCGGCGTCATCTAGTGGTAGGTTTTTGCCAGTCATGTAAGCAAGCCCAAATAGTCCGGTCATAGCAGCGCCTACTAACGAAACGATCATCCATGTCATTCCAATTCTACGCGCAGTGGGTATTTGCTTGACACTTTTAATTGCCATAAAACGCACAATAATATGCGGCTGACCAAAATACCCAAGTCCCCACGATAGCAGCGATATAATTGCGACAAAGCCCAAGGCCTCGTTGGTATATGCATCTATCATCATCGACAGCAAATTAGGGTTAATTTCCTGAAGGGTGGTTAAAGTTGCATTAATACCGCCTAATTCAAAAATGACCACGCTAGGCACAAGTACCAGCGCAATAAACATTATACAGCCCTGCACGAAGTCAGTTACTGAGACTGCAGTAAATCCACCGAAAAAGGTGTAGGTTACTACCACGCCGGCGGTGACGAAAATACCCACTTCATAGCTAAGACCAAAGGAGGATTCAAAAAGTTTGCCACCGGCGACCACGCCAGAAGAGGTATAAAGGGTAAAGAATAGGATGATAACCACAGAAGCAATAACGCGTAAAATACGCGAATCATCTAAAAAACGATTCTCAAAATAATCAGGTAAGGTAATAGAATCATTTGCGACTTCGGTAAATATACGTAGGCGCGGCGCGACAACAAAGTAATTAATCCACGCACCAAGCACTAAGCCAATCGCTAACCACATAGATGATATTCCAGATAGGTACATGGCACCTGGAATGCCCATAAGCATCCATCCACTCATATCAGAAGCACCCGCCGATAAAGCGGTTACCGGCGCGCTTAATTTGCGCCCACCTAATAAGTATCCAGAGGCATTGTCCTCGTTAGTTTTAAACGCATACAAGCCTATACCTAGCATGACGATAAAATAAATTCCGAGCGACACATATGTACCAAATTCCATGTTTTCTACCTTTAATGGTTATTTTTATGGCAATAGTCTAACAGGATGCGCGCAAAACTAAAGTTAAGTGATGTTTAAGAATGCGCTATGAAGAAAAAATAATACTTGATTTTGCTTTTTGTTGTATTAAGTCAACATCGTCTTTATTCTCGCCAACAATAATAATTTTAGCCGATTCAAGTAAAAAAGAAGCGCCTTGAAAGCTTGCATTACTAAAAGATGAGCTTAAAGATTCTTTTATCGAGTTGGGCATTACAAATAAAGATGTTAAACCATGTTCGCCACGTATAATTACGTGCAAACTCTTAATGTGGTCTAAGTAGCAGTAATTTGCTGACACAATTTCACCTAAATCCCCAATAATTTGGCCGTTAAAGCTGGCGAGTTTATGATTGACTGAAGTCGTATCAACCAGTGCGCTTTTCATGAGTTCAAAATCAATATGGCTTAAATGCGAAAATACGTCATCTGCGAGTGTGTTGTTGCTTGTATGTAAAGTGTTGTAGGTGAGTACCGACGCCACTACAACAGATGCTGCTAAAGCCAAGTACCAAGGTCGTTTTTGTTTAATCTTAGTGTGTGCACTTAGCGATTGTCGCAAAATTAATTTCTCGGCTAAATGTTCGGGGACAGGGATTTTCATAGCCGCTTGTAGCTCTACTTCCATGGCTTTAACTTCATCCCAAAAAGCTTGTTTGTTAGGATCCTCTGCAGCGGCTTTGATGAGTGCCGGATCTTTGCTAAAGGGTTCAGCGTATACTGTTTTTCTAAAATATAAATCATCCATTAACCGACTCCCCCAAGCGTAATTTTGCCGCTAATATTTCTTTCAATTGATTACGAGCTCTAAATAATCTTGTCATTACGGTGTTTTTATTCAAGTTGAGTTCTTTGGCAATTTCATCGCCATTAAATCCCATGATAATTTGCATGGTTAAAGGTTCTCTATACTCTTCACTAAGGCTTGCGATGGCCATGCGTATTTCACGAAGCTGCAAATTGTCTTCGCTATGTATGCCAGTATCAGCAATTGAAACATCATCTATATCGATAGTATCAAATTGTTTGCGCTCAAAGCGCCGCGCGTTTTCACGTCGCAATATCGTAATTAGCCACGCCTTAGCGGCAGATTCGTCTTTTAACGAATCAAGTGACTTCCACGCGCGCAAAAAAGTTTCTTGCACTACGTCTTCAGCAATGTGTTTGTCTTTAATTAACCACACTGCATATCGATAAATGTCGGCATGCAATGCTCTAACCAAAGCTTCATATCGGTTTTGTTTTGTGTTCATGTTGGATAAGACCGAGGCTTCTTCTGAATTCTTTCGCACGTAGGCAACTTTTTAATTATTTTTAGTATTGTCGCACTTAATTTGAAATAAAGGTGATTAAAATAGCAGCAAGCTCTTTTACGAAGATTTTGCTACTAACTATAAGTGGTTGTAAACGTGCTTATTGTGGATATAAAGTCTGCAGTACCGAGGTGTGAGTGCTCTCAAGCGCTTTTTTTCTAAATATACTAAGCGCACTGCCAAATTGACTCGTGTCAACTTGTTGCGTTTGCGCAGAATACTGACACGCGAGCAGTTTATTATATTCATCCAGCGCGCCTGTGCTTGGAAAGGTCCCCAAACTGGCACTTATTGAATAATGTTGGTCTTTAAATAAGATGATTAGCCACTTATTGAGTGCCTGTGCTAAACCATCGGTATTTGCTTGTTGTAATCGTTTAGTAAGGTGCGCATAAGCTTGTTCTTCGCTCATGGATAACGCTGCTATTGGCATTTGCTTCAAGGATTTTGTTTTTGTGTTGCGGCGCATGAGCCATAGCACATACAACAATATAAGTGTGAAAATATTGGTCGCAATTAATAGATAATGAAGCCAGTTAAGATCATTGTTTGAAACGGTTTGTATGGTAGGGCTTGCCACTACAGTCGTCGGATTTTCAATACTGCTAAGCGGTTTTGGGTTAGACTGCGTTTTGGCCTCGCTTTGCAATGATTGTGCTGACACCTGAACGGTACGTGCAGGTACAATCGCAAAATCTGTTTGGCCACTATTGACATTAAACCAAGGAATACGGACTTCAGGTAGCACAAAGCTACCGGCTTGTTCTGGTATAATGGCGCTGTTAAATACGCCTTGTGCAATTAGTTTATTACTGTGCTGAACCGTGGCAAGTGAAGGCTGTTCTGGATACACTTTAAAACTTGGATGATAAGGTAAGTCTATACTGGGCAACTGTTCTTTTGTTAAACCCATTGCGGTTAATGTAATTGTGCGGGTAATAGGCTCGCCTACAGTAAAGGCGTCGACATCACCTTGCCACTCTTCTGCTATTTCTACCAGTTCACTGGGTAGCCAAGTATAATTATAGTTAGCGGGCATTGCCTTTACAGTAATAGCAAGATCGGGTGCACGGCGAGAAATACTTTTGGTGCGCCCAAAGTTGGCAAAACTACGACGAGAATTGGTAACAACTTCGGCTTCAAAAATAGGGCCTTTTATAGTGAAATCGCCGCTTGATTGAGGAATAATTGCATATTTACGCTCGATTATTCGGTATCTCACGCCATCTATAATATCTTGATAGTCTTGGTCTTCTCCAATTTGTTCAACCACCGCGCCTTCAAGGATAGGTAAGCTCAATTGTCCTCGTTGAATATCTTGTGACAAGTGGATCTTCACGGTATACAGCAGTTGCTGCTGTAAGTAGATATTGTCGTTATCTAGCACAGCTGACACAAAGTATTCGCGCGGTTGATCGTTGGTAGCATCAAGTGGTAGAACAAGCACATTAAATGGACGAGAACTTTGTTGATCAATGGTAAAGCTAGGAATTGTAAATGCACCTTCAGACTTCGGGTATAGATTCACCGACCAACTAACGGTGCGGGTCATATCACCATTAATAATTTGCGTCGACTGGCTAAATGAAGGTGTACTGACCCTAAAATGCTCTTGTAAGGCTGAAAAATCAGCGGCGTCTCGCGAAACACTGCCGGTTACCACAAGAGTTAAGGTTAGCGACTCATCTACAATGATCGTATTTCTATCGACGCTTGCGCTAACTTGACTTACCTGTGCATACGCAAACGTTGCACTTAAAAGCAGCGTTAATACCATAGCGACAAGCGCTAAAAGGGTAGGTGCGGCTTTTTTTGCCGACAAATCGATATTAAATAGATTAAAAATTGTTTTCATACAAGCTACCAGTTTTCCTCTGTGGGTGGCGGTGGCGGTGTGCCTTTACGCTTATATGCCTCTAATAGCATTTTGCGTTTTAGTAAATAAGCCGGATCGTCAGGCACTTTATTCAATATCATTTGCATGCGTTGCATTTCTTCTTGCTCTTCGGGTGTGAGTTCACTCATGTCCGTTTGATTTGAAATGGCGGCTTGCTGTTGCTCGTTGTTCGGTTTATCGCTTTCCGATTGGGGCGGCTGTGATTCTGCAGGCGAATTTTCTGAAGGCTCGTCATTGGGCTTTGCCGGCTCTTGATTGTCCGCATCATTTTGTTCGGCTTGTTGATTGGCCGCATCTTGCAGTGCTTGATCACTGCCTGACGTTTGCGGATCATTTTGCTGACTTTGATCACCGTCTTGCTGCGACTGGCTTTGGTCATCTTGTTGCTGTGATTGGTCTTGTTCATCGTTTTCGCTAGCATCACTATCAGGCTTGTTTTCTTGTTGCTGATCTTCTTTATTTTCGCCATCGGCACCATCTTGCTGTTGATCTTGTTCTTTATCTTGTTCTTTATCTTGTTCTGAATTTTGATCTTGTGATTGCGAATCGTCACCTTGCTGCTCTTGATCTTGTGGCTGCTGCTCAAGCATTTGCTCAATAATCTGTTTGTTTTTTGCGGCTTGTTCATTTTCGCTATCTATTTCTAGCACTTTATTATAAGCCTCAAGCGCTTCTTGCAGCTTCCCTGTTTTGGCTAACGCATTACCTCTATTATAGATATTTTCTACCCCGTCTAACTCGTCATAAAGCGCTGCTGCGGTTTCATATTCACCTAGCTTATATGCACTCGCCGCTTTCCACGTTGGATCTTCAAATAGTTCGTTTGCTTTTTCAAAGTTTTTATTTTCAAAAGCTTGCTTACCCCGTTGGTCGGTATTTTTAAAAATGCGATCTAATATCCCTTCTGGTTGCGCAGATGGGTTGGCTAGGGTTATGCTGGGATTGTTTGTATCTGGCGCACCTGAAGCGCTGTTCTCTTGCGCTATGGCTAATGTGGGTGAAAATATATAAGAGCCTGTTAACGCACTTATTAGGACTATACTTAATACGCCTTTTCTAAAACCATAAGCCGCAATAGGGAGTAATAACAAGACTAAATAAGGGCCCATATCCTTGAGTGAATCTCCGGCAGTGTTTTCCATCGCTTGGGCCTGCTCTTGTTGAGTAAAAGTGACTTTACGCTTCATTGATTGTATGTCGCTGTTGTCGCTGGCAAATAATTCGTAGCTTGCATTAGTGCCTAACATGGCTTGGTCCATATATCGAGAATTAATACTGGGTACTACTATTTTACCTGTGCTGTCTTTAAGCAATTGTCCATCATCTAGTTGTATTGGCGCCCCTTGTTCGGTGCCTACTAACAAAGCTGAAATATCGTAAGCGCTTTGTTGAATAAAGTCTCTTACTTCTCTTATTTCATCATACCGAATGCCGTCGGTTACCCAGTATATTTGTCCAGTTTGATAACCTGCATTAGCTAATAATTCACTAGCTCTCATTAAACCCAGTAGAGCATAGCTACCTTGTGTGGGCATAATCTCGGGAGACAAGACGGGTATAAGTGTTTTTAAGGTATTTGCATCGTCAGTTAATGGACTTACAACAAAGGCATCACCCGCATACGCAATTAGGCCGGTTTCACCTTCTTTTACTTGGTTGAGTAAATCAATTGCTTTGAAACGCGCTCGCGTTAACCGATTAGGCGATAAATCGCTTGAACGCATTGATAGCGACATATCTATTAATATAACCTTGCCTGCTTGCGTTTGATAAACCGCTTGCGGTAGCTTTTCCCAACTAGGGCCGGCAATGGCAATAATGGCAACAATTAAGCCAAACATTGCCACATGCATAAAACGGTTTGACTGACGAATACCTTTACTGATCACCATTTTTTGGTACAAATGCTGTGGAATAATTTGTTGCCAAAGATTTTGATCTTTAGCGTAAGTCAGTTTAAGCGCATAGCCTATTAGAAGCGGAATTAGCGCTAGCAAATACTCGGGCCGAATAAATTGAAAGTTATCGACAAAATGATTCATAAGCTCCCCGGTTTGTGCTGATTGCGTGCCGTTTTTTCTGTGCTTAAAGTGGCGGCTTGACGTTTAAATAAACGCGAAAACAATAATAACCACAATGACCACATCGCCATAAGAGCGCTAATTGAAATGCTAGCAACTAGGGGATAGTAAAATAACTCTTCGCGTGGTCGAAGCGTTTGTTCACTGCCTTCAATGGGTTCTAGTAAATCAAGCATGGAATAAATTTGCGCCAGTTGTTCGGTGCTTTTTGCTCTAAAATACTCGCCACCCGTTTGCCGTGCAATATTAATGAGTGTGTTTTCATCTAGGTCCATAGAGGGATTGATTCGGCGTTGTCCAAACACGCTATTTTGAATTTGTTCTTCTGCACCTACGCCAATAGCATATATGGTTACTTCATTGGACTTAGCTAGCTCTACGGCTTGTTCAACACTAATATTACCGGCGGTGTTGCGCCCATCGGTCAGCAAAATTAGCACTCTGTTGGAGCGTTCTTTTTGTGTAAAGCGTTTTACTGCAAGGCCAATTGCATCGCCAATGGCAGTGCTTTCACCCACTAATCCAATGACGCTCTCATCTAAAAATTGTTTGACGATTTCACGATCAAAGGTGAGGGGGGCTTGCAAATAAGCAGTATCGCCAAACAAAATTAAGCCCAAACGATCGCCTACGCGTCGCGCTATAAAATCATCCATGACCGACTTCACCATGTCTAAACGGTCAACTCGTTTACCGTTAACTAGCATATCAGTTTGTTGCATACTGCCAGATAAATCCACAGCAAGCATAAGGTCTCGACCTTCGGTGGGAATTGATATGGGTTCGCCAAACCACATAGGACGAGCCGAAGCGACGACTAAGGCTATCCATGCCGCGCTAAGTAAAAATAAGCGTGCATATGAGCGTTTATTAACAATACCCGTACCTTGGGACACCTGACTGACATGCGGAAAATAAAGCGCGACTTGAGTATCTTTTGTTTTTGCAGGAACAAAAAATCTTATGAGAAAAGGTAAGGGCAATAAGCACAATAATGGCCACCACGTAAATTCAAACATGTGTTGCCTCTTTTGTTACATTTAGTTGCTCTAGCACTGAAGGTTTTGGAGGTAAGCTAGTTTTTATCCAATCTGATATGGGGGCTTCGAATTCGGCGTTTGTTGGCAAGTCATTGGCTTGCTGACGCGTATATATGTTATTAAAAATACCTGACAAAGCTGAGCTTAAGGCCGTGGGATTGTTTCCAACATAAATAGACATGATCATATGATGCCATTGCTTTCCAAACAAAGGGCCGCTTGGCTGTTGGGGGATATAGCCACTGCAAAGTTGTTTCAGTAACACTTGTACATGTTGCGCATAATATGGGCTTTGCTTGTCTAAAGTCGATAATGTTTTTAAGGCACTGCGCTTTAACTGCCTACGTTTTCGGTATTTAAGCGCGCCAATTGTTGCCCATACGAGCAACATAAGGAGTAGTCCAGTCACGGCCCAGTAACCCCATGCCAATGGCCACATTGAGACGTCGCTAGGTAGCGTTATATCGGCGAGTTGATCAAGTGGATTCATACAAGTTCACCTAATATTAAACCCGCCTTACTTGTCGCAAGTTGCTGCTCTATGGGCTTGGCGGCACTCACTTCACGTAAATGCAGACCGGCTTGCACCATATGCGCTTTTAATTGGCTAAACCATTGCAATTGAGTGTCACTATATTGCTGTTGAACCTTATTATCACCTAATAAGATATGTTGCTCTTGTTGACCATTGGTTACCACCACATCCTGTACGCCTTTTACCACCGGAAGCGCTTGTTCAATGGGATCAAAAATACGCAATGGGCGAACTTCACAGTGACGGTTGATTTTGCCTAGCGTTGCATATGCGTGTTGATCGAATTCTGAGAAGTCAGAAATCACATACACCAATGTACCAGGGCGAGCTAACATTGAGAGCTTAGCAAGTTGCGCTGAATTATTGTCTTTTGCCACTTTCTCGCCTGAATGATCAACCGCTTGTTGTTGTATTTGCACCATTTGATTGAGCATACCTAAGGCATGTTTGGCGGTCGATTTTGGTTTGCGTTCAATATCGGTGGTATCCGTTACTACCATACAGCCAATTTTATCGCCTCTGGATAAGGCGCTAAAGGTAATTAAGGCAGCCGCATGCAATGCCTGAATGGATTTATACAACAATTGCGTGCCAAAATGCATAGATGCGCTTAAGTCGATATAAATAAGCACGGGTCGCTCGCGCTCTTCGCGATAAAGCTTGGTATGCGTTTTACCGGTTCTGGCGGTTACCCGCCAGTCTATACTGCGAATGTCGTCGCCAGGCTGATAATGCCGAGCTTCATCAAACTCCATCCCGCGGCCTTTAAATCGTGAGGTAAGGGCGCCGGACATCACACTTTTTACGTTACCCGCAGCTTGTAAATTGAGCTTGCGCGCTAATGCTCGGTACCGAACCAACTCGTCGAGTTGGCAACGCACACCATTAGATTGAAGAAGCGAAAGTGACTGCTCAATATTCAGCATAATTTTACGCACGTGCCTTTTTATATGTATTCATAGCTAACATAAACCTTAAGGGACGGGCACTAAAGAAACCAGCTTTTCAATGACTTGATTAGAGGTTACGCCTTGAGCCTGTGCTTGATAACTATAAATAAGCCGATGGCGCAATACATTTGGCAGCACGGCTTGGATGTCTTCTGGACTAACAAAATCGCGTTTGTGCAACCAAGCATGAGCTCTTGCACAGCGTTCTAGGGCAATAGTCGCACGCGGGCTGGCACCATATTCAATCCACTGGGCTAAATCGGCGTCATACTTTTGTGGATGCCTTGTGGCCATTATCAATTGTACCAAGTAAATTTCAGCGGCTTCTGATACATGTAACTTTAAAATGTCTATGCGGGCTTGAGCGATATTTTGTTGCGTTAGCTTAGCTTGGTTTTTTAAAGGCTCACCTTGGTGTAATGCTTCATTGCGGGTTAGTGCTAAAATTTTATGTTCGGTGGCCGCATCCGGATAGTCAATTTCAACGTGCATCAAAAAGCGGTCAAGCTGAGCTTCGGGCAAAGGATAAGTGCCTTCTTGTTCAAGTGGGTTTTGCGTGGCCATGACTAAAAATAGCTCGGGCAGTTTATAGGTGGTGCTACCCACCGTAATTTGTCGCTCTGCCATTGCTTCTAGTAAGGCTGATTGCACTTTTGCGGGCGCGCGGTTGATTTCATCGGCTAACACGAGGTTATGAAATAAAGGGCCTTTTTGAAACACAAATTCGCCTGTTTCAGGGCGATAAATATCAGTGCCGGTTAAATCGGCGGGCAATAAGTCGGGTGTAAATTGTACGCGATGAAAATCAGCCTCAATGCCATCTGACAAGGCATTGACCGCTCGTGTTTTGGCAAGCCCCGGCGGACCCTCAACCAGTAAGTGACCGTCGGCCAATAAAGCAATAAGTATACTTTGTGTTAAATGATGTTGGCCCAATACTTGTGTATCTAAGTGTTCAAGTAGCGCGGTAAATTGACTGTGCATATAAATTCCCAGAATATTGTTTTAGTTTTCTGCTGGTTGTATATAGGTACGAGGAAGCAAAACACAAGGTTTTGCTTCCTCGTTACATCATAAAAGCAGGTTAAACGACGATCTTCGATAAAATAATTGCTTATAAATCCACACAGTGTGACATATGCAATATTAGAAAGTTTCAACCAAAAAGGGCATTCTTTTGATAAGCGACATGTTTAGCCTATTGTAAAATCGAGGCGAACTTTTTGGTTTTCACTTTTAACCGCCTGACCCTCTATAATTTTCGGGGCGTAGCGCCACTTTTCAAGTGCTTCAATTGCAGACTTTGTAAAGTCATCGTGTGTTGATGTCAATACACTAATATTCTCTACAAACCCAAAACTGCTGATCACAAATTCAAGTTCGACCGAGCCGTCACGAGAGCGTCTAGCCATACTTACAGGATATTTTGGGTCTTTTCTATATAAAGGAATGGGATCAATGTCATCATTCCACGGCTTCATTCGACCTATTGCTAAACAGTGCTCTGTGGCTTTGTCTGACTGTCCTTTTCGTTCATATAAATCAACTAGTGACGCATGTGAAGCCAATTCATAAGGGTGCGAGGTATCGATCGCAGAAGCAACCGTCGAGACGACTTGCTCATAATACTCAATAGCCGTGTTCTTTTTATTTTTTGCAGACGCATATTTCGCCAGCATAAAACGAATTTCTAAGGTGCGTAAATCTTCTTCGCCCACTTGTAACAGCAAATATTCTTCGGCTTGCTCATTAATATCGTATGCGCGACTAAACAGTAGGCCATGTAAAGGAGTGCTATTAAATGCGCGCGCTAACTCGTAATATATAGCGGCTGCATTATTAGGATTGCGTTCAATAATATGCTCGGCGGTGTCTTGCGTTTTTTTAATCGCTCGCTTATATCGACCGGTCACATTTTTAACGTCAGATTGGCTATACTCAGCTAGCGTGTGGACTTGTTCTAACATCGCACGATATTGCGCTTCAGAGTGTTCGCCAAATAACGTACCATAGTCAGTGATAACCTCTGAAAACATGTCAAATGCGGCATCTAGGTTTGAATTTGCTACTAGGCTAAGCGCTAGATTATATTTTAAATTAGTCGTGTTTTCAGACGTTTCTCCAAACCTTTCAATCCCTAATGTAAGTGCTTGCTTGGCATAAGTAAGCGCGTCTTGCTTATTTTCTTGATTGTTGGCGGTAATGTACAAAGAATATACGTCAGAAAAGCTCTGCTGCTCGTTAATTTTGTCAGCGGCGTGCACACAAGCGGTAAAATTAAGACCAATGCTTAGTACTAAAAATGCAAATGGGCGGTGAATCCTCATAAAATAGCTTCCTTGTTGTTTTTTACTATATTGACGTTTGCTATATAAATAGAGCTTATCAATGTAAGACTAAAAGTAAAGCGCTAGCCATGGAACTTTAGGGCGTACCTGCCTATAGTGATTAAAGCTAATATGTCTATACTAAAATATCTGTCTAAAATGCTAAGATAACGAAAGGCTTGCTTTTTATACACAATTTTGTCACAATTCGCCCAAGTGGTCAGACCAGAAATGTTACGCTGTCATTGACACGAATTTCTACATATAGGAAAAAACATGTCCAATAAACAAATATTAAAAACTCACAGTGGCGATCGTATTGCGATTGTGGCGGGTTTACGCACGCCCTTTGCCAAAATGGCAACTTATTTTCATGGCGTCCCCGCGGTCGATTTAGCCAAAATGGTCGTGAACGAATTAATGCTTAAAAACGACATAGACCCTAGCTGGGTAGAACAAGTGGTATATGGCCAAGTGGTGCAAATGCCTGAAGCGCCTAATATTGCGCGAGAAGTCGTGCTAGGCACCAATATGAGTGTGCACACCGACGCATACACAGTATCAAAAGCGTGTGCATCGAGTTTTCAGACAACGGTTAATATTGCAGAGTCGATGTTAGTTGGTAATATCGAAGTGGGTATTGCAGGTGGTGCTGACTCAACCTCAGTTTCCCCCATTGGCGTGTCAAAAAACTTAGCGCGAGCTTTAGTTGATTTACAAAAAACGAAAACACTGAGTCAAAAGCTAAGTGTTTTGAAAAGACTCGGTCTTAAAGATTTATTACCTGTGCCCCCAGCGGTTGCAGAGTATTCAACCGGATTGTCAATGGGCCAAACCGCAGAGCAAATGGCGAAAACGCATAACATAGGGCGATCTGAACAAGATGCGCTTGCTCATCGTTCACATTCCTTAGCCGCTGAAAACTGGGAAAAAGGTAACCTTGATAATGAAGTAATGACTGCCTATGCAGAACCCTATAAGGGTGCGTTATCACGCGATAATAACATTCGCTTTGATAGCAAGTTAGAAGGCTATGCCAAGCTTCGTCCAGTATTTGACAAGCAGCACGGAACCATAACTGCCGCCAATTCGACACCCCTTACCGACGGTGCGTCAGCCATTGTAATGATGACAGAAAGTAGGGCCAAAGCATTAGGATACAAACCCTTAGGCTATTTAAAAAGCTATGCGTTCTCGGCAATTGATGTGTGGCAAGATATGCTAATGGGTCCTTCCTATGCAACGCCTATCGCGCTTGATCGAGCCGGCATGACACTAAATGATGTAACGTTAATTGAAATGCACGAAGCATTTGCTGCACAAGCCTTGGCTAACATCAAAATGTTTGCCAGCGATAAGTTCGCCAAAGAAAAATTGGGTCGTAAAAAAGCGACCGGCGAAATAGACATGGATAAATTCAACGTAATGGGTAGTTCACTTGCCTATGGCCATCCGTTTGCCGCAACCGGTACACGCATGATTACGCAAATGTTAAATGAATTAAATCGCCGCGGCGGGGGTACAGGCTTAGTAACCGCTTGCGCCGCTGGTGGACTTGGTGCAGCTATGATAGTGGAGACAGAATAATGAGTGCTTTTAGCTTAAACACACGCGAAGACGGTATTGCCATTTTGACAATGGATGTGCCCGGCGAGAGCATGAATACTTTAAAAAGCGATTTTGCTGACGAGATTTCAATTCTTTTAGACGAAATAGAAAGCGACGCAGACATCAAAGGTGTGGTGATTGCCAGCGGCAAAAAAGATTCGTTTGTAGCGGGTGCCGATGTCAGCATGCTTGCCGCGTGTGAGTCTGCCGCAGATGCTGAAGCTTTGTCTTTACAAGGTCAAAAATTGTTTGATCGTATATACGCAATCCGTAAAACGTTTGTTGCGGCAATTCATGGCCCAGCGCTTGGTGGCGGGCTTGAACTTGCATTAGCTTGCGATTATCGCGTGTGTACAGATAGCCCCAAAACCCAGTTAGGTTTGCCAGAAGTACAGCTTGGCTTGCTACCTGGTAGTGGCGGCACGCAGCGTTTGCCTGCACTCATTGGCGTGCAGCAAGCGATGAAAATGATGTTAACTGGTAGCCCAGCAAGAGCAAAACAAGCGTACAAATATGGCATTGTTGATGATTGCGTGCCGCACTCTATATTAATGGAAGTGGCAATTGAACTTGCCGGTAAACCTGTCAAAGATAGAAATACTAAAAAGTCATTTACCAACAAAATATTGGAAGACACTTCGTTTGGTCGTGGCATCTTATTCAAAAAAGCACGAGAACAAACCTTGGCAAAAACCAAGGGCAACTACCCAGCACCTATGTATATTATTGACTGCATAGAAGCAGGCCTGGAAGATCGTAGAAAGGGCTATGCAACGGAAGCAAAATTATTTGGCAAATTAGTCATGACGCCAGAGTCTAAACAGTTGCGAGAAATCTTTTTTGCGACCACCGAGATGAAAAAAGAAAATGGTGTTGAAGGCGTAAGCCCTCAAAAAATTAAGAAGATTGGCGTATTAGGCGGTGGTTTAATGGGCGGCGGGATTGCATTTGTTAGCTCAACTAAAGCAAATGTGCCGGTAAGAATTAAAGATATTAGTGCTGATGGTATTGCTGGCGCCATGAAGTACAGCTACGACATTTTAAATAAAAAAGTCAAAAAGCGCTTTATGCGTAAGACTGAAATGCAAAAACAAATGGCTAATATTTCCGGTTGCTTAGACTACTCAGGTTATCAATCGCTTGATATGGTGATTGAGGCAGTCTTTGAAGATTTAAGCTTAAAGCAAAAGATGGTGGCCGACATTGAAGAGCATTGCAATGAAAACACTATTTTTGCATCAAATACGTCTTCAATTCCTATTGGTGATATAGCCAAAAAAGCAAAGCGACCAGAGAATATAGTGGGTTTACACTACTTCTCGCCGGTTGATAAAATGCCGCTAGCGGAAGTCATTCCGCACGCTGGTAGTTCAGAGCAAACCGTTTCTACGACGGTTGAATTTGCTAAGCGACAGGGAAAAACCCCTATTGTTGTTAAAGACGGTGCCGGATTTTACGTGAATCGAGTACTAGCACCTTATATGAATGAAGCCGGCTTTTTAGCAATGGAAGGTCAAGCCATTAACGAAATTGATAAAGCCCTAGTAAAATTTGGTTTCCCAGTAGGCCCGTTTAAGCTACTAGATGAAGTGGGTATAGACGTTGGCACCAAAATCATTCCTATTTTGATGGCGCAGTTTGGCGAGCGCTTTGCGTCTCCGCAAGCTTTTGATAAGTTGCTTGAAGACAACCGCAAAGGTAAGAAGAACAGATCAGGTTTTTACGATTACTCGGGTAAAGCATCGGATAAAAATACGGGTAAAGAAGTCGATGAAAGTATTTATGATGTGTTGGGTGTTTCACCCGTAGATAAATACACTAATTCAACGGTAGTTGAGCGCTGTGTATTGTTAATGCTGAATGAAGCGGCTATGTGTTTGGATGAGGGTGTTATTAGAAGCCCTCGCGACGGTGATATTGGCGCCATATTTGGTATTGGTTTCCCACCCTTTAAAGGCGGACCGTTCCGCTATATGGATGAACTGGGTCTCGATCACTTGATATCGCGTTTAGAGCATTATAGTAAAACGTATAGCGAAAAATATACGCCCGCTAGCATTTTAATCAGAATGCGCGATGAAAGCGAAACCTTTTATTAAAGCTGTTGCGTTAAACTAATACCTCGCACTAAGCGGGTCTATTGCTGATTTATCGATAGCGCAAATAGTTAGCCGTGATGAGCATTTAATATGAATGCTAACGCGGCTTTTTTTTGAGAGAAATTCGCCCCTAGAAACGTGAATGGCTGCAGTCGCAATTACTTTACTGCATATTTTAGCGTGTTTTTTGGCAGTACTCGCGTTGTCTCAGTTATATTGTCAACAGGCTCGCTTGCTAGGGTTAGCAATACTTGTCCAGTTTCATCTTTTTGCAAAGTGGAAAGGGCGGCTAAAATTTCCTTCATTTGCAATGCCTGCAATGCACTTATGAGATCTTCGTATCCCAAAATAGGATTATCATCTTCAAAATGTAACCACGCTCGGCTTGCTGTTTGACTGATATCTCGCTCTTGTGGCGTGACCTGTCTAATGAGTTCATCAGTAACGTGTGATAACACCACTTTCCCAGACTCTATCAATTCAATGGTTGTTTCAATGACCTCAAGTGAAGCTGAGTGAATTTGTTGTGCACTGTGAGTAGACGAAACGACATAAATTGCTAGGCCTGGAAAGCTGCTAATTGGTTTGTAGCCAATGCCATGCGTGTAACCCATTTTGTGTTTTTGTCTAATTACATCAAACAAAACTTGTGACATTATTTTTTCGAGTACCAGTGAACGTGCAGCAAGCGTAAGTTTTAAATGCTGGCTTACAGCTGCAACTTCTGCATTATTAATTAGCGGGATATAATGCCAAATATAATGCGTTTCTTGCGTCTTCATTTGTTTGTGTAAATGCTCACCTGATTTTATAAAAGGGGCAATAGATTTAGGTTTACTCAGGCCTTTTAAGTTGGTGAATCTGTCGTTCAACTGCTCGAAAAAACGTTCTGCCGACGCGAGTAGCCAGTTGCCTATAAGCAAGCTTTCAAGGTAATTGTGTACAAAATAGTGTTGCTGTTGTGTCATTATCATTGATGGCGTGAGCATTAAAAGAGCCTGATGAATAGCGTTTTGATGTTTGTCAGGCGCTTGATAGTATTGATTTAACTCACCAAAAAGTTGATTGAGAGGGCGTTGTTTAGGAACATGTTGAATGCGTAAAACATGCGCCTGTAAATGCCGTTTGATGGCGTCTTTGCTAGGCGAGAAATGGCGAATTGCGTTTATTAATTCAATACAAAGTAACAATTGGCGTTCACTTAGCCCGCCAGTATGAAGACTAATGCCGTGTGAATGTGAATAGACTCTAAAATGCAAATGGGCAAGTTCAACATCAAAAAATTGGTTTGCCAAATGCTCATTTAAGCAGCTCAACCAGACACGTTTTATGGCAATTTGCTTTGTCGTTTTAAACATTTCAGGATCAGTAATAGATACATAACATTCTCCATTAGGGAGTTTAAGTCGAATATCTTGGTAGAATTTAAAGTTGTGATGCTTTGCTTTAAGGTGGACTAATTGCGTTGGTGGCAATTGCGCGCGTATCATAGGATATTGGTTGGCCATAAACGGGTTTTGGCGTGGTTTGGCGAAGGAAATACTCAATGCTTTTGGCGATAACGTGCGCAAAGGTTCGATTTGAAAACGAGTATTGTAATAAGGCGTGATGCAATTAGTTTTTGCCAAGTTAGACAAAAAGTATAGCCGAACTTGTGTTGGTTGTAGCATTGCCAGTAGCCTTAGCATTGCTTGTGGTGCATGGTCTACCGAAAAAGAGCCTTGCGAAGTAATTGAACGTTCTTGCAAAACATCATCAAATTTCGCACTCTCATTTTGCATGTTATGGGACACATGAATACAATCTTCTAATAGGCTATTTTGTTGTTTGTTGTATTTACTCAGGTTAATTTGATTTGCGGTCTCGCGAAATCGCCAAGTTTCAATACCTGTTGTTTGTAAATATCTGATAAACGACTGTATATATGCAAATACATCACTGGGTTTTGTGGCACCGTGTTGGCTTAATTCAATACTAATAACGAGTTCGTCATTATTCAAATCAATTGTTTTATGATAACTATGAATATCATTTACCCATCCCATCTGGTGCAAATGTGAAAACAATCCTTGTTCATGTTTACTTTCAAGTAAATGACAAAGGATAGTGTATAAAGCGCTTTTAGAACCAGCGAAGCCGTCATAGGTGTTAGCGTCAATAATATAGCTAAGTAAAAGCCGATGATTACCGTGTTTATGATAAATGCTAAGAAGTTGACCCAGTTGATGTGGTAAAAACACCTTTGAATGATTACCAGTTGCCGCCAGCGAATGGTTTTCGGCAGAGGGCAAACATCCCGTACTTTGCGCCAGCATTTTTATTATAGCGCTTGAAATATTGTCGCTATCGCTATCTACTAGACCAACACAAATACACATGTTTTGGCCTTGCATCACTTGTCGGTGATATTGATATAATAAGTGTTGAGTTTCTTTTATACTTATTTGACTTAGCGTTTGAGCATTGCCTACGTGGAATCTGGAAAACGGATGTTTGGGATTGGAGCTTGCTTTTTGAACTGATAATAACTGTCGTACACTATCTTTCTTTTTGGCTTGAAACTCGGCTTCAATGGCGATAACTTCTCGTTGAATATCTTGTTCAGTAAAAAGCGGTGCAACAAGTCGGTCAAGTAGTATATCAAAAGCGGTCAATACACCAGCTTGCTCGCAGTTGAGTTGTATAGTGGTTGAAAGATCCTCTGTCCAACCATTAACTTGGCCATGGTACTGCAGCAAATGTTGATCTAAAGCGTTTGTATTTCTATACCTACTACTGGCCGTAAATAACATGTGTTCGAACAAGTGAGCGAAGCCTTCTGGGTATGCTTCACACGAAAAATGACCTTGGCTAATCGCTACAGAAATAGCGGCTTTACCGGTGTTTTTCGATACTTTTGCCGGTGTAAGAAAAGCGAGCTTAAGACCACTCTCAAGCGTGAGTGTTTGCTTAATTTCAGCTGTACATGAGGGTATTTGCAATCGATAACCTATATTTTAGCCGCAAGGCTGAGTAAAGGAAAAAATTTAAGGGTCGTTAACAATTTGACGCTTTTAACGGTAATTAAAATTTAATTCGTAAGGCTATGGTCTATTTGACGTTTATCGTCCTATATAAGACAGTACCTTTCACATTAAAGGTTTTCATGGTATTGGAGCGTTTTTTGTACACTGTATGAAACGCAACATGATGCCTACAGGTGATAAGTAAGCAAATGTTGTGCCATTAAGACCGTAACTAGCATATTTGAGTGGTAGTATAATAAAGATGATATTAATTATAATGCGCCATGGTGAGGCCGTTGAATACCGCGAGCCCGATCGTACACGAGAGTTAACAGAACTTGGTCATCAGCAAAGTGAAAAAGTGGGCGGGTGGCTAAAACTAAACTTAGTCAAACTGACGGCAAGCACCAGTTGCCCCAATGACAGTATTGACTTGGCTTTAGTTAGTCCTTATTTACGCACGCAGCAAACGTTTAAGGCTCTTGCTAAAGGGATTGATGTAAAACGGCAGGTAACGATTGATACGGTAACGCCATTAGGGAACGCCGCGCAATGTGCTGATTTAATTCATGCCTATGCGACAGATACTGACGCACCAAAATCAATGCTCGTGATCACTCATATGCCCTTAGTAAGCTTGCTTTCTGATAAAGTTTGTCATGGTTTTAATGCTAAAATTTTTGAAACCGCTGATACGCTTGTGGTCGACTACAACAGTCAAACAGGTATTGGAACGCAATTGGCTTTTTATGAAGCAAACGAACATGCAAAGGTAAATTAGGCATTATGCAAAATAACTCACTGCCCATTACGCTTCAATTGGCGCTTCAGCAACATGCTGCAGACGCAGACATTGACGATGACGACGAACTTAAAACGATTATGCTTAGACTTTCAGAGCTAAATGATAAAGTTGAAATGCTTAAATTAAAGGCCAGAGCAAAACGAAGTTTGCGCTGACAATGTAACTGTATAACCACTAAACCGCACGCCAGTATAGTTACATGCTATATTTCAAAAGTGTTACGAAGACGTAGAGTCATTGTTTGCTTCATTTGGGCGATAAAACTCTGGAATAATTCTTACCGTTTTAATCATGTTGTCGCTTAAATCGACAATTTCAATCGGATACCCCGCCAAGCGCAGGCTTATATTCGCCTCAGGCATGTCTTCTAAATATTCTAAAATTAGACCATTTAATGTTTTCGGGCCGTCGGTTGGAAAAGCCCAATCAAGTTCTTTGTTTAATTCTCGAATATTGGCACTTCCATCTACCAAAAAACTGCCATCTTGTTGTTCAATTGCTTCTTTGCTGTAGTCGGGCAATATTGAAGTCGTAAAATCACCAATAATTTCTTCTAGAATATCTTCAAGGGTAACTAATCCTTGAATGTCACCGTATTCATCAACCACCAAACCAATACGCTCGCGTGCGGCCTGCATTTTATACATTAAAGAATGCAGTGGCGTAGAGTCGGGCGTGTAGAAAATTTCACGGGCGGCTCTTAGCATAGTTGACTTAGTAAACTGATTTTTGCTGAGTAACCTCAATGCATCTCGAACGTGCATAAAACCAACCGCATCATCTATACTGTCACGGTATAACAAAACGCGAGTGTGCTGGGAATGGGTAAGTTGTTTGTGAATGATTTTCCAGTCATCATTCACGTCAATCGCGTAAATATCACTACGCGGGACCATGATGTCTTCCGCCGTTACCTTTTCTAAATCCAATATACTCATCAGCATTTCTTGGTGCTTTTGCGGGATCATCGCGCCGGCTTCGTGTACAACCGTTCTTAGCTCTTCTTGGCTTAACGCGGTATCTCCTTTTCCGACAGGATTTATACGTAAAAGCATTAATACACCATTTGTCATTAAGCTGACGAGCTTTACCGCAGGTGTAAACAAAAATAACATCGGAATTAGAATAATAGAGCTGGGAAAGGCTATTTTTTCTGGATATAAAGCCGCATATGTTTTAGGGGTAACCTCAGCAAAAACCAATATTATAAGGGTTAGACCCAGAGTAACCGCAATTGGCCCGTATATGGGACCAAATAATCGGTTACATATCTCGGTAGCAATTACCGTGGCGGCAATATTGACTAAATTGTTACCAATTAATATCAGTCCAATTAAACGATCTGGCCTATCTAATAAACGTTCTACTCGTTTAGCGCCGGCCAGTCCTTCATTTGATAGATGCTTTAAGCGATATCGATTAATACTCATCAAACCCGTTTCAGAGCTAGAAAAATAAGCGGACAGTAATATAAGAATACTTAAGATAATCGAAAGCGTTGGTGTATCTAATTGGTCCAAAAATATAGCCTTTTAAATGTGTCAATCAATGTGTGTTCGTTTTGCCATGTTAAGAAATAATTATTTCTTTGACTAAACGGCTACCAAAATAGCCTAACGTTAATAAACTTAGCCCAACGAAATTAAACGCAATAGTGACACGTATGCGCAAACCCACAAAACGGTGAAGTAGTATACACGTCAAATAACATAATAGCGCCAAACTCGATAAAATCGTTTTGTGAGCGTAACCGTCTGCCAGCATATCGGGCACGAATAAAAAACCGCTAGCAAGCGCAATTGTTAACAAAACAGTACCTAAAATCATAATTTGATAAAGGATTCTTTCAACGGACATCAGTGGCGGTAAATGCCCCGTAATCATGATCCGGCTTTTTTGTTTTAATTGATAGTTAATGTAGGCAAGTTGGCAGGCATAAAGCATTCCAATACTGAGTAAACCATAAGCCACTAGCGATAATAAAATATGGCTAATCATGCCTATTGACATACTTACTGTGATGCCTGTGGTAGCGGGGATAAACATGTCTATCACAATAAAAAACGCTGAGACAAAACAAACTGCAGGCAAAAAAAGTAGATTTTTTATAAATTTATTAGCAATAAACATGGTTATGGTCACTAACCAAGCAAGCATGGTCGCAACAAACGTTAGGCTAAGTTGTTCGCCAGAGTGACCGTGAGTATTAATAATAAGCACTGCTAAATGCGCCAATATTGCCACCATCATTAGTGGCTGAGCATATTTTATAGCGGTAGAAGATTGCTTAAAAAACTGTTGTGCATACAGTGAGCCAGCAGCCAAATAGGACAAAAAAGCGAGTGCGAACGCGAAAATTGATAGCGACATATTTAGTTATGCTAGCCTCGTTTGCTTAGGGATTACCCCAAAGCCCTTGTAATTAGGTTGTTACAGGGTCTCATTATACAGCCCTTTTGCTCACAATGAAGAATAAAGTTAACGCAATCATTACGATCCCGCTAGTGTTATTGTATACTCTTTCCCATATTAGAAAAAACTAAATTGATGTTTTATGTTTCAGAATCTAACTGACCGCTTAGGTCAAACCCTAAAGAACATTAGTGGCAAAGGCCGTTTAACCGAAGATAACATTAAAGATACGCTGCGCGAAGTGCGCATGGCGCTACTTGAAGCAGATGTTGCGCTATCGGTAGTAAAAGGCTTTATTGATAGCGTGAAAACGCGCGCGCTGGGTGCTGAGGTGTCCAAAAGCTTGCAGCCAGGTCAAATGTTCGTCAAAATTGTACAAGATGAACTAGAGCGCGTGCTAGGCGATGGCACACAAGGCTTAAACTTAGCCGCTACGCCTCCTGCTGTAATTATGATGGCAGGTTTGCAGGGCGCGGGTAAAACCACCAGCGTGGGCAAACTATCTAAGTATTTAACTGAGCGTGAAAAGAAGAAAGTGTTGGTAGTAAGTGCTGACGTGTATCGTCCTGCGGCTATTAAACAGCTCCAAACACTAGCGCAAGAAGTTGGCGTAGAGTGTTTTCCATCAAACATAATGCAAAAGCCGGTAGATATCGTTAAGGCAGCGATAAGTCACGCCAAACTAAAGTTTTTTGATGTATTGATAGTGGATACCGCAGGTAGACTAGCTGTTGACGAAAAAATGATGGATGAAATAAAGCAACTGCACGCTGCGGTTAATCCTGTTGAAACCTTGTTTGTGGTCGATGCTATGACCGGGCAAGATGCGGCTAATACGGCAAAAGCCTTTAATGAAACCTTACCCTTAACCGGTGTTATCTTAACCAAAGCCGACGGTGATGCACGAGGCGGGGCGGCGCTTTCTGTTAAGCAAATTACGGGCAAACCTATTAAGTTTTTAGGTATGGGCGAGAAACTTGACGCTCTAGAGCCTTTCCATCCGCAAAGAATTGCGTCTCGCATATTGGGCATGGGCGATGTTCTAAGTCTAATCGAAGAAGTAGAGCGTAAAGTTGATAAGAAAGCCGCTGAGCGCGTAGCTAAAAAGATTCAAAAAGGCAAAGGCTTTGACTTACAAGATTTTAAAGAGCAGCTAGAACAAATGCGCAACATGGGCGGCATGATGTCGCTTATGGACAAAATGCCCGGTATGGGCGGCATGAGCGCAAAAATTAAAGAGCAAGCTAACGACAAACAATTCACCCAAATGGAAGCCATTATCAATTCTATGACACCGGGTGAACGGACACGTCCTGACGTTATTAAAGGCTCGCGTAAACGTCGAATCGCAGCGGGCTCAGGCACGCAAATTCAAGACGTAAATCGCTTATTAAAACAATTCATGCAAATGCAAAAGATGATGAAAAAAATGGGCGGCGGCAACATGAAAAAAATGATGCGCGGCATGGGCGGCATGATGGGCGGCGCTGGTGGAACTTTACCCGGCGGTGGTATGCCCGGTGGCGGTTTGCCTCCAGGCATGAAAATGCCACCAGGATTAGGCGGATTTGGACGTAAAAAATAATAACTCTTACGCGTACTCTTAGGCTGCGTGTTTTAGATGTACGTTGAACTAGGATTTCTGTTCCTGGCAGGTTGCTTTGGCGGTGTGATTAACTCAATTGCCGGTGGTGGTAGCTTTATTACTTTCCCCGCGTTAATTTTTGTTGGTATACCGCCTATTGTGGCTAATGCAACCAATACCTTTTCGTCATGTGCAGGTTACTTAAGCGGCGCGTATGCGTTTAGAAAAGATCTTGCCGAACACAAAAATAAATTACCACTCATTGTCATAATTAGCCTAATAGGCGGGATTTTTGGCGCTTGGTTATTGCTGCAAACACCCGAGACTGTGTTTCAAGAAGCGATTCCTTGGTTACTCCTGTTTGCTACCGTGCTATTTATTTTTGGTGGCACTATTAATACAGCACTTAAAAAGGTGGCCTCCAAACATCGGCACGCTTCATCCATTGGTGCCATGTTACTGCTATTATTGCTTTTTGGCGTGTCTAGCTATGGTGGCTTCTTTAATGCGGGGCTTGGAATCATTGTGTTAAGCTATCTTGCGTTAGCTGGTCACACTAATATCAACACTATGAATGGATTGAAACTGTTAATTTCATCGGCAGTGTCATTAATAGCGATAGCTCTGTTTATTTATAATGATTTGATTGCTTGGTATGAAGGCACTATAGTACTGTGTGGCACCTTAGTGGGAGGTTATGCTGCGGCGCACGTGTCACGACAATTGCCGCAAAAGTATGTGAGGCTTTTTGTTATTTTCGCCAGTATTGCTACCACGGTGTATTTCTTTTTTGATATTTATGCCGCTTAAATCTTATTGTTTGTTCTTACGTTTTGTTCAACACTGTGTTTTTACCTGCTGATTTTGTATATCAATAATGTGACCATTTTTATCAAACGACAGTGTTAGCAATTTCCCCTGCGTGATATCTAAGGTTTGCTTGGTGTCTGATTGTAGCAGTACCAGAACTTCTGCCGAAATTTTTATCAGTACTTGTTCACAGGTAACTAACGATAGTCCATCTTGATTTTGGATAACGTGTGCATACCTCGTATGGTGTATTTGTAAATAACGCTCGCTTTTCTTACTGTTTGCATTAGCGGGTTGATATTTAATCTGCTTTTGTAGTGCATTTGCCACAGTAGCGCTTTGGCTTGGTAGCGATTCGCCCGCTTGAACACGTGCCATTTCTGAGGGTAATTCTTCCGCTTCATCAAACTGCATGTCGGCTTCTGCCTGTATCATGCTAGAGACTGGTGCTTGCGCTGTGCGCGCGCTTTTTGCAGCAAACGTACTAGCATCTAAAACATGCAGTTCAAGCGACGAATAGCTTAACGGCGCGCTAGCTAGTATAGGTTCACTAGTTTGTTGCTGATCAATAAATTGTGTATTAACAATCAGCAACGCCAGCACAACACTCGCCGCTAGCGCACTAATCTTAAAATATGATGATAAGTCTATATTCCACCAAGGCTTGGTGTTTTTTGCATTGGCGTTAAGTTTTGCTCGCATATTTTGTTGTATGCTTTTAGGTGAAACATAATGGCGCTTGCGGTTTTGGTAGAGCGCGTCTAATGCATCTTTGTTATCATGCTCACTCATAAGATTGCTCCATTAATTGTTTTAATTTCGCTTTAGCATAGCGCAATCGCGTTTTTACCGTTTCTGCTTTAGTGTTTTGCATACTGGCTATATCCACTAAACTAAAGCCTTCTTGCTGTAAACAAAATGCATCACGCTGTTCAAATGCAAGTGCATTCAGTGCTTTGTCAAATGCCACTTGCATATATTGTGTTACTTGTGCGCTTTTTTCAGCAAAATTGAACTCAAGCTCAGTTTCAAGCTGATTATTATCTAGCGCCACCATTTTGTTGGTTTTTCTAAACTCATCAATAAGTGCGTTACGTGCCATGGTAAATAACCACGCCTTAACATTGCCTGCTGTATGATAGTTTTGTGGCTTTTCAATGACCTTTAACCATGTTTTTTGCGCGATGTCTTTGGCCAGGGTTGCATCGCTAAGCGTAATCAAATAATGATATAAGTCATTAGCAAAAGCATTATAAAGTGCTTCAAGTGCCTTTTTGTCTTTGCGCATGATAAAATCAGCCATTGCTTTTTCAGGCTCAAACTTTTCAGTACCCCAAGACACTTTACGCAGCGATGGCAAAAAACTAAACATTGGGTTCAGTGCGTCCTTTTATTGTTGGTGGTGTAATGGGCTAGCCCCATCTTCGGTTGATACAGCGATTAACGCAAGGCTATTTTGCGGAACGCTTTGTTGGTTTATATAGCGTAACGAATGGCAAGCTAAGAAGGGGTTAAAAGAAAGGGGTCAGGTTCAATTAGCATTAATTGAACCTGACCCCTTTCTTTTCCCTTTCTTTTACCTCATTTCATCGCTTGCATTTACTAGCCAAATACGTATAATTCGCGCACTCTTTTTCCCACGTAGCGGGGAGAGGGGATGTTAACGGTAACGCTACAACGAGTTTGAGGCATATATGGTTACTATTCGTTTACAGCGTGGTGGTGCAAAGAAGCGCCCATTTTATCAAGTGGTTGTTGCTGACAGCCGTCGTTCACGTAATGGCAAATTTATTGAAAACGTTGGCTTTTTCAATCCAACTGCACAAGGTCAAGCTGAAAAGCTTCGTTTAGATCTTGAGCGTGTTGAGCATTGGGTTGGTCAAGGTGCAAGTTTGTCTGAACGCGTATCGCGCTTGGTAAAAGATGAAAAAGCCAAAGCTGCTGCTTAATTGCGCAGTTTATTGGTAGTTTGGAGTAAAGATGAGCTTAGCGTCTGACAAGTTAATTATTGGCAAAATTGGTGCACCTTATGGTGTTAAAGGTTGGGTCAAAATTAACAGCTTTACTCAAAACAAAGATAGTATTTTTGATTATGCGCCCTGGCATGTAAATGTTGGACAAGCAAATAACCAAATTTTAAACGTTGATCAATGGCGATATCACTCTAAAAGCTTGGTTGCCAAGCTCGTAGGGGTTGATGATCGTGACGCGGCAGAGTTGATTAAAAATGCTGAAATTAGCATTCAGTCATCGCAACTGCCTGAATTAGACAATGACTTCTATTGGAAAGACTTAATAGGCATGCAGGTAGTAACTAGCGAAGGTTACGAAATGGGTGTGGTCAAAGATATGTTTGAAACAGGCGCGAATGACGTGATGTTAGTGAAGGCTAAAATTAACGACGCTTTTGGTCAAAAAGAACGATTATTGCCGTTTTTACACGATTCAGTTGTGTTAAACGTCGATAAAGATGGCCAGACCATTACAGTGGACTGGGATCCGGCATTCTAATGAGTTTGCTCTTTTGAAAACAAAAGAGGCAAAGCAACGCTTTAATGTGGTGACTTTGTTTCCCGAAATGTTTGATAGCTTCTTTACGCAAGGTGTTATTGGCAGGGCGGTTATAAAAGGCTTATTAGAAGTGAATGTGTTCAATCCTCGTGATTATACGCATGACAAGCACCGAACGGTTGATGATAGACCCTACGGCGGCGGACCTGGAATGTTGATGATGGTGCAACCATTAGCAGACGCAATCGCTGATGCCAAAGCGGCAGCAAGCGAACAAGTTAAGGTGGTTTATTTATCACCACAAGGGCGAAAGCTAGATTTTGAAGGTGTACAGGCATTGGGTCAATATACTGACTTAGTGCTAGTAGCAGGTCGATACGAAGGCATTGACGAGCGCATAATCAATACGCTAATAGACGAAGAATGGTCAATTGGTGATTACGTGCTAAGTGGCGGTGAATTGCCGGCCATGGTGTTAATGGATGCAGTATCAAGGTTAATTCCTGATGTATTAGGACATAATCAATCGGCGCTAGAAGATTCGTTTACTAGCGGTTTATTAGATTGTCCTCACTACACTAGGCCTGAAACCTATCAAGATCAAAGCGTACCCGAAGTGTTGTTAAGTGGCGACCATGAAAAAATTAGGCAGTGGCGATTACAAGAGTCGGTTAAACGTACTTATGAAAGACGCCCTGATTTATTAAATAACCTAGCTCTGACTGAGGAACAACAGTCTATTTTAGCGAAACTAAAATAAGCGTTGTGGCATACGACAGTTACTACTAGGATGAGAGGATACGATGGCTAAAGTCAATCAAAATATCATCAAGAAAATTGAGGAAGCACAACTCAAAACTGATGTACCGGCATTCGGCCCGGGTGACACAGTAATTGTGCGTGTTAAAGTTAAAGAAGGTGACAAAGAGCGTGTGCAGGCATACGAAGGTGTATGTATTGCTAAGCGTAATCGCGGTTTACACTCTGCTTTTACAGTTCGTAAGATTTCAAGCGGAGAAGGTGTAGAGCGTGTGTTCCAAACTCATAGCCCTGCTATAGATTCAATTGAAGTGAAGCGTCGCGGTGCCGTGCGCAGAGCTAAATTGTACTATCTACGTGAGCGTTCAGGAAGATCTGCACGTATCAGAGAAAAACTTAACTAAATCTAATTTTACGTTACCGTTAACAACAAAATGTAAAAAGAAGTATACGAAAACCCGCCAACTGGCGGGTTTTCTGTTTTATGCGAATTAGTCTTAGTGCCACCATTCATGTGATAACTATTCCAAGCATAGTCTCGCGGATGCGCAACCATTTTCGCTCTCACTGGGTTTAACTCGATGTATTGGTATAACGTAAGCAAATATTTGTCGCTGTCTACTATACTCGATTTTTATCGACCTTCCCATAAAGTGCCAGAACGATTATAAGTAGTGTTTATGTACCTGACATAATATCTCCCCAAACTTTGCATCACAAGACTAATGCCGCGATGGCATTCAGCAGTCATTAAAAGGTGTACGTGATTGGTCATCAATATAAAACTATGTACTTTCACTTTGTATTTAACAGTGGCTTCTTTGAGTTTATCTAAGTAAATAGCATAATCGGCATTTTGAAAAAAACATGTATTTCTGTTGTGGCCGCGCTGAATGAAATGAACTGGAATATGAGGAACTGTGATCCTACGCCTTCTGGCCATTTTTATTTGCTCTTCATCTTTCGACTAAAACAATAACATTAATTGAAAGCACTATAGATATATACTGCACTTGAGGCGGTTTGTTTTGCTTCAACGACTCAGACCCCTTGGTCCTCACTTGGTCCATTTTGCTCTTGGTCCACTAGTGTCAGTCAAAGGTAGTTGCGGGAAAAAAATATCATTGGCATCACACTGCGTCATGCTTTCTAAAATAGAGTGGCGTGTGGCACCGCTTTGGCGATACTGCAGCGTGTATTGAAAAACGGTTGCATTTGCCACGGTTGTTGTGATTTTATTAAGTAACGCACTACTTTCATAGCGACCACCAAAAGCATAGCCTTTGCGCTAGTCGGGGGGGGGTAATTCCAGTTGGTAGTATCGTCAGCTTGATAAACAATATATTCCGCAGTATGAAGTAATGAAAAGGGACGTATTCAATTAAATTACGTCCCATTTACGTTTTTCCTTGCTCATTCAAGGTAAGTTTGTTAAAACTTCTTACGTGTGTGCGCTAAGTCGCAACGCACAACGCTCGAGATCCACTGTCGTGACAGAAATCGTATTCTTGCTGTAATACCAGAAAGTAGCAAGACAACGTCAAATAATAAAAATAGGTTTCTCTAGTCTAAAATGTTGGCATTTTAATGCCGAAATTTTATTACCTTACATCACCGTTTCTTAATCAAACTATAAAGAATATATAAAATGCAAAAAGATAGAGTAAATAACCTAAACGTTACTTCTGAAACCATATTAGTTACTCCCCAGCAGTTAGCTGAAGAAATGCCAGTAAGCGAGAAAGCTGTCGCCTATGTACAATCTTCGCGAGAAATCATTTCAAACATCATTCATGGTAATGATCATCGCTTGCTAGTGGTATGCGGTCCTTGTTCTATTCACGATGTGAAAGCGGCAAAAGAATATGCGCTTCGCTTAAAAGAGTTACATGAACAATGCAAAGACACCTTATTTATTGTTATGCGTGTTTATTTTGAAAAGCCGCGCACCACTACAGGCTGGAAGGGCCTAATAAACGATCCGCATATTGATGATACCTTTGATATTGAAACCGGCTTACGCAAAGCACGCGAACTTTTAAACTACCTAGCTGAACTTGAAATTCCAGT
>RCMY010000334.1_pt1 | contig 44453 bp, 25 predicted proteins | sample 2041341 | NCBI WGS metagenome assembly RCMY01 (sample SAMN09708234, study PRJNA481090) | Marine sediment metagenome, whole genome shotgun sequencing project. | reverse complement strand
GTCGAGCAGACCGGGCAGGCGGGCGGTCCAGTCTTTGATCCCTTCCAGGCTGCGTTTGAGCTTCGGTGAGTGAGCGGTGCGTCGCGTCACCGCCGGCCACCGCCATCGCCCTGACTCGCGGGCCTGCTCGGAGATTTGCTCGGTCATCGAATGAACTTCCCACCCCGACCGTAACGGACGCAGACTGTCCAACCGCGTGGTGAGCTTCTCTCGTCGGCTTGGGTGTGGAGGTTCTCGAGCACTCTCGCGTACCCGCGCGGCGACTTGCTGGACGACCGGCCCCGACAAGGTCTGGGACCACGCCAAAGACAAGTCCTCATCGAGGAGCTGATCGAGACCGTGACGATCGACGCCGACCGGCTCGAAGTCACCGTCACCGGGCTCCACCCTTCCTCGTCAAACTCGACGAGGTCGGACTCCGCCCCAGTGGTACGGGACCTGTTGTGTCGGAGGGGGAACTTGAACTCGGGAAAGCCGACTGTCCGTGGTTGTCCGCTGGTGTCCGTAGTTGACCGTTTCACCTGTTCAGGATCGGTTTCGGTCGCACGTCGTGTCATCTAGTGACGTCTGATACCGCTAGTTTCGCCCAGTCCGCGGACAAACTGCTGACGCGGACAAACTACGCCTGTCCGGCCGGTGCCCCACCGTGACCGGGACACGGAACTCAACTTCCGAGAAACCCGCTCCGACACCAAGGGGGAGGTCCTCCAGATGTGCATCGGCATGAGGGCGCGATTTCTGCCATCCGGAGGAGGCTTGAACAGGATGCGTCGGTCCTGCTGCAAGTCGCCGAAACTTATGTTGGGTGGGGAACAACTACATCGATGACAACGCAACCCCGTCATCCTTGCAGTTGTTCCGACTGATCGATCTCGGAACGACAACCGAAGTCGCGCCGCAGCGGCCCCCAATGGTCCCCATCCACCATGACCCATCACGCCGATCTCAACCAGCGGGCAGTTGGCCTCCCCTCTCCTCCGACGATCTCGCGTCGAGCCGTGCGAGCACACCCCACAGCCCGAGACCACCGAGCAACCTGCGCACCTCCGTGCGCAGATCCGTAGCGCGAGCGATGTCACCGCCCGACTCGACGACACGGGCGAGATCGTTCATGGCGAGCGCACGATCGCGTTCCATCGCCGCGTTCGCAAACACTTCCACGCTGCGGAGCAGGCAGTCCTCGGCACCCAGAGGGGATCCACTCAATGCATTGGATCCGAGGACGCCGGGGTCGACATCCGATCTGGAAGCGATGAGTCCCATCACTCGCCACGCGTGGCCCAGATGATCGGGGTTCTCGTCCTCGAGGGCGAGGTCCATCGCGAGACGCGCCGCCCGCAAGGCTTGCGCGACACCGCCGGTCGCCAGATGTGCTTGCGCCAGGAAACGGTGCGTCTCCGATGAGTGTTCGGTGCCGCCGGACACTTCGAACGCCCGTACCGCATCGGAGAGATGGGTGAGCGCTGCGTCGATGTCGCCCAACTCGACGTAGGCGCCGCCGAGGTTGCTGAGCACGAGTGCCTCCTGATCGCGATCCCCGATGCTGCGCACGATCGCCTCGCCCTCGGTGAAGAACGCGATCGCGGTCGGGAGGTCCCCCTGGAGCCGAGCGACCTCACCGAGGTTGATCAGGTTCGCTGCCTCCCCGCGTCGGTCACCGCGCAGCCGATCGAGCGCCAGCGCTTCGGCAAGGTGTTGCGCTGCTACCGCGTACCGAGCGAGCGCGCTGGCTGCGGAACCCACCAGACTGTGCACGCCCCGCCTGGTTCGGACGCTCGTCGCAGCGTCGATGAGCGCCAGGGCGTCGCTGCCACGCTCAACCGCCTCCTCGGCATGACCCAGACGCAGGAGGACCCAGGACTGCTCGATCATCGAATCGATGATCTCGCCAGTGCTCACTTGCGCCGCGCTCACCAGTTCGTGCGCGCGCTGCGCCTCGCCGAGAGCAACACGGTTCATCCCGAGGCGGACGTGCAGGTGTGACTGGTGCATCAGCGCCCGAGCGCACCAGCCCGAGTCGCCCGTGCGTTCGGCCAGCTGCTCCATCGAGCGCGCATGGGACAAGGCGTCGTCGTAGCGGGCCGCGATCGACAGCGACTCGCAATAGTCGTCGAGGATGCTGAGTGTCGTCGGCTCGTCGAGCACATTGGCGGCCAGCGCGTGCTCACACGCGTCGATGGCTTCGTCGGTCGCGCCCCGCCGTCGCGCCTGATGAGCAGCCTCCGCGAACCACCGTGCCGACTCACGGGTCTGCCCGGCCGCTAGGAAGTGCCTCGCGACGGCGCTTGGCGCCGATCGCCCCTCGCCACGGGTCGCCAGCCACTCCGCGACGTCCCGGTGCAGGACACGGCGATCCTGGAGGAGAACGGACTGGTAGGTCACCTCGTGGAGGATCGCATGCTGGAAGTGGTACTCGACCGTACCGTTGAAGCCCGACGTCGCGGCTCGCTCAACGAGGCCCTTCGACACCAGTCGCGACATGGTCGTCGCCACGTCTGCCGGGACAAATCCGACACTGCACGCTGAGCGTGGCAGGCCTGCGTCCCAGAAAACCGCACCGACCACGGCCGCGCGTTGAAGGATCGCGCGCTCGACGGAGGACAACAGATCGAGTCGTGCTTGGATCACCCCCGACACCGTCGGGGGTATCGACCGCTCACCCAACAGCTCGGATTGCAGCGTCCACTGGTCGTCGTCGACGACGATTACGCCGTCGTCGATCATCATTCGGATCAACTCCTCGATGAAGAACGGACTTCCTGCGGCCATCCGGACGATGTCGTCGCGAAGCGAATCGGGTACCGCCGTCAAGCGCTGCAGCACCTCGTCGACGAGCACAGTCGCGTCGGTGTCCGAGAGCGATTCGAGCACGATGGTTCGTTGGCCCACGTCCGAACTCAGGTGCTCGACCGCCCGATCGGCCCGGGGACGGGTCGCGTGGACGACGAGCACGGGCGAACCTGCAAGCGAACGCTCGACGGCGGAGAGCAGGTCGAGCGATGCGCGATCGGCCCAGTGGACGTCCTCGACGAGCACCACGACCGGCATCACGGCGGCCGCTCCGGCGAGCAGGCGACCGATCGCGAGCCCCGCCCGCTCGACGAGGTCGCGTGACTCGAGCGATCCGTCGACGACGCTGATCCCGACCAACTGACCGACCGAGGCGGCCTCGTCGGCGACGGCTTGACCCGCCAGCTCGCGGAACCCGACCGCCAGCTTCGCCTGGGCGAGTTCGGTCGGGTCGTCCTCGGCGATCTCGAAACGCTCGAGCAGCAGATCCCGCATCAGTGAGAAGGGCTCCTCCCGGCGATTGAGATCGGCCCTACAGGTGAACAACCTGACATCGTCGGGACGGATCCGGAGCCAGTCCTCGAACTCGTAGATCAAGCGAGACTTGCCGGTTCCGGGTTCACCGACCAACGTCACGACGGATGGTGTCGACGTGGCGATCGTCGTGGACAGTGCGCGCTGGAGCTCCGCGAGCTCGTCGTCACGACCGATCATCGGAGGTTCGACGCCCTCGATGCCGCGCGGCCGAAGACGGAACGCCCGGGGTCGGATTCCCTCGACGACATACGTACGCAGGGCGGATCCTTTCCCCTTGACCGTCAGCGGCTGCTGTGGATGGACCGTGAAGACGCCTCGCACGTGGCGGTACGTGTCGTGTCCCACGAGGACTGCACCCACTGGGGATGCAGCTTCGAGGCGGGCCGCAACGTTCACGGTGTCGCCCATGGCCGTGAACTCCTCCGTGCTGGCGATCTCGCCGAGCACGACGGGGCCGCTGTTGATGCCGATGCGCATCGTCAGGCTCGTGCGCCGACCATCGGCACCGATCTCGCGCAGCGTGGACTGCATCTCCAGCGCGGACCGGATCGCTCGCTCGGGATCGTCTTCGCGAGCATCATCGGCGCCCCAGAGCGCCATCACGGCGTCACCGATGTGCTTGTCGATTCGCCCGCCGTGGCGCTGGATGATCTCGTCGAGATGTCGCCACAGCGAATCGAAGAGATCGCTCAACTCTTCCGGGTCCACGCGCTCGCCCAGGGTGGTCGAACCACTCACATCCGCGAACAGCACGGTGATGAGCTTCCGCTGTTTTGGTCTCGCGGGTGCAGCCAGTGCCGCCTGATGCCGCAGTGCGGCGACGGCGACATCGATCACCTCGTCGGGCACCAATCCGCGCAGCTGCTCCTGAGCGGCAATCGCAGCATCGAGGCGCTCGGTCTCACTCATGTTCAGTCACGGCCTCACCATCGGTGCAGTGGGGGCCTCCGCTGTCGACCTTCGATCAGCGCGTCTTCGACATTCCCCTGGTCCCAGGGTCTTGTTCCTCGTAGTCCTCCTCGTCGACCTCGGCGCTCCCGCCGTTCGACTGATGAACCTGCGTCGCAGAGTGCGCCGCGCGCTGCTCGTCCTCGACGGACTCGTCGCATCGCTTGCATCGATACATCCGTGCGCTCCCTCTCCTAACCGCACCACCCGGACGAACCGAGCCGGTGGACCGGCCCGGCTCACCGCCGCCCGGTGATCAACAGTAGCGCACCTCCGCGAGCGGTGTCCGAGCCTGCCCGGATCAGCCACTGGCGGAAGTGGCGTAGGGTCGGAACCCGAGCCGGGGATGGTGGTGTGACGTGAGCGAGCACAAGCAAGCGCTGGTGGTCGGCATCGACGCCTACGGGGGTGGCATTCCGCCTCTGGGGAGCGCGGTGCGCGACGCGCAGGCGATCGCCGACCGGCTCCAGTCCTCGCACGGATACGACGTGCAGCTGCTTCTGGATGCCGAGGCGAACGTGGACGCGATCATGGCGTCGCTCACTGGTGTGACCAGTGCCGGGCTGTCGGAGGAGAGTTCCTTCGTCCTGTACTTCGCCGGTCACGGGATCGCAGCGGACGATCGCGAGGGAACGGGCCCACAGGGCTTCCTGCTCGCCCACGATGCGCATCTGACGAACCAAGACACGTGGCTCGGGATGAACTCGTTGCGCGACGCGCTCGACGGACTCGCATGTCGGCATCTGATGATGGTGCTGGATTGCTGCTACGCAGGTGCGTTCCGATGGGCCTCGACGCGGGCGGTCGGATCCGTCAAGCGACCGCTGTACAAGAGCCAGTACGAGCGCTACCGCGAGGGGACCGCGTGGCAGGTGCTCACTTCGGCGTCCTACGACGAAACCGCCGACGATGCTGCGCCCGTCACCCCCGATCGTGGCGGCGAGGCGACTCCCGAGGGTCATTCGCCGTTCGCCCATGCCCTCCTCGAAGGGTTGTCGGGAAACGCGGCGGACTCTTCTCGTGGAGGGATGGCTGCCGACGGCGTGCTGACGGCAACCGAGCTGTACCAGTTCATCTACGAGAAGGTGGCGGTGAACGACCGGCAGACGCCGGGGATCTTCCCCTTGAAGGCCGACAACAAAGGCGAGTTCGTGTTCCTCGCACCCGGCGTGGAACTCAACCTGGAACCCGACCCGCCACTCAACGACGCGAACAACCCCTGGCTCGGTCTCGACTCGTACACATCGGCCGACCAGGACTTGTTTTTCGGCCGCGAGGAGGCGACCAAGCACCTGGTCGAACGTGTCGGGGCCGGTCGTTTCGTTGCGGTGGTGGGCCCATCGGGGTCGGGGAAGTCGAGCCTCATCCATGCCGGGCTGGTACCAGCGTTGGAGGCCCCCACCTGGGCGGTGGTCGAGTCGAGCCGGCTGCCTGCCGATCCCGCCGCGCAGCTGGAAGCGGCACGGATGCAACTCACGTCAGCGGCTGCGAGCGAACGAGAGCTGCTGGTGATCGATCAGTTCGAGGACCTCTTCCGGTGTGCCGACGACACCGCCCGCGCCCGCTTTCTCGGCGACCTACGTGCAATGGTCGGTTCTGCGGACGGGCCCACCGTGGTCATTGGTCTCCGCTCGGACTTCGAGCCCCGAGCCGTCACGGAGCTCGGCGACCTCTGGACGGACCAGGCGGTCTACCACGTGCCGGATTTCACCCCTGACGATCTCCGGGCAGTACTCATCGGTCCCGCGCAGGCGAAGGCGGTGTTCTTCGAGCCAGCGACGCTTGTCGACTCGCTGCTCGACGAGGTCGCCAAGATGCCCGGCGCCGCGCCGCTTCTCTCGATCACGGCCGACCATCTCTACTGCCAGGCGCAGTCCCGACGGCGAGCAACCGGCACCTCCGATCGAATGATCTCACTCGAAGACAACGAAGCCGTCGGCGGCGTCGTCGGGGTGGCGCATCAGTGCGCGAGCAACCTGCACGATGCTGCCGACCCCCCAAGCCAGGACGTGATCCGCCGGGTCTTTCTCCGGCTCGTGGACCAGAAGCCGAACCGCAACGTCCTGAGGAACGTCGACCGTGAGGAGCTCCGCTTCGGCCCCGAACACGACCAGCTCGTCAGCTCCATCCTCGACGACTTCGTGGCGGCCCGCCTGCTGATCGTCGGCTACGCGGACGGTCGGGACTACGTCGAGCCCGCGCACGACGCGCTCGTGTCGACGTGGGAGAGACAGCGCGACTGGCTCGCTCAGAGTGGATCCCTCGAGATCATCCGGGGCGCCACGCAGGCCGCCCGTATGTGGACCGTCGAGGACGACAAGAGCTCGAAATCGAAGCGCCTCTGGAACCAGGATCCGAGGCTGGCCGAACTCGCACGGCGCGACGAGAACCGGGAACTGACTGCACTCGAGCAGGAGTTCACATCGGTCAGTTTCGTGCGTCAACGGCGGCTGGCGCGGATCCGTCGCGTTGCGATCATCTCGCTGGTGATCCTGACCGTCGTAGCGGTCGGCGCCGGCATCTTCGCGTTGGTGAAGCGGGCCGAAGCGCTCGAGGAGGCCGAACGTGCGTCATCGCGTGCGCTGGCCGCCGACGCGTTGAACAACGTCGCGACGAGAACCGATCTGGCAGCCCTGCTGGCGCTCGAGAGCGTCCGGGTTGCGAACACCCCCGATGCCCGAGGCAGCCTCGCCGGAGTCCTGTCGTTGCCGACCCGGTTCCTGCAGCGCACGCAGGAGCACGGTCGGGAGATCACCGCCATCGGCTTCAGCGAGAACGGCCGCATCGCGGCAACCGGGGACGACTTCGGGACGATCAGGATCTGGGATGTCAACGAGGAGCCGTTCCCGCCACCGCAGGCCACCGTGGTGGGCGACGCCATCGAGACGGGGTCTGCGATCAGGGATCTGTTCGTGTTCGACAATGACGACTTCTCCGGTCTCGTCGCTTTCAAGGAGCAGGGAACGCTGTTCGTGCTCGACTTCACCTCGGACGAGTCCCGCGAGATCGATCCACCCGACAGGTTCGTCAGCGCTGCGGTGGACGCGGACGGAACACGCCTCGCCGGAGTCAACAGCGACGGGATACTGCGCGTGTACGAGATCGACGACGAATTCCGCTTCACAGAGTTGCCGACGGTCGACGTCGCCACGGGCGCCGTCCAAGATCTTGCCTTCAGCCCAGACGGTACGACGTTGGCCTGGGGCGAAGAGCAGCTGTTCGCCGTGTGGTCGTGGGAGGACAGCGGCGAACCGTCATACACCGATGCCGACGACGCCGTGGTCGCGATCGCCTTCAGCCCCGACGACGACCCGAGCAAGGCGTTGGTTGCGGTCGGCGTCCAAGAGGGCACGATCTACCTGGTCGACCGGAACGACCCCAACATGGTCAGCGCGGTGAGCCCGGCGCCGGTGAACCAGTTGTTCGATCTCGCGTTCAAGCCACCCGATCCTGGCGACGTTGAAGGCGGCGACGATGCCGGCGCCACGTTCACGCTTGCGTCGACACACAGCAACGGCGATGTCAACCTCTTCGAAGTGCTGCCGGGCGACGGATTCGCTCCCGCTGGCTTTGCGGTCGAAACCATGCTCGGCCACACCGACGAAGCCAAGAAGGTGGCGTTCGCACCCGATGGTCGCATCGCATCCGGCACCTTCTCAGGCGAGGTCATCTGGTGGCTCGACGTGCCCGTCTCATCACTCGGGATCCCGTTCCTGACACCCGACGGCCCGACCGCTCAGATGGGTGATGCGGTCTTCGTCACGCCGACGCAGACCGTCTCGTTCGACGCCGACGGCACGGTGTGGCTGTGGGATCTCGACTCGGGGAGCGGTCGGATGATCGCCGAGGAAGAGGGCGTCGAGTCCATCGACGCGGCCGGCGGCGAGATCGCGGTGGGGTTGGACGACGGCACAGCGGCCATCGTCGAACCGAACGGAACGCTCGTCCGTTCACTCGTCGCCAATCATCCGCTGTTCGTCGGCCTCGTCGCGCTCTCGAATGACGGGAATCGGCTCGTCACGATTTCACCACCCTGGGACGAAGCCGGCTTCGTCGGCCACATCGCAATCTGGGACGTCGCAACCGGCACCTTGTCGAACGAACAAGATCTGCCCGACGGGTTCGAGCCGATGAGCGCGTTGTTCGACGATGACGGTGTCGTCTGGATCGGCGGGCGGAACGTGGATTTCCTGCCGACAGTTCTCAAGATCAACGCGAGCGACGGTGATGCATTCGAGTTTCGGCACAGTTCCATCGAAGGGAACGGCGTGACTGCGCTCGCGATGAGCGACGACGGTCAGACACTCGCGACCGGCGCGATGGACCGACGAATCTCGCTTTGGGATACGGACACACTCGAGGCCCGGCCCGGCGGCGAGTTCACCGGCCACCGTGGCAACGTCACGGGCATCGTGTTCTGGGACGGAGGTGAGACCTTGATCTCGTCCGATGACGCCGGCGACGTGCTGATGTGGGATGTCTCGGAACGGCGACTGTTCGGCACGCTCGGCGGGCCGACCGACGACGTGCGGTCGCTCGAGGTGGATTCCGCCAGTGAGACGTTGCTTGCATCGAGCGAAGACGGCTTCGTCTGGACCTGGACGCTCGATCCCGACGAGTGGCGATTTCGCGCCTGCGAACTGGCCGGCCGGAACATGACACAGGCCGAGTGGGAGTTGTACGGCGACCGAGGCACCAGAGTCGCTCACTGCGACGGCGTACGTACCGAAGAAGGTGACGTACGCGATGCCGTCTACGACACCGCCCTCACCGACTGACCAGAATTCCGACACGACGCCGCAGGAGGCGCACCCATGAGCAAGTCAAAGATGTCTGCAGCGGAGTCCAAGGCGTGGACGCTCGCCCTCACCGAGGTCCTCGGCACCCATCGCGACGACGGCCAGTTCCTGCATGTCGCGCCCGACATCAAGGAGAAGAAGCTCCGCAACGCCGCCGCTTCATTCCTGATACCCGACGACGAAGAGGTGATCGGGTTGCTGGACACCACCGTCATGGGTTCGGCCAAAACCGGGCTCGTCTTCGGCCTGCGCGGCGTGTATTTCCGGAACTCCGGCAGCTCGGCCGACGGAGCACACGCCCTCGACTACTCGCAGTTGGTCGAATGTGACTTCGACACGAGCGAGAAATACGAGGTCGGGTTGGGCGAGACACCGTTTCGCATCGGTACTCATCTCGAGGCTGCCGCGCTCTTCCGGAGTGTGGTTCACCTGCTCGGGGCGTGGCACGAACAGATGGACCGTCGGAGCGCCGCGTTGCGGGCGAGAGACGTGAAGGTCTACTTCGAACGAGTCGTCGCCGACTGGCAACTCCGGCGCGAGCACGAGGTCATCCTGTCGGAGGCCGAGATCGAGGCGCGCAGCGCTCTGGCCGGTGCGTGGGCCCTGCGTCTCACAGCTCACTTGGAGACGCACCGTTCGACGCTCGGCGACGAGTTGTGGGTGGCCCCCGACATCCCCGTCAAGAAGTTGCGCACCGCGATCGGCCGATACGACGTTCCTGACGACGAGGTGGCGATCGGCCTGTGTGCATACACCGGATCAGCCAAGGACGGGGTCCTGTACGGGCTTCGGGGGATCTATCTCCGCACGTGGGAAGCATCCCCATCCGGTACGTACGCCGTGTCGTACGAGCAGCTCGCTGCGCTCGCCCTGGATGGAGATGGAAATGGGGATGGTGATGAGGACTCCGTGGTGATGGTCGGGGACTTCTCCCTGCCGGCCGACGACGAGACGAAGGCGGCCATCATCGAGGTGATGCGAAGTGTGGCCGAACTCGTGCGCTCGTGGCAGGGTGCACTCGGTCAGCACGTCGTCGACTTCTCCGACGAGCAGATCGACATCGAGCGATTCGCGAAGACCGCAGTCCGTCACGCGAAGGACGCCCAGACCAAGTTCGAGATGGCCACCGACATCATCCAGGAGCTCGGCGGCTGACCCGGTCAGCTGTCCGATTTCGCGCGCTTCTTCGCGAGCGCTCGGCCGAGCAGGTCGAACCAGAACGGTGCGCCGAGCGTGACCGCGGTGGCGACGAACAACCATCCGAACCCTCGGAGCAACCAGGCGCCGAACGACGTGTCGACGCCATCCCACCCCACTGGGAACGCCACCGAGTCACCAAGCTGAGCCCGAAAACAGTCGAGATCGATCACCGATCTCTCTGTGGCGTCGGTGGCAGGATCCTGACCAGCGGTCGATGGGTCGTCGCACTCGATCGCACTGACCTGCTCGGCCACCGCGACGAGGCCGTCGCGCACTGACTCGTCCCGGTACAGCGTCGTGGCCGCATTGACGGCGTCGACGTTGAGGCTGATCGCCATCACGAGGCCGGCTAGGAACAGGAACCAGCGCGTCTGCTTCCGGTACCACGCCGACGCAGCCGCCATGTTGCGCTCGTACCAGTCCTCGATGCCCGCCCGGATGTCGGTGAACTCGGTGCCGACATCCCGCGCCACGGCGAGCAACTTGACGCGCAGGTCGCCTGGGACCATCTCCAACATCTTCACGACCTCGGCCGTCGTCGGCGTACCGGAGAAGAGGGACGTGAGGGCGGATTCTGCACAACGCAACGCAGTTCTGAGCTCGTCGGCTCGAATCGAGTCGCCGGCACCGGTGATCCGTGCGATCGCCGCCGTCAGGTCGGCCGATCCGAGCGAATCCGCGACTGCCCGCAGCTCCTGGAGCGATTCGTCGATGCTCGACAGCGCGACGTCGGTCGCCGTCTCGTCGGGCATCGCCGCGCTGATCGCGTCGATCGCCGATCGAGCTCGATCGAGCGTTCCCTCCGGACGTACGCACGACAGTAGCGCGTTCGTGAATTCCCGGGGATGGATGTCGATCGGACCGTAGAAGCGCCGCCGGAGCGCCGACTCGGGCACGTCGCCGCCGGCACCCATCGGCAGGTTCTCCATGTTCTTGCGCGCCTTGGCGCGACTGGGCAGCTTCTTCGGCGGCGCCGGCGCCCGGGTGGTGTCTCCGACCGCCGGGTCGAACCTGAGGCGGTCGGTCGGTCGGACGAGGCCGGTGATGAACGGCTGGGAGTAGACCGCCTCCACGATCGACTGCTTCCGTCCGTCCGACGTCGACGTGTTGCCGAGGAGCAGGTCGAGCGTGTCCCAGAGGTGCTTCGAACGCCGGTGGAGGTAGCCACCGACCGCCTCGACGATCGCCGACGCGACGAGCGAGGCGACGAGGAACAGCAGCAGCATCCCGATCGTCACGTCGAGAATCGCTCCTTCGGACATCAGACTCCCTTTCTTCCGGTGACGTCAGCGCGTCGCCGGTTTCACCGCGACCCGTTGCAACCGGGCGGGACCCGCCCGGTCGCGATCGAGTCGAATCCCGATCAGCCGCCGACGCTGTGCAGCTTCTTCCACGTGCCGGGCCCAGCGATGCCGTCAGCGTCCGACCAGTCCCACGACTGCTGGAGCTCGAGGACAGCCTTCTCCATCCCCTCGCCGTAGTCGCCGTCGCGATTGTCCTTGGTGTTTGCGATGGTCCCGTGGGCGATCAGCGCCTCCTGCCACGCAACGACGACGGGACCCGTCATGCCTCGCTTCGCCTCGCCCGGGAACGCCGCCGTGGACCCACCTGAGGCCTTCGCCGCGGCACCCGCACTCCCCTTGCCCGGGATCGTCAGCACCTGGCCGGGGATCAGCACGCGACCCTGACCGCCGTTCGCTTCGGCCAGCGACTTCCACGTCGCCTTCGCGTTGCCCAAGGTCTTCTCGGCGATCGACCACCACGCATCACCGGGCTGGATGACGTACATGTTGTCATCGGCGCTCTTGGTTTGCACCGCCTTGACGTTGCTGCGGTTCCTTCTCGCTTCGTTCACCTCGGCGCGAAACTTGTTCATGTCCCACGTGCCAAGACGGTTGATCGACCCGAAGCGGCTCGGACCCGCTGGATCGTGCTTGTCCCAAACCTTGTCTGGACGATTGTCAGCAGTCCTCCACTCGTAGTGGGAGAGGATGTTGTTGCCATCGATGCCATACCGATCGGCCAACGCGGCGACACCCTTGACGTACGAGGCCTGCATCACCTCGGGCCACCTCTCCCCATCGCCTTTGTTGCCCCCTTCGATGCCGATCACCCGGTTGTTGGCCGTGTAGTAATCAATCGGACCCCAGGGGCCACCCCTGCCGTTCGTGTTCGTGCCTCCGGCAGCCAGCACCCACCAGGTGCCCTTCCGGTCGAGATAGAGGTTCGACACCGGCCTCGCCTTCGGATAATTCAGGATGAAATTGACATCGCCTTGCCCGTCCGCACCCTTCCCTCCGCCGGTGTGATGGATGATGATGCCGACCGGGCCGTTGCCGCTGTAGCCGCCTTTGTCGTTGCTCCGTTTCTTCCAGCCGTCCTCTTCCTTGACGGTGAGTCCTGCTCCTCGAAGCGTGTCGTCCAGATCGGTGAGATATGTGCCGCCCGAGCCGCCACGTGTGGCCGAGCCCGAGTCGCCCTCATCGGGGTCGAGGTCGTCTTCGGTCCAATCACTGAATCCTTCGACGGCCTCTCGGGTGGCATCTTCGGCGGCGGTGTCAGGATTCGGTGTCATGAACGAGTGAAGCACCGTTTCCGATCGAACGTCAAGAGCCCGATGTTCGGCGAGGGAGCGGCCGTCGAACCGTTCGTGCGAGCGGTGTTCGTTCGTCCGTCATCAAGAGGAACTCGATCGGGTTGTCGCCAGGCACTGTTCGATGCCCGTCGGGTCGGACCACTGAGGTGGCCTAGTGTCAGTCGAGGAGCTGGGAAAGGGGACGTCGCGTGGACGAGCGGAAACGTGCGCTCGTCGTCGGCATCAATGCCTACGGTGCAGGTGTTCCCTCACTGGGGAGTGCGGTGCGCGATGCCGAGGCGATTGCGCAACAACTCGAGCTGGCACACGGCTATGAGGTGGAGCTGCTGCGAGACGCCGAGGCGACGGTCGGCTCGATCATGGCGTCGCTCGCCGGGGTCGTCGATGCGGGGTTGTCGGAGGAGAGCTCGTTCGTGCTCTACTACGCGGGCCACGGGATCGCAGCCGATGACATCGACGGAGCGGGCCCACAGGGCTTTCTCCTTGCGCACGACGCGGAGTTGACGAACCAAGGCACGTGGCTCGGGATGAGCTCGTTGCGTGATGCGCTCGACGGGCTGTCGTGTCGGCATCTGATGATGGTGCTGGATTGCTGCTACGCGGGCGCGTTCCGATGGGCCTCGACGAGGTCGGTCGGGGTCGCGAAGCGGCCGTTGTACAAGAGTCAGTACGAGCGCTACCGCGAGGGCATTGCGTGGCAGGTACTCACTTCAGCCTCGTACGACGAGGAGGCCGACGATGCCGCCCCCGTCACCCCCGATCGCGGCGACCGTGCCGGTCCCGGAGGCCACTCGCCATTTGCGCAGGCGTTGATCACCGCGTTGTCGGGGAGCGATGCCGACTCGTCGCGAGGCGGGATGGCGGCCGATGGCGTGATCACGGCGACCGAGCTGTACCAGTTCATCTACGAGCAGGTCGCGGTGAACGATCGGCAGACGCCCGGGATCTTCCCGCTGAAGCACGACAACAAGGGCGAGTTCGTGTTCCTCGCTCCCGGCGTCGAGCTCAACCTCGAACCCGACCCGCCGCTCGACGACGCGACCAATCCCTGGCTCGGTCTCGACCCGTACACCTCCGCCGATCGGGACCTGTTCTTCGGTCGCGACGAGGCGACCAAGGGACTGGTCGAACGTGTCAAGGCCGATCGTTTCGTCGCGGTCGTTGGCCCATCCGGCTCGGGGAAATCGAGTCTCATTCACGCCGGGCTGCTTCCAGCGTTGGAGGCCGCGGACCAGGATTGGGCCGTGATCGAGTCGACCCGGCTGACTGCCGATCCCGCCGCACAGCTGGAAGCGGCACGGATGCAACTCACCTCTGCGGCTGCGAGCGAACGACAGCTGCTGGTGATCGACCAATTCGAGAACCTCTTCCGGTCTGCCGGCGACACCGACCGCACCCGCTTTCTCGGCGACCTGCGCGCAATGGTCGAGTCCATCGACGGCCCCACGGTCGTCATCGGTCTCCGCACGAACTTCGAAAACCGAGCCGCCACCGAACTCGGCGACCTCTGGACGGATGAAGCACGGGTTCCGGTTCCAGAATTCAGCCCCGATGAGCTCCGCTCGGTGATACTCGGCCCAGCGCAAGCCAAGGCCGTCTTCTTCGAGCCAGCCTCGATCATTGACGACCTCGTTCACGAGGTGGTGAGGATGCCCGGCGCCGGACCGCTGCTGTCACTCACGCTGGCTGCCCTCTACCGCCAAGCCCAGGCCCGCCGGCATGACACCGGTACCGCCGACCGGATGTTGTCGGCGGAAGACTACGACGCGATCGGCGGCGTCGCCGGAGTCGTGCACCGACGTGCGCACGACCTGTACAACCGGGCAGATGACGCAGGCAAGTCGACGATACGGCGGCTCCTCCTCCGTCTGGTCGAACAAGGCACCGACGGCCTCAAACGCCGACGGGTCGACCGTGAGGAACTCAGGTTCGGCGAAGGGCACGAACAGATCGTGGCCAGCACACTCGACAGCCTCGTCGCCGGCGGGCTCCTCGTCGTGGGCAGCGACAGCGAACGCGAGTACGTCGAAGCCGCCCACGACGCGCTGGTCACCTCCTGGGACAAGCAACTCGAATGGCTCGCTCAGAGCGGTTCCCAGAAGGTGATCCGAGATGCTTGGGGCGCTGCCGATGATTGGAGGCGCACGGACGCCTGCCGCGCGACATCGAAGTACCTGTGGAACCACAACCCGAACTTGCTCGAGCTGGAGCGACGGGACCGGGAACAGGAGCTGAACGCGCTCGAGCAGGACTTCCGAAGTGCGAGCACCGTCAGAAAGACGCGCCTCGCCCGTCGGCTGGTCATTGTCACCGCGGCGGTGATCGTGGCGTTGTCGGTGGCGGGCGCCGCGTTCTATCTCCAGCGGAACGAGGCACGTCAACAGGCGCGCGTGTCGACGTCCAGGCAGCTCGCCGCCATCGGGCTCGAACTGGCAGGCGGCGGTTCCCACGATCAGGCACTCCTGATTGCAGCTGAGGGTTTCCGGATCGGGGATGGCCAGGTACCGCGAGACCCACCGACGCTCCTGAACCGGTCGACGGGCCAGAGCTTGGATGCGTTGCTCGGCGCAGTCGCACAGTGGCCGGCACTCACTCAGGTGCTGACCGGCCACGAGGACGCCGTGCGCGCGGCGGCGATCAGTGGGGACGGACGTGTCGCCGCCACGGCGGATGCCGGTGGGCTCATCGCACTGTGGGACACAGCGACCGGGGAGCTGCGCGGGAGCTTCCAGCTCGACGATGCGATTCCGGCCGGGTCGGTGAGCAGCGAGCAGTCGCGTTCACTCGCGCTCGATGACGATGGCAGCGTCGTCGCTGTCATCACGGGCGCCAAAGGTGATGCGGTATGGGTGTGGGAAGCCCAGTCGGGAGCGCACAAGATGACAGTCGATGCGGCCGATCTGGCTCCCTCCGAGTTCGAGACCCGGGCGTTCGAGAACATCTCTGTCAGCGCAGACGGGACTCGATTGCTGTCGAGCCAACTGGCCGGCGCCACGGTCTGGGAGACCGAGACGGGTGAGCGCTTGGAGGAGCTCTCGGTCGACGAGGAACCGTACGTCAAGCAGTCCCTTTTGGGCCCGAGCGCTCAGCTTGCGTTGATTGGAGGCGAATCCGCCCAACACCTGATCTCCGTTGACGACCCCGAATCCATTCTCGTCAGCGTTGAGAACGCCGCCCGTTTCGGTGCGGCGTTCTCGTCGGATGGGTGCACCGTCGCCATCGTCGGTCGTCGTGCGATCGAAGGTATCGGCGTGCAGGAGGGCATCTGGTTCTTCGACCTTGGTTCCCTCGCGTTCTGGCCCGATCCGATCCCACTCGACGAGCCAGCGTCGTTCCTTGCGTTCAGCCCCGACGGGCAACGGCTGACCGCGAGCGTCGGCCCATCCGGCGGTCCGCAGATGCTCACTGTCTGGGGTCTCCCGAAGGCTGCGGCCCCGCAGGGGGACGCAGCGAATCCGTGCCCGATCGCCGAACCGTACGCGCCGTTCGACATCGAAGCGGAAACGCCAGTGCGAGCGGTCGCCGGTGCCGCGTTCACGAAGGATGGAGCGGTCGTCGCAGTCGCTCCCACGCAACACGGCGCATTCGTCTGGGACGCTTCTGCCGACCCCGCGGCGGGCGACGTGTACGAGGGCGACGCGATCGCCTTGAGCGGAGATGGCAGGACCGTCGTCTTCGCCGCTCCGAACGAAGAATCGCCAGAGGCTCGGATCGTCGATCTGGAGACCGGGGCGAGCTCCTCCATCCCGGTCACGACCAACGAGTACGGAAGGCAGCCCGCGATGGCGGTGAACGACGGTGGGTCTCTCATCGCGACATTCGTCGACGAGCTGGTCGTCCTGTGGGCCATTGATCCGAACACGGGTCGTGGGACGAGCAGCGTGCTCGGTCCGGGCGACAGCCAGGACGACATGGTCGACGAGTATCCGATCTCGTTCGACCCGACCGGTCGTTGGCTGGCGTGGGTGTCCGGCGAATCGATCGTGATCTGGGACATCGGGCGGGACATCGAGCTGCGCCGCCTCGATATCGGGTTCGAATTCGTTCCCTAGATCGTATTTAGCGCCGACGGCTCTCGCATCGCCGCGGGCGGTCGATTGTGGACGACCGAGGACGACAACTCACCGAACCCGGGGGTGTCGTACGAATCCCCAGCGATACCCCTGCCCGACGACGACCTCCTGATCGGCACGGCATCATCGTTCGATTCACTGGGCCTCGTCTCCAGCCAACTCCAGTTCCGCCGCCTCTCATCGGGCAGCCTGATGAACGAGACAGTCGCCGTCGAAGGCAGCGCCACCGCTCTGGCGATCAGTCCGGATGGTTCGGTCATTGCGTCGGGTCACGAGAACGGATTGATCTACTTCTGGAACGCCAGTTCCGCGGCGGAAATCGGCCAGCCGTTCCGAGGACCACACGCCGCCGTGACGGGGCTCGCGTTCGCCATCACCGAGGGCGAGTTGGGCCTGGTGTCGACGAGCGAGCGCGGGGCAGTCGTCTGGGACTTCGACCCGGTTGCGTGGAGGACCACAGCCTGCAAGATGGCCGGGCGAAATCTGACCGAATCGGAGTGGGAGGCGCTGGTCGGCTCCGGAACCGACTATCACCGCAGATGCCCGGAGTTCCCGGCGGGTCCCCCGTCACTCTCGTCGGCCGATGCAGAACCGTCGTCATCGGTCGGATCGAGCGACTGAGACCGGGTCGAACACGACTCCGTTTCGTTACGTCGTCAGGCTGTCGGGGCACTGGTCCGCAGGATCAATCCGACCGCGGTCCACCGTTCAGCCGGCGGGGCCGGCGGACGAGTCCCACCGACCGCCCGAGTGGCTCCACCGCTGAACTCACCGTCGTCGAGGAGGTACTTCAAGTCGGCCCCCTCGTCCGTCGTCCCGATCGCGACGAACCGGTCGATGCACCGTTGGTTGCCTTCCGAAACAGTGTTGTAGAAGGGCCGTCCCGTTTCGCTCTGCAACCAGAAGTGGTGCTCCACGTCGCCGTCGATCTCCTGGTGGCCCAACTCGATCACCATGCCGCTCGCGTCCGAGTTGAACAGGTGGACCAACAGCTTCTCCCGCGACGTGTTGCGGATTCGGACGCAATAGTTCTCGCCGTCTCGCAACGCATACGACCCGTCGGTCTCACGCGTCAACTCGGGCAGGTTCGAGAACTCCGCTTCGACGACCTTGCCATCGGTCATCTTGTCGTCCGGACAGTCGAGCAGACTGATCTCGAGCGCGTTCGGGAGATCACCGCAGCGTTGCGCCATCCGGATCGGCCCGGCGTAACGGAGGTAGTGCTCCACGACACGACGCGCGTCACCGACGACCCGGTCGGAGCCGAGCCGGGCGAGCACCGGGTCGCCCGGTCGTGCCCCGTGGACGTCGTCGGTGAGAACCCACGTGCCGTCGTCCGCTCGCTCCAATCGCGCAGTCGCGCGTTCGCTCGTCGTCACCTCCAGCAGGTCGGACTCCTCCAGCGCGGCCACGATCGCCGAATCCTCGGGCACGACGGCGCAGCGCAGGCGTTCCGACTCGCCGGCTCGAACGAGGCGACCGCGAGCGCCGACCGGCAGATCGAACGGTTCGTCCATGGCGACAGCCTTCGCCCGTTCGGGTGACGCCTCCGTGACCTCGAGGAGCGACCCGACTCGCGCTGCCTCGTCGTCTTCCGTGCCGAGCGGCGGGAACTTGAAGGGCTCGAGGCCGTACACGGCGATCCGAGCTCCCTTGGTGACCCCCGCGATGGTGCCGGCGTTGATCTCGTACTCGTCCGGCTGTCCCTGTGTCCGCTCGACTCCGAGTCCGACATCGCCGTTGTTCGGCAGGCCCGCCAGCCACTCTCTCGCGAGACCTCCGGAGATCCACGAGTGCTGCTGCGGCGTCTCCGGGTCGGTCTCGACCCTGGCGCGCACCTGATTCCAGAACCGACCCCACGTCGCGGTGGTGAGTTCATCGTCGGGGATCTCCGCGAGGGCTTCGATCAGCGATCGGGTCAGGAGACCGCCGCGCTGTTCGCCCTCGCTCAACTTCTTCGGGGTCTCCTTGGCGAGCTCGTGGTTGAGACAGGCTGCCACGATCTGGCAGTCCTCGACGTGTGCCGAATCGGCGGAGTCGACTGCGGTCGGAGCATGACTCCGAACCGCCACCGGCACGAGTTGCGCTCGGTCATCGGAGATCTTGACCGGCCCCGGCGGTTCCCCGTTGTCGGAGAGATCGGTGAAGCGGGTGTTCCCTCCCGATGGTTCGAGGCTGCGGGTGGCGCCACTCGAATGGCAGCAGTCCAGGACGACCGTCACCGCTCGCGTTCGCTTCGTGATGTTCGCGAGCAGTTCGTTCAGTTCATGGTCGAACAACACCGTTGGACCGTTCAGGCCGCCGTCGACGGGTACCAACGCTTCGCGGAAGCGGGAGAAGCTTCCCCGGAACGACGACGTGCCACCGTCGTCGACCTCCAGACGTGTGCCGTGACCGGCGTAATAGATGAAGACACGATCGGTTTCGGCGACATCGTCGGATCCGAGTCCGGCGAGCGCCGCGACGATGTTCTCGAGCGTCGCCTCCTTCGCCTCGACCTTCATCGGTGACACGTAGTCGGGGTGAGGCGACACGAGCCGGGTGATCCGGTCGGCAGGGATCTTTGCCCGCTCGAGCAGCAGGCGCTGAACGCTGTCGATGTCGTTGACACACCCCTTGAGCGGATCTTTCGGGTATGCGTCGATACCGATCAGCAGCACGTGGTAGGCGCCTTGCTCCTTCGTCTCGCTCGTCATCGAAACCACCTTTCTGACGGCGACCGGGCGCCTGTTCTTGTCACTCGAGTTCGGCGTCGTCGAAGACGCACAGCAGGCTGTGCACGGGGTCCGCCAACATGGCCGAGTCGCCGACGCCTGCGACCCGTACGCGATAGTCGCCGCTCGGGAGTGGCGGCACCACTCCGTGGTGGAGCCCGTCGCCGTCACCGGTGAGGAGGATCGGCGAGTCGTGGACGCTCCGACCGGTCTCCAGATCCACGACATCGACCCCGAGCGTCAGCCCCGGGCGACCGGGTCCGGCCCGAAGGTCGAACGGCTCGCCCACACTCAGCAGTTCGGGCAGATCGACCGGGATGCCCTTCGACTTGTCGTAGTCCTCCTCGCCGCGGAACGCCGAGGTCGACCGCTCGGTCAGAATGCCGGTGAGTTGGGTCCGCACCGCATCGTCATTCTGCAGGGACCCATGTTTGTCCGAGGAGTACATCGGTTGGTAGCCGCCGACGTCGTCGGCCTCGACCGGCGTCGCCGACACGCGCGGCACCGTCCCGTCACCCCTGCGATTCTCGCCGTCGAAGCCCGTCTCGTCGAGGACGAGGCGCCCGTTGTCGAGACGAGCCGACTGCTTCGTGTCCTGGGCGAGCCCGACGATCGAGTGGATCGCGTAGGCGCCGAAGTCGTGCGCGGCTGCGCCCTTGTCGATCTCGTATTGGAACGCCAGCGCCGCTGCGGCCCGTGACACGTCGAGACCCTCGATCCGACCACCCGTTTCCGACGGCCGTATGTACCCCTTGCCGTCGCCGAGGTCGATGGACGGATACCTCGGCAGCAGCTGGTACACCGACGTGAGCGAGTGCAGGAGCGTGGTGAGGTCGACAAGTTTGAGCGGACCCACCTTCTTGACGAATCCGTTGGCGAGGAAGTCGACGGCGTTCATGGAACCGCGGTACGGCGTGCCGAATGTGATCAGCGCCCGGGTGTCGCGCCATCCGTCGAGGCACTCGAGGAAGTAGCGCGAGACGATCCCACCCATCGAGTGCCCGACGAGGACGAGCTTCGCATCGGGCACCTCCTTTCGACGATTCCCGAGTGCTCGGTCGGTCAGGTCCTTCAGTTGCCGCGCCGCCACCCGGTTGTCGCGTCGCCAGTCGTACGGGAACTCGAAGTAGTTGACGCCATCGGTGACGTCGAAAGTCGACCGGATCATCGACGAGATACCGCTGTACCCGTCGATCCCCCACAAGCCGGGAATGATGTGCACGTCGGGCATGAGGCGAGTCGCCGTGACCCCGTCGCCCAGATCGTCGACTTCCCAGTCGTCATCCCCCAGCGCGAGATCGTTGAGGTTCCGACCGAGCTTCCACAGCGCCCGGCCGATCGCACCCGGCGACGGCGCCCACATCTCCTTGCCGTCACGCTCGAGCACACTGCCGAGGATCCCCGGCAACAGCACGATCACGTCCTTCATCGGATGCTTCGGTTGCTGCGCCATGAGGTCGTCTCCAGTTCTGCTTCTTCGGTCGTCGGCTTCGAACGAAACCACGAGCAAAAACTCCCGAGTTTGCGGAAGCTCGATCGAAACGGTTGCTCGACTCTCCCAGTCCCCACCCGGGACGGTACACCTCAATCGAGCGCGCCGATTACGGCGCGTCCTGCTGACATCGCGAGCCACAGATCTCCGGTCACCTCGACCAACGGGGCTGCTCCGATCAACGGTACGCACGCCGTCGCGGGCGACCGGAGATACGAGCTACGTTGGCGCCGACGCCGACCTGAGAGGACGCCGATCATGGTGAAGCTTCCGTATCGATCCGAGAGCAACGTGATCGTGCCGCAGGTGGTTCGACCGCACGCCAACGGAAAGATCCCCAGAGAACTGCTCCGCCCCTGCGGCATCCGGAACTTCACCATGGTCGAGCCTGCCGCCCGGGCGTGTCGGGCGATGGTCACCGCCGCGCTCGCCGATGGCGTTCGACTCGACGCCTCCGGGACGTACCGGAGCTACGACGAGCAACTGAAGATGTTCACCGACCGGTACATCACCACCCCGATCGAGGGGCGCCCCACGAAGACCTGGAACGGGGTGCGCTACTGGCTCAAGCCCGACAACGCGGGGGCGGCGACGCCCGGCACCTCGAAGCACGGGTTGGGCCTCGCGCCCGATCTCAAGCAGCGCTCGGCGAGCGGACGGCTCGAGGACCTCGATTCGACCACGCTCTCTTGGCTCGCCGAACACGCCCCGACGTTCGGATTCTGGAACTCGGTGAAGTCCGAGGATTGGCATTGGCCGTACTTCCCGGGCGACGACATCCCGGACGCGGTACTCCAGATGGAGCGGAACGGAATGATCCGCGTCCAGCCGGACGTGCCCGCCGACCCACGAACCCGCGAAGCGTTCTATCGAGAACTGCCCTTCGGCGAGGTCCTGAGCAAGGGGTCGCGTGGGCTAGGGGTCGAGGCCGTGCAGTGGGCGCTGACCCGCGCCGGCTTCGCCACGGACATCGATGGCGACTTCGGGTCGGTGACGGACCGGACGGTGCAGAAATTTCAGTCCGCGAAGAACAGGACGGTCGACGGACGCGTCGACGAACCGACCTGGGGCGCGGTCGGCCTGCTCTCCGATCGCGCACGTCCGAAGGAGAACTCGGCGGCAGATCCCGTCACGAAGAGCACGTCCGCGACCAAGCGCAAGGGAACGAAGCGCAAAGGAAAGAAGCGGGCCGAACCGCAACACGGCGCGATCGCCGCCGCGGTAGCCGCCTACGAGGCCGGGTTCCGCGGCGCCGACCTCGCGCAGATCACGATGATCGCCGGGCGTGAGTCGGGCTGGAAGTCGGACAGCATCAACCAGCGCACCTCCGATCGCGGCATGTGGCAGATCAACTGGGGCAACCTCCAGCGCGAGCCGTATACAGCCCTCCGCAACGAGCTCGGGATCGATGATGACATGGACCTGCTCGACCTCGAGGTCAACGCAGCGGTCGCGTTCTGGATGCAGGAGGATGCGATCAGGTCCCGCAAGCCGTGGTTCCCCTGGCGAGCATCCGACACCGGGTACAAGAACCACGGCCCCGGTTGGGATCCTGACGGTTCTCATACCTGGCGGACCGAGCAGTTCGCCGCCGAGGCGAAGGCTGCGGCGAAGGCGGTGCTCGACGCTGGTGGCCGGCCGGCGGATTCGCCGTCCGCGCCCGCGCCCGAAGACAGCCGCCCGGCGAAGAAGGGCAGTTCGCCGGGGACCTACACGATCGTCGGAACGGACTCCGACGGAATCAGCGCTCTCGTCGGTCGCTGCCTGGGGATCGCCGACGAGCCGTGGGCCCTTCGACGCGCAGCCGCCGAGGCGGTCGCGGAACACACCGGCGGATCGATCGACTCGGTCTGGCATCCGGGCGACACGCTCCGGTTCCCGCCGACGATCGACGGGGTGAGGTTCTACACCGTGCAGGCGGGCGACGGCCTGATCGCCATCGCCAAGGGTCTGGGCCTCGGCGGGAGCGCGGCTGCCCGGAAGCGCATCGCCGCCATCAACGCCTGGCAGGGCCCGACGCCGCACCCCGACGCCACCTGGTACGGGGGCGCCGCCTGAGGCCGGGTTCGGCCTGACCGGAGCACGAATGGAGGACTGATGGCTGACAACGAACTCTCGATCGAAATGCTGCCGGCCCGACAGGGCGACGCCCTGTGGGTCGAGTGGGGCGACGCCGACGACCGCCACCGCATGTTGATCGACGGCGGGACCGCGGCGACCTTCGAGACGTTGCGCGAGCGGTTCGAGGCGCTCGATCCTTCCGATCGTCATATCGATCTGATGGTCGTCACCCACATCGACCTCGATCACATCGACGGAGCGATTCGCCTGTTGCGCGACGGATCGCTCGACGTCTCCTACTCCGACATCTGGTTCAACGACTATCGCCAGATATCCGACGCGTCGTCGACGAGGGGTGCCATGCAGGGAGAATTCCTCGGCGCGGTCCTGGACGAGGACGAGCGGCCGTGGAATCTCGCGTTCGACGGCCTTGCCGTGGTCGTGCCGGACAGCGGATCGCTGCCGAGCGTGCGCTTCGAGGGCGGGCTTCGACTGGTCCTGGTGTCTCCGACGCCGGAGAAGCTGCGCGACCTCGCAACCACGTGGGAGAAGGTGGTCACGGAGGAAGGGATGGAGCCCGGCGATCGTGCCGAGGCATTGGCCCGGCTCGAGGAGCGCATCGGACCGGCCGTGCGCGGGGGGAAGCGCACGACGTTCGGCGGGGACGGCTCCGAGGCCAACGGGAGCAGCATCGCGTTCATCGCGGAGTACGGCGACGAGCGCTGGCTCTTCGCCGGCGACGCCCACGAGGAGGTGCTCCTGTCCAGCCTCCGGCGGTACGCCGACGAGACCGGAGAATCGCCGGTCCGTCTCGACGGTTTCAAGGTGCCTCACCACGGCAGCGTGCGCAACATCTCGCCGGCTCTGCTCGACGAGATCGACTGCAAGAAGTTTCTCGTCTCCACGAACGGTGCGTACTTCAAACACCCGGACGAGGCCTGCATCGACCTCATCGTGGAGGCGGTCGACCGACCGGAGCTGGTGTTCAACTACCGGACGGAGTTCACAGAGAAGTGGGCCGAGGCGTCGGGCTGCCAGACGACCTATTCGGGCGAGACACCAGCTGGGTCGGGCCACTCCCGGTCCGATTGAGGAGTCGGGCGACGTGGTCGACGCTGACGGTCCGGCCGGAGGACAGAACCCTCCGGATGAGGTCGACGCCCCGACCGAGCGGGCGGTCGGAGGGATCCCGGGCGGCTCTCCCAGCTCCGTCGCCGCGGGGGTGAGCGAATCGCTGCAAGCAGCCGCGATGGACGGCCGAGGGCGTGACCGGGCCATACCGCCACTGCGCCCGTTGAAGGTGACGACGTTCCACGGCAGTCTCGAGCGCGCCGACCATCCCGTCCTCGTCGGTCACTATGCGGCCACCCCGCTTTCCGGCGCAGAGGGGTTCGTCGACCGTCGCTTCCAGGGCCGGCTGTCCGATCGCTTCGCACGCGGCAGGTATCCGGCGGACATCGGCGACTCCCTGCTCGTTCGCGCGGCACGTCGTCGGCATCCTCGGTCGGGCGTGATCGTGGTCGGCCTCGGTGAATACGGCGAGCTCACGCAGCTGCGGCTGGTCGCGACCGTTCGTCGGACGCTCGTCGAGTACGCCCTCGACCAGGCAGATCAACTGGATCACGATGATCCGATCGAGTGTCGATGCGTGCGGTGCGGCACGGACGTCGGGGCCGACGATCGACCGAGCCACTCCGCGACCGACGAACACCGAGCCAACGGCGGCGGTCCCCTCGTCGACGACCAGGACTACGAGCCGGTTCCCTTCCTCAAACTCGGCATCAGCAGCGTGCTCCTCGGCGCCACCGGCGATCAGGGGCTCAGCATCTCGGCGTCGGTGCGCGCGGTCGTGACGGCGACCTGCGAGGCGAACACCGAGCTCCGCGCCGAAGGAGACACTCGCGCCCAGTTCACGGAGTTGCAGCTCTGGGAGCGAAGCGCAGCGGAAGCGGAGCTCGCGTACCGTGCACTGCACCTGGTCGCGGACGACATCCCGAGCGGGTCCGAAGGCCGAGAGATGGGGGGCGTCGAAGCCGACGAGGATCTGCCGGTGGCCGCGGGTGCGCTCGAGAACGGACTCCGCTCCGACACCGACGAGCAAGCGTGGTGGCGCGTACGCATCAGCGAGGTGGGCGACGCCGACGCCTCCGACGGCGCAGACCGATCCGATTACCTACATCTCGAGTTCGCCGTCGGGGGTCGCCTCGCTCGGACCGGCAGCGTCATCCATCACGTCGAGCGGCGTCGACTCGAACAACTGCTCCGAGAGATGGTGGCCAACCCTCGACCCGGATCAGCGATCCACACGACACTCTTCCAGCTGCTGTTCCCCAACGAACTCAAGTGGGACATGATGGCGGCGCAGGACGTCCAACTCGAGGTCGACGACACGACCGCCGACATCCCGTGGGAGATGTTGGCGGCACGAAACCCCGAGGACGGGACGCGCGGTCCGCTGGCGCTGCGCGCACCGATGGTACGCCAACTCAAGCTGAAGGACTTGCGGGACGTCCATCGCGCGAAGAACGCAACGGCGTTCGTGATCGGAAACCCACCCGCCGAACCCCTCGGTCAGTCGCTGCCCGGCGCGTTCCATGAGGCGCAGGCGGTCGTCGACGTATTGCAGGCCGCCGGCTACGAAGTGAACGCCAAGGTGTTCGAACCCGGTGTCAGTGCCGACCGCCAGACAGCGACGGATATCGCACAGGCGCTGTTGGAGCGCGACTACCGGATCATCCACGTAGCCGCCCACGGTGTGCTCCAACCGAACGATTCGACCCGCACCGGCGTGGTCATCGGGCCCGACGACTTTATCACGGCTCAATTGTTGCGCGGGCTCGACGTGACACCCGACCTGGTGTTCCTCAACTGCTGTCATCTTGCGGCGGTCGAGCTGGGCGTCGAGGGCGGTGCGATCGAGTTCACCCGCAGCAATCTGCACCGGCTCGGCGCCAGTCTCGCCCGTCAGCTCATCGACTCGGGTGTCCGCGCCGTCGTCGTCGCCGGCTGGGCAGTCGACGACGTTGCGGCCAAAGCATTCGCCTGCGCGTTCTATGAGGCGATGCTGAGTGGAACGGCCTTCGGTCGCGCGGCGCACAAGGCCCGGCGAGAGGCGTTCAGGGTGTCGCCCGAGCACAGCACCTGGGGCGCCTATCAGTGCTACGGGGACGGTGGATACCGGCTCCCGCGCGAGGTCGCCGACGCGTCGGCAGGGAACGCTTCCGGTGCACCGGTCACCAAGGCGGAGGCGCTCAGACGGATCGAGGCGATCGTCAACCGGGTCGAGAGCGTCGGTCCCGAAGTCGACAGCGCTCGGGAGATCGCCGAGATGGAGGCCATCGAGCAGACCGCGGCAAAGTGGATCGACGGCGACGGGGGTCGACTCTGTGAGGCGCTCGGGCTCGGGTGGGCGGCACTCGGCCAGTACGAGCGGGCGGTCGAGCGATTGGACGGAGCGCTTCGGGCCAAGGACGGAGCGATGACCTTGAAGGGCCTGGAGCAGTACGCCAACCTCAAGGATCGGCTCGCGGCGGAGTTGCTCCGCGAGAAGAACGCGAGCCAGGCCGACCGCGAACGTGCGGGCAAGCTGATGACGGAGGCGCTCGCCTCGATCGAGTTGCTCGAGCAGCTCAGCCCGTCGGTGGAACGCACGTCATTGCGCGCCGGACACTACAAGCGCCAGGCCGCCGCCGTGCGCGGCGATGAACGCGCCGCCGCCCTGCGAAAGGCCGCCACGGCCTACCGCATGGCGTACGACCAGGAGCTGAAGGCCTACGGGCTCCTCAACTACGTACAACTCGAGGAGATCCGCCGACGGGTGGACGAGGACGCGTCAGCAGCGCATGAGATGTACGACCAGGTCGACGCGTTCCTCGTCGCCGCGTACGCCGCCTCTGCGAGCGACTATTGGGACGCCGTGTCTCGCGCTGACGCGTTGCTGACCGTCGCCATCATCCGTGACGAGATACCGGACAAGGCGGAGACACTGATCGGGTGTTACACGGAGGCGTTCGACGGTGGCTCGACAGCTGCGCAGCGCGCCTCGACACTCGACCACTTACACGATCTCGCCGACCTGCACCCTGACGAGGTGCAGTCCGGAGCGCTGTCGTCGATCCGAACGGCGCTGGCGGCCGAACCGTCGTGATCGCACCCGGACGAGGTGCAGTCCGGAGCGCTGTTGTCGATCCGAGAGGCGCTGACGGCCGAGCCATCGTGATCGGCCCTGGGACGGCAGCACGACTCGGTCAGTCGTCGAACGGCTCGTACCGCTCGTCGAACTCGGCCGGCTTGACGACCATCACCTCGCCGGTCGACTGCTGGACGATCCAGTCGCCGGGCGCGGCGACCACGCTCGACTCCTCGCTGTCTGCGATGCGGGTCGCGACGATGGTGGGCGTGTCGGCCCGGTAGGCGCGTATCGGGGAACGTTTCACCCAACGGAAAGGTTCGATCAACTCGTGGCCGGCCTCGAACTCATCCTGCGCGGCACCGTACGAACCTTCGCCATCGGCAACCACGTAGAACGGTCCGCTGAATGACTGCTTACCGAACGACGTGCGCAGCACGGTGATTTCGGCCACCGGTTCGACGAGGATGGCCGTCTTGGTGAACCCGGGCCTCGGTCGGAAGTCGGTCGCGAGATCTGGGTCGAATCGGTGTTCGGGTGAATCCGATGTCACGAGCAAAGCCTATGGGAGGACCGGGCTGACGTTCGCGGAACGACGGACGACGACGCCGGCACGCTTTGGTGCAGTCTCCTAGAGCAACGTCAGCGTGTACCCCCCCGTCGAGCCGTCGGGTGCTCTGACGTAGACCAGGTAGGCGCCGTCGTCGGGAAGGAAGCCCTCCCTGATCAGCGCGCCGTCGGGCAGGGTCGTCGGGAAGCCGACGGCCTCACCCGTGCTGGCGTCGAGCAAGTCGAGTGCGGGAATCAACCCTGGTCCTGGTTGCAGGGTCACGCGGACCGCGGTGCCCGCGGTGCCGTAGAACTCGAAGACGTCGAACTCACTCGGTTGCTCGAGACTTCGATCAACGGGCCCGCCGAGCTGCAGGGTCTCGACACTCAGTTCTGACAGCGTCAGCGTGAAGTCACCCTTCGAGCTGCCGCGTCCGCGAACGACCAGGTTGTACTCCCCTTCCCGTCTCAGCGTGAGCAGGGCCGACGCAGAATCCTCGACGATCATGTCGTAGCCGGGTTTCGGGTCGAGGAGGTCGAACTCGAGACGTGCGGACGATTCCAGATCGATCTGAACTCGAGAGCCAGGCGTGACCGTGGTGAATGTGAAGACTTCGACATCGCCGCGCTCGTCGATCGAACCTGCGGTGGATGTCCCGACCTCGATCGACTCGGTCACGAGATTCTCGAGTCGCAGATCGTACGCGCCTGTCGATCCGGTGAAGCCCCGCGCCACCACGACATAGGTCCCTCCCTCCGGCAGAACCGTGAGGATCGTCTCGGCATCGCCCCCGAAGTCGTTGTCGACGAAGGCGATCTCACGGCCGTCCGAGTCGAGCAGGCCGAGTTGGGCGTCGAGGCGGTCCTGGCCGGTCGGTTGCATGACCAACCGCACGACGTCGTCGGCAGCGCCGTCGGCCTCGAAGACGTCGACCTCACCGTTCTGGTCGATGGCTCCCGCTGCGGCGCCGTCCTCGAACGTGTTGCGACCGTCGACCACGGTGATCTCGAACGGTCCGGTGGACTTGTTGGAGCCCTGCACGAACACCACGTACTGCCCGTCCTCGCGGAGCCGAACCGTGGAGATCTCGCCGATCGCCTTGCCGAACGCGTCGACCCGGTCGAGTTTGACTGCGCCCGGGTCGAGGACGTCGACTGCCGGGTCCAGATCTCCTCCGGGCTCGACGACGACCGTCGTCAGGGCGTCGTCCAGACCTGCGAATCGGAACACGGCGACCTGGCCCGGTTCGCCGATGCTGCCGGGCGCGGTGTCGCCGATCTCGATGTCGGTGATGGGCGATTCGTTCATCTGCACGGTGAACGATCCGGTCGAGCCGGGACTTCCGCGAACCGAGACGACGTAGGTTCCGTCGATCGGCAGGATGGCCGTGATCGACTCGGTCTGACCGTTCCCGCCCGAGTCGACCTGTTCGATACGGGCGCCGGCGGGGTCGATCATCTCGAGCAGCCCGTTCAGGCCATCATCGGGTGTCAGTGTCACCGTCACCGCTGCGCCGGCTTGGCCCACCAACGGGAATCGATCGACAGTGCCGGCGACATCGATCGATCCGTCGACGGACTGTCCATCCGACAGCTCCTCGGTGCGATGCAGCGTCAGCGTGTACGCCCCCATACCGTCCGGCGAGTCTGTCGCACCCCGGACGCGAGCGACGTACGTGCCGTCGTCCCGGAGGATCGCTGTCACGATCTCTGCGCCACCGGCGCCGCCGGAGTTCGAGCGGGCGATCTCTCCACCGCTCGCGTCGAGCACCGCCAGGATGCCGTCGAGATCACCCTGGGATTGCAGCGTGATCGTCACGGCCTCGCCGGCCTGGCCAGCGAACGGGAACTGGTCGCTCTCGTCGACAGCATCGACCGAACCGGAGAGCGACTCACCCTCGACCAGCGGATCGGCCTCCTGCAGCGTCAGTTCGTAGTCGCCGGTGGATCCCGACGCTCCCTGGACTGGCACCTCGTACGTGCCCGACGCGCTCAGGATGAGGCTGATCACCTCGACTCCACGGGCATCAGCAGCGTCGCTCCGACCGACGGAACCCCGCCCCGACTCCTGCACCTCCAGGACGGCGTCCAGAACACCCGTCGGGCGCATCGTGAAGGTGATCGCAGACCCGGAATCGCCGTCGAACCGGAAACGATCGATCTCCCCAGGCATCGTGATCGAGCCCGTCGCCGTGTCACCGATGTCGATCGGCACCGTGGCCGGGCCTTCACCCACCGGGGCTGCGTCGTCGCTGGTTCCCCGGCCCGTCACGAACGCGAGCACCGCGAATCCGACGATCGCAGCGATGACGACTGCGGCGATAGTGCGTTGGTTCGTCCGGGCGGTCTGTTCCAGACGGTAGGTCGTGATGGGTTCGACGAGCGAGTCGTGGGCCAGCTCGTAGTAGGAACGTCCTGCCCGGGTCTCCTTTCGTAGGATGCGGCGATCAACGAGGTCGTCCAGCAGCTTCTCGTCAGCGCCGAGCGCTGCAGCGTCGAGACTGCGGCGCAACCCGTCCAAGATCAGCTCGTCTTCGCACAATCTGCGCACCGTCCGTCGTTCGCCGCTCGACGTGAACCGCGCCAGTTCCTCGCTGTAGAAGCCCTTGAGGATCTCGGCGGGGCCACCTTCGGGGAAGTCGTCCGCGGTAACGACGACATTCGGCCGGCCCGCGACGATCTTGGTCTCGACGTGTCGGCACAGGATCTGCAGCTGGGATGCTTCGACGGTGTCGACGCCACTCCTCGGAGCGCCGGCCTGGGCGGTCGGCCCGCCCATTGGGCCGCCCGACGGGAGCCATCGTGTCCAACGGGATATCCCCGATCGCGGATCCCGAGATGTCGCGGCGCCGCTGAGCGCCTCGAGGATCATCTCGACCGCTCCGTCGTCATACCCGAAGGGTGGCGACGTGCGGTCGAGCTCCGCATCGTTGAGCATCGCCGGGCCGCGGATCGCCTGCTCGGCCTGTGTCGGCGTCAGCGCCTCGAGGCGCTGACGGTGGCTCAGCACTTTCGGGATGGTCCTCGAGAAGACGTCCAGTTCCCCGAGGAACTCCTCGCGCAGCGCGAGCACGACCTTGACCAGCGGGCGCACGGTCGCTTCTGTAGTCGAACGAGGCGAGCCGTCTGCCCGGCGAGCGCCGCGCACCACATCGGCCAGCTGCTGGACGAACGCCATTCGCGCCGGCGCCGTCGGTTCCCAGAGAGTGAACAATTCTTCGAACTGGTCGAAGATCAGCACCGGAACCTGGAGCACGTCGCCGTTCCAGATATGGACGTTTGCGAGGAGGTCGTAGAGCTCGCCGGCATCGTCGGCACCGATCACTTCGATCGTGTCCGGACCGTGCTGGCCGTGCTGGTCCCGCAGGGCCCGGCGCACGAGCTCGATCGGCGGCTGCTCCGTGTCGGCCATGCGGACGAACACCGGCCAGAGGTCCCGCTGCTTGAGGTGGCGCGTCACCCGTGCCTTCAGCAACGACGTCTTGCCGACGCCAGATCGCGCGTACAGCACGAACAGGTCATGGCTGAGGATCGAGTGCAGGGCGGCCTCGGCGTCGGCGTCGCGCCCGAAGAACAGCATGCTGTCGAGTCGGCTCTCGCCGAACGGCGGTGAGCCGGGGTAGCGGAGGCCTGGCCCGACGTCGGCTTGGTCGTTCATGAGCGCAGCTTCAACTGGATGTCGCGCTTGATCGTCGAGACGAGCTCGGCGACACCGTTCGCCTGGTAGTCGATCCACTGGAACTCGTCGAGCCGAGTGTGTTCGGTCCGATCGTCGTCGATGAACACCGGGATGATGAAGACCGAACCATCGGGGAAGCTCTTGGACCGATCCACTGCCGCATCGATCTCGCGGTTCAGATACGACTCGCCGCTGCTCTTCTCGACGAAGTTCTTGCTCCGGAGGATGACGACGTACTGCACGTCCTTCCGGAGCGCACGTTGGACCAGCTCATCCCATTCCGCGCCGCCGTAGATCCGGTCCTTGTCGAGCCACGGTGTCAGGCCGCTTGCCTTCAGTTCGGCTGCGAGTGTGGCCGCGGTCTGCCTGTCCTCGCTCGCGTGACAGATGAACACCTTGTCCGGGAAGGGCGCCCGTCCGGACACCGGTTCATCACCGGTCTCACCCATCCGGTGGGTGAGCTCGGCAGCGAAATCGAGCGGGGACACATCGTCGAACAGGCTGATCTTGTGGCCGACGGTGAAGAAGTTGCGTGTCTCGGGGTAGATCTCGTCGACTTCGAACGCAAACGACTTGTTCTTGCGTCGCACATTGCCCATCGCCTCGTCGAGCACGTGCATCAGGACCCGATGCTGCCAGAGATAGAGACGGAAACCCAGAAACAGATACGTCGTTTCACCCGTCACGTCCGAGAGCGTCGACACGAGATTCTCCGGCAGTTTCGGGTCGCCGCCGACGACGGACACGAGCACGTCAAGCAGATCGTTGTCGGTCAGCGCCAGCGATGGGGGATCGATCAGCGAACCGTTGAGGTGGTACACCAGCGGCTGGCCGGGGCCCCAACCCTCGATCAACTTCGATTCCGGCCCGTTGCGATCGTAGAAGGCGACCTTCAGCTCGGGCTTCTGTGCCTCGAAAGCTCGTTCCAAGGGCAAGCCAGGGATCAGGTTGACGACCACCTGGACGTTGAGCTCCGAGAGCGTCGCGATGATCTTGTCGAAGACGAAATCGTCCTGGCGGTCGTAGAAGTTGCGGACCCAGTCGTGGAGCAGGTCGCGACTTCCGTTCTTGACGGCTGCCTCGGCGAGCACGGACGTCTCGTCCGTCACGGGCGGGGTGACGCCGAGTTCGTCCTCGATCTGTTTGCTCAGGAATCTCGCGAACGCAACCCCGATGGGCTCCGGCGGGCTGTCGCGGTCGTAGCGCGCGGTGACGGCATGCGGCCCGAGCATCACGACACAGTGACCCCGTTTGACCGCTGCGATCAGCTGGTCCCAGTCGTCGCTGTCGGGACTCTTTCGGCTCACTCTGACCTCCTCTCCTCGGACCTCGTCGACTCCGGTGCGCCGCTTGGGCGTCGAAACGACGCGACCCCGGATCGCCGTTTGCCGCCGGAGCGCTGCGCTGGTGTCGTGAGCGATCGCATCACCCGCTCGGAGCATCGGCGAGGTCGTCGCGTCGGGACAGACGCATCACCGCCAGGCCGGCGCCGATCAACAAGGTTCCGATCAGGAGTGTGACGACGTGTTCGCTCCCGGTTTCCGGATGGGTGCGCGTTGGGACGGGAACCAGCGGACTCTGTGCGACGGAGATCGGCGGGTTTCGTGTGACGGAGACCCTCGAGCAATCGACGGTGCCGGTGTAGTTCCATTCGGTCGTCGTCCCTTCGCGGAACACGACGCCGGGTTGCGGCTTCGCGGTGATCGTGACCGCCCACCGAGATCCTTTGCCTGCTGGTGGGCTCGTGACGTTGACGCTGTAGTCGACCGTGTCGGTGTCCGCCGCGCCGGTGACGACGAGTTCGTTGTCCGCACAGTCCAAGAAGACCGGTGGGTTGCCGACGGGCGGGAATCCCACGCCCGGAAGGATGAGCGGCGGCGCGCAATCGACGGTGCCGGTGTAGTTCCACTCGGTCGTGGCATCGGTCGGGAACGCGAGACCGGGCTGGGGTACTGCGGTAATCGTGACGTCCCAGTTCGACCCTTCGCCGGACGGTGCTGTGTTGATCGTGACGATGAAGTCGACCTGCTCGGTGTCGTCGGCGCCGGTGATGACGAGTTCGTTCCGGACGCAGTCGAAGCGGACCGGATCCGAGCCGGGAGGGAGCTGAAAGGGCGGAGAAATCGCGGCTGTGGTGGTCGGGGTGGAGGTGCAGTCGGCGCGGACGGTGCCGTTGTAGTTCCACGCGGTGTTGACGTCGGGCGGGAACTCGAAACCGGGCTGCGGAGCTGCCGTGATCATGACCTCCCAGCTCGAGCCTGCACCGGCCGGTGGCGCTTTGATCGTGATGGTGAAGTCGACTTCGGCGGTGTCGTCGGCACCGGTGATCACGAGTTCGTCCGCTCCACAGTCGAACACGACGGACGGTGGTGGAGACGGAGGATTCTGACTGACACGCGGCGTCGTCGTCGTGGTGGTGGAGGTGGACGACGTCGTCGACGTCGTCGGCGTGGTAGTCGGCGTGGTGCTCGTCGTCGAGGTCGTCGAGGTCGTCGTGGTGGTGCTCGATGTGGAGGTCGAACTCGTGGAGGTCGATGTCGAGGATGTCGACGTCGTGGAGGTCGACGTCGAGGATGTCGATGTCGGATGGGGCTTGCAGTGGTTGGGGTCGTTCGCGTTCTGAGAGGAGTCGTCGACGACCTGGGGCACGGCGTTTTTCATCGGTGTGTCAACGTCGCCGTACACCACATGGTCAGACCCGTCCCGTACACCGACACCGGCCCACTCCGCTGCCCGGTTGCCGACGCCGACCTCGGTTATCGACGGGTCGTCGACGATCGCGAATTCGTACGTTCCGTCGGGGCACGTGGACGGCTGGTCAGCCGACGCGAACGTGCCGGAGATCAGCACAATGGCAACCAGCAGCGCCGCCCCCAGCCCGAACGGGAGTGCAACGTCCATGACGCTGATCCTGTTCTTCAGTCCCCAGTTCATCAGACCCCCAGGACACCGAGTTCGACGTGACATGACGTCCTGGCTGAAATGTAGCCGACGCCGGGACACGGCGAATCCAACGCAGCGCGCGAGGCCCGTGACGCTACGTCGCCGCCCGCGATCTCCCGGCTCACGGTGGGCCGGTGTGGGCGCGGTCGGTCGGTTCGCGCGTCGCCGTCGATCCTCGCCGCCGGAGGATCATGCGAGCTGATGTTGGCGGGGCCGGCGCGCAGCTCGCCGACTCGCCCAGACCGTCGAGTGATCTACTCGACGCACGCGATCCAGTCGCTGACCGCCCTGCTCCGGCGAGCGACTATCGCCAGCGGGCACCATTCTCGCGATCTGACGAACCCGATCGGAGGACTCAGGCGAGCATGAAATCCACGGCTAGGGACTCCGTTTGTCCAGCTCGGCGACGAGTGACGTGGATGACTGGACACAGTACGCGTCCTGGATGATCGTGGCGATCTCGTGCCGGTGCACAGCCAGCTCACTGCTGGTGTCGAGGTAGACCCCGATCCGGTCCCCGAATACACCCGACGCACTGGACGTGGGGGCGAAGAAGCCTTCCGGGTCGACGGCGACCATCGCCTCCTTCATACCGTTCGGGGCCCGACACCACGGCGACACGCGACCGTCCGAAACATCAAGCGAGACCGGCCGCGCACAGGGGCGTCGAGCCGACGAGAACTGAAGTCTCCAACGCGATCTCTCTTGCACAACTGCTCATCAACGAACTCAGCCAGTCGGCGACACCGGCTGACCGCACGAGCTCGACTTCCATGACTCGACCACTTCGCGAGTCGCGGACCACAACCGAGACTGAACTGTGACCTTGACGGCCTGTCTCAGATGGTGATGGGTGAGCGGACAGCGCAACGACTTTGGCTCCAACTCAATCGAGGGAAGGACGGCCACCGACAGGTTGAGACAAGCGATATGAGTGCAGCGTGACCGAACGATCAGCGTCGACTCGCTGTGAACACACCCACTGGAACCTCGAAGATCTTTGGCGGCGCCGCATCGCGGTACAGCGTGTAGTTGCCGACCAAGCTCTGGTTGGCTGCCGGGTAGATCGTCATGACCATGTCCTGTTCGCCGCTCGCGCCCGCGTATTCGCCGAACAGCCGACCGGACCCATCGGGCAGAATGCGACCCGACGCGTTTGCAGCACCACGGAGCCCGTTTGACCATTGGACCTGAAGTTCCAACTCACACGAGTCCTCCTTGACCCCGACGACTCTGACGTCGATGTCACCTGGCTTGTCGAGGCCGACGTTCTTGGCCGGCCCGAAGAATCTGTCCCAACTCGCTGCGGGGCAACCCGGCAGTGCATGCGGGCCCGCATGCGTGAGCACGAGGTGAGCCAACCTGATCCCTGGTTCACGAACTTGAAGCGTGATTCGGTGGGCGCCTTCGGAAAGCTGCAGTACGAGCGGATCACACCCGTGCGTCGCGTGGTCGCCGCTACCGCAACGAGTGCTGACCAAGTCCCAGGCGAACCCTGATGGAGGACCCGCAGGCCGGTCTTCGAAGGCGTCCCACACGTCGCCGTTGACGAACCCGCTACTCACCCAGCCGCGAGCACCCTCAGGTGTCAGAACTTCGAGCCATCGGGCAGCACCCACGTCCTCGACATGACCGGTGAAGAACACACTCTTCTCGTCCGAGCCAAGCGTTCCCACGATCTCGCTGTCGACACCGGCCGTCGAGCGAACGTTGAGGCTGTCTCCCTCCTCGAGACCGACCACCTGGTATCGGCTGTCGACGACCACGTAGAACGAGTTCGTGTCGACGGACCCGCGCGCGTCGGCGAGCGCCCACAGTACGTACTGCCCGGCGGCCGGAACCTCGATCGCGATCGACGCCCGGCCGGCGTTGGCGGTGTCTGACGAGACGAATTCTCGACCGTCGATCTCGCTGCTGAACATGGGGCCACGATCTCGAACGCCGACGCCGGCGCGGATGCGACGATGCCAAGCTGGTCTTGGACTTCCTGAGGATCGGGCGCAGCTGGGGCGACGGTGCCGGGGACGGTGTCGTCGACGACCTCAATGGGCGTTGACGCGTCCGTTGCATCGGGCGGCTGCAGGGTCACGTTCATAGTCGGTTCTACGTCGCCCGGGTCCGCCGTATCCCCAGCATCGGCCCCAAACGCTGGTTGTTGAGCTTCGTCAACCGCCTCAGTGACTTCGATCGCCGAGAGCGTCGCCCGGCCGTTCGCCACATTGAGCGCGTCATCGATGAGTCGCTCGGCTTCGCGCACGAGGTCTGCGATCTCATCGCCGATTGCAGCAGCGTCGGCCGACCGCGCCGCGAAGCCAAGGGCGTCGATTGCCAACCGTAAAGCCCTCTCGTCGTCGGCATCGACGTCAACGAGGAGATCGTTCAGGTTTGCTGCCTCATCGAGCGTACGTTCGGCAGCCTCTTCTGCGTCTATCGCGGGCCGCATGTTCTCGGCAACGCTCGTGGCGATCGCGACGACCTCTCGCACGACGGTTTCCGCATTCTTACGGTTTCCGCATTCTTGATGACGTTCGTGACCTCGACGTCCTCGATCAGCGCCGAGACACCGACTCCGACCTCCTCGATTTGACCCTCCGCGTCCGCCAACTTCTCGCGAGCCGCCGTGGCATCGTCACGCTGGCCTCTCGAATAGTCGTAGACCCGCCAAACACCCAACCCGACGACGCACGCCGCGAGCCCGCCCCAGAAGCACTGTCGACATCGCTGCCAGAAAACGCTGCGTCCGTAGAACCGACTCGCGACGTCGAAGTCGCCGCCGTATCGCTCCGCCCACTGCTCGTTTGGCCTCTGGCGCTCCCACCACTTTCGCATCCGACGCAGCTCGGGATTCCTGAGCAGCGCGGCGTCCCGCTCTTTGTGGCGTCGGGCGCTGTCGAGAAGCCGCTGATACCTGTTACGTCCATTCGCCTCGTCGGTTGCCCATCTGGAAAGCAGACCCCAGTGCTGGATAACGGTCTCGTGGGAGATGTCGACGCTGCCGTCGGCACCTATGACGACGAAGGACGTCCCGGGTTCGGTGAACGGTCGCAGTGCCCTGCGGAGGTCGGCTTCGGACGACTGGCAGACACCGACGAGCGCATCAAGCGACGTCGGAGAACGTTCAGCGCCTCCGGTCCCGACGCGACTGGTTAGACGCCGGAAAACACACTCGACGGTCCGCTGATCGCCGGGCGACAACACTCCGTACGCATCGTCAGCATGTTGATCGAGTGCGTCTCCGACACCGCCCGTCGCCTCGTAGTCTTCGAGATCGATAGAGCCGTCGGGGTGCTCGGCCCAGGACTCCCACGTCCGCATCAGCGCGTGTTGGACCAGTGGCAGACGGTCCGGCTCAGGTCCGGCATCGTTCAAGATCCGCTCCACCAGTCGCGGGGTGATATCCGCACCGGCGACCCGCTTCGGGGCGATCGTCAAGCTCCGGACCGAGCGCGAGAAGCTCTTGTCGCTGTACCTCGATGACAAGATCACCAGCGCCTTCTTCGCGGAGAAGGAACGCCGGATCACCGCCAAGATCGACACGCTCGAAGCAGATCACGCCGAATCGATCGAGCAAGTCCGACGGACACAGCGCCCTGGCCGGCGCCTTCGAGCAAGCCGCCACACTCCTGCGCGATCCAGCATTCGACTTCGACATGGTCTGGGACCACGTCAACGACAAGGAACGACGAGTCCTGATCGAGGAGCTGATCGAGACCGTGACGATCTACGCCGACCGGCTCGAAGTCACCGTGACCGGGGCACCGCCGCTGCTCATCACCCTCGATGAGGTGGGGCTGCGGGTCCCCCGGTACGGGAAGTTTGGTGTCGGAGGGGGGACTTGAACTCCGGAAAGGCGATTGTCCGTAGTTGTCCGCTGGTGGCCGTAGTTGACCGTTTCACCAGGCCAGAGTCACTTTTCAGTGCCGCTTCGTGTCATCTAGCGATGTCTGATACCCGCTAGTTTCGTCCAGTTCGCGGACAAACTGCTGACAAATCGCTGACAAGCGACACTTTCGCGTGACTGACGCTGGCATCGGTCATCCCGACCGTCGCTTGATCATCGTCGGCCGGTCCGATCGAGTTCCGGGGGAGTCGGCACAGGCAGAAAACGGCCACGAAATGGTCGGCGCGATTACCGGCCGATCCCTGGGTCCAAGCACGTCCGAAGGAAGGTGGTGGTGGTGGTGGTGTTTAGGACGCAGCGGAGACGAGTGACGCGGTGACGACGATCACGAAGCCGAGCAGGATTGCCTCGGAGGTGACGACGGAACGGAGACGTTCGATGAGCGCGGGATCGTCGGGGTCGGCCTCGAGGCCGGGAAGCAGCTGGAAGTGGTTGTAGGCGCCGCCGATCAACGCCAATCCGACGGCTGCGGTTTTGAGGAGCAGGACCTTGCCCCACTCGGTGGAGAAGAGCTCGCCGATGGAGTCGAGGACGACGAACGCCATGACACCACCTGCCGCGAGCACAGCCGCGAGCGAAATGGTCGCGATTCCGGAGAAGCGAACGACCATCTCAAGCGCGCGTGGAGCGATGCCTGCCCGGTGACGCGACCACAGCACTGCCGCCATGGCGACGACACCTCCGATCCAAACGGAGCCGGCGACGATGTGCACTGTGTTGACGACGGCATGGAGTGGTCGAGGACCCTTCGATACCGTGTGTCCGTCGAACCAGAACGAGGTGATCGCCACACCGATGCCGACGTACGCGAACACGGAGGCCTGATTGGCGACCCAGCGTCGGATCACGGGCGACTCCGCGCCGGAGTCACGGATCAATCGAGCCTCGGTTGCATATCGAGAGTCGACGTTGTGAGTGGTCCTCGGAGGTGGCGCTGTCGAGATCGTCAGTACTGGCCGATCGGCCGGCGCGGCCGACCCGACCTGTGGTGGCCTAACCCTCCGGTGATGCTCTTGATGTCGGTCGAGCAGCGGGTCGATCGTGGACGTATTCCTTGCCGGGGCCGGCTCCATTCGCACCAACTCACGGATGGGTCGATGGTCTCGTACTCGCCGTTCGTCGTCGTGCCAGAATCCCGTAACGTCCTCACGTTCGTACTCAATCGCCGGATTCACCGCAGCGGAGAGTGAGTGCGCGGGCCGAGGCGCGCGGACAGGCACGGTCACAGCGACGAATCCGGCGGCGATCGCCACGCCGCCTGCACCACGCAACAGAGTCGCAAGACCGGGCGACGACGACCAGTAGTCGGCGATCGATGCTTCAGCGATCCGAGCGACGCCGACGTACTCCAGTGATGCTCCCGCAGCGAGCATCAAGCCGAGTACACGTAGTGTTCCGATCGCCCGAACGAGCTCCTCGCGCCGCCCACGCAACGTCGTCGCTGCAAACGCTGCCCCACCGATCAGCAGCGTCAACGCGGCGAACTCGACGATCCGACCGAGGCGCGCGGTCCCCTGACCGGCCGAAGCGGGCTGCACAGCCATGAATTCGTCCATCGACATACCTACTGGCATTCCTGCAGTGTCGGACATCGCCATCGCATCCGTAGCGCCGGCGTCGGGCGCGATTGCCGTTCCAGTTTGTTCGATCGCGTTCGCGTCGGTCGAAATTTCTGCCGCTGTCGTAGCTCCGCCCGCCGCCTCGGAACCGGCGATCGCCGGTGCGGTGACCGAGAACGAGAACGCACCGCTGATTGGATGTGCATCGGGCGCGCTTACGGACCACCGCACGCCCACGGTGCCACCCGCCAACGGTGGATCGAAGGTCAAGCTGAACACTTTCTGGTCGGCTGTGACGACCGAGGTCGGAATCCGCAGCTGACCGTCGGGCAGCAACACGGTGAACCCGTCGTCTGAGGGTTCTGACACGCCCGAGAACTCGATCGTGATCGAGTCGACCGGTTCCGCCGACGTCTGTCCCTCCGAGGGGGAGGAACTCACGAAGCTCGTGTGCGCCATCGCGACGTCGGCCGGCACGAACAGCACCGCCAACAGTGCTGCTGTCGACACGATCAGCAAGCGAAGTGGGCGCGCGCGTCGAGGGGCTCGTTCAATAGTCATGAGATCGTAATCTACTACGACGTGTCGGACTTCAGGCTTCAGGAGGTGTGCGACAACACGGTGGCCATGTCGGCTTCGGGGTGGTAGCCGTTGTGGCAGTGGATCATCCAGTCGCCGGGGTTGCTCGCCTGGAAGACCATCTCGACGGTCTGTGACGGCAAGACACTACGACGTCGGCCCGTCGTTGGCGAGCACGTCGCGGTCGGCGGCGCTGGCATCGACCTGACGGTCGGCGATTCGCTGTGCCGGGTCACCGAATTGCAGTAGTCGTCCGCCGAACGTCACGGTGACCACGAAGAACCATGACCAACCGACGACGACGCCGGCCACGACGTCGCTCACCCAGTGGACACCGAGGAGTACGCGCGTCGTTGCGACGGACGTCGCGACGAGAACGGCCACGAATGATGCGAACCACCGCGTCGAGGTCGGCCGCTTGCGTGCGAGGATCAGCATGATCGCCGCCCAGCACGCGGCCGCGCCCGCTGAGTGCCCGGACGGAAACGACGAGCCCGAGTGGCCGGACAAGCGTGCGATGTCGGGTCGTTCACGATCGACGATCAGCTTCACGACGTTGTTGAGCAACGAGATCCCGATCCCGACAACCACCAGATAGGCGGCGGGGCGCCAGTCTTTGCGGCGCAGTCCGTGGTAGGCGCCGATCAGTGTCATGGCGATCAGGAGGGGAACCGTGGCGCCCAGTTGGGTGATCGCGTTCAAGATTGCCGTCGAGGTGTCGGTCGCGTTGCGGGCGCCGAACTCGGCTGCCGCCTCGTCCCATCGTGCGATCCCGGAACCATCGGCGATCGTCGAAAAGATCCACCCCACCAGGAACGCGCATCCGAACAGCGTGGCGAACGCAACCGCGACGGCGACTCCGCCCGCGACACGACGGTCGGTAGCTTGCAGTCCCCTTCGCAGCCACCGGGGCGAGTGCGCGACGAGCCACTGCTCGGGACGTTCAGCGTCGAGCGGTTCGCCGTGCGAGGCAAACGCTCGAATCGACACCAGGATGACAGCGGTCAGAACGGCGGCGGCCAGCACCGTCAACGGGATCATCTGCGCTCGCCGACCATGATTATGACGGACGTCGCCTCGGGCCGCGATGCCAGATCCGCGGATCGGACATCAATGGTGCCCTAGCTACGCCCCCGATCGACACCGCTTCAGCCGCTGCGAACCACTGCTCGGACTTCGGGAGGTAAACCTCGGACGGCGAACCCACGATGTCGGCATCGTACGACAGCCTGATGTGCACGTTCACGCGGACTCCACGAGGGCCGAGTTCGGCTGTGGTGCGGACGGACGTCGAGGGGGTGCTGACGCCGCTCGGGCGCGCGACCGTCTGTTACGACATCGTGTCGTAGACTAACGGGATGTTCGCCGGACGTGTCCGTCATCATTGTTCCCAAGCTCGGATGGGTCCATGCTCCGTCGCGCTGCTGGTGCTCGGCCTGAGCGCGTGCGCGACGTCCGTGACATCAGCGGCTCCGCGACCGGTCAAACTCCCTGCGCCGACGACGTCGATCTTGACCGTTCCGTCGCCGGAAGCTGAGCAGATCACGGACCCGGACTCGGACGCAACAGACTCGACGACCACATCGATTGCTTCCCCACCGACGACGACCACTCCGGCGCAGGACATTGCGGAGGACGTTCCCGTGGCCGAAGCAGCTGTGGCCCCGTTTCGGCCGCCGGCCCCGCCGGTGATTCCGGCGCTCGAGGTACCCCTGGTTGCAGTCGGGAAGTTGGACGGTGACGACACGGCGCGCCTTCAGGCACGGCTTCTCGAACTCGGCTTCTGGGTCCAGGCAACCGACGGCGACTTCGGGCTCACGACTGCACAGGCAGTGATGGCCTTCCAGAAGTTCCACGGGATCCCTGCCACGGCGTCGGTCGACGACGAAACCGCCGCGATGATGTCGGCGGCCGGCGAGCGCTCCGCCGGCCGCGCCGATGCCGGCACGCTGGTCGAGATCGACAAGTCCCGACAGCTGCTCTTCGTCGTCGTCGATGGCGTCACCGAATGGGTCTTCAACTCCTCGACTGGTTCGGAGGTGCCGTACGAGACGCCGAACAAGAACGATCCGACGGTGATCGAGCGCGGTGATTCGGTGACGCCGACAGGGCTGTTCCACACCGAACGCGAACGGCCCGAGGGATGGTGGGAGGGTGATCTCGGTGAGATCTACCGCCCGAAGTATTTCGTCGGGGGCATTGCAGTGCACGGTTCGAACAGCATCCCGAACTACCCCGCTTCACACGGGTGCGTGCGAGTCAGTGTGCCGGCGATGGATTACCTCTGGGAGTCCGATCTCATTCCGCTCGGCACCAGCGTCTGGGTCTACGGCGAGATCCCTGCTGACTGACGATCTCGCGGTGGCTACACCGGACCGATGCGCTAGGCCGATCAGACCCGGTGGCCGCCCGTCGCTCGCCGGCTGGTGCGGGAGAAGGCGACGGCCTGCAACGTCAGGACACTGAGCCCGGCGACGAGAAAGGGGAGCCGGAACCAGTCGAGGTTCGGAGGCGGTTCCTTGTGGAATGACTCGGTGAAGTGGATGAACAAGAAGTAGCTGCCGTGCAGCAGCGACAGCACGAGAATGGTTTCGGAGAGGCGGTGCAGCCATGTCCAGGCCGGGCGGCCGAGGAGGCGCATCGCAGCGTCCGACGACGTGGCGGCAAGGATCAGGGCGAGGATCAGTGCGGTGACACCGATGAGGTTGGCGAGTCCGAAACCTGGTTCGAGCCTGGCTTCGCGACCGAGTTGGGGGATGAATTCGTAGCCCAGGAATCGCCGCAGGCTCCACCGGGCCCATCCGTTGATGATGAGGACGCCGTGCACCGTCGCGGTGAGTGCGAACCAGATGCCGATCTGACGTCGCCACCGCAACCATGGGCGAGTCGAGGGAACCAACTTCGCGAGCGGTCCGAGGGTCAGTGCTGCCAGCAGCAGGACGTATGCGGCGTCGCCCACCGCCTTCCACAACCGCATCTCGGCAACCCAGTTCGAGCGGGCTGCCCAGAAGATCGCGACCAGACCTGTGGCTGCCGCGGCGACGACGACGTGCCGCGGCCATCGGCGCCGGTCGTCGACGACGGTGCCGATGCGCGGTCGGGTGGCGGCTCTTCCCGGTCGGATCGGTCGGTTCGGTGCACGTCCCCTACTTGTCATGACGGTGGGTTTGGTTCTCCAACCTGGTGGTGTGTGGTGCGGCCGGGGTGGGTGCCGGTGGGTTGACCGACCGTTGGCCCCGGGAGAACACGACCGCAGCAATGGCGGCGGTCCCGGTGGCTGCGGCCACGGCGACCGAGGAGATGTGCTGGCGTGTCAACCCGTCGCCGACATGGGGAAGCCAGATCGAGCCGACGGCTCGGATGGATGCGACGGCGGCGGTGGCGGTGAGCGCGACGACGATGGACGCGTGTTTGCGGTCGACGAGCGCGTGGACGGCAACGGCGGCAATAGCCACAGCGATGCCCATCAACCACCCCGTCGGAAGCATCGTGGTCGAGAGCCCGGGAGGGCGCAGGCCAATCGGGCTCTCCGGGCCGAAACAGCCGTCACGGAAGACGCACGCCGCCTCGTAGCCGGCGTATCCGACCATGGCGAGCGGCGCCAGGTCCGCGACGCGACCCGCCGGCGAGTCTCCACTCCTACGGGCGCTCCACAACGCGATGGCGACCGCCGCGACGACACCCGGCCAGAACTCGACCCCGCTGCGGATGATCAACATGTCCGAGATACTGCCGATCGAAGCCGGATCGTCGAGTACGAGCGTGGTGAGACGCGCGACGGCCACGCCGGCGAACGCCGGCCCGAGTGCCACATCGAGAAATCCGATGGGGCCCGCTGCGCTTCGAATGGTCCACCACGATGCGACCAAGGACGGAACGCCGAACGCGATGATGAGGCTGGCCA
>RCMY010000333.1_pt1 | contig 44544 bp, 62 predicted proteins | sample 2041341 | NCBI WGS metagenome assembly RCMY01 (sample SAMN09708234, study PRJNA481090) | Marine sediment metagenome, whole genome shotgun sequencing project. | reverse complement strand
TGCTGGTGAAGAAACAAAACCCCTCCCAATAATTGTTTCTGTTGTTGTTATATCTTACTTTTGGCCTATTCTACTTCTTTGTGTTGTAAGGGATATTTATGTCAGTCGCTGATCACTTTGGTATTGATGAGAGAGTTATTAAAAAAATAGGAGTGACACCGGGTATTCTCATGAAGGAGTATCTCCCATTTTTTGACCCCTACAAAGATAAGTGCAGCTTATCAAAAATATCTCTCATGCATTACATTGATATTAAAGGGGATTTTACAGAGTCAAAGCTCCCGTCAGGCAAGGTGGCTTTTGCTATGTTCAATAATCTAGACAAAGAGGGGAAGAGAGAAGTGATCAATTATTTAAAGTTTGCTGGGGAAGGGAAATGACATTCCTTAACAGAAGAAAGTCTGACAGAGAGAACCAAGTTGTACTTGATACCCTTCAGGCTCAGGCTTGGCAAGAAGCGAAGGGCAAGCTGTGGTCTCTTCTTGAGGCTATGCCGCAGGATACACACATACTACGGGAGGCTTTTCGCAAGAAGAGGGATACCATTCACGAATTTATTAGAAAGATGGAAAAATGACTGACGATAGCTTTTTGTTTTTGATAGGAGTCATAGCAGTCTTTGATTTTGTAGTCATTTTGTTATTGGTCTGGGCGAACAAGTTATGAGAGAGGAGGCATTTTTAAAAATACTTGAGTGGTTGTTCTTTCTCTTTGTGTTTATTTTATTTTTTGTTTTATTATTTTGGAGGATAGTTCGGAAGGCTTGGAGGCTGTGCAACTTATACTTGAGGCGAATTTGGCAATCGCATTAACTTGTTTTGTTTTAGTAAAGGGACTGGCTTATGTAAAGAGAATTCGAGCGAAAAAATTAACTTAAAGAGGTAGAAGAAGATGGCAGTGAAGATAACGACTGTAGATGAAGCTACAGTGGACAATGGCGTGAAGATTTTGGTTCATGGACAGGCAGGTGTAGGTAAGACTGTGCTGACAACTACCACGGGTGCTCCTACGATTTTGGTTAGTGCGGAAGCTGGACTATTGTCTATTAAAAATGCTCCGGACAAAATCAAAAAGAACATGAGGATTGCCACTGTAAGAAGTATTGATGATGTGGAGGAGGTCTACTGGCAAGTAGCAGACGGGGCATGGGAGGCTGACTGGCTGATGCTTGATTCTATCACAGAGATAGCAGAGCAAGTCTTAGCAAAAGCAGGAGAGGATTCTCCAGACCCCAGACAAGCCTATGGAGTTTTGATTGAAAGAATGACAAAACTCTTAAAGGCTTTTCGTGATCTGGAGAACATGAACGTTTACATGTCTTGTAAGCAAGTAAGATTTACCGATGACATGGGCGTTACATCTTATGTGCCAATGATGCCGGGTGCTAAACTCGCGGCGCAAATTCCCTACCTCTTCGATGAGGTTTTTGCCATGCGTGTTATGCAAGATGATCAGGGAGAGGACAAATATATTCTCCAAACTCATCGAGATTTTCAGTATGAAGCCAAGGATAGGAGTGGCATGCTGAATAAATATGAGCCTGCTAACCTTAAAAAGATTCTGGATAAAATCCACGGGAGAGAAGAAGAGAAAATTGAGCCCCCTCCGGAGAAGAAAACTGAAATTCTCCCTGAAGATAAGAAAATTGTCAGAGAGATAGGTGCCCCCAAGAAACCAAAAGAGGTAAAAGCAACAACCACTGTAGAGGAGGATGTAGAAACAGCAGAGAAAAATATTAAAGTGAAAAAGTAAAACCAAACCACAAACTTAACAGGATACAAAAATCATGGCAAATTTACCCGGCGGATTTAACGCAGCAGACCACGGAGAGATGGCAGACTTTTCTCCCCTCCAAGATGGAGATTATCTCTTCCAAGTAACCGCATCAGAAATGGTGCTAACTAAGAAGGCCAAAGAGGCGCGGAACCCCTCTCTGGGACAGTTCCTTAAGCTGACAATGGATGTTATTGATGGTAAAATGAAGGGGCGCAAAATTTGGCGTAACCTGAATTTGATAAACCCCTCTGCTGATGCGGTGAAGATCGCCAACGAAGAATTAGCAACCCTTGCCCGTGCGATGGGAGTAACTGGAGCCATTACTGATTCTCAGCAGCTCCACGGGAAGCCATTTGTTGCTAAGGTCAAAATCCAAAAAGGGAAGAATGGCAACCCTGATAGCAACAGCGTTAATAAATATCTTTCAGCTGATAGCTATACCCGAAGCGGAGGGGGTGAAGAGACTCTTCCATCAGAATCCTCCGCTCCAGCGATGGAAGAGGGAGAGGCACCAAAGAAAAAGCGTCAACTGTGGGATGAATAGGTAGCAAAACCAGATTGGGTTCTCTTGAAGCTGAGACGAAAGCAGCAAGTCAAATCAAAGCCTGAATGTGCTTGCTGGCCCTTATTTTCTCGATCAATTAATAGAATTACAAGCATGTTAGTTTTAACAAGAAGAATAGGCGAAAAAATTATCATCAATGATGATATCACAATCACAATTCTCTCTGGAGGGGATAAGAGAAATGTCAGGATTGGGGTGGATGCCCCTCCAGAGATAACAGTTCACAGAGAGGAGATATACAAAAAGAATCAGCTTGATAAAAAAGTGAGCTATAAAAAATGATTATGCCACACAAGCACAAAACAATTTTCTCTCCAGCAGGAGGGTGGAGAGAGAAAACATATTATGTTGTAAAGGTATCATTCTCAGCTCAAAACCCTATCCATGAGGCAATATTCTTTACAGGCTTTCTAAGGCACGGGAGACCTTCTGAGTACAATAAGATTTTTTGTAGCAATTATGAAATTGACTATGATTATAATTGTGCTCATTTTATCCGACCTGTCAAGGAGATTTACACTGAAGGGGATGCTGACAAGGGGTTGATTGATGTGCTCTTGGTGGAGTTGAAAAATCAATGAAACGTATCTCTCAAAAAGATTTGCCTTTGATTATCAACTCTCCCATTAATAAATTTTTCCCGTATGATGCAGAGATATTCTCCGCTGCTCACTTTGAAGGGAGGGTTGTGATATCATATTACTCCTCTGTTAAGCTTGTGAGCACCATCACGAAGAGGAAATTTATCATAACAGTCTCTGACAATCTCCTTGAAGATTTTCTTGAGTACACCCACCTTGGTTCTTTTGGGGTGGACTGTTTTTTGTATCACGTTTTTGAGATCACAGGGATAAACAAAGAATGAAGATTATACAAACAGACAACTTTGATAGGGACACTGAATCAGACTCTCTTGTCTGCGAGAATATCAACGAGTATTACGGGAGGATTGTTGTGGAGCATCTTAATGAAAAACTCTCCAGTAGTATCTCTCCCTATTTTTTTCAATTAGTAAAAGATGATCACAAACTCTTTGAGGTGGAGATATAATGCTCACATATAGGCAAGTTGTTATACTCCTCCAGAAAACAGATAGCCCTGACGAGTTTATTGACCTGTGCGCCGAAGAGAGTGTTGAGTTCGCTGACCACATTGAACTTATCAAGCACATGTACCAAAAAATATCCTCTCTCAGAGATGATATAAAAATATTAGAACAAGAGGCAAGGTTGTAATGGTAGCCATTCCACAGCAATTAAATCTAACAGAGTTAGCAATAGAAGGGGTCAAGTATCCTGGGAACCGGAATGCTAAAATTGGAATGGGGAGTATAGGCGATCTGTGCTCCCGTCGGATGTGGTTTAGCTTTCATTGGGTGTCAGATCCAGAAGAGATAAGCGCCAAGCTTCAGAGACTCTTCAATGTTGGCATTGATGAAGAACCCAAAATCATCGCTGACCTTATAAAAATAGGGGTAAAAGTGTCAAGAGAGCAAGAGCTTGTGATGGGCTTTGCTGGACACGTCAAGGGTAAAATTGACGGAGTGGGAGAGGGTTTTCCAGAGGCACCAAAGACCCCTCACCTGTTAGAATTTAAAACAGCAAACGACTCCAATTTTAAGAGGATAGCCAAGAAGGGGGTACAAGAGGGCAGCTTTGATTATTATGCTCAGATTCAAAGGTACATGGGAGGGAAAAAACTCACTCGTTGCTTTTTCATAATGACCAATAAGAACACAAGCGCTCGCTACTATGAGAGGGTACGCTTTGATAAAGAGTGCTATGCTGACCTCCTCAAAAAAGAGCAGAATGTTATTCTCTCAGACACGCCCCCTCTCAGATACTTCCAAGACTCCTCTATGACATGTCGTTGGTGTAGGGTGAAGGATGTTTGCAACGGGGCAACTCCCGTGAAGACCTGCCGCACTTGTGACCATATGGATATGAAGGATAACGGAGTATTTTATTGCAACCGACACGAAAAAGAGCTTGATTACAAAGAGCAAATCGAAGGGTGTAAACTTTATTCTTTGGGGTGGGGATTTAAATGACAAACCAAGACAAACTTATCCTCGCAAACTTGGAAGAGAAAATTGAACACTTTTATAAACATTCCCCTCGCAACATTGTAGGATATGTTCAGGGATTAATAATAGCAGCAAAAAGAGCAGATGCTATTTATCTTCCAAGGCTGGAAGAGATTCGAGAAGAGTACAAAAAATTGGAGAGAGAAAATGGATAGAATAGAACAAGCGCAAATAACAGTACGTGAGAGAATGGCTCAAGAGATAGCTACCGCCTATGAGGGGATGAGCGAAGAGGAGAGTTTTAAACATCAGCTTCGATACTGGGCGAGAGGGGTCAGCACTCACAATACTATTACTAATAGGCACACTCCTGACTTTGCTTGCTGTCAGGACAAATTTAAATTTTCGCTAGATAAGAGGAGAAAATTTATGAGAGCCTACAAAGAGAATGATGGAAGAACTCTCCGCAAATTAATTCGCTACGCAAGAGTCATGATGGCGCATAACAGAATAGATTTGGATCATGTCTGAGTTCCAAGCGAGAGAGTATCAGGTTGAAGCTGCCGATGCCCTCTTTGCTAGTGTCCAAGAGAGCAAAGAGAATCACCCGGTTGCTGCTCTCCCAACAGGGAGCGGGAAGAGTTTAGTGATGTGCCTATTAATAGAAAAAATAATAGACAGCAACCCTCGCAACAAAGTGCTAGTACTCTCTCATGATTCCCGTATCCTTGACCAGAACCAGAAAGAGCTTCTTGAATACTTTGGCGCAGGAATAGGGGTTTATTCAGCTGGCCTTAACTCACGGGAGATAAAAATGGTTACAGTGGCTGGCATCCAGTCAGTCTATAGGAGGGCCAAACAATTTGACCATTTCAACTATGTAATAATAGACGAAGCTCACATGATCAATCACGAAGAGAGGGGCATGTATAGAAAGTTTCTCTCAAAAATTCCTGCCAACTATATTGGGCTAACAGCCACAGCCTTTCGTACAGGAGGGGGATTCTTACATGAGGGGGCAACTGCCCTCTTTAATGATCTGGCTTACAATATGGCAAATCCGGAGGGGTTCAAAACTCTTATTGATGGAGGGTATCTTTGCCCCGTGTACTCCAAGGGCACTCTTATGAAGATGAAGGCAGAGGGGATGAGAGAGATAGCAGGAGATTATTCAGCCAAAGAGTTATCGAAGAAATTCGACAAAGAGCCTATAACCTTTGCCTGTGTAATAGAAACCATCAAGTTTGGTAAGAACTATAAGAGGTGGTTGTGCTTCGCTATTGATATCCAGCACTGCGAGAATATAACAGAGATGTTTATCTCAGAGGGGGTCTCTGCGGTTGCCATTCACAGTAAGGCAGAGGATGTTGATCAAAAGATACAAGACTATAGGGAGGGGAAATACAGAGTTGCGGTAAACGTTGATATGTTAACCACAGGGTTTAATATTCCAGAGATAGATTTGATATCGATGATGAGGAGTACAAAATCTCTGGTCTTCCATATTCAAAGTATTGGGAGGGCAACACGGGTATCTCCCGGTAAGGATCATGCGCTTGTATTAGACTTTGGGAACAATACAAAAAATCTCGGGCCAATAGATGACCCTCAAATAGTCTCCAAGGAAAAAGGCAAGGGAGGGGGTGACGCAATTATGAAAGAATGCCCTGAGTGTAATATCCTCTTATATGCGGCAGTGAGAGAGTGTTTTAATTGCGGTCATGAATTTGTTTTCGAAAAGCATATTGAAATCTCTGCTGACTCAGAGAGTTCGATTATGTCAGATGAGAGAGTCTATACCAAGGAGTGGATTAATATATCCTCCATAGGATACGACATTGTTCAGAGGAAGGGCAAACCCTCTTTCATGAGGGTGTCGTATTTCTGTGGCATCCAAACTATCTCTGAGCCCATTATGATTAACCAGAGGGGGTGGGCAGGCAACCGGGCGAGGAGCTGGATTAATTTCCGGCTTAAGTTTACCGCCGAACACCCAGAAAATTTGCAAGATTTGTACGCTAGAAGAGAGGAGCTGCGCACCCCTCTCAGTATCTTTGTGGAGTTGGGAGGAAAATTCCCCAACATCCTTGACTACGATTTTGATGAGAAGAGAGGGCCAGAAATAATACCCCCCTCCACCCCCTCTGCTGATTATTGGGATGATGATTTGCCGTTTTGAGAGGGGGCAAAACATCTATAACTGCTCACCCTGGTGAGCACCCTATTTAATCCGACTAGACGGAGCGAAAGCAAGAAAAGTGGCAAAAACTGTCAAAAGTTACCGTTGATCGGCTTTTTACTACCGCTGGCACTAGAATTTGTAGTATTCCAGTGTGTGTCTATATATAGTCAATTATGTCGGGTCACGGGCCTCCCGACTAACAATGTAAGGCCGCTGGGATAAGAGTTCCTAAACACAAAAACTGAGGATTGGGTAAATCCGTTAAAAACCTCGCTTCGAGTCTAGCTTAAAGTACTTGTGGAAGATGAGCCCTGGTGTGGCAGCCTTCCGAGAGGGGAACAAAACCCCTCTCTTTTGCTAAGTCTGGTGTGAAGGGTAGATCGCTTATCCCTGTAGCCAAAAATCCAAAGAGAGATAAATTGGTCGACAAAAATGAAACCCCTCCCGCTTGATAGCGCTGCGAGGGTGTCTGCGGTTCAAAACCGTACTGATGATTTTTAAATACTGGGAGAGAACAAAATGAGCAACAAATCTATTTTGGCATTATCCTTGATGGTAGTAGTTGTTCTCTTTATGAGCTTCTCTTCCACCACCCTTACAAAATCCGCTAATGCTTTGGATAAGAGCAATAGCAAAATTGAAAGACAATTACAAACCTTTGAGATTTAATCCGACTAACTAAAGAGAGAAAGAAAATGGACATTCAAAACGACCACCTACAAATGATGACAAGAATTCAAATTTTGATTAATCGCAATAAAATATTAATTGCCCAATCTGAGAGGATTCTTAAGCACAACTTAGACAACGTTGAACTCTCCCGTCCTGAGTCACGCCTCACGGGAGAGAGAAAGTGATGGACTTGCTTTTCGAGTCCATAGAAGTAATTGAGCTGGAGGAGAAATTTGTAGCAGCCCTCCAAAACTTCCCTCAGCGAGAATGTGAGACATGCCCCTTCCTTGAAGTTGAAATGATAGGAGAGGGGATGCTTTGCGATTGCGGGAACAGCCAACCTAGTAAATGTAAAATTGTAAATGGAGATACAAAATGAAAACTGAAATGACTTACAAATTATCCACCCCCTCTAGTTCTAGCGTTGGGCCTGCCCATCCTGATTTTCCGCTTGCCCTTACATTCGATGAGCTTATGGAAAGAGTGGAAGAGTTAATCCATGAGAGGGGCATAGGATATTTGAAGCATTGTAGCATCATAGATGCCAAAGAGGGGGAGGTGCTTGGTAATGCCTACTTAGTAACCTTTGTAAGAAATAAAATCAAAGGTGATCGAATCGAATTTGTTATAGATTAATTCTAGCTAGCTAACGTTACACCAAGAGGGGCTTGCCCCTCTCAATTTTTAAGTAAGAGATACTAACATGGCTAATAAATTTGAAAATGATTTTCTAAATAGAATACAAACAAAAATAATGTTGGAGTGCTTTGGTGTTGCCCTCTCTGATCAACCCGGTACTGTCAAGGATTGCGACTCCCTCCTTGCTGCTTTTAAAAAGCGCAGGCCTGATGAGTATGAAAAGTACATTAAGATTATCCGAGACAAGGATTTTGATTCCCTCTCTGAAACCCCTCCCGTTGTCCTCAACTATAGCGATCTGGTCTCTGCTCTTGACAAGGACATTTTTGAAAAGACTCTCTCTCAAGTCTCCCAGACTCAAGAGGCGCTCAACAAGGTAGTTGCTCTGGAGGGGAGTCTTAACAGCAGCATGCACACTATGCTCTCTCAGTTCAGAGATACCCTTGACTTGGAAACGAGAAAAGCCAACCAAGACTTGGAAGAGTATACGACTAATAGCATCAATGTTCTTAAGGGAGAGTTTTTGGCTATCCTGAAGGAAGAGGCAAAAAAGTTCAGACAAGTAAAAATACAAGTGGGAGATAAACCCTCTCAGAAAGTCAAAGGATTGGTTCACGAAAAGTTTGAGGACATTCTCTCTCTCTGCGCCAATGGGATTAATACTCTCCTTGTAGGCCCAGCTGGATGCGGCAAGACTTTTCTCGCCTCTCAAATAGCAGATAGCTTAGACCTGCCCTTTGCCTCCCAGTCCTGCTCAGAGGGGATAAGCGAATCAAATTTTGTAGGCTGGCTACTCCCTACGGGAGAGAGTGGGAGATTCGAGTATGTCCAATCTCAGTTTGTAGACCTGTATGAAAATGGAGGGGTGTTCCTCTTCGATGAGATGGATGCCTCTGACCCAAACGTTTTGGTTTTTCTTAACCAAGCGCTAGCAAATGAAAAGTTTTACCTCCCTCAGCGCTTTCTCGACCCAGAGGTGTCGAAGCATAAAGACTTTGTAGCTATAGGGGCAGCGAATACTTTTGGTACAGGGGCTGACCTATTATACCATGGGAGAAATTCTCTGGACGCTGCTACCCTTGACCGCTTTAAGGTAGGAACTGTACAGATGGATTATTGCCCCTCTCTGGAGAGTTCAATTATTGACTCAGAGGTTTTAGAATGGGGGCAAAGAACACGGGAGAGGATAGAAGAGAATAGGCTTCAAAAAATCCTCTCAACAAGAGTACTCTCTGACGCTACAAAAATGAAAGGGGCTGGTTGGGATTTGCTTAAGATAGCTAGCCAGTATTTTTCCGACTGGAGTCTGGAAGAGTTAAGAGCAATAAGGTGGAGCCCACAAGAGGTGTTAGATTACTCAGGCACTACCACTATACCCCCTCTCAACGAAGAGAATAGTTTTCAAAGGTCAAGGTGACATCATGGATTATAAAACGTATTCTGAAAACTCCCGTATAGCGACCTGCCATTTTGAGAGGGCATCGGATTTATTCAAGTACAGAAATGAGATTGAGAAGAACAACAGAATGTTTAATCATTATCTCCGCATGGATAGACAATATGAGAGGAACTGGTATGGGCCGAATAATTTTTGCTCTGCTGATGTAACAAGAAAAGCGCTGGAGGGTGATGTACCCCTCTATGACTCCGACCTCAAGGAGAAAATTGAAACGCTCGACAGAGAGACAAAGGGCAACATAAACTATTATACTCAAGAGGTAATAAAGACAAAGCGCAGAAGGAAGAGGGCAGCGCTGGGAGACTCTCTCGACATACATCGAGTATACCAAGGGCACCTCGACAAAGCTTGGGAGATAAGGCAGAGAGATAAGATAAACCAAAAGATACAATTGGTGACTCTCTTTATTGATGTAGGGGGCACAGCGATGGTGGGGGCAAGCGACACCCTCTGGAGGGCTGCTGTCGCAGTTAAGCTACAGAGAGATTTTGCCTCAGCTAGAATCCCTACAAAAATTATCTCTGGTAATTGTTCCATTAATGCCCTTATTGGATCAAGACGGCCCCTTACAACGAGTATTGTTATCAAACAATTTAACGAGGGGTTGAGCTTGCCCCGTTTGGCTGCGATGAGCCATATCGGTTTTTATCGCACCTTTGGGTTTGCTGCTAAGTTTGCCAGCCCTCTTGCGATCCATTCGACCCTAGGGAGAAGCATCCCTGCTATGGGCTGCTATCTCCCTCTCAACTTACAGAGAGAGGCACAAGAGGGTATAAGCAAAGTCATATACCTCTCTCAATCAGACTCTCTCAAGAGAGCAAAAGAAAATTTATTATCAGCTTACAAACAACTGGAGGATTTTAGGAACCAAACAGCCGCTTGAAAAAACATTAACCTAATGGAATTGAAAAATGAAAATTTTAAAAGTAGAATTGACCTATAATGAACTTTGCCTTGTTGTAAATGCATTCGAGCAAAACAAAAAATGTATTGAAAGAAATACCCTCACCTCCCCTCGCAGTATTGAGAGCAGAGATATTCTTATTGACTCTCTTTCAAAAGAGGTGACGAAATTTTACGCAGCATCAAACAGAAAAAATGTAAAGGGAGAAAGAAAATGAAAACGATCAAACTAGAATTAAATGAGAGAGAGTTGGATTTGATATCAACTAGTGTTGCTGCCAAAGAAAGCCTAGCAATTACAGAAGAGGGGCTATCTGACAAGGAGATAGATAAAATCATAAAAGAGTATACTGACATTATTATTAAAACAATCAGTGCTAAGAATTTTTTGAGAGACTCCCGTGGGGAGAGTATTCCTGATGAGTCTGACAAAAGATTAAATATGGACGACCTACAATTAATTGATGCCATTGCTGCTACTGTTATTGAGGCTATGAATATAAGCAGTGCGCCTCCCTCGCTTAATGATGAGCACGAAGAGAGATTGACCCAGCTCCGCTATAAAATTATAGCAGAAGCATTAAGGCTTAATCCCTCTGCGCTCGACTAGAAAAAAATTGTTTACTATTCTCATAAGAGGATAGTACAATACCACCGCTGGGATAATCCGGCGTTTTAACTTACTGGGAATACTACTATGAAATATTTAATCAATGCTAACTCTAAGGCTATCCGGACGGGAGAGTTTGTAGAAGCTAACAAGGATGAAAACGAGTTTATCCTTGACACGGATCAGCCCATTGAGGATTCAGGAGTGACCCTCTCAAGCCTCAGGGATATTGCCACAACCAATAAAATTGAATTCACCAGCCGTGCGAACAAAGCTGACTTGTTTGCGATCGTGGCAGAGGGGCTTTCAAAACTTAATCTAAAACAGGTAAACAAAATGACCGAAACAGCCATTGCGGAAGAAATTGTCAAGAAGGGTTTTGACGAAGGTAAGACAGAAGATGACATGGTGGTAGAACTCATCGAGTCTGGTATTGGCTTTAAGGCCGCAGGACGTATCTTCCAAACTGTCGCCCAGTCTCTTGGCCTTATGGTCTCTGCCAAAGAGCGGAGCGAGAAAGCTCAAGCGCTGCTTGATGAGATTGCCCCCTCTGAGTTTGATGATTATGAAGCGGTAGGCGAATTAATTGCCAAGGTGATGGAAGAGGTACCTGCTACTGATCCAAAACAAGCAATGACTCAGATTCGCAAATACTGTAATCTGAATGAAATTGAAATTCCGAAAAAGACCAAGGCTGCCAGTTCTGGTGGCGGTGGCATTCGATCTGTTATGTTTGCTTGGATGATTGAGAACCCAGCAGCCACCCAAGAGGAGTTTGCAGAGTTCATGGCGAGCATCGAGCGCTCAGAAGCGACTACGAAACATTACTGGGGAGTATTTGAAACAGCCCAGCAAATGGCCGCTGTTCTTTCTAATCAAAACCAAAATCAGAAAGCTGCTTAAACCCCTCTCAACTAGCTAGAATAAATGCCCCCTTGTGGGGCATTTTTTTTGCCTACGATTTATGGCCCCAGCTCCAATACTTCCTGCCCTAGTCGAACGGCTATCAGCCGGCCAATTCTAAGCGCTTCTAAGGGGAGTAAGCCTTAGCCCCACCCGTTAGGCGCGGGACAGGCGCTTGTACCGCTAGCGGATTAAAACAACCCTTAAAAGCTGCGCCTGCTCCAATTCAGGCGCATCGTAGGCGATTTAACGTGAAAATCCGTACATAGGTATAGGTAAAAATAAACACGCCTAGAACGCCTTAGAATCGGCCTAGGCTTTATATAACTAAAAGTTATATTAAGCCTATTATATATTAGCTTTTGTTATATAGTCTTTTGTCTCTATATAGTCGATTGATGACTGCCCCCTCTCCCGGCCAAAACCCCTCTCAAGCTTTCCCCTCTCCCCCTCTCTGTCAAACCCCCTCTCAAGCAGTGCCCCTCCTATCTAGTAATTCAGTAATAAATCCCTTAAGATACCCACTCTTATATAATCGACTTACTGGGACAATTTGTGAAGATAATAATTGGGGCTGGACTCTCCGGCCTGATAGCAGCTCATGTGTTTCCAAAAGCAACAATTTTTGAGTCATCCCCTCCCAGCAATCAGAGCAATCACAGAGCTGTTCTGAGATTCAGATCAGATGCTGTTTCAAAATCCACAGGGATAGAATTTAAAAAAGTAAAAGTCTGGAAGGGCATTTATTCAGAGAGAGAGTTTGTGCGCCCTTCCATAAGACTCTCTAACTTGTACAGCCAAAAAATCCTTGGCATTATCTCTGATAGATCAATAAATAATATTGAGCCCTCCTATCGTTATGTTGCCCCTGATAATTTTCACCAAATTCTTTCAGAAGAGTTAGCCCCCAGAATTGAATACAACACTTCTGTGGTTGGCATCAATACCTCTCTTGATGAGAGAGTTCAAATTTTTATAGCTAATCAAAAAATCCCTATCACCCCTGAGGCTGTTATTTCTACTGCCCCTGTAGGAGTGATTGCCAATATGCTGAAAGATACTCTCCCTTTCAAACCAGCCTTCAGAGAGATACATAACACCCGGTTTAAAATTTCCGGGAGTGATGTGCACCAAACAATTTATTATCCTGATCAAAAAACTCCCGTGTACCGAGCCACATTAACGGGAGAGGATTTGATCATTGAGTCTATGACCCCTCCGGAGAGCTTTAATATACAAGAGGTGTTTTACTCTTTTGGCATTCCTATAAATATTGCAAGCGCCAAAGAGGTGTCCTCTCAAAGATACGGGAAGATTGCTGATGTGGATAGTAGGAAGAGGAGGCAATTTATAAATTTGCTGACTCGCAAGTACAATATTTATTCTGTTGGGAGATTTGCTATTTGGAAAAATATCCTTCTGGATGATGTTGTTGATGATGCTCTTAAGATAAAGGCTATGATTATGATGGATGATTATGGCAAAGATAAAATTCTAAAACTGGAGAGTTAAGATGGAAGTTGTTTATGAAGCGCTAGATACCCTTGTCAGCCAGATACATCAAGCAAACGTCGATGCTGGTTGGTGGACAGATTTGGACACAGGAGAGAGGAAAGAGAGAAACACAGGAGAGGTTTTTATGCTTATGGTAACGGAAATATCAGAAGCAATGGAGGGGCACAGAAAGGATTTGATGGATGACCACCTCCCCCAGCATAAAATGAAGCATGTAGAAATTATTGACTCGATGATCAGGATGTGCGATTATCTCGGATCAGAGGGGGTGTCAACTGGAGCAATAATGAGAGATAAACTAAACTACAACGCAAAGAGAGAGGATCATAAAATTGAAAATAGACTGAAGGAAAATGGCAAGAAGTGTTAAACAAACCAATCAAACTAATATACGGAAAGAATTATGAAAGTTGAATTAATTAATTACACTGGTAAAGGTACTGCAGACCCATCAAGATTCGCAGCCAACATTTTAGTTTTTACCAAAGCCACCCGTTTGAATATGAGTTCTGCTCTTATGGAAGAGATTGAAGCCAAGCCTTGGGAGGATATTGAACAAGAATTGGAGTACATGTCAAAGACTCTCCCAAGTAGCTGGGAGTTTGTAGACTTTACCTTTTTGGCCTCTGGAGTATCTCGCGCCTTTACCCACCAGCTTGTAAGAACACGGGTGGCGAGTTTCGCCCAACAAACCCAGAGAGTGACTAATATGTCTGGTTTTGAAGTCTATAAGGGGGAGACTATAAAATCAATTAAGCAAAACGCAATCTGGGAGGGCACTCTGAGCCAAATTGAAGATGCCTATACTTCTTTAATTGAAGATGGCGCAAAAGTGGAAGATGCGAGGGGTTTGCTACCGACTAATATAAAAACTAACATAGTAGCAAAATATAATCTGCGCACAGTAGCGGATACTATTTCAAAAAGATCAAGCGCAAGGGTACAAGGAGAGTACAGAGACTATGTCAACCAAGTGAGAGATTTGGTCATAGGCGTTTACCCTTGGGCAGAATTGTTTATAAAAAATAAGAGATATGATGCCGCACTACACATACAAGAATTCCTTGAGTCTCATGGCGCTGATCTGGATGTGCTGAAGTCGCTCGACCTCATAAGAGGGGAGTAATTCGAAAAAGTTTTAACAACTGGGAAACAAATATGAGTAAATTAATTTATATCATGGATTTGGAAGGAACTCTAACTCATTCCAAGTGGAGGAGCCCATATGCCAAGATGGAAGACTGGAAACGTTTTCATAAACTTTTCCCGTTGGATGAGCCGAACTGGGAGATGATTAATCTCTGTAATGATATTGCCCTCTCTGGGAGGGCTGTATGGATTCTCACAGGCAAGGAGGAGTCTGGGAGGGCAGATGCCATTGAGTGGCTTAAGTCACACGGGGTGCAGTTCTCCTATCTCTTTATGCGCCCCCAAGGAAACAGACTATCCTCTCCGGACTTCAAAGAGAGATTTATTATGGGAGAGTGCTCTGGTGTGATTGCTATGCTTTATGATGATAGGCAGGATGTTATTGATATGGCAAGGAGTCATAACATACCAGCTATCCTCTCCGGAGACCAGAGAAGATGATCTATAAATATAGAAAGTTTTACATTCCTGAGACTATGATGGAAGAGATTCAGAGGTACATCAAAGATGGTGTTCCTCCAAGCTCGTTCCTCTCTCAGATTGTTCAAAATAATTTAATGGAGGCTTGCGCAAGAGCTGATGAAGTTAATTTTAACAACATACAGGCTTATGCTGCTTTCTTTTACAATGAATCCCCCTCTCAATGTTGGGGGAGTAAAGAGATAATGGATGACTGGATTGTGGCAAGAGAAAAAGAGAGGGGTGAAAGATGAGGTGTAATTTCATTATTGTAGAAAGCACCCCTGATAAAATTCTCTTGAGAGATATTGGCCCATGGAATCAATACATTACAATTACCAATGATGCTGAGGCTGTGGTTGAGAGATTTTTCCCTGAGCTTAAGGGCAGGCAACTCCTGTACTATGACAGCGATGGAAAGTTGGGAGAGTTATTAATTGAAGCAGATGGCACTTTTTATGGATACGGAGAGATCAAATGAGAGAGGATACTGGCAAACACTATCGCTTTGAGTACAAAGGGGTCAGGCTTGATCCTGCAAGGATACAGCTTGTATACGGACTCTCTCATCCAATGCAAACAACAATTCTCAAAAAGTCTTTAAGGGCAGGGAGCGCTCACAAAAGTTTGGAAGAGGACATCAAAGATATAATTTGTGCCGCAGAGAGGTGGCTGGAAATGCTAGAGGAGGATAAAAATGAAAACTCTTAATGAATTTTTTGAACTTGGGATGAAGAGAGAGTTGCTGGAAATAGTACAACCCCCTCAGGGAGAGCTTGCATTAAATGTAGGCTGCGGCAAGTCTATTATCAAAGGGGCCATAGGGATAGACTACCCTGAGTGGGATGCTGATAAGCAGCCCCTCCCTTACCGAGACTCCTCTGTTGGCTGCATCTACGCCTTCCATTTTCTTGAGCATGTGAGGGAGCCTGTAAGAGTTCTGCAAGACTTCCAGAGAGTCTTGGTCAAGGGAGGGGTAGTCAACATAGTTGTCCCGTATTACAGCAGCCAGATTATGGCCCAAGATTTGGATCATAAAAGCTCTTTCTCAGAGGAGACATGGAAGACTCTCTTCAGGAATCAGTATTATGACAAGAATGAAGTGGAATGGAAATTTGAAATTGGAGTGAATGTTATCATGGGGGTTGTTGAGAGAAACCTCTCCCTGTTGACCCAGCTGATCAAGACCTCTTCATAGTCTTACTTGGAGAGGGGTTTTATTATATAATAGCCCCTCTCCTACTCCCTTCAAGAGAACAACAAAAATGTTAGCATTCGATACTGAAACCACAGGACTCCTCCACCCTGAGCCTGCTGAGATTCATCTTCAGCCTCAGATGATAGAGATTTATATTTGCAAGTTTAACTATGAGGGAGATATTCTTGATGAGTTTAAATCCTTTGTCAAGCCGACTCTCCCTATCCCTGAATTTATTACAGAGATAACTCACATCACTAATGAGATGGTGGCAGATGCCCCTTCATTCTTAGAGATTTATGATGATCTCTGCAAATTTGTTTTGGGAGAGGAAGAGATATTTGCCCACAACTGCCCGTTTGATATAGGGGTAGTTAAATATGAGCTTCGACGCCACGGCCTTGAGTACAATTTTCCTTGGCCCCCTAAGCACACCTGTACAGCGCAAATCTCCACACAGATAGCCGGGAAAAGAATGCGACTCTTCCAGCTCCATGAGTGGGCCACAGGACAGCCAAAGATAGTAGGCGCGCACAGAGCAAAAACTGACGTGATGGCAATGGTTAAGTGTATTGTCAAGCTGAAGGAAGAGGGGTATTTGTAATGGAGTTGGTAATTGGGATTCAATCGGATTGCCCTTGCTGTAAAAAAACCTTAACAGCATTATTCTCTCCTGATGATCTTCCAGAAGAGGGGGATGTAACAGTTTGCACTTTTTGCTACACCCCTCTCATCTTTGATGATTGCCTTGCCCTTAGAGCGCCTACAAAAGAAGAGTTTTTAGAAAACAAAAAACAATTTGGGCTGTGTACCCTTGCAACGGGAGAGCAGCAGGGGATTAAAAGACAATGATTAACTTAGCAGTTCGATCAGAATACTCCTTCAAGGAGACCTTTGGCCATCTTGATACCATCCTTGCAAATCACACCAATGGAGAGGGGGTGATTGGTATAGCAGATAAGAATAATACATTTGCCCACTCTTATCTCGAACAAAAAGCAAAAGAGTTAAACCTCAAGCCTATTTTTGGAGTAAGGCTAGAAGTTGTGCCAGGGGCCACCACTCGAACAAGAGGGCTGTCTGGGCCTTGGTATCTCTTCATCGCAAAGAATGAAGATGGCCTTCATGAAATTAACTCTCTGGTTAAGAGGGCATGGGAGCAATTCTATTACAAGCCTCAGTTGGACAAAGAGGATTTGAATGGGATAAGCAATAATGTATTTGTTATCTCTGACAACCCCTTTGATGATTGTAATATTGACTATCTCGCAGTGATGGGGAGCACCCCTCTCAAGCATCTCAAGGATAAGAGACTGAAGAAAGTCTTTATCCAAGACAATCATTATTGTACCTATGCAGACAAGGGCACTTATGAACTCTTCTGCGGCGCAAGGAAGATGGGGCATGGATACAACTATCTCTTTGACACAAAGACTTTTCCTCAGCATATCTTAAGCGAGCAAGAGTTCAGAAGAATATTGAATGACGACTCCTGCGTGGAGAACTCCCGTGTAATAGCGGAGCAGTGCGAGGTAACTCTCCAACGGGCAGATATGGTTAAATACCCTGGTGTTATGACCATTGAGAGGGCGTGTTTAATAGGAGCAGTGAAGAGAAAGATACCACTTGATGAAGAGCCATATGCTTCTCGCTATGAGAGAGAGATGGGCTTGATAAAAGAAAAAAATTATGGTGATTATTTTTTGATTGTTGCTGACATAGTAGCTGAAGCAAAAAGGACAATGTTTGTAGGAGCAGGGAGGGGGTCAAGCGCTAGCAGTTTGGTGTGTTATCTAATGGGGATAACCGATGTTGAGCCTATTAAACACGATCTGGTCTTTGAGAGATTTATTGATGTAACTCGGGCTGATCTTCCAGATATTGATATTGACTTCCCTGATACTCATCGCCAGAAGGTTGTGAGAGATATTATAAAAAAATACGGCAGGGATAATGTTTGTTTTATTTCCAATGTAAATAAGATCAAAGCGAAGTCTGCTATTAATGATTTTGGGATTGCCCTTCGTATACCCTCCTACGAGTTAGAAGCGCTTAAGGATTCTATAGTGGATAGATCAGGAGGGGATGCGAGGGCGGCTGTTACTCTTGCTGATACCCTTGAAACTAGTGTGGGAAAAGAGTTTGTTGAGAGATACCCCTCCATGGCTCTCACTACAAAGATAACCAATCATGCTGCGCACGCAGGAAAACACGCAGCAGGAGTAATTGTCTGTAATGATGACATTGCGAAGTATGGAGGAGTAAACGCCCGTGAGGGGAGCGTTATGCTTGATAAGAACCAAGCTGAGTATCTTAATCTGCTTAAGATCGACTGCCTCGGATTAAGAACACTGAGCATTCTTCAAGATGTTGCTGATCAGATTGATATGCCTTATTCTGACTTCCACAAGCTGCCCTTAGATGATGAAAAAACTTTTAAAGTTTTCAACGATATGAGGCTCAGCGGTATCTTCCAGTTTGAGGGGCAGACTATGTACTCTCTCTGCCAAGCTATGGGGGTGGAGTCTTTTGATGATGTTGTTGCCCTTACAGCAATTGCCCGGCCTGGCCCCCTTCACTCAGGAGGGGCTGGTCAGTATATCAAGAGGAGAACAGGTGAGGAGAAAGTAACTTATGCCAGTGATAATAAAACTTATGTCAAGGTGACCAAGCCAACATATGGAGTTATTGTCTTCCAAGAGCAGCTTATGCAAATAGCAAAAGAGTGCGGCAATATGACTTGGGAGGAGGTCTCTGCTATACGAAAGGCTGCGAGCAAAACCCTTGGTAAAGAATTCTTTGATCAATACAGAGAGAGCTTCTTGAGAGGTACAGAAGAGAATGGATTCATCGAAGAGGAAGCTGTGGCTATTTGGGAGAGTATGATCACTTTTGGTTCATGGGCAATTGTAAAGGCCCACGCAGTAAGTTATTCTTATATCTCTTATCATTGTGCTTGGGCAAAAGCTCATCACCCTCTTGAGTTTTATGCAGCCACTCTCCGCAACTCAAAGGGCACAGATCAAACGATTGCCGTCTTGAGAGATGCTCTGGAGAATGAAGGGATAGAATACACCTCTGTTGATCCTGATGAGTCAGAGATAAACTGGTCAGTCAGTAATGGGAGGCTTTTGGGAGGGCTGTCAGGTATCAAAGGGATAGGAGATAAGAAAGCCAAGGATGTTTTGAACTGCAGGCTTGGTAAGAAAAAATACACCCCCTCTCTAATCAAAGCATTAATGAATCCTGTTACGGAATATGAAACGCTTTATCCTTGTAGAGATTTATGGGAGGATAAAATTTACAAAGGGTATAAATTAATTGGCCTGTCTAAAAAACCCTCTCTCATAAAAAATCTCCCTGAAGAGGGCACTGTTGTTATTGTAGGCCAAGTCAAAATGAAAGACTTGCGCGATTTGAACGAATATAATGAGCTGATGAAAAGGAACGGAGAGGTATATCATACTGACAATATGTTTCTTAAGCTTTACATTGAAGATGATACAGGAAGGATACAGTGCAGGATAGGCCGATTTGATTTTGATAGATTGGGAGGGCAGCACCTTTCGGATACTCTCAAAGAGGATAAGAGTTGGTGTGTAGTCAAAGGAAGAATTAGCGCAGGATGGAATATTATTTTTGTGGATTCCATTTACGATTTGTCCCGTGATGAGCGAGGGGTTTTTAGTGAAGTCGATTAAAGAAGAGTGGGCTGATTTTCGAGTTACAGCAATCCATAGGGATGCCCCTCCCCTTCAGGTTAAGCTGATGGAAGAGGCTTTCTATGCAGGGGCAATCTCTTCCTTCAACCAAACGATAGGGATAGCGAATAAAAAGAATGCTGACAGAGAGGTTTTGAAAATCCAGCGCGAACTAGAAGCATACATCAAAAACTTTAAACAACAAATGTGAGAGGATATAATGGAAATAATATCAAGTCAGCCGGGAGAGGTTGAAGAAATAAGATTATATGCCAAAGATGCCAAGGGGGCAATGAGAATTTATTCTATCTCTTGCCAGGGGTATGAGATACTGACTTCAACAGGATTGCTCCTTGGGGCCAAAACTATTAACTCTGAATTTATAGACTATGGTAAAGCCTCAAGGAGTCGGCATGAACAAGCTTTGAGTCGGATTAAATCCATAGTCAACAAGCAGATTGACAAGGGGTATGTTCCCGATCACGATCAAGCGCTAGAAGCAAAAACAAACTCTCTTGGTTTCAAAAAGCCAATGAAGGCTATTGTTTATACTGAGGATAAGATCAGGAGACTCCTCAGAGATGATAAGCAACTCTTCATACAACAAAAATTTGATGGGCATCGTTGTGTTATGATTCGGGAGGGGCTGGAGGTTATTGCCTACTCCTCCGGAGGGAAGCAAATCAAAACCATCCATCATATCCTCCATGATCTTCAGATACCAGAGGGGATACCATTTGATGGAGAATTATATATTCACGGAATGCGATTGCAAGATATAGGCTCCCGTGTGAAGCGGGCGCAGGACGGGACACCCTCTCTCAAATTTATTTGTTTTGATGTTATGGTTGATGAGGATTTTCTTGAGAGAAACAGAATCATTCAGTCTGTTCAATTTTACAAAGAAAATGAAAGCAGGATAGTCCGAGCGCCATGCCATGTAGTCAATAGCATTGAGGATATTGATCTTCATTTTGAGACTGCCCTCCACAACAATTACGAGGGGTCAATGATTCGAGTCAATGACATTCCTTATGAAGATGGCAAGCGCTCCTCTTCCATCCTCAAGAAGAAAAAGTTTTTTGACTCAGAGTTTAAAATACTCAAGGTTCACTTGAGTGAGAGGGGTGTTCCAGTAGCAGTTTGCCAGAATGATAAAACAGACAAGCAGTTCAATGTAACTCTTCCTGGCTCAGATCACCAAAAGCATATGATGTATCTGAGAGGGGTTGATCTGGTAGGAAAACATTTGACTGTCAAATACCCAAACCGGAATGCGAGTGGCATCCCCGCCCAGCCAGTAGCGCTACGGCTACGGGAGGATATATAACCCCCTCCTCTCCAGCCCGAAGCAGGCGTCTGCAGGGCGATTTTAAGCCGGTATACCTACGCTAGATAGGCTTAAGCTATCGTCGCTTAGAGGGAGAATAAAGGGGCTTTAATAGCCCCCTTATTTTCAGGCGTATGCTCGGTTGAGCCAGCCTGTTAGAAACTTTTTATTATCTCCTCTGGCAATTCTTCTATAAAATCCTGCAGCCTCACTCCTGTAAGATGCTAGAAGAATCTCTTCATCACAATGGTGCAGGGCATCTAAAGTAATTGGGCCAACAATCCCATCTATGATAAGAATTTGCCCACATGATCTTAATGCCCATTGTAAGAGAATGTGAGCCCTCCTTGGCCCCATGTTAACAGAGAGGTCAAAAACCTTGTTCGCCACCTTCTGACTTTTTATATCCTTGTAGTGGTACTTGTCCCAAAAATGCTTCTTGTAAATCTCAACTGCTAAGTCCAGATCAACAAGGTGAACATCCTCCAAGTCAACAATCCCATCGTTGTTAAAATCAGAATCCTCTCTTATCCCCTTCTGCTTCAAAAACCTTAGACTGATTCCATAATTAGTCGGCCCCCCTTTATCAGAGGGGTGGTTTGAAAAACCTCCTTCATGCTTTATGACTACATGGATCGCTTGATAAAACTTTGCCATCAAATATGCCCTCGCCAAATTGCTTCTCATAAGTATCAAGTCCAATCTCATAAAGAGCATAGCTGTGGTCGTAAATGTTTGGCCTCTTGCCCTGCTCTCCTATGCTAATGTACTCAGTATTTGCTGGAAGTCCATATCTCTTGAACACCCCTCTTGGCACAGAGGCAACAATATCATTCCCGTTCTTATAGGCTACGCAAGGGAATGGGAACACCAGCTCTTGAGCTGCACCATAAAGCAAATTTGGACAGCCAAAACCAGCCCACCCTCCTACGCTGAACCCCTCGTCAATGAGTATCTTACCCCAAGCAAGAGATACAGCAGCCCCTAGGCTATGCCCAGTAAGCCAAACATTTTTACCACAAGACCTCTCTGAGAGGAGTATGCCAATACTCTCCTGCAGCTCCTTGGCCCCTTTATAAAAACCGCTGTGAGCACGAATCATATGCTTATTTTTAAATGGTAAGATTCGTATATCTCTCAGCCAATCCTTCCATCCACTCCCTTGGCGAAAGGCATCCCCAGTCTCACTGCCCCTTACAGCAAACACGACATGCTTGCCGCAAGGGGTGTGATGTATCAGCACCTCTAACTCTCCAATCAGCACAGTGTGTCTGTGGTAGGATTGGATTGCTAGGTGTAACAAGTCTGAGTGTTTCATTATCATTTTTATATCCTCAGCAATAACAGGGAGCGTCGTTGCGCTTTATCAACTCTCCCGTATAGGTGCTATAAATTAAATCCTCGCAAGTCATATTATCTCTCATCACTCGCACTACTATAGCAGTCTCATTCAGCTTCTGAGTAGGACAAAGCTGCCCCTTCACAGGGTCTTTTCCATCATCCTCTTCCAACTCAACCCCCTTGTGCCCGTGAGCAAAAGAGATAGGAGAGATCATCTCCATTAAATTCTCATCTCCCTCAAAAACAGAGTTGAGACCAACCCACTTCAGCACGGGAAGCTTTCTCCCTGGCTTCTTACCACTGATAAGAATATCTCCTGACATGCAGATGATAGAGCCAATCTGAATGCCATGAGGATTTTCAATGTACTTAAATTTATTTTTACTAGTACACTCAAAATTCTTCTGCCACATCCTATGCTGAGCGAATGCCTTGTTAGAGTCTCCATAAGATACTCCCGTGCGATAAGAGTTTATCGCCTCCATTACAGTAGGCACACTCGCCGCCACAAGGGCAATCATAGTAGTTACCTTAGCAAAATTCGCTACAGCAGGACTACCCTCCATTGTCTTTCTTATAAAATCTTTTGTATTCATTTCCCAGTCCTCATTTCAGGATACCCCTCATACAAATTGGAGGGTATCGATCCAGATGCCATCCCTTTTGCAAGCGTATCTCTTCGATTCTCTGCGTCCAGCAGAACTCTAAAGCTCACCCACTGCATAACAGGGTATGGACTCTTCTTGCTCCTCCCGCTGATAAGAATATCTCCAGAGGGGCAGACAAGAGAGCCAACTGTATGAAGATGCTCATTTTGAATGTACTGTAAGTTATTATTTGAAGTACAATCAAAATTCTTTATCCATAACATCTTCTGCTCATTTGCAATATTCGAGCTGCCAAACTCTACATTGAGATTGAAGGATTTGTACGCCTCCATCGCAGTCGGAACTATGCCTGCAATAAGCAGCATAATAGCCACTACAGCACTTAATTTTTTGACTATCATAATACACCCCCTCCTCTCTCATGAGAGAACAATTTCCCTTAGTATATAGTCTAGTCTATGAGAGGGGTTTCAGGGAATTATTTTATGGGGGATTATACCAGCCAGGATGGAATCCTGTAGGCTCAACATAATTGAGAGGGGTGTCACCTGTGTGTAGCTTAACACTGCCAGCTCCTCCCAATTGGAACTGAAAAGTCAGGCCATCTATAATGAGAGGGATTCCACTTGTTGGGTTTAATCCTGATCCTGGATCAGCCCCTCCATCCCATACTCCGTTTTTTCCAGTCCATACAAATTTCTTATCTATATCAACTGCAAGCATAAGAATGTCGCCAATCTCCCATGGATCCCAATCAGTGACTCTGTATGCCACCCCTCCTGATTGTGGCTGACCATTTGCCCCATAGTATCGTATGGCAGGGCCGACGCCATCTTGGTCATACAAGTATAAAAAATCAACCCCTCTGTCAACCAGCTCAACTTCAAAATACCACTTGCCTGTGAAGAGGGCGTCTGAGTTATTCATCTTCACCCTGATTGAGCCGCCTGCTGCTTTGACTGCCTCATAAGGCGTAGGATAAGAGGTTGACCCCCCTGTTATAGAACTATCCCATGAGGCAGGGACATCTGTTGGCCCTATTACAAAAATATCTGTTCCCAGTATGGTGTCACTCCTCCTACGCTTTGGGAGAATCATTATTTGATACTCCAGACATCAGTGTCTACCTTTTCAATAATGGCATGCACAGAGAATGCTCCTACAAGAGTGACGCCTGCTTCTCCATCTACAGTAGTAGCGCCAGCGCCTAATTCATAGACTGATATTTTTGTACCTATTGGGAAGGCAACATTGACATCCTCTGGAATTGTAAGGGTATTTGCAGCAGCATTATCCATACGGACTAGCCCTTCAGCATCTGAGAGGGCTAGTGTGTAAGTTGTTCCAGTTTGCGTGTTTATCTCTCTCCCGACTATCTCTGGAGGTTTTGAAAGTATCTCCCAAACATTAGAAGCAACTTTTGCCAAAACTCCAAAGCCATTAAATATTCCATTTATTGTCACCCCTACCTCTCCATCTACAGTAGTCTCTCCTGCTCCTGTTTGGTCTAAGGTTATTATTGTGCCCAAATCGAAAGCGCTAGTTGCATGAGAGGGTATAGTAACAACATTAGCAGCAGCATTATCCATCTTAATTAGCTTACTGCTATCTGAGAGGGCAAGAGTATAGGTTGTTCCGGTTTGAGAATTAATCGCAAACACACTTGCTGTTTTTCTATATTCAGTTCCAGTCCAGACAACATGAATATCTTCATCCTCAACAAATAACTCAACCCCTTCCACTGGATCCATTTTATACCAAGTACTGTTATAGAAAAATGCTATATCATCCTCAGTAAATGTTGCTGTTGCCCATCTTGCTCCCGTGGGTGATGCTGGGAGAATATAGGAATCTCCCTCTGCGGGAGAGGCTGGCTGAGCAGCTGTGGTTTTAGACTTCACCCCTTTCAAAAATGCACCTATTTGATAAAGCGCTTTGTTGTGGCTTAAGTATTTTTTCGATTGGCTCTCTTCAATTTCTTCAAAGCCTAGCACTGTTGTCATACTACAATCTCCGCTGGGAACCCTCTTCCTGCTACGGAAGAGATTTGATAGATAATAAATTTAATTTCAGCAGGAGGGGTGCCAAAATCAGTTGTTTGTTCTGCCAAAGTATAGTCGAATTCCTGCTGTGTTACTGGGGCTGTTCTTATTAGATCATCAGTAGCAGAATCAAGTATATCAACCTCATATCTCTCATCAAACTCAGACAAAGGCACATCAACCCTCTCATTCCAATTCCCTTCAAGTCTGCCCCTCCTTACCCAAGAGATATTTATGTCACCTGGCACATCTCTCTCTCCGGACAGATGGACAACACTAAGCGGCATACTGCTCTGAAGATTTACCACTGGCCCTTTTATTGGGGCTGAATCAAGAGAGTATCCTCCAGAGGGGATTGCCTTCCAAAATTGAGAGCTGTCAATTCTTGTATAAGCAATTCGATTAAGTGTTTCAGGCTTGGCAATGAAGCATTGATTGCTAATGAGAGACTCCCCTGCCGTTGATATCAGCGTTGTCCCAGACACCCCTCTTATCAAATTGCTCAGGGTGTATGTCCCGTCTACCTCAAGGATCGCATTTTGGAAATAAATAATTTCATAATCAGGGTCATCTGTTTTATCTCCTGCAATTATTATAATATTATTCCCAGCATAAAAATCCTCTTGCTCAATAGACTCAAGCTGATCATCCTGATTTTGAATTGATATGCTTATTACATTAGCCTCATCAACAATATTTCTATTGATAGGCAAATCAGTATAGCTTTGAAGCTCACCAACAACAGCCCTCTGATCAGCAAACCCATAGTCTATATACTTACCATCTGAAACCCCCTCTGTTGCAGAATCAGTTGCCTTAATCCCAACCCCTCCCCAGGCAGAGGCGTTGTTGAATGTTTGGTCAATCGCATATGTGGCAATATATATGCCAGGATTATTGGTCTCATCATTATCTCTCAAGAGAGGGATATCAAGCACTTTTGCCTCGCTGGCAACAGCAAAAGATATAGAATTTATATTTGGCCTTGTCCCTGCTTGTGCTTGGGCAAAAGAGGTGTAGTTGCTCCCGTCTTGAGAGACAGCCTTACAAGAGACCAGCCCTGGCCTGCCAACATCTACCTCTTGAACTCTTATTGAATGAACAGTGCCATCAATTGAAATATCTATTACATCTGTGGGCTCAATCCCTATGTGCTTCATGCCAAGAGTAAATTCAAAAACATTCCTCTCAAGCCAACTAGCATAAAGAATAACTTCTGCTATCTTAAGGGCATCTTCATCTTGAAAGACTAGAGTCAAATCCTGCTGCCAGACATTGTCTGATTCTGTGGTTGTTCTTGTCTGTGATTGCTCTCCGATGTCGTAATTTCTAGTGTAATCCTGAAATTTAACATTGACCTGACGGGGCAGCTTGCTATCCTCCTCCCGTTCGTGGAGGAGTAAATTCTCAGGCGTGGCACCAAGCTCATATGCCCCCAAATCATTTTCATCAAGGTCAATTGGCTCTCTGTTGCTCCTCTTGACGAATTTTAATTTCCAGTCACTCTCTACAACATCAAAAGGATAAGCCATTTGGAGAGGGCGAATGTTACTCGACATAGATTGAAGAGAGGTTATGCCAAACCCAACAACCTCATCAGTGAGAGAGGCTACATCCAAATCCTCAGAGAGAATGCCAGCTTTGTTTGCCATATCCTCAATGACTTGATCAAGAGTAGGATTTATGCCATTGAATAAATCCCCAGCAAGAATAACTGCTTCACCTATCATAAATGCATCCCCTCCAATATTAATCGCTTCTGCTGGAGAGTCAGATGCTAAAAAATCTGTTTGCAGATTCCCTGTTGGTATTATAAAATCCTTATTGAAGAATTTAACAAATTGGAAAGTAGATACGAGTATTTTTCCTCCATTGTTGCCAAAGAAAACAATATTGTTCCCTGACACATGCATATTCCCATACCCTCCTGACCAATGAAGGATTGATGCAATTGACTGGCTGGAATCTATTAATGGCCAGTACCCTAATTCCAGCGTTAAATCATGACTATATTTGTAAAGATCATAAGATGTTCCCCCTGGTGATAAAGTAAAATACACCCCATCCTCATTAACAAAAACATCTCCTATTCTTTTATTGTATCCTCTGTCATTTGCCGCACCCCCTCCTGGGGCACCCTCCCCTTGAATATAAAGATCACCTATAAAACCCCCTCCCGTGGATGTTGCGATGATCGTTCTAAGCAACCCATTGCCACCAAGGTTTGTGTAAATAGTCTCATTGAAGAGGAATGCTTTTTCTATATCTCTTGAATTAACAAAATCAGGGTCATTGCCATTGTTGCCAGCAACACCAATGGCAACCATATCTCGGTCTCTTGTCATGAAGAAGTTAAAATTAAAAAATTTCAGAGAGTTGTCTTTTTCTCTGCTATTCGAGTTGACATGAAAAATTCTGTATGTGTGATCAGCAGGAGACCCTCTCACCACAGTTGTCATTCTTACATTTGTGAAAAGATAATCAACATTTTTTTCAAAATACTTCTGCTCTTTGTGCTCCTCCCAGCCAATAACTGACCTGTTCTGCTGCACCACCCACCCTGTAGAAAGGGACATCATCCCAGTTTCAAGTGTTGTTTGCATAAAGGGGCTAGTTGATGGATTTTGAGAGGGCTGCTTCTCATACACAACCCCTCCCTGCGAATACCTTACTGGCTGCCAGTTTGCATTTGAGCGAGGGATGGATGGATTTGAAATCCCATCTCTGTCAAGATTCCGAAACTTTAAGTGCTGGACAATATTATTAACAACTCCAGGTTCATATTGATGAAGGATAGCAGGAGAGTCAGCATTAACAGTGGAGGGCTCAAAAAGAAAGTTTGGAATTCTATTGCCAAATTTTTCTAATTGAAAATCTTGGAAGACAACATAAGCAACCCCTCTGAAGGCAGTTGTCTCAAACCCCTTTGATGCTTCAATCCTTGCGTCTGGCAATTGATCCTCTGTGCCCTTGTAGATTGTTATGTTGTCTACAACCTGCCCAGATGCATACACATTACTTACTGTAGTGCCAGGGCTTTTATCATAGACCAGAAGAGAGTCTGCCCATATTCTTTTTATCCCTTCTATTGGCCCCTCGCAGACCGCAATCGCAAGAGTTGCAGAATATGTAAATTTGGTCAGCTGTGTGCTTGGGCCGCCTTTGCCCCCTATAGTATCTGTTTGTGCTGCTTCTGAAATTCGATTATTTTCAAACCAAATTACAGAGCCTGCTATTTGATAAGTGCCATAGATGGAAGGGATGTATGTCCCGTAATCTACAGACTGTGTTTTGAGGTCAGATAGCCTTGGCCCCTCTCTTCTTATTGGAGGGGTGAGGGCATTGATTAAGAGAGTAACACCAATACTTATTGCTGCGCTTATTAATGCGCTGACTGCCCATGCTGCTACTGCTTGTCCCATTTATAATACCCCACTGTCATTCTCTTCCAAGTATCATCAATTCTATGCTCCACACACTTGCGAGTTTTTGAATTGGCATGAATCATACTGTAATTATTGTATATTGCAAGGTGGTGAGGATAGCCAAAATAACATATCAGCATTATGTCAGCAGGGAGAGGGTTTGTTGATATTACAAAATATTTTTCAACAGTGGATTTTAAAAATCCTCCCATGGGCTCTCTCCCGTATTGATGATGCTCAGGCATCTCCATCCCTGCCTCCCTGTAGGCGCACTCAATTATTCCAACACAATCAAGACCTCTTCCCGGTGCTTTGCCTTGATGCTGATAGGGGGTGCCCAAATAGCTTCTTGCGGCAGCAATAACTGCCTCTCTCTCATTGTCCTCCAAAGCGCATTATCTCCGATTTTGTAGGGGTGTATGGCTCCCCTCTGTAATTGAAGATGTTGCTAAAGAGATATGCGCAATCTTCCACTCTTTTTTGGCACCCTCTTGTCATAGTGAATTCATCATCTTCAGATATTTCATAGGGGAGAGACTCAAACAGTTCTATGCCTCCTCCAAGCTGTTGCTTTATCTCTTTTGAATACCCAGCATTAAGGCCAGAAGTAAACCTTACAGTTCCATAATCCCAGAAGCCATCTGCCTGTGTAGTGTTGGCTAGAAAAATTCTTCTTGATGTGGAACCAAGCACTACAAAATCTACTATGTGTGCTTGTATTGCGCTCCATTTTACGTACCCATCATCAACAAACTCCCCCACCCCTACAGGCCAAGTTGGCTCTATGTGCGCAGTGCTCCCTGGAGGGGAGTATGGGTCAGGGGTGTACCCTGTAAGCTCTATTGTGCTAGCAAAATAATAATACCCATTGGGGGTAGTTGGGACAACCACAGAGCCAACTGCAGCATCACCAATTTGTCTTGGAACCATAACAGTCGCAGGAGTCCAAACGGGAGGAGTCATCTTCACTCTACAACGGGAGTCTCCCAACTCAGCTCTGCATTTTGAACTTGTCTGCTGGCCTACTTGCTGATCCATTTTTGAAATAAGACTTATGTATTCTGTCTTGATAGTGTTATCCATTATGACAGCGTTGCCAAAAAATCCTCTGGTCATTTTGATGTCATCTTCCAAGGGGTCATCAGCATCAGTCGTGAATGTTCTTACCTCTGCCCCGTCGAATAGTCCTGCTGTTATATCTGCCTTTGTTACGTCTGCCCCAAGGATAAACTGAATGTCAATAGTATCAGGAGAGAGGGCAGCATTTGAGTTTGCAGCGCTGCCTCTGTATCCGCTTGTGCTCTTGTAAAGATTACCCCCTATGACAATATCAACAGGGTAGTCTGCCATGTAAATCGTAACACCATCCTTCCTAGTTATCTTTGCGCAGTCAATGAGAGAGGCTGTGCCAGAATTTAATTTTGCCTGCAACTCTGATCTTATAGTCCTCATGGCTGAAGCAGCTCAATAAATCTTAAGCTTCCTGCTTGGGTTGCGGTCTGAGTAACAAAAGCCACCCCATCAATATCAGCATCTTGAAAGATAACAGGAGTGTCATATTCAAAACCTGCGTTAACAGTGTGACCCCCTCCTACAACCATGGTAACAATTCCCGTGTTGTAGTCCACAGTATAATCTGTGAACTCTTCCTTCTCCACCCCTAAAACACCTATTTTTACAGTGCCAACAACAGGCTTGAGGATAGGCTTTTGAATTACTCTCCCTGGCAGGCCATAGCTTTTTACTAACTGGAATTCTGTTAGCCCAATGCCAGGAGCCTGCTGCTGAAAGGTATCGTCGAAAGAGGGTTGGCTGTACACATCACAGGATTTATAGTCAGTCCAATCTTTTAATCTGAACCCTGTAAATGGCCCTCCCATTGCATATATCCAATTGTAGAGGGTAGTCAAATCCTCTCCAGAGAGCATCACCTTTGACATGTTGAATTTCTTTACTGGATATGGACTCCTCTTAAAGCGAGATATGGACTGAGAGTTTCTCCCTGCCACTATCATGTCAACATTGAACTCAAGACCAACAGAGGAGCCTACTTTGAACTCATCAGGGAATCTCTCACCATCATAAAAATCACCCAAAATCTAATCTCCTCTTGGTCTCTGAAGCACTGGCTCTTGCTGATCTTTGCAGCCCATAGTCAGTGTTAAGGCCATTAAAGTTTATGTTAACGTTATTCACAGAGGGCTCAGAATCCATTAGCTGGCTAGTAGGAACAACGGTGCCAGGCTCTCCAGAGAGTCCAACCATTTTGCCAGAGTCTAGCCGGAGAGTTTCAAACCCTCTCTCCCCATAGTTAAATGGCTGCCCTGCACTTATCCTGCCCCCTCCTGCCCTTGAGGCACCTGCCCCCTCTCCCCCAAAGCTGTTTAAGAATCCTTGCCCCAGAGATGAGCTGAATCCTGAAGTATCCCCTCCAAACATTTCTACAGTCTTAAGGACAGCTGCTTCAACTAGAATCTGAGCAACCAGCGCCTTGAAATTATCCTCTATGTTGTCAAAGTCAGAGAACAATCTCTCAAGAGCGCCGCTGCCAAAGAGCACCTCTGTAAATGTACCCTCTCCCGCATCCACTCTTGCTCGGACTAACTCTGCTTGTAACTCTTTGTGCCTTGAAACAATAGCCTGATTAGTTTCTTCTGTAATAACAATGTTGTTGTCTAGCAACTCTTGTGTGTAGTCAGAGGTGCGCTGGATTTCATTGCGTATCATCTGCTCACGGGAGATTACACTTGAGAGGAGGTATTCATTGCTTTGGTCATTTATCCTCTGGATTAATTCTGCCTGCGCTGTTGGGTCTTCAACATTATCTCTTACCAGATTAACCTTGCTGTTTCTAGCAGCCACCTCTCTCTCAATTATGGAAGAGGTTTCACGTTCAATATCCTGAATTTGCCGTGCTATCTCTGCCTGCTGCTCCATCTCTTCATTGATGGCTGCGATCAAATCCTTGCGGCGTTTTAACTCCTCTCCTGCAAGAATCTTATCCTCTTGGGCTATGGCATCAAGGAGGGCTTGTTGTCTTACCAGCTTTTCATTTTGCGCAACAATTGCCTGTGCTCTATCCTCAGCGCTGGTATCTATCTCCGGCTTGATTTTTGAGATGTTGCTAATCTCAACAGCAGCTTCCTCAGAGATTCTTTTCATCTCTTCCAGTTTTGCTATCTGCTTATCAAGGTTGGCAATTCCTGCGCCACCATCATCATTAAAAAGCTTGCTAAAAAATCCTCTCTCTTCTTTGCTTGACTCTACAAGCAATGCCCTCTTTGCCCTTAGTTGTTCTAGCTTATCCCCTATCCTTACAAGGTCTCCAAGAGCAGGCCCGCTGGTAGCTGCTGCCAGCTCTTCAGATAAAAACTTAACTGCTCCTACAGTTCCCGTGATAGCTGCTGTAGTGAGAGAGAATGTTGATATCAAGGCTGCTGATAAATCTCTCGCAGACGCTATTAATTCAGGGTCTTTCAAGAGGGCAGAGAAGTCATTTATCTCTGCAGCTAAGCCATCAAATCCTCCATTTCCTGCTTCGAATAAATTCAAGAAAGAATTCTTCAGGCCAACAATTGCCCCTCCAAAAGTCTCTCTTGCAGCTCTGGCGCTTCCTCCAAACTGGACTTCTAATTCTTTGAGGATGATTTGTTGAGCGCCTATCTTATCCCCTGCTTCAACCAGCACCCTTACCATATCTTTTTGGGATTTGCTGAAGAGGATGCCAGACTCTCTCAGAGAGGATAGGCCCTGAATCGGATCATTAAGCGCCTTCCCTAAGCGGAGAGTTGCAGCAGGGAGATTGGTGCCAAGCCGCACTGACATATCAGCAGCAAGCTCAATAGTCTTGTCAAACTGCTCTCCTACAACATCAGTGAAGATAACTAATTTTGACTGGGCATCAATAAATTGATCCCCTCCAAAAATAGTGACATCCTCCAGATCATTAGCTTTTGCCCTGAGCTCATCAAGACTCTGGCCAACTGCATTGTTGGTGGAGATTAATCCTTGGTTGAGCTGTGCTATTGCTTTTCTCTGGGAGAGAGACTCCCGTACAACGAGGGCAAAGCCTGCTGCTACTGCCCCAAAGGCAACTCCAACCCCCTTGGCAACTCCGCTGAAGTCTAATGCCTTTTTGGTCTCCTCAATTTGCTCTTCTGTTTTCTCCGCAGCTTCTGCTATATCCTTGATGCTTGTGGATACCTTTGCTGCCCCCTTTTCAGTGAAGACAATATCAACTCTTTCTGTTGTCATTTTTTCTTCGTATCCAAATAAGCGTTGTTCATAGACCTGATAATATAGGCAAAATCTTCAAAATCATTACCAGCCAAAGAGTATCTCTTGCCATAGGAGTCCATTGAATCCCATGTTATCTCTCCTGACATATTCGCACAACTCCTCAGCTGGAAGAATGCGTTCAAATAAAATTCATATCTCTCATCTAAAACAGGCACCTCTTTGAAAATGTCAGGAGTTGGAATGCCCCTCTCTCTTGCTGCTTTCTCAATCCAACTCTCAGACTCATTTTCCTTTTGGACAAAGCTTCCATACTTTATCTGATACAGAAGTACCTCAGTTAGTTTTTTGCTGCGACATCCTTGAAGTGGGCATCTCTGCTAGCTACTTGCCGAAGCTTGTCATATAAAATATGGCCTGCTCTTCCACTCTTTGAGAGGAGGTCAAATGCGGTTTGCGGATCAAAATTTATCTCCACCCCTTCATCATTGACAACCCCTCTCCAAGAGTCAATAGTGGTATAGCAGAAAATTCCAATAGCATAGTCAGAATAATCTCCCTCTTCATCTTCCTTGGTGGAGGCAACCTCAAGCTGGCCATACATCTCGCTTTTTAAAAAATCTCTGGCTGCTCTCCGGTATAACTGGTTAGAGAAATCCATTCTCCTCACAGTTATTTCAAACTCTCCGCAGTTGACAGTTGCGAAGTCTTCAAGGTCAAATTCTTTTAATAATTGTTTGAAGCTCATGTGGTGGTTCCTTCCTGCTTAGGCAGGGATATGAGGGAAAATAGTTACCCCAAGAGAGTTGTTGAGAGAGGGGTCAGCAAATGCCTCTCCCGTGAGGTTGATCTTAATGACTTCGTTGATATCAAAGTTCTTCGAACCATCTCCCAATGCCATCGAGCCAATGTCAAAGCCTATCCCTCCATCACCATTGTTGATGAGGAAGTCCATACCAATCGTGTCATTGTTACGAATGGCATTGACCACATCTGTTGAGGTGAAGAGAGCCTGTGTGCTTAGGTCTACAAGGAAGTTGCCGATGTTCATGGCACCAGCCCCTATGGCCCCTACACACTTCTGAGGGGTGACTTCGTTTGAGATAGTCAGCGTAATATCCTTCAGGAATGAGGTTAGCTCAGCCTCAGCCGCTGTTAGGACGCGCAGGCGGGCGAAGTCGGTTGAAGTATTAAAGGGCTCAGTCTTAGTCGGTTGCGTCGCGCTATCAGCTCCAGCTTTCCTTGTAGTCGAAGGGGGGAGAGAGTCAGCCCCTACAAAGTCCATTGTGAAGGTAGACTTGGTAGCAATACCAAAATTCAGCGTCATGCTGTTAGCAAAATTGCCATTTGGATACTCGAATTCCCGTGTTGCGAAGCCATACCCTGCTTCAAAAGAGATAGAGCGCTCAATGTAAAGGGAATCATCCACAGAGACGTTTGTGATGTACTTGCCGAAGAATATTTGGATAGTCTTACCAAGGCCATCATCAGCAGAGAACACAGCTGCTCTCCGGTCAAGGATAATTTCATTAGCAGTGACAGAGACTACTCGGCACGCCCCTCTGTTAGCAGCAGTTCCAAAATTCAGATCAGTGTCTGTTGAAACCCCTCCAATAAAAATCATCATCCCTGGCACTAGCCCTATAGTGGTAAAGTCAAGGACTGTGCTAATAAGATTTTGACTGGCATCAATTTCAATATCTCCCGATGCCCCTTGGATACCTGCCACCCTCAAATCAGCATTGCTATTGGGAGAGGCATCTACAGTCAATCCCCCTCCAGCAACCACTACGTCTGTAGTGGTAGTTGTGCCATCAACAAGGAAGAGTTGATTGTTTGCAGCTGCAGATAAGCCTGTCACTTTGATAAGAGTATTGGCAGAGAGGGCAGCAGCCATAGCAGGCACAGTGAAGGAGTCAGCATCAACTGAAGTTATGCCTGTTTCCGCAGGGAGAAAAGAGGCAGAGGCAAACATTAGCTGCTCAATAAAATCTTCAAAGCCATCCATCGTTACATCAAATTCCATTGACACTGCACTGTCAACATCAGCGATGGAAGATTTGCGCCGCTGGCGATTCGGGCTAATCGGATTACGGGAGATTTTTGAAATCGTTGCCCCGAAAGTTGAAACTGTGTTTGGCTCAACTACCTTCCAATCAGAGGGGTCAGCCTTGAAGGATGGCTCGATGCCATATGAAAAAGTTGTTGCGTTCGTTTTTGCGCTCATCGTTTATCCTCTATGATTTTTGAATCTAAAATACTTCTTACAGCAGCTTTTACAGCGCTTTCAATAAATCTTTTTGGTGCTTGTACGCTGCTCCCTTGGTTAAGGTATTTGATATAAATTAAATTGTTGCTCAAATAAATTGGCAGCCCCTCTGCTGGTTTTTCCAGCTTAACCTTACCTTTTGAGATAGTCTCTTGAGCAACCAACCCTCCCGTTGATCCCTCCTTGCCTGCGAGGAACACTTCATTTTCTGAAGTAATTGGACTGCCCCTCCCAACGAGCCAGTTTGCTCTTGCTCTCCCTTTGTCAACGGGAGTCGCAAGGGTGACTTGAGAGAGTGCTTGAAGGGCAGCTTTTCTCTTAATTTCATCTGCCCTCTCAGGGAACCTTATTGAGAGCTTGAACATTTTAACTCTAAACTGTAAGAGAGTTAAGCTGGCCACTATCTCACCTCTGTTATTTGAAGCTCAAGGGCAACATTGCTTTGTAGCCAATTGCCATCTCTCCCAACAGTATTGTGAGCTGGGAAGGCATGATCTACATAAGGGATATTCATAGCAAGCATCCCTGAATAACAGATGTCAGAGAGTTGGTCATTAAGCTCCTCTCCAAACCCGAAGGGGGTGAAGATGCTAGAGACAAGAGTGGCCTCGTGAGAGACTCTCCGGTTGCCGACTGCCCCAAGAGATTGATCCCCTATGAAGCTATAAATAATAACATTTCTGATCCAAGAATACTCAAGGATATTATTGTGGCTTACAGCATCTCCAGGGATAGGGGGAGACCTTGGGTCATCAACATAAAATATTGAAGGAACAGGAGAGGGGGCGTTGGCCACCCAATAGCTGTTAAAGTCTGCAAATATAGCATCTTTGAAGTTAAGCTTGCTCATCTCCGCACCTGTAAATCGAAGTACACAAACAAATCTCCCGGCTGGACAATATTGGCATTCATAATAAACCAATCGCTTCCATCATCAATAACTTTTTCTTTTCCCGTGATGATGTAGCCATCTGTTCCAGCATCGAGATATGCCACCAGCAAGTTTTTATCTCCTTGCTGTATTGTCAGCCCTGTAGAAGTGTTCTCATTGTAGTCAACAAACACCCCTCTCATTTCAAAATAAAAAGGGGTAGAAATCTCTGATGCTGCAAGAGCAGGGGCATCTCTGCTAACCCCTCTCCATGGTTTAAGAGGATTGTGAAGAGCACCCCCTTCATCCACAGAGGGGTTTACAACTAGCTGAATGACTCTCCCATTCTCCCGAATGAGTCTCTCTGCTAAAAGTTGAAAACCTGCTACGTTTATAGGCATTTTACATCCTTACTAGCTGTTTGATCATTGTGCTCTTAACAGCAAGAAGCTTTTTAATCATGTTGTCAGCTTCAGGGATAGACCGAAACTGAAGAGTGGTGGATGACTTTGAGCTGCTCTCCTCTCCAAAATATTCAGTCTCTTCTGAGAGGGGACCAAGCACTTCTTTTTTCTTCTTGATTGTTCCTACTGTTGCCCCTCCAGCACCCACAGGGGCAGTGTTGATATACAGATTCTCTCCGTTGGCAACTAGGCCTGAATAAATACAAATTGCTTTCTTGAGGGGCTTTGGCACTCCTATCAAAGTTTGTCCATTCACAACTGCCCCTTTCCTTGGCCACTCCAGCTCTTGGGTTGATGTTGATCTCTCTCCCAAGAATTCATAACGGGAGTTAACATAAGAGGTTGCTGTAATAATAGCAGCTTGCTTAACCGCATCCGTTAGCGCAAGGGTGTCAGTATCATTCCTATCTCCAAACCAAGTATCAAACTCAGCCAGAGAGATATATGCGTTTGCATCTACTATACCAGTGCCATCTTCAATAGTGAAGGCCACGATCAGGCATCCACTATTTCAATAGTGACATCCATTGCGCTGTTCTTACTTTGCTGAGCAGATCGCATTACAGAGATAATTAATCCAGCAGGGGCAAAGATAACTCTGGCCCCTGGCTTAGTTAGATAATCCTGATCATCATTGAAGGAGTTAAACCCTGCCATATTCTTCCTGAATCGAAGAGTCACTGCCCCTCCATCAAAGTTACCCTCTGCGAGAATAGAAACATTTCCCGTAGCTGCGACAGTATGCTCCGCAAGGGTATCATCAGGCAGGCCTGTACCAAGGGTTTGAAAGGTTGATGTAGTCATCTAAATGCTCCTCTAATAGATTTGTCAAAAGTTGTATCAATGCCAGAGGATAATCCACCAGCCCTAAGTATTTGCGCAATTGCTCCCCCTCCGCCCCCTCCACCAGCAGCCCCAATTGCCTCCATCTCAGAGAACCCCTCTGGCATAGTATAGGCAAAAGATGCCGCTTCAGTGACAATAGTTGAAGAACAGCCATTGTAATAATATTGCCCTCCAAAGAAAACAGCCCCAGTCCAAGCAGAGATGTCATAAGTAGCAAGGAGTCCAGCAGCAGGATCAGCTCCCGTGAACCAGGCGCCCTTCGAGCCAACCCAGAAAAGTCCAGTGCCAGCATCATAAGCAAACATCATGGACTCTCCATTGCTGAGAGGTAAATTCCCAGCACCTGAGTCCCAGTTATTTAATTTTACAGAATTGGCCCCGCTGTCGTATGTGTTGCCATTGCCAGGGCTGAACCTAGTATCTTCATCAGTAGTTGCCCCTCCAAGAGTGGTTCCTGAAGTAGTCGCCACAGTTGAGAGACCCAATTGTGTAGTCGCAGCATTCGCCCCAAGCTCATTAAAAAGCACCTCCCAATAATACTTACCAGTCGCAGGGAAGGCATTCTGCATTTGGAATACGCCATATCCTGTTGATGTTGCCAAATAAGTTTTTGGAGATGGGTATGATATTTTTGAGTAGGAATAAGCCTTATTCCAAGCGATCGCAAGAGGAGACAAATCCTGAATTTTGACAGAGGATACCTTCACCCCTCCTTGGTCGTTGGCTCCTGTTTCATTGGCATTAATAATTAATTTTGTTATAGGTAGATCAAAATCATCATTATTCACCACCCCTACATAAGCAGAGAATACTCTTCCATTCATGGCACAGAAAATACCATATGATGTTTTTCTTACAGTGAAGATAAAATTGGTATCTGCCTCAAAATCAAAACCTGGGCCATAGTGCCCTGCTCCTGATACCCCTGATGCTATTAAAAAATCTCTCTTCCCATAAACTGACTTGATTGTTTTGTGCATGTAGATGCTAAGTTGCACATCAAGGGCCAAATTTTGAATATGGGCAAATGTAAGATAGTCAGCAAAACTCCCTATAGATGCAGTGTCCACTTGCATTGTTATTTCATATTCAAAATCTTGGAGGGGGATGCTTGCAATATCCTCCAGAGTTAGCCACTGACCTGCCCCTAGGTAGATGCCATTCTCATCATACACAGCACTCCCTGTATTGAGGGTGCACCCTTGAAGGTCTCCAGCAGTAAAATCTAATTCAAGAAATGGAGATGCCATCAGAATGCCTCGTCAATATCTTTGCTGGTTGACTGGAACTGAAGGATACTCTTCAAGAGGTCTCGAACAACCCCTTTGAAATTCTCCAGTTGAACTGACTCATAGCTAAACTCTTGCGCCACAGGGTAAATTGGAAAGCGCATTCTTTGCTTCTTATCAGGATTAAAAACCCAAGTGCCTGAAGACCAGCAGAGGTGTGCTTTCGAATCCTCTCCTGTGACCCAAGTGAGCCTCGCAGTATCTGCTGGGTCTGGTATCACAACATCTTCGTAAAACGCTGCAGGGATAGTGTTAAAGTAATAAATTGGGTTCATCCCTGACATTGGATTCTCTTCAGAGTCCCCCCTCTTCTCAGCAGCTTCTTTTTTAAGATCAGCATGCTCAACTTCAGGGATGCCAAGAGGATTCCAATTCTCCACGGGAGAGCGCAATAGCATCTCAATGGGGAGCATGTAGCTGTAGCCAAAGAGTACATTTGGGTTAGCAGTTTTTGCCACAAAGAGATTCGGGTCATTGAACCCTCTGTCTGCTGTAGCTCTCCCTGAGGCATCAGAGCGAGAGAATTGATAGCGGCGATTATAATAAGCAGCATTCAGAGTACCTCCATCTCTGTCAAGGAGGGTGTCTGTTTTGCCATCGCTGAGGGTATGCTCTTCCATTAGCACGGACCCCTCTCCATCCAAGCCAGGACACATCTCGCATATTCTATCAAGGTCAGCTAACCTGAAGCGTGCCCTCTTTGATCTAACAAGACTCCTTGCCCCTCCCTCTTTTTTGAGTTGGAGGAGGTCTCTCACCAGAGAGAATCTGTTTCTGCTGTTAACAGTTCCAGCGCTCGCCAACTCTTCATTGAAGGGGATATTCCCAGAGAAGCCATTCTCAATTAAGACTTCATGCTGGTGCATAGGGTTTGTATCAATGCCGATAAAAACTTTTCTCTTTTTGTCCCAGACTACAACAAAAATGTGATTGTGATTCCTGTCAGTACTCCTCAGCTCAACCTCTGAGATTTTGCCAGAGATAAGGTCTCTTGCCTCATCATCAGTCATCTGATTTTCTAGCTGGTGACTATGGCTATTCTCCACCCCTATGTTAGTGTGAGGGGCACGTCGTGTTGCGGGAGAGATAGCAGAATAATCTCCTACTTTCTTCGACATAATTCTGAAAACAGGATTCGCATAAACAGGATTGTCATCCTCATCGAATCCTGCAACTATCACTGGCCCAATGCTAACATTTTCAAGTCTATCTTTGTGGCCGGAGGCAATGAGAGAGGTTGACTTTGAATAGGCATCAGAGAGAGAGGCAACATCATTTTCAGAATGCCTGAAGGAGTCTCCCGCATCCGGCACTTTGTCTGTTGCCTCTTCCAACCAAAGCTCAGCATAAGAGAAATGCCATTCAAGGTCTTGAGGATTCTCTTTGAAGATACTCTTCAAATACCTCGCTTGAGTATCCCCTTCAAAATTCAAACCCCCTTTGCCATCTACTCCCGTGGGGAGCTTGAGCACTCTCTCACTTAATTCAGGAGCATGAATGTGCTCAGTAGCATTCCTTTTCAAGCTTCCTTGAATTGACTTCCTATGGCGGTAATCATTATGCCGACCACGGAAGTAAATTCCATTCATACAAACTGCGACCTCTCCCAAGCCTGACATTGACTTGTAGTTTGGGTGGTCGTGAACATTTAACGCTGCATATACAGTGTCGAAAACTCTTTGGGAGGGGTCAAAGGGCACCGAGCCAGTGTACTGACGAATGCCCAAAACCCCTGAGGCCCCTGCCCACTGAAATTGCTGAGAGGCATTAAGCCCTCCAAAGGCATCTGATAAGGCGTTGACTTGCTGCTGGACATTGAGAGATTTGTCCATCCTGTCTTGGGCAGACAAAACTTCATCTTGCTTATCATCAATAGCAATTTGGGCGCTTGATCTCCCTGAGGAGTATCTTATTGAAGTATTGCCAACCTGCCTTACCATCTTACTCTCCAATCAACTTAGTTTTTGGGTCACTCAATTCACTTTTCAAACCAGAGGTATCTTCAGTTCTCATTTCAAAGGTATATGTTTTGCCTTTTTCTAGGCCATACAACTTATGCTGGAGAGGGGTTGCAGGAACGTCAACTGTTGTTTCCTCTCCCCCCTCTGGGGAGTAGTTGATTGTATATCCTTTGATCTCAGCAGCAGTTAAAACCGCACCATCCTCCCGTGATGTAGGTCTCTCCCAACTTAATTCAGCTGAAGGAGTTTTGCTGACTGTAAAGAATTCATAATGACCAACCCCTTCAGCATCTCTCCACCAGAATTCTCTCTCACCATTGCCAATAACAGAGAGGTTTATCTCTGCTGTGGAGGAGGTGCCATTAAAAACATGCGGCTCAAGCATGCCGCTTTCAAACAATCTGCCCTCTTTGTAAGACTTACAGCAGGCCCACATGAAGTTGCCAGGGAGAGTTACGGTGATTTTGTCGTTTGCAGCTGTAAAAATAGAGTCTTTTAATGCTTTTCCATGGTCATAAGTGGCCAAAATCTCTTCAGAAGGGGGCGTTTCTTCCTCTTCAGGGGGCAACTCTTCCTCTTCTGGAGGGACAACTACGGGGCCAGAGGTTGCGCCAATACAACTATTTTTAACAGCAAACTCTCCCTCTGCCGTGTACTTGTAGGTTACAGGAGACTTGCCAGAGAGGAGATAATCTGATGCAAATTGAGCTGCTTTTCGGTAAGAGGAGGCAGTTCCAACCTCTTGATCCTCATAAAAAAGGGTGTAAGTTGTTGTTCTTTTGTCAACAAAAGAGAAACAGCTTTCAACCTCTTGCGCGGCAGCATTATCAAAAGTGACAAACGTGCCCAGAATGGCGATAAAAATTAGAATTCTATTCATTATTAAACCTCTTTGCGTTCATGGAAGAGCACATCTCTTTCGAGTGACCCCTGTTATCTTTCTTCTTGGCTAACTCTCTGGCCCTCTTCTTGCACTGGCTTTTAAATATCTGATTTATTCTCAGGTCTTGAGGATCCATTTTCCTCATCCATCTTGTGTGGGGCTCATCCCTGTTGTAGAACCAATAATAAAGCAGAGGTGTTTTTTTCTTCATCAACACTCTGGTTGTATGCATTCCCGTCATAAACTACTCCAGTGCCACTTTGACACTGGAATAGCAGTGTCTAACGATGTTGCTTAGCGACTATTCGCGCTCTTCAATTTCTGCTTTGATGGCATTAACTGCAGATTGGCGTTTGCTTCCAGATTTTTCTTTGGCAAGCAGCTCAACCAACTCTCCGTCAGTCAGAGAGGGCAAAGATTCTTTCATATCAGCAACTGATCCTTCAGAGATTTCATCAACTGATTTTTTAGAAGCAGACTCAGCTTGAGACTCTTCCTCAGGGGATGACTCCTCTTCAGCATCTGGATGATACGGCTTGGAATCTTCATCCAAAACAGTTTTGCCTTGGGTGTTGACATCTTCCTTGTCTGCTAGGGCAATGCTGTCTGGCACAATCGGGCGGCCATTGCTATCAAGGACTGTTTTGTACTCCATAGCCTCAGGGTTATCCATAGCAGCAGCAACAGCAGATAGCTTCGCAGAATCTCCCGTGTTACGGACGGCAATGTAAAGCTCTTGGAGATTCTTTTCTCCCAGCCCTTCCAGCTCTTCCAGCTCTTCACTTATCTTCTCCAGAGAGAGTTTTGAGAGAGATTGCATTTCACTCTCTCCAGTGGCATTGACTGGATTCGACTCATTATCTAATTCAGTAGCAACACCAGCCTCCAGCAGAATTTCTACTTGCTCTTTGTTACAGAGGATTTCAACCCCCTCTTTATCAACTAAGCGCTTCATTTTGATTCACCTTTAATTTGAAAAAAAGCGCCATGTTTCAGGCGCCAAAATACCACCACAAAGCCTGGAGGTTAGTACTCGCTGAGAAGAGTCATTCTGCGAGGATCAAAGGCGGCAGCGCCAACCAAAAGATCAAGAGACATGATGTCACACTTGTGCTTCATATCATAGCCAGAAACAACACGAATACTAAAGCCGTTGTTGTTTGCAATCTGCGCTGGCTTGTCAGAGGGGAGGTCAAGGACAGGCATGGCAACAGCCATGGACTGGTTGTCCATAATCACACCGTGATGAAGGAGAGACTGGCCAGAACCCACAACAGTTATCGCAGCGTTGTCAGGGATAACTTCAGTGATAGGGTCAGCCAAAGGAATATCTCCAGAGGCACCTGTGGTTGTAGTCGCTACCTTAAGAGGGCGGCGAACTCCAGCAATTTGAATCCGGTCGCCAGCATTCACAGTACCAGTGGCGCCATCAAACGCAAGGACACTAGTGCCAATAGCGTTGTTACCGCCAGCAGTCTGAGACTGGGCAGGAGTAACGGCAGCATCAAGAGTCGAAGGGTGATTCGTCAGGCCAGCAAAACCGCCCGCAGTGAAGGCAGCAGCAGAGGGGAAGTTAATGGAGGTGAAGAAACGCATGCCAAGGGTACGAGCCAGCTCAGCATTATTGCGGACACCCTCTCCCGTTTGTCCTCTCTCATCGTGCTTGTTGAACCAGTCAGCGCCAAGGAGTTGGGCTTCCAAATCCAAGTCAACTAAGGCCCAGCGGCTGGCAGGGTCAAGTTGTTGAAGGGTAGCAGTCTTGCGAGCCTGCGCCATGTCAGCAGCAGAACCAAAGAGGTTGTCAGAGGCATACATACCAGCAGCTTGAAGGATTTTTGTACCGACATAAATATCAACTTTTTCAGAGAGTCGATAAATCGCTGGGATCACAACCTCTTCCGCGAAGGAGTCCATGTTCAGGCGCTTTTCTTTGGCAGTCAACTTAACAGATACGTCAAGCCATTTTTCAATTTCCATCATACGAGTGGAAGACTTCACCCCTTGGGTTACGATCTCTCCACCATCAGCTTCAAAATCACGCGCTTCATAATCTCCGCGCATCTTAATTGAAACTTGTGAGCCTACAGCATAGCCGTTTGGCTTAGCGTTAAAATCAGCAGTCTTGTCACGGGAGGTAAGCTGGGCAATTACCAGCTGATCTTCCATGTGCATTAAAGACTCTTCTGCGATCCAGTCTACATTTTGCCAAGCATTCATTTTGGGAATTCCTCAAGTATTTTTTTAAATTTTCGCTACTTGAGAGAGCATCAGGGGCAGCGAAAACAATGTAATATAATATTGTTAACCACCACCCAATCAGCCTAACCTTTTGGGGATATTCATGGCACTATCTCTCATCCAACTAACTCTCCAGCCTAGCCAGAGAGTCTTGTAATAATTGATCAGAGGGTATAATTCTAGCCTAACCAGAACGATACCAGCGCCACTTCAATAAGGTACTCCCTTACCTTAGACCCCTAGCCCCCCTAAGTAAAGGGATTATCCTAATTAAAACGAACTAGAAGAGGAGGAGCGCTGCTCGCGCCGTGCTTTTCTGAACCCCTCCCTGTCACCTTGCTTGAGAGCAGTGTCAACATCAGGATTGCTGTGCCCCTCTCCTCTGTTACCAGTACCACCTGCCCCCTGGGAGGGTGAGAAAAGATGTTTTGCTGTTTCCTTCAAATTCGCAACCCACTCTTGCTGAGTCATGGTTCCCGTCTTTCCCACCAGCAACTCTCCCTTGTCATTCCGAGGGACAGCAACGCCATCTTCCACATCAAAGACAGCTTTGGCTCTGTACTTGATATCCTCAATGGCATCTTTGCTGCCCCCTTGGGAGATAAACTCAGAAACAATAGAAGAGTCAATCAAGAGAGTTTTGACCTGCTCCTTGGCAGTCAAATTCTCTTTGGTCAAAGCTTCCAATTTCTCATTTAAGCCTTTGACTGTAGACTCAAACTCTGCTTCTTTCTTCTCAACCCGTTTGTGAATGACCTCTTCGTGCTTACCCTCGCTGATTAATTTCAGCTCCTCATTTTGCTCAAACTGCTTGAACATATTTTTGACATTCTCTGGGTCAAGGTCACCAAAGGCATTCGCTCTAGTTTTTGCCTCAGTCAGCTTTGTAAGCAGTTCTTGGTTCTTCGCCTTAAGACTCTGGTCAGCAGTATCTTTGTTAGCAGCTGTTATCTCTGCTATTTTGGCATCGAATTGTTCTTGAGT
>RCMY010000332.1_pt1 | contig 44563 bp, 40 predicted proteins | sample 2041341 | NCBI WGS metagenome assembly RCMY01 (sample SAMN09708234, study PRJNA481090) | Marine sediment metagenome, whole genome shotgun sequencing project. | reverse complement strand
TGACCGGCAACAAGCGCCAGCAGAAGTTCGCTTACCACCACTCGGGATACCCGGGCGGTCTGCGCGCCGTCTCGTACGAGGAGCTTCTTGAGAAGTTCCCCGAGCGCGCGGTGGAGAAGGCAGTGAAGGGCATGCTCCCGCACAACCGCCTTGCCGCTCAGCAGATCAAGAAGCTCAAGGTCTACGCAGGTGCTCAGCACCCGCACCAGGCCCAGAACCCCGAGGTTTACGAGCTCACCCAGGTGACTCAGTAGCAGTCCCGCACGGACCAGGAACTTTTGAAGGAGAACTGTGGCAGAGACTACCGCAGCAGACATTGAGCTCGAGGATGTCCCGAGCTCGTATACAGTGAGCAGCGATGCTCCCGAGACAGGCCAGGGCCAGTCCCTGACCGCCCCCGGCCAGGCGCTCGGCCGCCGCAAGCAGGCGATCGCCCGCGTCCGCCTCGTGCCCGGCACGGGCTCGTGGTCGATCAACGGCCGCGAGCTGGAAGATTACTTCCCGAACAAGATTCACCAGCAGCTCGTCCGCTCCCCGTTCGCGCTCCTCGATATCGAGGGTCGCTTCGACGTCATCGCCCGCATCGATGGTGGCGGCGTGTCCGGGCAGGCTGGCGCGATGCGTCACGGCATCGCCCGCGCGCTCAACAACATCGATCGCGATCACAACCGTGCGGCCCTCAAGAAGGCCGGCTTCCTGACCCGCGACGCTCGCGCAGTCGAGCGGAAGAAGGCAGGCCTCAAGAAGGCTCGTAAGGCTTCGCAGTTCTCGAAGCGCTGATCTTCTCTTAAGCATGCTCACCCCCGCATCAGCGGGGGTGAGCTGTATTCTGGCTGGTTGTGCGGTGGGGGTTTGCGTACCATCAGCCCGGGCTGATCCTTTCCGCAGAGCGTGCGTGGGTCATGGCGTGCCCGCCTCCTGCGGTACATTGAGAACGTGAATCTTCCGGAAGGGGTATAAGGTGGGTCGACTGTTCGGGACCGACGGTGTTCGAGGTCTGGCGAATCGTGACGTGACAGCCGATCTGGCGCTCAGACTGGGAGCCGCGACGGCGCGGGTCCTGGTCGGCGATCGAGATGACTCCAGCAAGCTCTTTGTTGATCGCGACGAACACCACGGTGTTGCCGGAGCGCTCGCGGTCTACTGCGTAATCCTCCGCGTCCTGCGGCAGCGCAACCCCTTCGTTCGCGAGAACGCGCCGTGAGCCGATCGCGACCAGTTGGCCGTCGACGTCGCCGCGAATTCCGCCGCCCTTGATCACCTCAACGTTGTGGGGGGAGTCCAGCGCGCTCAGCTCGCGAAGCGTTGCTTCGGCCACGATAGTGCGACCGAGTGGATGCTCTGAAGCAACCTCGAGGCCAGCGGCCAGTTGCAGCATCCGCTCTTCGTCACCCGCGAAAGCCGCGATGTCGGTCACTTCCGGCATGCCACGGGTGAGGGTGCCGGTCTTGTCGAACACGATCGTGTCGATTTTGGAGAGGCGCTCGAGCGCGTCGCCGCCCTTCATGAGCACGCCGTGGCGTGCACCGTTGCCGAGCCCGGCGACCATCGACACCGGAGTGGAGATGACGAGCGCACCAGGGCATGCGATCACGAGGAAGGTGAGCGCGAACTCCACGTCGCGCGTGATGAGGAACACCACGACAGCCATCACGACGATCGCGGGAGTGTAGATATTGGCGAAGCGATCGAGGAACCTCTGGGTTTTTGTCTTCGTCTCCTGCGCCTCTTCCACGAGCTCGATGATGCGGGAGAACGTGGTTTCTTCGCCGACCTTGTCCGCGACAACTTCGAGGTACCCGCTGTCGAGAATCGTGCCGCTGAACACGGAATCGCCGATGGTGCGGGAAACGGGAAGCGGTTCGCCCGTGATGGTGGCCTGATTCACGTGCGCCTGGCCGAACGCGATGGTGCCGTCCACGGCGATCGTTCCGCCGGAATGCACGAGCACACGATCGCCCGGCACAATGTCATCCGCCGCGACGGTGATTTTCTCACCGTCGCGCAGCACTTGCGCCTCTTGCGGGGCCAGATTGATGAGGTCTCGAAGCGAGCGTCTGGTTTTCTCAAGCGTGCGTGCCTCGAGCCAGGCGCCGAAGACGAACAGGAATGCCACGACCGCGGCCTCAACATATTCGCCGATGATGAGTGCGCCGATCACGGCGATCGTCACGAGAAGGTCGATGCTGAATGCTTTTGCCCGCAGCGCCTGGAACGCGCGAATGGCAGTAGGAACACCGGCAATGATTGCCGCCGTGAACAAGGCGATGTCGCGAACCAGGAGCAGGTTCACGAAATGCACGCCCAGTGCCACCAGCAGCAGCGCGCCGGATGCTGCCGCGATCCAGAACTTCGTACGACCGGTCATCGGTTTCTCCTCAGCACTCGAGTGCCAGCGTTTCGTGGGCACAAACCCAGTACACGGCACGGGACGTTGCGCCGCCTTGACCCCGGTCAAGTTGTGCGGAATCGCTCGGTTGCGACGACAAGACGACGCAACGATGCAGCGACCTGACGCTGTCGCGTTAGACGAGGCGGAGTGCTTCGATGTCGAGGATGTCGATGCGGCGGTTGCCGTGCTGGTGAATCCAGCCGTTGTCTTCAAAGCCGGCAAGCCTGCGGCTCAGCGTCTCAGGGGTCAGCCCAAGGTAGGAGGCGACATCCTTCTTGGTGATGGGCAGCGCGATACTGCTGCGCTGGTGCTCGTCGGCGAGACCCACGAGGTAGGCGGCAACTCGGCTCGCGGCATCCTCTCCCGCCATCGAACTGACCTGACCTTCCGTGCTGCCTAGTCGCGCACTCAAGGTCGCCAACATAGTGAGCGCGACAGACGGGTACTTCAACAGGTAGTCGCGGATGTCATCGTGGTTGAGAGAACAGATCTCCGATTCGGCCAGCGTGACCGCGAAGTGGTCAGAGGTGCTCGGCGCCATGAGCGCCTTCTCGCCGAGGAAGTCTCCAGCGCTCAGCACGCGAATGACCTGCTCGTGCCCGGACTCGGTGATGCGGTACACCTTCACGGAGCCCGTGTGGATGATGCGCAGGTAAGGGTTGACCTCGCCTGCACCATACAACTGCTCATTCCGGGGCACGACGCGGGGCCTGACCCGGCTCGCGATTTCGGCGATCTGCTCCGGATTCAGGCCCGCAAAAATGGGCACCCTCGCCACGAGCGACTCGAGTTCGGCGTGCTCTTCGGCACCGCATTCGTCGTGCCCGTGATGATGGTTCATGCCTCTAGTGAATCAGGTCACCTTCTGGCCGAGAACCGGGTAGCCGAGTTTCGTGATCGATTCGGCAATTTCGTCGGCCGTGACCTTCGACTCGTCGAACGACACTTTGACCTTGTTCGAGTTGAACATGACCTGTGTGGACTCCACGCCGGCCTTTTTGCTCACGACGGACTCGATCTTGTTGATGCACGACGGGCACGTGAACGGTTCTGTCTCAAACTTTGCTGTGCGCATGACGGTGCTCATTTGTGGCCTTTCCAGTATCCGAGTCGATTGGCCCGGTGACTCCATTAGGCCCGATTGCGGCGCAGAGCACCTTGACGCAGGTCAATAACCCGTGAACTCCTCAGTGCGGATGTCATCGCTGTCGATGCCGGCGCCGTCCAGCATCGTGCGCATCGCCTTCACCATGGGGCCGGGGCCGCACAAGTAGTAGATGGGCGTGGAGAGATCATCAATGTAGCGCGACAGCATGGCCGCATCGATGTGGCCCCTCTCGCCGTCCCACGGCTGTTCTAATTCGTCTGGTCTTGTCATCGTCGGCACAAACGTGATGTTGTCGTTCGACCGGTCGAGCTGAGTCAACTCGTCGAGGAACACGGTCCCGTCGGGACTTTTGCTTGAACAGAACACGATGATGCGATGGCCGGTTGCGTCGTGGTCACTCTGCAGAGCGATACTGCGAGCGGGCGTGATGCCGATGCCTCCGGTGAGAAACACGGCAGGCCGCTTCACATTGTTGTGCAGAGTGAAGGAGCCGTAGGGGGCATCCAACTCAAGCTCGGTACCCATCGGCGCATCCCGCAGCACGCGCTTGAACGCGGTATCTCGCATGCGGGTGGTCGCCATGAGGAACGGTTCGAAGGGGGCGCTCGAAAGAGTGAACCCGCGGATGTTGCCCTCGGCATCCGTTTCGGGTGGATCGGGCAGCGTGTAGTCGGCGAACTGTCCGGCTGCGTACTCAAAACCTGCCGGTTTCTCGAAACGGAACGACATAACGCCATCCGCTTCGTCAATCTTCTCCAGCAACTTTGTGATGGGGAGTGACATCGTGACACCTGGTTTCTTTTTCGAACTCCATTTTTAGGTTAACACTCCTCACTTTCTTCTGCCGAGGCAGTGCACAGACCTAGACTCGAAAGCATGGAGTCCCCGACCGGCGACGTGCCGCACAGCAACCGTGGCTCAGCCTCCGCCTTCCTCACGCTCGGAACCGCCGCGATCGTTTTCGGTGGTCTCTTCTCCGCTGCGACGGCACGCTCGGCCAGCTACCATTCGGCCTGGTTCGTGGCCTACCTCGTGCTCGTCGTGGGCATCGCGCAAGTGGCTCTCGGGCTTGGGCAATGGTGGCTCGCGTCTCGTCAGTTGAGCCTCGCCCACGTGGCAAGCGAACTAGTTCTTTTCAACGTCGGCAACGCGGGTGTTGTCGTCGGCACTCTGCTCTCCGCTCCGTTCTGGGTGGATGCGGGGAGCGTCTTGATTGCTGTCGCGCTTGCGTTCTTTGGCCGAGCAGTGCTGTCACCGCGGCGGCGCGGAATCGCACTGTGGGCGTATTGGTCACTTGTCATTCTGCTTCTCGTAAGCGTGCTCGTGGGGATCTACTTCGCCCACACGGCTGCCGGGTAGTCAACAACGCCCACTGCACTCGCGTGGCCCCTCTCCCAGGAGTTCTCACGGTGTTCGTCGTTAGCGGCAAACGGTCACCCGGGCTACGCTCGAATTGCCGGCGTAGTCGACGCCGGGCGCGGTAACAGATCGGTGGTGGGCAGCGTGAAGGAAGCACCGCTCGTCGACACTCGCGGTCGGCCGCTGCACGACATCCGTTTTTCCGTGACAGATCGATGCAATTTCCGCTGCGTGTACTGCATGCCGAAAGAGATCTTCGGCCGCGACTACGCGTTCATGCCGCGCGAAGAGCTGCTGAGCTTCGAAGAAATCACAAGGCTCGCAAGGGTCGCCGCCGTTCACGGCGTGGAAAAAATCCGCCTCACGGGCGGGGAACCTTTGCTGCGCAAGGGGCTCCCCGAGCTCATCGAAATGCTGAGCGGATTGCGCACCCCAGCGGGCAACGCTCTCGATATCGCCCTCACGACAAACGGTTCGGCACTCGCGCACCTCGCACCTGCCCTCAAAGAGGCGGGGCTTCGCCGTGTGACCGTGTCGCTCGACTCGCTCGACGACGCCACCTTCCAGGCCATGAACGACATCCGATTTCCTGTACAGAAAGTACTCAACGGGCTGGAGGTCGCGCACGACGCTGGACTCGGCCCGATCAAAGTGAACATGGTGGTCAAGAAGGGCCAAAACGACCAGGACATTGTTGCGATGGCGCGTCACTTTAAGGACACCCCGTACATCCTGCGCTTCATCGAATACATGGATGTCGGAACCACCAACGGTTGGCAGCTCGGCGAAGTTGTTCCTTCCGCAGAGGTCATCGCGCGCATCAATGCCGAGTTGCCGCTCGAGGAAGTTGAACCGAACTACCTGGGAGAAACATCCCGTCGCTGGCGTTACCGCGACGGCGGGGGAGAGATCGGCGTGATCTCGAGCGTCACGCAGTCGTTCTGCCACTCCTGCTCCCGAGCCCGCATCTCCGTCGACGGCAAGCTCTACACCTGCCTGTTCGCAAGCGACGGGCACGACTTGCGTGCACTTATGCGCGGTGGAGCTTCGGATGAGGAGTTGTCCACCGTCATGGCGAACATTTGGCGGGAAAGAACGGATCGATATTCCGAACTGCGGTCGCTCAACACCGAGCGCCCAAAGCGGGGAGCGAAGAGAATCGAGATGTCCTACATTGGTGGCTGAAACAAGCACGGAAATGTTGGTGACCGTGAGGTATTTCGCGGCCGCGGCGGAAGCTGCCGGGTGCGAAGAGGAGACCATTGTGGTGCCTGAAGGTGCAACTCTTGGCGTGTTCAAGAATGTGCTCATCGAGCGTTACGGTGACCTCATGCGCCGCGTTGTGGAGTCCGGATCATTCCTGATGGATGGGGTTGTTCGCCGCGATGATGCGCGCACCCTCACGGGCCGGGTGGATGTTCTTCCACCCTTCGCTGGCGGCTAGACATGACCACGAAGACCCGCGCTGCAAAGGGAGCTGGCGCGGATTCTGACGCGGGGAAAATCACCGCAGGCGGCGGAACTCCTTACGCGGACGCTGTTGCGGCAAACGCTGCAATGGATCTCCTTCGGCTCAATGTTCCAGGGCACAGCGGTGATGACCGTGCTGCACCAGAGCTCTCAAAGTTTCTTGGCCCTGGTGTTCTCCAGAAAGATGTCAGCCCATTGTTGCCGGGGATCGACTTGGGTTTTGAGAGCCCCTACGATGAGGCCCTCGAGCTCGCGGCAAAGGCGTGGGGTGCGCGCCAAAGCTGGTTCCTCACCAACGGTGCCTCCCAGGCGAATCGAATAGGCGCGCTCACGTTTGGTGCGTTCGGCTCGGCAGAGCAGCAAGTGCTCGTGCAGCGCAGTGCACACTCAAGTTTCATTGACGGGATTATTCTCGCGGGGCTCACACCGGTGTTTGTGAAACCTGTCATCGACGATCGCTATGGCATTGCGCATGGCCTCTCACCGGCAGCACTCGAGCGCAATCTCGCCGAGACGGACGACCCAAAAGGCGTGTACATCGTCACGCCAAGTTACTTCGGTGCTGTCGCGGATGTCGCGGCGATGGCCGAGATCGCCCACTTGGCTGGGGTGCCTCTCATGGTCGATGAGGCGTGGGGTGCGCACTTTGGGTTTCACCCAGAGCTTCCGCACAACTCTTTGTCGCTCGGGGCCGACCTCGTGGTGTCGAGCACGCACAAGCTTGGCGGGAGTCTCACCCAGTCCGCGATGTTTCACCTCGGAGAAGGCCCATTCGCAGATGTGCTTGGACCACTCGTGCAGCGCGCCTACATGATCACGATGTCGACAAGTCAAAGTGCGCTGCTACTGGCTTCACTCGACATCGCCCGTCACTCGCTCGTGACGGGCCAGGCGCACATGGGCGAGGCGATTGCGGCGGCAGAGCGCGTTCGGGCCAAAATCAGGCGTCGTGGAAAATTCCAGATTGTCAGTGACTCGTGGGACTTTGACGAAGTCGTCGCTTCAGACCCGCTGAGGATCTCCGTCGATGTGCGCATCGCAGGGTTTAACGGCCACGCCGTGCGCGAAGAGCTCGTCCGCACCGCAGGCATTTACACCGAGATATCTACTGACGCATGTATCGTCGCGTTTCTCGGCCCCGGATTTGCGCCTGACGAAGACCGGTTCGTTGACGCCCTCCACCGGTTGGAGCTCACCGATGCGCTCGCGTACGCCGACACCCACTCACTTCCACTCCCGCATTTTGGCGACCTCAGCATCAGGCCGCGGGATGCCTGGTTTTCCCCCGCGGTGAGTGTGCCAGCGCACGAAGCGGTCGGTCGTATCTCCGCGGACTCGCTCGCCGCGTATCCGCCGGGAATTCCGAACGTGATGCCCGGAGAAGTCATTACCGAAGAGGTTGTGCGCTTCTTGCGCACGGTTGCATCAAGCCCTGGTGGGTACGTTCGAGGCTCAACCGACGCCGCAGTGGATTACCTCCGCGTGGTTGCTGACTGAGCAGCGTTGTTGACCAAGCAGCGTCCTTGACAAAACAACGAAGCTGGCTGAACGGTTAGGAGAACGCGGCGATTCCGGTCTGCGCCCGGCCGAGAATGAGCGCGTGCACGTCGTGAGTTCCCTCATAGGTGTTAACCACTTCGAGGTTCACGAGGTGCCTCGCAATGGAGAACTCGTCGCTAATGCCGTTGCCGCCGAGCATGTCGCGTGCTTGCCTGGCAATATCGAGCGACTTGCCCGCACTGTTGCGCTTCATGATCGACGTGATTTCCACCGCAGCGGTTCCTTCGTCCTTCATCCGGCCGAGGCGCAGGCAACCCTGCAGCGCGAGCGTGATCTCGGTCTGCATGTCGGCGAGCTTCTTCTGGATGAGCTGGTTGGCAGCCAGGGGCCGACCAAACTGCTTTCGATCGAGCACGTACTGCCTCGCCGTGTGCCAGCAGTCCTCCGCAGCGCCAAGGGCGCCCCAGCTGATGCCGTAGCGCGCGGAGTTCAGGCAGGTGAACGGGCCACGTAAACCACGGATGTCCGGGAACGCGTTTTCTTCTGGACAAAACACTTCGTCCATCACGATTTCGCCAGTGATGGACGCGCGCAGACCCACCTTGCCGTGAATGGCGGGAGCGCTGAGGCCATCCCAGCCTTTCTCCAGGACGAAGCCGCGGATTTTGTCTTCGTCATCTTTCGCCCACACGACGAACACATCGGCGATGGGGCTGTTCGTAATCCACATTTTTGCGCCGCTTAGCCGGTAGCCACCGTCCACTTTGCGTGCGCGGCTGATCATGCCACCGGCATCCGAGCCGAAATCGGGTTCGGTGAGCCCGAAGCAACCAATGAGTTCTCCGCTGGCCAGTCGGGGAAGGTACTTTTGTTTCGTTTCCTCGGTACCGAATTCGAGAATCGGCACCATGACGAGGGAGGACTGCACGCTCATCATGGAGCGGTAGCCGGAGTCAACGCGCTCGATTTCACGGGCGATGAGGCCGTAGCTCACATAGCTGAGGGCGCTGCCGCCGTACTCTTCCGGGATGGTCACCCCGAGGAGCCCAATATCACCCATTTCGCGAAAAATCTCGGGGTCCGTGGTTTCGGTGCGGAATGCGTCGAGCACTCGCGGAGCGAGCTTGGACTGCGCATACTTAGCGGCAGTGTCGCGGATCATCCGCTCGTCGTCGGTGAGCTGCTCGTCGAGGTGCAGCGGGTCTTTCCAGTCAAAATTGGTGGCCATGCCTCAAGTCTGCCCTAAGACGCCATGATGGTTTGGCCTATTCCGGGGGGAATAGCTCACGGAGATGCGTAGCATCTCGCAGAGCTAACCCCACATATTATCCGTGCCCGACCAAAGCAGGAACGCGACCGCGGGGACGAGTTGAACCGCGCCGAGGATCAGGGCAATTACGCCGAGCACTCGGCTCGCACCTGGCACGCGCACAGCGAAGATTCCGCAGAGCACCGCGATGATGAGGAGCGCAATGAAGACAAAGTTGAGAGGAAAGAGGAATAACGCGATCACCGGCAGCCACGCCGCTGCCTCCGGCTCCCAACTGATCGAGGCCCACATCATCCAGGCTGGAGGGATGGCGCCGGAGATGAGTGCGATGAGACCTAGAGTCGGAAATCGCGTGCGTTTCCTTGACATCGTGTTTCCGGTTGCGTTGGTGTCTGAGTTGCCGGTCAAGTTTGTGGCTCCTGTCGAGTCGAAAGCGGTGCACATTTCCCAATGCTGCCGCCATTGCCGCCGCGTAAACCGGTGGATGCATCCACCCGTTTCAGCGAGCGCGGGAGTCATGCGCGTTGGCGGATCTGCTGCCGGATGTCAGCCAGGTTTGACGACGGTGAGCAGCACGGCGGAGTCCTCGAGAGCGGTCAGGGTGAGTTTACCCTTAGGCACGATAAGGAGGGCTCCGACCCGGCCCGTCCATGAATCACCGGCACTCTCCATGACGACCCTGCCCTGAAGAACCTGGATGGTGGCCTCGCCTGGGCTCGTATGCTCGTCGAGGCTCGAGCCAATCCGTAGGGCGATCACGGTTTGCCTCAGGACTTTCTCATGACCGCCGAAAACCGTTTTCGAACTCCGGCCGCTGTCGGCCGTGCGGGCATGCTCAAGCTCGTGGCGAACCAGTGCGGTGAGCGACATCTTCTGCATGGCCCCACCATACTCGTCCGAATTTTGCTACATCGTTCCCAGCAATTGGGTGAGCCAACCGTAGTGAATGACAGCCCCAATGGCGACAAAAATCAGAACATTGAGTGCGACGGTGAACCAGAAGTATCGGGCGAACCGCGCTTTTTGAGTCTTGTGTTTGAAAATGTGTTGCGCGACGACACCGCCCGGCCATCCGCCGACGATGCCAAGAAGATGCAATTGTTCCTCGGGAACTCGTCTCGTTCCATTGATGGCGGCCAACTTGTCCTGCCGATAGAACAGGAGAGAAATGAGACTCACGCCGCCGTAGATCGCGAGCACCCACAGCGGCATGCCCCACACGATGATCGTCAGGGCCATGATGGCGGCAAAACCCACAATGGCGACGTACCCGAGAACGAGAGCACTGGTCTTGCGCGCCGCGGGAGCGTGAGACCATTTCTCGCCCACCTCGACGACCTGTTCCGCGCGCAAACGGCCGTCGCGATTGGTGCGGGGCTCGAACGTCACCGTCATACCTTTGTGTGGACGCACGACACCGTTGCTGAACGACCTCGCATGCAAAAAGAGGTCGGGTCCGCCATTCTCGGCCTTGATAAATCCAAAGCCGCGATCATCATGCCAGTTCGTCACTACACCGGTCTGCCGCATAGCGAGTTAGAGCCCCACCCATTCGGATTCGCCGTCGGTGGAGTGTTGGCGTTTCCAGATCGGCACCGTTGATTTGATCCGTTCGACGAGAAGCTCGCACGCGTCGAACGCCTCGCGGCGGTGCGCGGCGGAGACCGCCGCGGAGAGCGCAATGTCGCCGACTTTGAGGTGGCCGACGCGGTGAGCAGCGGCGATAGCCAGGCCTGTTTCTTCCGCAACCGAGGCACAGCACTCTGCCAAAATCTGCTCAGCTTGCGGGTGCGCCTGATAGTCGAGCGAGAGAATGCTTTGCCCTCCATCGTGGTTGCGCACCACTCCGGAGAAGACGACCACTGCGCCGCTCGTGGGGGATTCCACCGCGCGACGGATCGCACTTTCGTCGATCGGATCCTCGGTGATGATCGCGATCACGAGAGCGGTGGGGTTGGTCGGCATTCCATCATTCTTCCTGATTAATACCGCACGAGTGACGGCGCGACAGCGACCGAATATCGGTCAATTCCACCGGCAAGGTGGGTGACGTTGTCGAAGCCGGCGTTGCGCAGCAGGCGAAGAGCGTGGGCAGAGCGCACCCCCGAGTGGCAATACAACACTACGGGGGCATCGCGTCGAATGGCGTCCAGATGGTCCATGAGCGAACCGAGCGGCAGAAAGTCGGATGGCTCAATGACGGCGATCGCGCGCTCAAACGGCTCTCGAATGTCCACCACTTGCAGTTCGCCCCCCGAGTCGAGTAGCCGGGCAAGTTCTTCTGGTTCGAGGGATTCGCGAGCCGGTGTCTTCGCGGTGGCGGTGCCGGTGTCGGCATCAGCGTTCACCGTCACGCCGCAGAACACCTCGTAGTCGATGAGTTCCGTGACGGGTGCCACCTCGTCGCTTCGCTCGAAGGGGAGCTCGCGAAACCGTCCAGTGAGCGCGTCGTAGGTTGTGACGGTACCAAGGAGCGGTTCGCCGATTCCCGTGATGATTTTGATGGTCTCCGCGCTCATGATGGCCCCGATCACCGCGCACACGCTCGGCAGCACTCCGCCCTCCGCGCACGACGGAACAGAACCGGGTGAAGGAGGCGACGGAAAAAGGTCGCGGTAGGTGGGGCCGTGCTCTGCCCAGGCGACACTCACCTGGCCCGAATAGCGCAAAATTGCACCCCACACGAGAGGTTTGCCAGCGAGCGCAGCGGCGTCGTTGGCGAGATATCGCGTCGGAAAGTTGTCGCTGCCGTCCAGCAGCACGTCAAAGTCAGCGAGGATGTCGAGGATGTTGCCGGAATCCAGGTGCTCCGGGTATCGGATCACAGCGGTCTCCGGGTCGATCGCGGCGACCGCGTCGGAAATCGAATCGAGTTTGCTGCGCCCAATATCGGCAACCCCGTGCACGATCTGGCGGTGCAGGTTCGACAGCTCAACGACATCCGTATCGATGATGCCGATCGTGCCGACGCCCGCGGAGGCGAGGTAGGGCACGGTCGCGCTCCCGAGACCGCCGGCGCCGATGACGAGCACGCGCGCGTTCGCGAGTCGCCGCTGCGCAAGCTCGTCGAATCCGGGAAGCGACAACTGGCGACTGTACCTCGCGAGTCGCCGCTGACTCAGCGGAGCTCCTAGTTGCACGAGGGGTCCGATGGATGCCACGGAAACCTCCTCGGATGATGCAAATGGGCCGCGAATTTTCGCTCGCCCGGTCGATTCAGTCTATTCCGCGGCGTGCGCGTTAGCGGTCACGACCGCGATGTCCGTGGCGTCGCTGATCGCGCGCGCAGGGTCGGAGCCCGTCGCGGCAGCTCGGCCGGCCGCGTAACCGACGAGGAAGGTTGTGAAGGGAGCAGCAGGGCGCACGATAGTTCTTGCTGCGTCCCCCGCAAGGTTCAAAATGTGGTCGATGTCGATGGGAACGTCGGCCAGGTCAAGCGCCACCGCGAGCTCGTGGGCGAAGGCTTCGAGCGTGACGCGTTCTTGATCATTCATCGAGGGGTTCTCTCTTTGGTGGTGGGGGTTTGTTGTCGCGGCGGCTGGGCGCCGAGTCGCGTGGCGTCGTCCCACGTGTCGACATCCGCAGTCGCTCCGGGGGGAACGCTCACGTCAACGAGCGTCATGTGGTCGAGGAGCCGGAACATGGGCACACCAGCTAGCCGGTTACCGTTCGCGGTAGTTCCGGCAGCCACGGTTGCTCCGGCAGCGGCGTCCAGCGCGTCGAGAAGCGCACGAGTGCGGTAGATCGCTGCAAGAGGTTGTCGGCGGTTCTCCGCGTCAACGGCGAGCACGCCGTCGGCGTGAGGGTTCTCCGCGAGCGCTCGAACGAGCGAGGGAACGGCGGGCCGGATCTGGGGCATATCGCACGCCAAAACGAGGATGGCGTCGTCTGCAGCGACGCCCCGATCGTTAGCGCCTGCTCCGTCGTTGTTGCTTACCGCACAGGTCGCCGTTGAACTAAAAAGTGCGGAGGTCCCCGCAGCAATCGCGGAGACGGGGCCGCTGAACGGTGGTTCCTCCCGCACGAGGGCGATGCCGTCGGGAAGCGCCGTTGCCGGCTCATTCCCGACGATGACAATTCGTCGAGCGTCCCGGGCGGCGCGAAGCGTCCGTTCCAAAAGCGTGGCATCGTCGACAACGAATTCCGATTTTGGAATGGAGTCCAGCCGCGACGAACGCCCGCCGGTCAGGATGATCGCATCGAGCAGCACGCTGGTCCCCTCACAGCTACGCGTCGAGCAATTGCCTCAACACGTACTGAAGAATTCCCCCGTGCTTGAAGTACGCGGCCTCCGCGGGGGTGTCGATGCGCACCTTCGCCTCGAAACTGCGCTCTCCGGCATCCGACGTCACCGTCACCGTGACGGTCTCCGGCGTGCGGTCTTTGCCCTTGAGTCCCGTGACGGAGAACGTCTCTTCGCCAGTGAGGCCAAGAGACTCTGCCGTGTCGCCTTCCTGGAACTGCAACGGAAGCACTCCCATTCCGATGAGGTTCGAGCGGTGGATGCGTTCGAAGCTCGTCGCGAGAACCGCCTTCACCCCGAGGAGCAGTGTGCCCTTCGCGGCCCAGTCTCTGGATGAACCTGATCCATACTCTGAGCCAGCGATCACAAGAAGCGGAACGCCATCCTTCTGGTATTGCTGGCTCGCATCGAAAATGCTCATCGGCGTGCCGTCCGGCAAGTGGCGGGTCTCTCCACCCTCTACACCGGGGACAAGCAAGTTGCGCAAGCGGATGTTCGCGAACGTTCCGCGAATCATCACTTCGTGGTTTCCGCGCCGCGAACCGTAGGAGTTGAAGTCGCCTGGCTTCACGCCTTGCTCCTGCAGCCACCGGCCGGCGGGGGAGTCACGCTTGATGTTGCCAGCCGGCGAGATGTGGTCTGTCGTGACAGAGTCGCCGAGGAAGGCAAGAACCCGCGCGTCCGTGATGTCTTTGAGTGCTTCCGGCTCTCGCGGCATTCCTTCGAAGTACGGCGGCTGACGCACGTACGTTGAGGTGTTGTCCCACGCGAACATGTCAGCTTCTGGGATTTTCAGCGACTGCCAGTTGTGGTCGCCGTCGAAGACGTTCGCGTAGCCAGCCGTGAACATGCTGGATTCCACCGACGTGCCGACGAGGGTCTGCACTTCTTCGCTGGAGGGCCAAATGTCGCGCAAGTAGACATCCTGGCCATCCGAACCCTTCCCGAGCGAGTCGGAGAGCAAATCGATGTTCATGGTGCCCGCAAGCGCATAGGCAACCACGAGCGGCGGCGACATGAGGAAGTTCATTTGCGTCTGCGGGTGGATGCGCCCCTCGAAGTTGCGGTTGCCAGAGAGCACAGCCGACACGTTGAGGTGGTGGTCGTCGACTGCTTTCGCAACCTCAGGGATGAGCGGGCCAGAGTTGCCAATGCACGTCGTGCAACCGTAGCCAACGAGGTTGAAGCCGAGCTTGTCGAGGTATGGCGTGAGGCCAGCCCTCTCGTAGTAGTCGGTGACGATGCGCGATCCGGGGGCGAGAGTTGTCTTGACCCACGGCTTGGTGCCCAGACCGAGCTCAACCGCTTTCTTCGCCATGAGTCCCGCACCGATCATCACTTCAGGGTTCGAGGTGTTCGTGCACGAGGTGATCGCGGCGATCACGACGTGGCCGTTGTCGATATCCGAGGTTTCTCCGTCAGGGAATGTGACGGAGACCGGGTCGCTGAGCCACGGGACATCCTTCATCTTGGCAGTGCGATCGACCGGTTTTGCGCTGGGCTCGAGCGAGCTGAACGCGATCGGATCGCTTGCGGGAAACGACTCGTCTGAGGCTTCGTCCAGTCCAGAAAGGATGTCCGGCACTTGCGAGCCCTCCGTGAGGACGACGCTCACGACTTTGCGGGCCTTGTGCAGCGGAATGCGGTCTTGCGGGCGTTTGGGCCCGGCGATGGACGGCTCGATGCTCGCAAGATCGAGCTCAACGACGAGCGAGTATTCCGGTTCGTGGTCCGGGTCGTGCCAAAGCCCCTGCTCCTTCGTGTACGCCTCAACAAGCTGTACTTGCTCCTCGGAGCGGCCGGTGAGGCGAAGATATTTGAGCGTTTCGTCGTCGACCGGGAAAATGGCGCACGTGGAACCGTATTCGGGGCTCATGTTGCCGAGTGTTGCCCGGTTCGCAAGCGGAATCGATGAGACCCCCGGCCCGAAGAATTCGACGAACTTACCCACGACACCGACCAGGCGCAGCTGGTTCGCGACGGTGAGAACGAGGTCGGTTGCGGTCGCGCCCTCTGGGAGCTTGCCGGTGAGCTTTACGCCGACGACGGGTGGCACGAGCATGCTCATGGGCTGCCCAAGCATGGCCGCTTCCGCTTCGATCCCGCCAACGCCCCAACCGAGCACTCCAAGTCCGTTGACCATCGGAGTGTGCGAGTCGGTGCCGACAAGAGTGTCGCAGTAGGCCTGTGTGACTCCGTTGCGCTCGCGCGTGAACACGACGCGGGCGAGGTATTCGAGGTTCACCTGATGCACGATTCCCGTGTCCGGTGGAACAACGAGAAAGTCGTCGAACGATTGTTGGGCCCACCGCAGCAATTGGTAGCGCTCCTGATTGCGCTGGAACTCGAGGTCCGCGTTGATCTGGAATGCGCTCGCCATGCCGAAGGCGTCGGCAATCACCGAGTGGTCGATGACGAGTTCGGAGGGGATGAGCGGGTTGATCTTCTGAGGGTCACCATCAAAAGCTGCCATCGCGTCGCGCATCGCGACGAGGTCGACGACGCAGGGAACACCGGTGAAGTCCTGCAGAAGCACGCGCGCAGGCGTGTACTGGATCTCGGCACCGTGGGAGGCAGCCGGATCCCAGTCTGCGACGGCCTGCACTTGCTCCTTGGTGACGAGAGTGCCGTCTTCGTTGCGCAGCAGGTTCTCGAGCAACACTTTGAGGCTGTACGGCAGCCTCTTGTAGCCCGGGATCGCATCCATGCGGTAGATCTCGTAACTTTTACCGCCGACATCGAGGTTGGCGCGTGCACCGAAACTATTCATGATTCATTCCTCCGCTGGCCGACGGAGTATTGTCACCGTCGACGGTGATCTATTCTCCCATCGTCCAGCGTTCCCCGCGGACTGTCAACGCGACCAGCACAGTCCCGGGCTGGGGGAATAGGGTGGGAAGGGAGCAATCTAACGAAAGCGAGGCATCAATGGCGGACACACGACGTCCGGCAGGCGCCAAAAGTTCAGCGAAGAAAAAGGGCGATTCCGCTGCTGTGCTCCGGGGCTATTACGAGCAAATGGCGCTCGTACGCGAGTTTGAACTTCGAGCGAGTGAAATGTATGCGAGAGCCAAAATCGGCGGCTACTGTCACTTGAATCTCGGTGAAGAGGCGACCGTCATCGGACTCACGGCGGCGCTCAAACCCACTGACTACCTTTTCACGAGCTACCGGGATCACGGTTACGCGCTTGAGAGAGGCATGGAACCTGGACCGGTGATGGCCGAACTGTTCGGCAAAGCCACCGGAGTTGTTGGTGGCTACGGCGGTTCCATGCACATGTTCGACCTGGAGCGCCGCATGATGGGCGGCTACGGCATCGTCGGCGGCCAGCTTCCGCTCGCAACCGGCGCGGCATTTGCGATCAACTACCGAAGCAAGGCTGGCAAGAACTCCGAAGCTGTCATGTGCGTTCTCGGTGATGGAACGACCAACATTGGTGCATTTCACGAGTCGCTGAACCTTGCCGGGCTGTGGAAACTTCCCATCGTGTACGTGATCGTCAACAACAGGCTCGGCATGGGCACTCCCGTCGACCTTGCCTCCGCAGAACCTGACCTCTACAAGCGTGGATCTGCCTACCGCATCCCGGGAACTCGCGTAGACGGCGATGATCCGCTGGTCGTGCGGGATGCGGCGCTCGCGGCACTAGAGCAGGCGCGCGTGGATCGGCAACCGGTCATTCTTGAAACAATGAGTTTCCGACTCAAGGGGCATTCAGTAGTCGACCCCGCACGATATCGCTCGAAAGAAGACACCGAGGAAGCCAAGTCAAACGATCCGGTTCCCGCGTTCAGGAACAAGCTTCTGAAATCCGGGGTCCTCGACGAAAACAAGGTGGATCAGATTCACGAGAAAGTGGTCACGATGGTGGATGAGGCGGTGGAGTTCGCCGATTCAAGTCCTGACCCCGAGGTTTCGGAACTGTTTGACCGCGTGTACGCGACGGACGTACCCAACGCCCCGAAGAGCTTTCCAGGCGACCCTGTCGTGGTGATGTCATGACCGAGATGACGTATCGCCAGGCGCTCAACGACACGTTGCGCGCGGAACTGACACGTGATGAAAATGTGTATCTCATTGGCGAAGAGATTGGCGTTTTCGAGGGGTCATACAAGATCACCGCTGGACTGCTGAACGAGTTTGGACCGCGGCGCGTCGTCGATACCCCAATTTCGGAGGAGGGCTTCACGGGGGTCGCGATCGGTTCGGCCATGCTCGGGCTTCGCCCCGTCGTTGAGATCATGACGATCAACTTCTCCCTCGTGGCTATCGACCAAATCGTGAACCACGCGGCCAAGATCCGCACCATGTTTGGGGGCGAGGTCAGCGTGCCGATGGTCATTCGCACCCCTGGCGGGGGCGGCCAGCAGCTCGCAGCGACTCACTCTCAGAATCTCGAGGTCTGGTACGCGCACATTCCAGGCCTCAAAGTGGTTGCGCCGTCGAATCCGGCGGATGCGAAAGCGCTTCTTACGGCGGCGATCCGTGACGACGACCCCGTGCTGTTTCTCGAAAACCTGGGACTCTACAACCTCAAAGGCGATGTGCCGGATGGCGAGCAGGTGGGCGAGATTGGAAAGGCCACCGTGGCGAAAGAGGGCAGCGATATCACTGTCGTGAGTTACTCGCGCGGCATGGTCACTGCGCTGGAAGTTGCCAAGCAGTTTGAGGAACAAGGTGTGTCTGTCGAGGTTGTCGACTTGCGCAGTCTTCGCCCGCTCGATCGCGACACCATTTGCGCCTCCGTGCGCAAGACAAGCAGAGCGGTGATTTTCGAAGACGATCTGCTGAGCTACGGCATTGGTGCCGAAATCTCGGCGACGATCGGCGAAGGTGCTTTCGACTGGCTTGACGCACCCGTGCGGCGCGTTGCTGCCGCCGAGGTGCCTCTGCCGTACGCGAAACCGCTTGAACGTGCTGCAATGCCGGATGCCGCTGCGCTCACGAAAGTCATCAACGAGACGCTTGCGGCGAGTGCTTTCCAAGGAGGCCAGGATGACTGAAGTGGTGATGCCCCGACTGTCGGACACGATGGAAGAGGGCGAGCTTTCCAAGTGGCTGAAGAACGAGGGTGACGAGGTCGTCAAGGGCGACATTTTGGCGGAAATCGAGACCGACAAGGCCACGATGGACCTCGAAGCGTTCGAATCAGGAGTGCTCGAGAAGCACCTCGTAGAGGAGGGCGCGGTCGTAGCGATCGGCACTCCCGTCGCAATCATTGGTGACGGTAGTGGAGCGTCGTCGTCGCCTGCCAAGAAGAAGCCTTCGAAGGCGAAAGAGAAGCTGCAAGCCGAGGACGAGGCGCCGGCTGAGGAGTCGCCGAAGGCCGAAGACGAGCCGCTGGTTGAGGAGTCGCAAGCGGAGGATGAGCCGCTGGTTGAGGAGTCGCCGAAGGCGGCGTCTCGAAACCAGGAACCCGCAGAAACCGCGGAGGCGAGTGGCGGTGCCACGAGACCACGCATGTCACCCCTCGCACGCAAGATCGCAAAAGACCACGGACTTGATCCTGCGGACATCGCCGGGTCAGGGCCGCAAGGCCGCGTTGTGCGTGCAGACGTCGAAGCGGCAATTGCCGACCCCCCTGAGGCCGCAACGCCACCGAGAGCAACAGCGCCGGCCGACATCGAAGCCGACGTGGAGACTCCCGTCAACCGCATCCGCAAGGTGACGGCGAAGAGGCTCACCGAGAGTCAGGCTGTTCCGCACTTCTTCCTCACGAGCATCGTCGATGTTGAGAAGCTTTTGGCATTCCGCGTCGAGGTCAACGAGAGCCTCGAATCGCAGGGGATCAGAGTGAGTGTCAACGACTTGTTCGTGCGGGCAGCGGCAGTAGCTCTCCGTTTGCATCCCGACGCGAACTCGTCGTGGGGCGACGATTCGATTATTCGCCGCGCACACGTCAATATCGGCATCGCTGTCGCGACGGATGCCGGACTGCTCGTTCCCGTCGTGAAAAACACCGACCGCAAAGACTTGGCGACAATTTCGCAAGAAACGCTCGAGCTCGCGGGCAAAGCGCGCGACGGCAAGCTCAGTCCAGACGAGATGAGCGGCGGTACTTTCAGTATCTCGAACCTCGGGATGTTCGGCATCGACCAGTTCACGGCTGTACTCAACCCGCCAGAAGCGGCAATTCTTGCCGTGGGCGCTGCGAGTGGGGTGCCGGTGCTGCGCGACGGCGAGTTGGTCGAGGTTCCCAAGCTGAAGATCACCCTCACCGTCGACCACCGGGTGATGGATGGTGCCGTCGCGGCCGGATTCTTACGCGACCTTGTCGGGATCCTTGAACAGCCGCTGCGCATCATTCTTTAAGTAGCCATTTTTCACTGTATTTTTCCGTAGCGGGGTGCGCGCTGCCGACGTAACCTACGTGCATGGCAACGGCGAAGTTGACTGACCCGAAGCAGGGAACTCGGACCGCGGAACTTGGGCGGCTCGGCACCGCTGTGAGAAAACTTCCGCCTGGAGCATTCGCGTTCGTCATGGCTACCGGGATTGTCGCCGCAGCGTTTTCCCTCATCGGATATTCCACGGTCACCTGGGTCTTGCTGGTGATCGCCGTTGTCGGCCTCATCTCACTCTCGGCCGCCCTTGTGTGGCGGATTGTGCGCCACTGGGATCGGGTTTACGCGGACGCGCGCAATCCTGCTATCGCGTTCGGTTATGCCACCATCGTTGCCGCCATGAACGTCGTGGGCGCGCTGTTCTTCTCGATTGAACCCCTCGTGACGATCGTGCTTTTGTGCGTGAGCGTTCCGTTTTGGCTCGTGCTCACGTACGGCATAGCGGCGGCCATGATGCTCGGGCCGCAGGATGGCCCGCCCGCCCACAAGGCCAACGGAAGCTGGTTCATCTGGGTCGTTGCCACTCAGTCGATCTCCGTCGTGACGGGCATCATCGACCACGGGCTCAGTGTCAACCTGCTCGGCGTTATCGCGGTGGGGATGTGGAGCATCGGCGTGATGCTGTACATCATTTTGACCGTCATCATCACCTTGCGCCTCATGACGACCACGCAGGATGCCTTTGGCGTGCGACCCACCTATTGGGTCTACATGGGGGCCACCGCAATCACGGTGTATGCAGGCTGGTCGATTTTGAGCCTCCTGAAAGATATGCCGATCATGCAGGCGACGCACGATTTCATTTCCGGTTTCACGTTCATGCTGTGGGCGTTTGGCGTGTGGTGGATTCCGATCCTCGTCATTTTCGGGATCTGGCGCCACGCCGTAAAGCGCTACCCGGTGCGGTACGAGTCTGAGCTGTGGAGCATGGTCTTCCCTCTCGGGATGTTCTCGGTCGCCAGCATCCACCTTGGGAAGCTCTTGGGGCTGCCCGTCGTGCACGACATGGGTGTCATCTGCACCTGGATCGCCGGTGCGGCATGGCTTGTTGTCACGGTAATGATGCTGAGGTCTGCAGCACAGAAGCAGGTTCCAGGAGAGACGACCACCGAGAAGATTGCGCACACTTTGTAGCCTCGTGCTTCCCGATAGACTTTGTGCGGCCCCTCGTGTGGCGCTACCTCGGTGAACTCCCCCAGGACGGAAACGTAGCAAGGGTAGTCGGGCTCTGGTGGGTGCACGAGGGGTCCTTACGTAAGCTAGGTGGGTGGCTCGATCCCTCTACATCACCTCTGCCGAGGGTAATACCGGCAAGTCCACCATTGCTCTCGGCGTACTCGACACCCTCACCCGGTCGATTGAGCGGGTCGGCGTGTTCCGGCCGGTTGCCAGATCGACGGTAGAACGCGACTACGTTCTCGAGCTGTTGCTCGCACACGACGGTGTAGACCTCGACTACGACTTGTGCGTCGGCGTGAGCTACGAAAAGGTTCACGCTAACCCGGATGCCGCGCTCGCGACGATCGTGCAACGGTATAAAGCCGTTGAGGCCTTGTGCGATGCCGTCGTCATCCTCGGCTCGGATTACACGGATGTCGGCAGCCCGACCGAGCTCGGATTCAACGCGAGGGTCGCCGCGAACCTCGGTGCCCCCGTCGTGCTCGTGCTCGGCGGTCGGGGTGGCGACCGCCTCGAAGCGCGAACCCCGGATGCGCTGCGTCAGCTCGCTGAAATGTCGATCTCGGAACTTCAGCACGAACACGCAACGCTGCTCGCGGTCATTGTGAATCGGATTGATCCGCACGCGGGCGAGGACATCCGCGACGCCGTCTCCACTGTTGCCCACGGAGTGCCGACCTGGACGGTTCCCGAAAACCCGGTGCTCGTTGCCCCGACCATGCGCTCGATCATGGAAGCCACGAATGGCGACCTTGTGAAGGGTGACCCGGAGCTGCTCAGCAGAGAGGCTCTCGGAGTCGTGGTCGCGGCCATGGGGATGGACAACGTACTGCCGAGGCTCATCGAAGGCTCCGTCGTCGTCGTGCCCGCCGACCGCACGGAAGTGCTACTCGCGGTACTCATGGCCAATGAGTCGGGAACGTTCCCGTCGATCGCCGGCATCGTGCTGAACGGAGGATTCGAACTTCCCGAACCCATCGACCGGCTCATTGAAGGCATCCGTTCGACCCTGCCCATCATCCGGACCGAATTGGGCAGTTACGACACGGCCGTGCGCATTACGCAGATTCGCCCGCGCCTCGCCGCTGACTCGCAGCGCAAACTCGACACTGCGCGGGCAATGTTCGAAGAGCACGTCGACGCGACGAAGCTGCTCGCGCTCCTGGACGTTGAACACACGTCCGTCGTCACGCCGCTCATGTTCGAGTACGGCCTCGTCGAGCGCGCGCGAGCGCACCGTCGTCACATCGTGCTCCCTGAAGGAGACGACGACCGCATTTTGCGCGCCGCCGCGACCGTGCTCAGCCGCGGCATAGCTGACCTCACGATTCTCGGGGAAGAAATCGAAGTGCGCTCACGAGCGATCGGCCTCGGGCTCGACATCCAGAGTGCGCATGTGCTCAGCTCCTTCGACGACGTGCTTCGGCTGAAGTTTTCTGACGAATACCACCGCTTGCGAGAACACAAAGGCGTCACGATCGATCGAGCGCGCGACACTGTCACCGATCCGTCGTATTTCGGCACGCTCATGGTGCAACTCGGCCTCGCCGACGGCATGGTGTCCGGTGCAGCACACACGACAGCGCACACCGTGAGGCCGGCGTTCGAAATCATCAAAACGAAGGAAGGCGTCTCCGTCGTCTCGAGCGTCTTTCTCATGGCGCTCGCAGACCGCGTGCTCGTCTACGGGGACTGCGCTGTCATTCCCGACCCCACGGCGCAGCAACTTGCGGACATTGCGGTGTCCGCCTCGGCAACTGCCACTCAGTTCGGGATTGAACCCCGCATCGCCATGCTGTCGTACTCCACGGGCGAGTCGGGAACGGGCGCGGATGTGGTGAAAGTGCGGGAAGCAACCGCCCTCGTGCGTGCTCGGTTGAGTGGCATTCCCGTGGACGGACCCATTCAATACGATGCCGCAGCGGATGCCGCCATCGCGCGAGCAAAAATGCCCGAATCGGAGGTCGCGGGGCGCGCAACCGTGTTCATTTTCCCCGACCTCAACACGGGAAACAACACGTACAAGGCGGTGCAGCGCAGCGCCGGCGCGGTCGCGATCGGACCTATCCTGCAGGGGCTTCGACTTCCCGTCAACGACCTCTCGCGCGGTGCGACCGTGCAGGACATCGTCAACACGATCGCGATTACGGCGATCCAGGCGCAAGCCGCTCGAACATGAGTCGCGTTCTCGTCGTCAACTCGGGGTCATCATCCCTCAAGTACCAGCTCATTGAGCTCACGGGCGAGACGACGCTCGCGAAAGGTCTTGTGGAGCGCATTGGCGAAGGAGGGTCGCTCCCTGAGGCTCTCGAAGGGAGTGGTGTCGAGTTTCCGCTCCCTGAGGAGGGCGCATCCCGTCTCGAAGGGGGCACTGCAGCATCCTCAGACTCCCTTCGAGACGGCCTTCGGCCTCCTCAGGGAGCGAACAGCGTTCCCGACCACACAGCCGCATTCCAGGTCATGCTGGACGGGCTAGTGGAGCAAGGCGTCGACCCCGCCGACCCGATTGCCGCAATCGCGCATCGCGTCGTACACGGCGGAGAGCGGTTCGTCGAGCCAACAATCGTGACCGACGAAGTGAAGCAGACCATCGACGAACTGTCGGTACTCGCACCGCTGCACAATCCACCGAACCTGGAAGGGATCGTCGCGGCTGAAACAACGTTCCCCGGCACCCCGCAAGTCGCCGTGTTCGACACGGCGTTCCACCAGTCGCTCTCGCCCGTCTCCTTCACGTACGCGATCGATGCTGCAGTTGCTAGGCAGAACGGCATCCGCAGATTCGGATTCCACGGAGTCTCGTTCCAATACGTCGCCACAGCAACGGCAGACTTTCTGCAGCGACCCATTGGCGACCTGAAAATTATTGTGCTGCACCTCGGAAATGGTGCCTCAGCGTGCGCGATCGACGGGGGCCGCTCCGTGGAGACCTCCATGGGCATGACACCGCTTGAAGGGCTCATGATGGGCACGCGCGGCGGCGACATCGACCCCGGAGTGCTCCTGCATTTGCAACGGGAGGCAGGCCTCACCGTCGACGATGTCGATGACCTGCTCAATCACCGCAGCGGGCTACTTGGGCTTGGCGGGTTTGGGGACATCCGCGACGTGCAGGCTGCCGCGGCCGCCGGAGACTCTGAAGCTCAACTCGCCTTCGACGTTTACCTTCACCGGATCCGCAGCTACGTGGGCTCATACCTCGCCCTCCTGGGCGGTGCAGACGCGATCGTGTTCACGGCGGGAGTCGGCGAAAACAATGCCCTCGTGCGCGAAGGGGCGCTCTCAGGACTCGATGCCCTCGGCATCCGAATTGACACGGAGCGCAACCAGTCAGCACAGCGCGCAGCCAGAGTTATTTCCACCGACGAATCACCCATCAGCGTGCTCGTCATCCCGACGAACGAGGAACTCGAGATCGCCAGACAGGCGCTCGCCGTGGTGGGCGACTAACAATCGCGCGAGCGCACGGCGGCGCGTCGGCTGTGCCAAGTAGCATGGGGTGGTGGTTACCGCCCTGTATCGCCGTTATCGGCCAGAAACGTTCGCCGAACTCATCGGCCAAACGCAAGTGACGGAACCCCTCATGACGGCGTTGCGCACCAACCGGGTCAATCACGCCTACCTATTCAGCGGACCACGCGGTTGCGGAAAGACCACGAGCGCGCGCATCCTGGCCCGCTGCCTCAACTGCGTTGAGGGGCCCACAGACACTCCGTGCGGAAAGTGCCCGAGTTGCATCGAGCTGTCGAGGGATGGCGGCGGCTCGCTGGATGTCGTCGAAATCGACGCGGCCAGCCACAACGGCGTTGACGATGCGAGAGACCTGCGAGAGCGCGCCGTTTTCGCGCCCGCACGCGACCGGTACAAGATCTTCATTCTCGACGAAGCGCACATGGTGACACCGCAGGGTTTCAATGCGCTCCTCAAGATCGTGGAGGAGCCACCAGAGCACATCAAGTTCATTTTCGCGACCACCGAACCAGAAAAAGTCATCGGAACAATTCGGTCGCGCACCCACCACTACCCGTTCCGGCTCGTACCCCCAGCGCAAATGCTCGAATACGTGCAGGAACTTTCCGACAGTGAGAAGGTGACGGTCGCGCCAGGCGTGCTGCCGCTCGTCGTTCGCGCTGGCGGAGGATCCGTTCGCGACACGCTCTCTCTGCTCGATCAGCTCATGGCGGGCTCGGAAGACAACCAAATAGAGTACGAACGGGCCGTGGCGCTTCTCGGCTACACCCACTCGGCATTGCTTGGTGAAGTGATCGACGCTCTCGGTACGCGCGAATCCGCCGCCGCTTTTTCCGCCGTCGATCGGGTCATCCAGACCGGGCAGGACCCGAGACGTTTTGTCGAAGACCTCCTTGAGCGGTTGCGCGACCTCATCGTCGTTTCGGCATTCTCCGACGGGGCAGCAGGCGGGGCCGCCGCTGTTCTGCGAGGAATCCCGCAAGACGAACTCGACCAAATGTCGGTGCAATCCCAGCGGTTCGGGCAAGCCGAACTCAGCCGGGCAGCGGATGTCGTGGGCGCGGCGCTCACCGAAATGACGGGCGCCACCTCCCCGCGGCTCCACCTTGAACTCATGGTCGCGCGCATCCTCGTGCCCGCATCGGACACGTCGGCGCGCGGCACGCTCGCGCGGGTCGAGCGGCTGGAGCGGAGGGTCGGCGTCGAGGGCTCGTCTTCGGACGTTGGCGCGTCCTCCGTTTCGCCCCCTGAGGGATCGCGCAGCGATCGTCTCGAAGGGGGTCACAAGGTGACAGCGGCACCTGTTGCGAACCCTGAGGCCTCTTCTGCCGCTTCAGAACCGTCCGTTCCGATCCCTGAGGGATCGCGCAGCGATCGTCTCGAAGGGAGCCGCGAAGAAACACCGGCGCCTGCCCAAGCGCCAGCACCGGCTGTTGCGGCGGTGGGGGAAGTAACTTTCCAGCAGCTCGCCGACTCGTGGGCGGAAGTACTTGAGATTGTCGGAAAGGTGAAGCGTGCGGCGTGGGCTGTGGTGTTTACCGCCAAACCCATGGGGCTCAAAGACGATGTTTTAGCACTCGCATTCCCCAGTCAGAACGATGTCGAGAACTTCAAGAAAACGCAGTCTTCTCAACAGAGTGTGAGCGAAATTCTTCGACAAGCCATCGTGGACGTGCTTGGCATCCGGGTGAAATTTATTGCGAAAGCTGATGTCTCCGCACACGTCGCCGACAGTGAACCACCGGTCGATGCTGAGCCTCCAGTGGACATCGAGTCTCCCGTCGACAATGAGTCTCGAGCGGACACTGAGTCACCAGCCGACACTGAACCGCCGCTCGAGAGTGCACCGCCCAGCGAGCAGCACACTGACGCTCAAGGGTGGGCAGTCGCTCAAATTCCCACGGATGATCCCCCACCGTCCAAGCCAGCCCAGACACGGCAGGCATCACCGTCAGCAGCCTCGTCATTGCCGGCGCAGTCTGCTGAGCCGCCATCGGCACAGCCAGAAAGTGCAAAAGCGGCGGAGCCATCCGCTCCCGTGACTCGGCAGCCGGCGAAAGAGCACGCAGCAGGCGGCAAGCAGCGATACGGGGAAGCTGTCGTGCGGGAAATTCTAGGAGCCAATTTCATCGAAGAGCAGACGATCACTCCGCGCGTCACTCCGACCCAGGAGGGCTAGCGCGTGTACGAAGGAATTGTTCAGGAACTCATTGACGAGCTTGGCCGGCTTCCGGGGATCGGCCCGAAGTCGGCACAGCGCATCGCGTTTCACATTTTGCAGACCGAGTCCTTCGACGTGTCACGGCTCGCGGAAGTGCTCAGCGAAGTGCGCGACAAGGTGCGGTTTTGCGAAGTGTGCGGCAACGTCACGGAACAGGAACGTTGCTCAGTGTGTCGCGACCCACGGCGTTCTGAAGCCACCATTTGCGTGGTCGAGGAAGCAAAAGATGTCGCCGCCATTGAGCGCACTCGCGAGTTCAGGGGTCTGTACCACGTGCTCGGGGGTGCCATCAGCCCCATCGACGGCATTGGGCCGGACGACTTGCGCATCCGCCAGCTCATGGCTCGCCTTGCCGACGGAACGGTCACGGAAGTGATCATCGCGACCGACCCGAACCTGGAAGGTGAAGCAACCGCGAGTTACTTGAGTCGACTTCTCGTGCAGCCAAACCTTCGCGTGACGCGACTGGCCTCGGGACTCCCCGTCGGAGGCGACCTGGAATACGCGGACGAAGTCACTCTGGGGCGCGCCTTCGAGGGGCGTCGCGTAGTACAAGGCTGACGACCGGTAGAATTTATACTCGGCCACTGAACAATCCGGGAGATCCATGAGCCTCATCGTGCAGAAGTACGGCGGCTCCTCCGTGTCGGATGCCGTGAGTATTAAGCGCGTCGCCAAACGTATCGTCGAAACACGCAAAGCCGGCAACGAGGTCGTCGTTGTCGTCTCGGCGATGGGCGACATGACGGACGAACTCGTCGATTTGGCGTCAGAAGTCGCACCGCTACCTTCCGGCCGTGAACTCGACATGCTGCTTACTGCGGGGGAGCGCATCTCGATGGCGCTCCTGGCCATGGCCATCAAATCCATGGGCTTTGAGGCACGGTCGTACACGGGAAGCCAGGCCGGAATGGCCACGGATGCCCGGCACGGAAGCGCTCGCATCGTTGAAGTGAACCCCACCCGAATTCGGGAGGCTCTCGACGCGGGGGCAGTCGCCATCGTTGCGGGTTTCCAGGGTTTCAACCGCGGAACGGGTGACATCACCACTCTGGGCCGCGGAGGTTCAGACACCACTGCCGTTGCTTTGGCTGCGGCACTTGGCGCCGAAGTGTGCGAAATCTACACGGATGTCGACGGCGTGTTCACGGCCGACCCGCGCATCGTGCCAACGGCGCGCAAGCTTGATCGTGTCACGAGCGAAGAAATGCTCGAACTCGCGGCGGCCGGTGCCAAAGTTCTTTACTTGCGCGCTGCGGAATATGCCAGGCGTCACGGTGTCACCATTCATGTTCGATCGTCGTTTAACAACAATGAGGGAACGCTTGTCGTTAACCCTGTGGAGGGAGAAGCCGTGGAAGAGGCTCTGATCGCGGGAATAGCAGTAGATTCCGGCGAAGCTAAAATCACCGTGGTTGGCGTACCGGATGTGCCAGGCAAGGCAGCAGAAATCTTCACAATCGTTGCCGGCACCGAGGCCAACATCGACATGATCGTGCAGAACGTGTCCGCCGTTGAGACCGGACTTACCGACATTTCGTTCACTCTTCCCATGGCGGATGGCGCGCGCGTCATGCAAACGCTCCTTGGCGAACAAGACCGGGTCGGCTTTGAAGCACTCCAATACGACGACCAGATCGCGAAGCTCGCGCTCGTGGGTGCGGGCATGCGAACGAGTCCCGGAATTTCGGCGAAGCTGTTCACCGCGCTGTTCGAAGCCGGCGTCAACATCGAAATGATTTCCACGAGTGAGATTCGCATCTCCGTGGTGACGAGGGCCGACAGCGTCGAGGACGCAGTGCGGGCCGTACACACGGCATTCGGGCTCGATGGCGACGAAGTCGCCGTCGTTTACGCGGGAACCGGCCGATGACCGCCGGGGTGAACATCGGGGTTGTCGGGGCGACGGGACAAGTGGGCTCCGTGGTTCGCGAGTTGCTCGAACAACGCGCATTCCCGGTGAAGAGCATCCGCTACTTTGCCTCCGCGCGCTCTGCTGGCGGCACTCTGCCCTGGAAGGGTGAACAAATCCTCATCGAGGACGCATCAACGGCCGACCCGACCGGTTTGGACATCGCTATTTTCTCCGCCGGATCGACGACATCGAAGGCGCACGCACCACGCTTTGCGGCTGCAGGCGTGACCGTCATCGACAATTCTTCCGGATTCCGCATGGACCCGGATGTCCCGCTCGTGGTCAGCGAAGTAAACCCGCACGCGATCCCCGAAGCGCGCAAAGGCATCATCGCGAACCCGAACTGTACGACGATGGCCGCGATGCCCGTGCTCAAGGTTCTCGACGCCGAAGCCGGACTCACGCGCTTGATCGTCAGCACGTATCAGGCAGTATCCGGTGCGGGCCTCGCCGGCGCCGAGGAACTGCTTGATCAGGTGCGCGCTGCCATCGATCAGGACACCAGCGGTCTCGTTCGTTCCGGTTCTGCCGTGGATTTCCCTGCCCCCAGCGCTTTTCCGAAAACAATTGCCTTTGACGTGATCCCGTTTGCCGGGAACCTCGCGGATGACGGTAGCGGTGAAACAGACGAAGAGCAGAAGCTGCGCAACGAGAGCCGCAAAATTCTTGGATTGCCGGAGCTGCTTGTGAGTGGAACGTGTGTTCGCGTTCCCGTCTTCACGGGCCACTCTTTGTCGATCAACGTGGAGTTTGCACGTCCACTTTCTGCCGAGCGCGCAGAAGAGCTGCTCGCGAACGCTCCGGGAGTGAGCCTCGAAAATGTGCCAACGCCGTTGCTGGCGGCCGGCAATGACCCAAGTTACGTCGGGCGGATTCGGCAAGACGAAGGCGTGCCGGAAGGCAGAGGGCTTGCGCTGTTCATCAGCAACGACAATTTGCGAAAAGGGGCGGCTCTCAATGCCGTGCAGATCGCGGAGATTGTCGCGTCGCAAAGCTCGTGACACTCGGAGACTAAACTGGAGTAGTGAATTCAGCGAAGCCGGTCGACGTCGTCCTTATCGGTGGCGGAATAATGAGTGCCACCCTTGGAGCGATCCTCAAGCAGGTGGAGCCCGACTGGAGCATCCATCTCTACGAAGCGCTTTCCGAGGTGGGTCAGGAAAGCTCGAACCCGTGGAACAACGCGGGAACAGGGCACTCAGCCTTGTGCGAGCTCAACTACACGAAAGAGCTTCCCGACGGCACCGTCGATATTTCCAGTGCCGTCAACATTAACGAACAGTTCCAGATCTCGCGCCAGTTCTGGTCCTACCTCATCAAGAAAGACTTGCTGCCGGAGCCCGAGAACTTTATCAACCAGGTTCCGCACATGAGTTTCGTGTGGGGTGACGACAACGTAGCGTTCCTGAAGAGACGGTTCGAGGCGCTCAAGGATCACCCGCTTTTCGCGGGGATGGAGTACAGCGAAGACGCCAAGGTGATCCATTCGTGGGCGCCGACGCTCATTTCGGGCCGGTCTCGAAGCCAGCGTTTCGCTGCCACGCGCATGGCCGTGGGTACGGATGTCGACTTCGGCTCGCTCACGAAGGAGCTCATCGACTACCTCGAGGCAAGCGGCGCCACGATCAACACCGATGAGAAGGTGACAGGGCTTTCTCGCGGCAAAGACGGAACCTGGACGGTCCGTAAACGGCGCATGATCGGCAAAGCCGTGTCGCGCGTTCGCGCCAACTTCGTCTTTGTGGGCGCGGGCGGAGCCGCATTGCATCTTCTGCAGAAGTCGGGAATCCCCGAAGCGCGTGGATACGGTGGATTCCCCGTGAGTGGCCAGTTCCTGCGCACTGACAACCCGAAACTGGTGGCGCGGCACCTTGCCAAGGTGTACGGAAAAGCATCCGTCGGTGCGCCGCCCATGTCGGTGCCGCACCTCGATACGCGCATTATCGACGGTTCTGCGAGTTTGATGTTCGGGCCTTATGCAGGCTTTACGCCGAAGTTCCTGAAGTCGGGTTCGTGGCTTGACCTGTTTATGTCGATTCGTTTCAGCAACATCATCCCGCTTCTTGCGGTCTTCAAAGACAATCTCGACCTTTCGTGGTACCTCGTGACGCAGTTGCTCGCGAGCAAGCGCACGAAGTTCGCGGCGCTGCAGGAGTTCATGCCGGATGCGAGGCCCGCCGACTGGCACCTCATCACGGCAGGTCAGCGCGTGCAAGTGATTAAGAAGGATGCCAAAAAAGGCGGTATTCTCCAGTTCGGAACCGAAGTTGTCACGAGCGCAGACGGCACGATTGCGGGGCTCCTTGGCGCCTCCCCTGGAGCATCTACCGCCGTACCGATCATGTTCGACCTCCTCGAGCGCTGTTTTCCCGACAAAGCTGTCGAGTGGAAACCGACGCTTCGAACCATGGTTCCCAGCTACGGAAAGCGCCTTTCCGAGTCCAGGACACTTGCCGGAAAGACGCTCGTCTCTACTGCTCGCACGCTGGAGATTGCCGCCGCACCGTAACCCTATTCGGGGTACATAGAAGCTAAAAAATTGGCGGTGTTCTCGCCGTACCTCCCGAAATGGGGTACGGTCCGCGGCTCATCAGTGGCATACTCTGGACACTCATTCAAATCTGGAAAGCCCTGTGACGTGTCGATAGCAATGCCGACTTATCTGGCGCCGAACATCGTTCGTCGCTCTTTCGTCGTCGCGCAACACACTGTGGCCTTCACCCTGTTGTCGATCACCGTACTCATGGCGCTCGTCTTTCAAAACGCTCAACCTACGGCGATCCTGTGGCCAGCAATTGTTGCGCCCCTCCCCGCCCTCGGGCTTCTCCTCATTGCGGAACGCGTGAGGGCATTCGTGTGGTCGTTGTCCTACCTCGTGGTGGGTGGATTGGGTGTGCACCTCTATGCGCTTGTCATGCTCGACCAGCCGATTCCCGTCCACTACTCCGATGGGTTCACCTTTCTGGCGATGAAAGTCGCTCTCCTCATGGTCGGCGGAGTGACTTTTGGAGTTGGTGCTGGAATCGCGGGCGCCGTCGCAGGCTATGTCACAGGTGAGTTGGCTGTCGCCCTCGCCCTCGTGGAATCTGGGGGCGCACTCCACTTCGACATCCCGGCATTCGTCATGCTTCTGGGGGCAGTGGTGGCTGTCGTCGTCTTTGGAAGAAACGACCCCAGATACATGTGGGTTCTTCCCAGCCTGCGACGCGCCGCTCGTGCCGACTACGTCGCGTCTATGCGGTACAGAATCGAGGTGAAGGCCGCGACGCTTATGCACGATACCGTTCTCAATCATCTCGCGGCCGTTGCCGGTTCAGAGGCGGATTCTCTCGATCCACAGCTTCGGCAGCAGATTCAACAGGATGTGGAATTTCTCACGGCGGAAGAGTGGCTCACGGAAACGCTCGTGGGTCCAGGCGATTCTGAGAATGAGACGCGTTCGGACTGGCTGCACAGCGGACTGTTCGCCGCAATTCGGGAGGTACGGCTTTTGGGTCTCGACGTTGCAACATCCGGCGATTTTACTGCCGTGAGCAGGCTCGACAGAGAGGCCTCCATCGCCGTGGGGCTGGCCGTGAAACAGTGCCTCGTGAACGTTCTGAAACACTCAGGCACGACGGAAGCTGAAGTTACGGTGTACCGTTCCGATTCGGAATTCTCGGTCATGGTGATCGATAGCGGCTGCGGTTTCGTAGAGTCGGCAACAAGCGCTGATCGACTTGGATTGCGCTCATCTGTGCGCAAACGCATCGAACTCGTCGGCGGAACCGTTACGGTCTGGTCTACTCCCGGCCGTGGCACTTCCATCATGATTACGGTTCCGATGGCGCATGGGTCGGCTTCACCGACGGTCGAGAAAGTGGGGGGAGCGCCGTGACGGAGCTGGAACCTACTCGACAGCAGCTTGATCCGGTCGGCACACTGCCGACTCGGCTGCCGACGGTCGTACTGTCGGCGGGGGCTCTTCTTTATGGCATCGTCATGACCATCCGTTCGGCAGACCAAATAAATAATCCTCTGCTCGCGGTCCTTGCTCTCGCATGGCTCGCTGGTGCAGCGCTTACGGTAGCCATCGCAAGCTCCCCTTACCGGGCGCCGTTTACGTCGGCAACCCACATGGCCGTCATCCTCTTAGTGCTTGGCGCCATTGCGCTTTCCACGGCGAGTCAGTGGGGCAGCAATCGGTTCATCCAGGACGACTTCGGGCCAATGTCACTTGGCATGCTCCTTCTGGCAATGGGGGTGTACCGTCCGGCGACGGAACTCGCGAGCATGGGGGCGCTTGCCGCAATATTCGTTGGATTCCTTACGCTCCTTCAAGTGCCCGCACTGGTTTCGAACGCACCGCCTGTGTCATTCGTGTTGGTCGGAATGACTCCTGTACTCGCGCTATCGTTCGCGTCCGCCACATTCTCGGGTCGGCTGGTGTCTGAATTGGAGAAGCAGCAACGGCGGGCACTCACATCCGCGGCGGCTACCACACGTCGTCTTACCGACGGCATCACGCAATCCGTGAGACGGGATCGAGTGAGGATTCTCGATCACGACGTGTTTCCCTTTTTTGAAGCGATTCTCGGCAAAGAAACGGTGACGGACCACGACCGGGCCCGTGCGAACGAGATTGCTCACTCCATCCGTTCGTTGATGGTGGCAGAGGCAGACAGGACCTGGCTCGAAGTGGTGGCAGCGGATGATGGCGTGACTCCCGAAAATATGAGCAAGTCCATTGTGGACGATGAGGGGCGCGCTACGGGGATGGTGGCAGGGCAACGAACGGTGTTGCGCGCGTTCATTATCGCGTTGCGCACCGACACGGCGTTGGTGCGGGAAAGCATAAAAGTCACCATTACCGGGACGAAGGGGAAGAGCAGGGGAGTGCTCACGGCGCTCATCCACAAGTCGGAATCGGATCCGCGTGACACCTATGGGCCGTACTTCGCCACGATGCGCGTGGTCTTCCCCGAACTGGGCCTTGAGTATGACAACAACAAACTGACAGTAAGGTTCTCGTATGAGCAGCGCTGACTCGAAGCCGGCCATCTCGAACACCAAGAGTGATCGAACCATCATCCGGTTGGCCATTCTTGATGACCACGAGGTGCTGCTCGACAGTCTTGCAAGCTGGATCGACACGAACGCACCGGATTTCGACGTCGTGTTGAAGGCACAGACCTGGCGAGAGCTTGTGCACAGCGATCAATTTCCGACTGACTTGGTTCTTCTGGATTTCCAGCTCAAAGAATCGGTGTCAATCGAGGCGCGCGTGAGGACGTGCCGCGCGGCCGGTGCGAAAGTGATTGTGCTGAGCAGCCTGGACTCTCGTGAAGCGCGTGACCGCGCCAAGGTTTCCGGTGCATCGGATTTCTTGACGAAGTCGATGCCCATGCGCGAAGTCATGGATGCCGCTCGCCGGGTGATGGGAGTGAAAGTTGAGCAACATGAACAGAAAGACTGGCGGCCCCTCCCCTTGGGGGCGACCATCGTCGAAGGGCCAAAGCTCAGCCACGGTGAAGAAGAGGCGCTCAAGTTTTACGTGTCGGGGCTCAGCACCATCGAGGTAGCTGAAAGAATGAATGTGCAGTATGAGACGGCAAAAACGTACCTTCGACGCGTGCGAGAGAAGTACGCGAAAGTGGGCAGACCGGCCAGCAAGAAAGCGGACTTGATTCGCAGAGCGGCCGAGGACGGATACTTGGTCTAGTGGCAAAGCTGTACTTCCGATATGGAGCGATGAACAGCGGCAAGAGCACCAACATGCTTCAGGCCGCCTACAACTATGAAGAGCGCGATCAACAGGTGTTGCTCGCCAAGCCCCAAATAGACACGAAGGGTGACTCCTATATCGTGTCTCGGCTCGGCGTGAGCAGACCCGTGGATTTCACGATTGCGCCAGACGACGACATGTGGGAGTTGTTTGCTAAGAAGAAGAAGATTGCCGAAGTAGCAACCGGAAAGCCCGTCAGTTGCCTTCTCGTCGATGAGGCCCAGTTCTTGACGGAGGGTCAGGTCGATGATTTGTTGCGAATAGCGATTCTCGGTGATGTGCCGGTTCTCGCGTACGGCATCCGCACCGACTTTCAAACGGTCGCCTTCCCTGGAAGCCGCCGGCTCCTCGAAATCTCGCACTCGCTTGAAGAGCTTAAAACAATTTGTCGTTGCGGCAGAAAAGCAGTATTCAACACGCGCACGGTGGCTGGGGAATACATTTTCGATGGTGACCAGGTCGCCATCGAGGACGGCGTGGATGTTGTGTACGTTTCTCTTTGCGGAGCGTGCTACCTCGAAGAAAGCGGTGGAAAGTTCAATCGCACTCAGCGGGAACTCAGCGCCCCGCTAGGGACCGTGTACGACACCGGTCCGGATGCCGACTTCTCCTGAAGGCAGAGGACTGCAGGCTTTAGCATGAGAGCATGCCAGCGAAGCCAATACCCGTCGTGAACGCGCGTGAACTATCAGGGCGCGTTGCCTTGGTCAGCGGGGCGGGCAGCCCCACCGGGATTGGCCTGGCTACTGCACGGGCACTTGGGCAGTTGGGCGCTCGGCTCGCGTTGACGTCGACGACGGACCGCATTCATGAGCGTGTCGCCGAACTGCGATCTGAGGGCATGGATGCCGTGGGGTTCGTCGCACGGCTGGACACGGAAGAAGCGGTGTCTCTCTTGGCGACAGAGCTCGCTGCAGCAGACTTGGTGCCGACCATCCTGGTCAACAATGCCGGCATGGTCAGTGTTTCGGATGGCGAAATGATGACCGGCGGCCTGGACGGCGATGTCGCCGACTGGCGGCGAAGTCTGGACATGAGCCTCACGAGCGCATTCCTGCTCACTCGAGCCGTGATTCCAGGGATGCGCGCGGCCGGTTGGGGGCGCATCGTGAACGTATCGAGCGTGAGCGGCGCGGTTATGGCGACCCGCGCAGATGTGGCGTACGCGACAGCCAAAGCGGGCATGGTCGGACTGACGCGTGCGGTCGCAGTGGACGAGGCCGCCGCCGGGATCACGTCAAATGCGGTAGCCCCGGGGTGGATCGCCACCGGTTCACAAACCGAGGCGGAAGCGGCAGAAGGGCGGAGCGTTCCCGTGGGACGCAGCGGCACGCCACTCGAAGTAGCGTCGGCGATCGCGTGGTTGGCGAGCCCTCAGGCGTCCTACATCACCGGTCAAGTGATCGTCGTAGACGGAGGAAACAGCGTCGCCGAGGAGCGCGGCTAGCGCGATGTACTCCCGCTCTCGGGTGGGGGCACCGATTCCTCTCGGTTAAAACACACAAGGGCCACCTTGCGGTGACCCTTGTTGCCTGTGGTCGGGGTAGCGGGATTTGAACCCACGACCTCTTCGTCCCGAACGAAGCGCGCTACCAAGCTGCGCCACACCCCGATACTGCACCCGGTCCAACCTGACGGTCGACCGGATCTCATCAAGAATAGCTGAAATCATCAGCCGTGAGTGTCACAACGACTGCCTCAGGCGGGCAGGCGAACCTGACCGGCGCGTAAATGGAGGTTCCGATGCCGGCGGAGACCTGCAGGTACGCGGCGTTGAACGCGTGATGCCACACGTGGAGCCCGCTCACGTACTCGCGGGGCAAATCGCAGTTCGTCACGAGCGCGCCGAAACCGGGAATCTGCACTTGACCGCCGTGAGTGTGACCCGCGAAGATTACGTCCGCACTGTGGTTCACAAAGGAGTTGAGCACGCGCTGGTACGGAGCGTGAGTGAGGCCGATCGTGACGGGTTCTGGACCGTGACGGTCATCCGCCCAGCCCACGTTCTCCCGCATCTCGTCGAGAGCGCCAGGGATGAGGTCAAGTCGATCCCAATTGCAGTGCGCGTCGTTGACTCCGAGAAACTCGAGTCGTGAACCGTTGATCGTCATCGCGCGTGCGGTGTTGTCGAGGTTGATCCATCCGAGCGACTCAAGATAATCGTCGAGTGCCTCCGTGTCGAGGGGCACCACTTGCCCAACTACGCGAGAACTGCTCACAAGATAGCTGAACGGATTCTTCGGGCTCGGGGCGAAGAAATCGTTTGAGCCGTGGACGAAGACGCCCGCAATTCCACGGAAAGGTTCGAGCGCGTGCTTCACTCCTTCAAGACCCTGGTCATGGCCGAGCAGGTCGCCCGTGACAACAATGAGGTCTGGTTCGTAATCCGTGAGCGACCGAATCCACTCCTGCTTGGCCGTCTGCCACGGGGCCATGTGCAGGTCGGACAGGTGCAGAACGGTAATCGGCCTTGCCGCTGGGTCGAGAACGGGCACAGCTTCGCGTCGCACCGTGAAACGATTGCGTTCCACGAGGGAACCCCACGCGAACGCGCCGAGAGCTACGGCGCCCAGTCCAGCGAGAATCGATCCCGCGACGCGCGCCCCCCCCGAAGCGGTCACGGTGTGCAACCCGGTGGCGCTAATCCGTCGGCGTCGCTTCCCACTGTCAGGGTCACGGCCGCATCCTTGGAGGTCGCAGCACCAGCACCGGGGCTGGAGGCTGTCACCTTGCAGAAGTTGGACGGGTCAGGCACGAGCACCCATTTGAAGGTGATCTTGCCAGCTGCGAAGCCCAGTGCCACCAGATCGCTCTTGGCGACTCCCGGGTCCTTTCCGACGAGGTCGGTGGGCATCTCCACGTAAAGGCTTCCATCACTCGGGTGGATGACGATCGAGTAGCCCTTCGACACCGACGTGCCCGGCTCTGGACTTGTCGTCGCGACAGTTCCCGTGGTCTGAGACGACGGCACGGGGTCCCCAACAGTGACGATGAATCCGAGGCTCTCGAGCAGCGCCTTGACGGATGCGACATCCTGGCCGCCGACCGCGGGGATTGTGATCCTGTTGCCGCTCATCATGCTGCTGGGTGGGTCAGGGAATCCGACCCCGCCATACATGTTGGTGAGCGCTTCGATGATGGGTCTAAAGATGCGGTGACGTGCGTATGCGGCCCCGCCTCCTGGCAGAGAGATTCGGCGCAACGCTTGCTTGCCGACAATGTTGCCGACCCAGACGGCGAGCGTCGAAGCAGAACTTGAACCGAGCGTCCAGGTATGGAATGAGCTGTCTGTCGTACCGGTCTTACCGATGAGCGGGTGGCCGTTGTTAGGGTTCGCACCGCCATCGCCACCGGTTCCACCGCCGCGCATCACTTGCTGGAGCGCATAGGCGGCGCCAGCAGCTACATCCGGCGTGATGGCCTGGTGGCAATCCTTGCGTTGGCCCCCGAGATCGGTGCCGTCGGAGGTGACGATCTTGTCGACCGCGATCGGCCCGCAGTATGTGCCGCCGGAGGCGATTGCTCCGATGGCAAGTGCCATCGAGAGCGGGGCAACCTCGTTTGATCCGAGAACTGAGGCGGGACCGTGATCCAATGGTGCGCCGTCGGCCCGGTGCATGCCCATTGATTCGGCAACGTCACGAATTTCGCACAAGTCAAGCTGCTGAGACATCGACACGAAGGAGACGTTGACGGATCGCGCGGTGGAGCGTAGAACACTCCACGGTCCCCGTTCTCCCGCGTCATTCTGAGGTTTCCACGGTCGGCTTAGGACCAATGAACCACCGTCGCACGACGAGGGAAACGATTTGAAATCGCGGGGCGTGGCGTTGACGATCTCGCCGAGCCCTCTGCCGTTTTTCAGCCAGTCCACGAGCGTGAAAATCTTGTACGTCGATCCCGGCTGGAACCCTGAGGATCCACCCTTGTCGCGGTCGGTCGCGAAGTTTACGGCCGTCGTCGTGAGCGGGTCGCCTTCACCGGTGTCATCAAATCCCTTGTTTTGGGTCATCAACAGAATGCGACCGGTCCCCACCTCGGTGGACACCGCCACAGATCCGAGTTCGAATCTCGTCTCATTTGCGGGAGTCTGCGCGTCCAGTTGCGCTTGAGCGTTGTCTTGCTGATCTAAATTGACCGTCGTATACACGCTGTAACCGCCGCGGTCCCAGTTCGCCTTGCGTTCCACGGCGTTGTTGCCCAGCATTTCAAGTTCCGGCACCGACTTGAGGACGTAGTCGCAGAATGTCTTCGCGTCTGCCGCGAAGGTGCAACCACTCGTCGGGCGGTGGTAGTCGACATAGTCTTCGATTGGCGTATCTATGGCTTCTTGATACTGCGCTTTCGTCGCCATCCCGAGTTCTAGCATGTTGCCGAGGATGATGTCGCGGCGGGACTTGTTGGCCGGGTATTTCTCCGGATCATCGAGGTTGCGGTCGTTCGGCAGCTGCACGATGGCGACGAGGCTTGCCGCTTGGGCGAGTGTCACGTCTAAGGCAGTCTTTCCAAAGTATTGTTTTGCCGCCGACTGGATGCCATAAGTGTTGCCGCCGAACCCGGTGATGTTCAGGTACGCGAGCATGATTTGGTTTTTGGTGTAGTTCTTCTCAAGCCCGATGGCGAGCTTGGCTTCCTTCAGCTTGCGATCGAGGGTCTTTGCCTGTGCTTCGGCAAGCGCCTTATCGCGCTCTTCCTTGTCGGGCAGAAGTACCGCTTCCTGAATGTTGATGTTCTTAACCAGTTGCATCGCAAGAGTGGATGCACCACTGCCGATCTCGTTGGAGGCGATGTTGCCGATTGCGGCGCGGATTAGCGACTGGGCGTCCACACCGCCATGCTCATAGAAGCGCCGGTCTTCACCGGCGACGAGAGCTTCTTTGATGAGGGGTGAGACTTGCTCCCACGTGGCCTCTTCACGGTTTTGTTTGTAAATATCCGCGAAAGGCACGTACTGGCCACCGCGCGTGCCGTACAGCACGTTCTTCTGCGAGAGCTTGCCGATCTCCATGTAGTCGGGCAGCGATTCGAAAATTCCAATAGTTGAATTTGCGGTCATACTCGTGACGGCAACGGCGGGAGTGACCAGTGCTGTCACGAGCACTCCGGCAAGAACGCTAAAGCTGACGAGCCCGGCGATCGCAGAAAGCGCGCCGGCAGGCTTCGAGTTAGGGCTGGGCATAGGATACAGAGTAACGGGTGAACCGCCCGGGAAACCTGAATGGATGCCGTGATACAGCGCTGGGAATACCTGACAACGCCGCTTATTGTGCACAACACCACTGCAATACTCAACAATTGGGGCGAACAGGGCTGGGAACTTGTGCAAGTGGTGCAGGGGCCCGAGGGTGGACTTGTGGCCTATTTGAAGCGACCGATGGCATCCGACACCGCGGAGGAACACGCCTGATGTCTGCACTCGATGAACGCATCGCCGAACTTGGACTTGTCATCCCGCAAGGGTCGAAACCCGTCGCCGCGTACATCCCGGCGGTCGTGAGCGGAAATCTCGTGTTCACCTCTGGCCAATTGCCCATGGTCGATGGAGTGCTTCCCGCCACGGGAAAAGTCGGTGCGGAGGTAACGCCGGAGGATGCCAAAGAGTTCACGCGCACGTGTGTGCTCAATGGGCTAGCTGCGGCTAAATCCGTGATCGGTTCGCTCGACCGCATCACGCGCGTCGTGAAGGTTGTAGGGTTTGTCGCCTCTGACCCGTCATTCACGGGTCAGCCCGGTGTTATTAACGGTGCGTCGGAACTATTGGTCGAGATTTTTGGCGAACGGGGTCAGCACGCACGCAGCGCAGTCGGTGCGAGTGCTCTCCCTCTGGATACGCCGGTTGAGATAGAGTTCATTTTCGAATTCGCGTGACACTCGTCACTTCCGTCGTTTCATCATTTCCTCGGAAGGGGCGGGAAATTCTCCGCCACCGTAGGAACGGGTCAGAGCATCAATGACGGGCCGGAAAATTCGGTGACGCGCCGTCGCGGCGTTTCCGCCCGCAATGTAGATTTTGCGCATTGACTGGGCCCCGACGATGTTGCCAACCCACACGGCAAGAGTGGAGCGAGTGCTCGAGCCAATAGCCCAGGTTTGGTGCGAGTTGTCCGTCGTTCCAGTTTTTCCGATGAGGGGATAGCCGTTGCGGGGGTTCGCGGCAACTCCGGTTCCACCGTTCATCACACCCTGCAGGGCAAAGTCGGCACCTGCGGCAACTTCGGGCGTGATGGCCCGATGGCAGGCCGGTTCTTGCCCGCCAAGGTCGGTGCCTTCTGGCGAAACGATTTTGTCGACGGCGAGAGGACCGCAGTAGATTCCACCGCCGGCCAGCGTTCCGATGGCGAGAGCCATCGTCAACGGAGCGACCTCGTTGGACCCGAGGACGGAGGCCGGGTGGTATTCGAGAGGCGCGCCGTCTGCGCGGTGAGCGCCCATGGATGCCGCGACATCGCGGATTTCGCACAAGTCAAGCTGCTCGGCCATTGACAGAAACGCGACGTTGACGGATTGCGCCGTTGCCTGCAGGACTGTTCTGTATCCCGCTTCTCGGGCGTCGTTCTGCGGCCTCCACGGTTTTTCCAGGACCAATTTTCCGCCGTTGCACGCTGCGGGGAACGACTTGAAGTTGCGTGGAGTGGAGTTCACTGACTCCCGGAGCCCCCGGCCATTTATGAGCCAGTCCGTGAGCGTGAAAATCTTGTACGTCGATCCCGGTTGGAAACCAGAGGACCCGCCCTTGTCGCGATCGGTCGCGAAATTCACGGCAGTCGTCGTGAGCGGATTCCCCAGCCCCGTGTCATCAAAGCCTTTGTTTTGCGCCATGATGAGGATCCGACCGGTTCCCACTTCGGTGGAGACTGCTACCGCACCGAGCTTGAAGCGCGTCTCATTCGCGGGAGTCTGTGCATTCAATTGCGCTTGCGCATGGTCCTGCTGGTCGAGATTGATGGTCGTGTATACGCTGTAGCCGCCACGCTCCCAGTTCGCCTGACGCTCTTTGTCCGTGCTTCCCAGCATCTCAAGTTCGGCCACCGACTTGAGGATGTAGTCGCAAAACGTCTTCGCGTTCGACGCGTACGTGCAACCGCTTGTCGGATGGTGGTAGTTCACGTAGTCCTCGACGGGCGTGCTGATTGCCACCCTGTACTCCGCTGGAGTAATCATGTCCAGGTCAAGCATGTTCGCCAGAATGATGTCTCGGCGCGACTTGTTGTTCTCGTACTTCTCCGGGTCGTCGAGGTTGCGGTCGTTGGGGAGTTGCACGATCGCGATGAGACTTGCGGCCTCCGCGAGCGTGACATCCTGCGCGGTCTTTCCGAAGTACTGTTTCGCGGCGGACTGGATGCCGTACGTGTTGCCGCCGAACCCCGTGATGTTGAGGTAGGAGAGCATGATCTGATTCTTCGTAAAGTTCTTTTCGAGACCGATCGCAAGCTTCGCTTCTTTGAGCTTGCGTTCGAGGCTTTGCTCCTGGGCTACACCGAGAGCTTTGAGGCGTTCTTTTTCATCGGGAAGGTGGACCGCTTCCTGAATATTGATGTTCTTGACGAGCTGCATCGCGAGCGTGGATGCACCACTGCCGATTTCGTTGCTGGCGAGGTTGCCGATCGCGGCGCGAATGATGGATTGCGCGTCCACACCGCCGTGCTCGTAAAAGCGTCGGTCTTCACCGGCGACGAGAGCTTGTTTGATGAGGGGTGAGACTTGCTCCCACGTGACCTCTTCGCGGTTTTGCTTATAGACCTCGGCAAACTGCACGTACTGGCCGCCGCGGGTGCCGTACAGCACGTTCTTCTGCGAGAGCTTGCCGATCTCCATGTACTCGGGCAAAGAGTCGAAAATTCCAATGGTGGAATTCGCAGCAACGCCCGTGACGGCCACGGCGGGAGCAACCATGGCAGCGATGAGAACCCCGGCGATAGCACTGAAGGTGAAGAGCCCGATGATCCCTGAAAGCACGCTGAACGTCTTGGAAAAGGGGCCGGGCATGAACTCCAGAGTATCTTGTGAACTTGCCACGAATGCTGTGAACTCGGCGCGAACCCGAAAGCCATTCTTCCCGCGAACAGGTAGAGCGCTACATGAGCTTGTCGGTAATGACTTGCATCACGTTGCTGTCGGCGAGCGTCGTCGTATCGCCGATCTCACGGCCTTCCGCGACATCCCGCAGCAATCGACGCATGATTTTTCCCGAACGCGTCTTGGGCAGCTCGGTGACAATGTAGATCTTGCGCGGCCTCGCAATTGCCCCGATCTGTTCGGCGACGTGCGCTTTGAGAATCGCTTCTGCCTCTTCGGCGGTCTGCGCTTCCGCTTGCTTGGCGCGCAGGATAACGAACGCCACAACACTCTGACCTGTCGTGTCGTCGGTCGCCCCAACGACGGCAGACTCGGCAACAATCGGGTGTGAAACGAGAGCGGACTCGATTTCCATTGTCGAGAGACGGTGACCTGAAACGTTCATGACATCGTCGACGCGCCCGAGCACCCAAACCTCGCCATCCGCGTCGAGCCGTGCGCCGTCGCCTGCGAGATACATTCGACGGTTGGGAGAGCCCTCGAAGTCGAACTTTTCCCAATACGTTTCGATGAACCTCTCAGGGTCGCCCCAAATGCCGCGCAGCATTGATGGCCACGGTTCGGTCACAACGAGAAGGCCGCCGTTGCCGTTGCCGACTTGCGCCCCGTTCTCGTCGAGCACATCCACCGAAATGCCGGGTAGCGGCACTTGCGTAGCCCCCGGTTTCGCGATCGTGATTCCGGGCAACGCCGACACCATGATCGCGCCGGTTTCGGTCTGCCACCACGTGTCGACGACGGGCGTCTTGCCGGCGCCAATAATCTCTCGATACCAAATCCACGCTTCCGGGTTGATCGGTTCGCCGACGGAGCCGAGCATGCGCAGAGAACCGAGGTCGAACTTTTGCGGATATTCACGCCCCGTTTTCATGAACGCTCGGATGGCGGTGGGTGCGGTGTAAAGGATCGTCACTCCGTACTTCTCAATGAGTTCCCACCAACGGCCAGGGTGCGGTGTGTCGGGGGTGCCTTCATACATCAGCTGCGTCGCACCGTTTGCGAGCGGGCCGTACACGACGTAACTGTGCCCCGTTACCCAGCCGACATCCGCCGTGCACCAAAACACATCCGTTTCGGGGTGCAGGTCGAAAACGTACTTGTGGGTGAATGCGCACTGCACGAGGTACCCGCCAGACGTGTGCAGGATCCCTTTCGGCTTGCCCGTCGTCCCCGAGGTGTAGAGGATGAACAGCGGGTTCTCCGCCTCGAAGGGTTGTGCGTCGTGTGTGGCGGATGCGGAGCCCACAGCGTCATGCCACCACAGGTCCCTGCCCTCAACCCAGTCGACGTCGTTTTCACCGCGTTTGACGACGAGCACGTGTTCGACACTCGTCTCGCCCGTGAGCGCCGCATCGACCGCGTTCTTCAGCGGGAACACTTTGCCTTTGCGCCAGCCACCGTCGGCCGTGATGACGAGTTTTGCATTCGCGTCCTCGATGCGCGAGCGCAGCGATTCGGCGCTGAACCCGCCGAACACGACCGAGTGCACGGCACCGAGCCTCGCGACCGCGAGCATGGCGATCGCCGCCTCCGGGATCATCGGAAGATAAATCGCTACGCGGTCGCCGCGGCGTATACCGAGGCTCTCGAGCGAATTCGCAGCCTTCTTGACCTCTTCGGTAAGTTGCGCGTATGTGATCGTGCGGGAGTCGCCGGGTTCGCCTTCCCAGTGGATGGCGACGCGATCGCCGTTTCCGGCGAGTACGTGGCGGTCCAGGCAGTTGTATGCGACATTCAACCGGCCGTCAGCGAACCACCGTGCAAACGGTGGATTGTTCCAGTCGAGCGTTTCGGTGAAAGGGGTGCTCCAGTCGATGAGTTCCCTGGCCTGGTCCGCCCAGAACTGGAGGCGGTCCTCGCGCGCTCGCGAATAGAGATCCGGTTTCGCTATCGAGTTTGCGGTGAATTTAGCCGACGGTGGGAAACGCCGCTCCTCGTGGAGAAGGCTGTCAATTGTTTCGCTTGTTTCGCTCATGATTCTCCTGAACGCATCGTCGCGTAGTGCTCGAAGTGCACGTGGTCTGAAACTGACACTACTCTCACGGAAAGTCACCCCCCAAATGGCCTCTGGCTAGGTTAGAGTGGTAGGTGCCAGATGAGAATTTGGCCTGCAACGGGCGTAACGATTCCCCCAATCTGTTCCGTTGCCGTGGCGGCGCCCGTTCCCCCCAACAGGCGCCGCCCCTCTCGTTAACCGGGCGATTTAACTGTTGTTGCGAGAGCGGGACAGGCGCAAAATGGGCGGATG
>RCMY010001422.1_pt1 | contig 44714 bp, 36 predicted proteins | sample 2041341 | NCBI WGS metagenome assembly RCMY01 (sample SAMN09708234, study PRJNA481090) | Marine sediment metagenome, whole genome shotgun sequencing project. | reverse complement strand
GCAACGGCGGGAGCCAATGTTGTGCTGGGGGCCCGGCGAACCGACCGCACCGCCGAACTGGCAAAAGAGATCGGCGGCAATGCCCTGGCGGTGCCGCTGGATGTCACCGACGAAGCGTCGATCATCGCAGCTTATGATGCAGCAGAGGCGGCGTTTGGCACGGTCGATACGATTATTGCCAATGCGGGTGTGGCCGCAACCGGGCGATCAACCGAGGTGTCGGCGGACCGGCTGCAGATCCTGCTCGATACCAATTTCAAGGGCGTCTATCTGGTGGCACGCGAAGGCGCGAAACGCCTGATTGCATCCGGCAGCCGGGAAAAGGAAAACGGACGGATCGTGATCATCGGATCAATCACCTCGCGCCTGACCGGCGAAGGCGACAGTGCCTATGCCGCAAGCAAGGCAGGCGTGACCCATCTCGGCCGCAATCTTGCGCGCGAATGGGTGCGGCAGGGAGTGAACGTCAACACCATCCATCCCGGCTATATCCCGACCGAAATTCAGGGCGACTGGTATCAGACCGCGGGAGGCGAGGCGCAAATTGCCGGATTCCACCGCCGCCGCTTGCAGGATATCGAATCGCTGGATCCGATGATGCTCTATTTTTCTTCCGACGCGTCGCGCATGGTGACAGGGTCGGATATCATCGTAGATGACGGGCAATCGCTCTGATGCGCAGACCGGGCTGAAACCCCGGTCACGCGGATCAATGCGATGGCTTAGGCGGCAACGCTCCCGGGTTGCACCGGTGCCGGCAGTCCGGTTTCTTCCAGACAATTGGCCCGCAGGGTGTCGATATCGGGGCCAAAGTTGAACGGTCCGTCTGTCTCCACGACATTCTGCGCCATTTCCGCGCGCAGGCTTTCTGTTGCTTTGCTATCGACGCTGCCGTCTTTGGCAATGACCACACCATAATCGCGGGCACCTTTTACGGTCACCAGTCCCTGGCGGATTTCCAGAGCGACCAGTTCGGGATCGCGCTCGAGCGGGTTGCCCCAGCCGCCGCCGCCCCAGGTGATGAAATGGAGCAGATCGCCTTCACACACCTCGATGCCATCCTGCTTGTTGCCGACTACCTCTTTCGAGCCATCGGCGCGTTCCAGTATCTTGGTGGCGCGGTCGCCCGGCTGGCCGCCATTGACGCCCCAGGGATAGGTGAACCAGCGGTCGTCGTGAATCGCCACCGTGCCGGGTTCGAGGAAGCAATAGGTCATATGGATGCCGTTGCCGCCGCGGAACAGTCCGGCGCCGCCGCTGTCGGGCTTGGCTTCATAGCGTTCGATCCGCAGCGGAAAATATTTCTCGAGAAACTCGTTCGGGACATTGGTGAAGCCCGGCCACAGGGAATGGCCGTCCGGGCCATCGCCAAAGGGTCGGCCGGGAATTCCGCCAAAGCCGATCTGGAACAGCTGGAACCATTCGCCGGATTTGTCGAAACCGGAATACATCAAATGCGGGCTGGACGAGAATCCGGCGCCGTTCAGGAACTCCGGCTGACGCTGGCCCAGCAGGCCGCCCAAAATGTCGAAAATACGGCCAAGCGCGTGGGTGCGTCCGGCAAGCGCTGCCGGATATTTGGGCTTGAGCAGCGAACCTTCAGGAATACGCACATCAACGAGATCATAGAACCCGTCGTTGAACAGGATCTGCGGGTCGAACACCATGATCATGTAGATGCCGAAAAACATCTTGAACATATTCTCGTTGAGATAGAAGTTGATCGAGCTGGGCGCCTGCGGATCGGTGCCTTCAAAGTCGAGGATGACCTTGCCGCCTTCGCGCCACATCTTGCAGGTGATCTTGTAAGGCCCGTACCCAACGCCATCGTCACAGATAAAGTCGGTAAAGCTCACCGGTTCCTCACCGATACTGGTTTCAATAAGGTGCTTCATCGCGCGATGGTTGCGCGCCAGCAGCAGATCGGTGGCGCTGGCAAATTCATCTTCGCCAAACCGTCCGCACATTTCCTCTACCCGGCGCGCTGCGACACGGCAGGAAGCGATCAAAGCGTTCAGATCGGCGGCGCACCAGTCCGGCTTGCGGCTCTGGTGCAGGATGACCTTGACCATCTCGTCGTTATACACGCCCTTCTGGTAGATTTTGACTGGGGGAATTCTGACGCCCTCTTCAAAGACGCTTTTGCTGTCGATCGGAATGGAACCGGCCACCTTGCCGCCGATGTCGGACTGGTGGCCGAACATGGCGGTCCAGGCGACAAGCCTGCCGCCACGATAGACCGGCAACAATATCAGCCAGTCATTATTGTGGCTGACCGCACCTTCGCAGCTATAGGGATCGCTGAGAAAGATCATGTCCCCTTCCTCGATCGTGCCGGGATAGGCGCGCAGAAAACCGTCTATGAAACTGCCAAACTGGCCTACGATCATTTTCCCACCACGGTCGGCGATCAGGGGAAAGGCGTCGCCCTGTTCTCTTATGCCGGGCGACATGGCGGTGCGAACGAGCGTTGCATCCATCTCGACGCGGGCGTTACGCAAGGCATTTTCCATGATGTCGAGCGTCACCGGATCGACATCGGCCTTGTTGAACGGAGCGCTGTTGGTTTCAATAATCCGTGCGGGCATCTTACGCTCCTTCCACCAGGTTGATGATCAGATTGCCATGTTCGTCGACCAGCGCTTCGCAGCCGCTGTGCACGAGTGTGGTGCTATCCATTTCGGTAACGATGGCAGGCCCCGGAATGCGATTGTCGGCCTTTAACAGGGCGCGGTCATAAATGACGGCGTCCTGCATCCTGCCGTTCATATACAGCTGGTGATCGCGGGTTTTGGCGCTTGATGGATCAGGCCCTCCCTTTTCGATTATCGGCGGCATGATGTCGGCGGTCTTGCCCAGCGCGACGGCGCGGACATTGACGATCTCGTGCGGCGTCTCATCGAGATTGAAGGTGAACAACCGCTCGTGTTCGGCATCAAAACGCGCAATCAGGCTATCAATCGAAAGGCCGTCGGGTTCCACCGACAAGGGGATTTCGAAGGCCTGTCCGGCATATCGGATATCAATCTCGTAGAGCAGCTCGACATCCTCAGGCGCAACATCTTCATCCTGCAATTCCTGTTTCACCTGCGCGCCAAGACTGTCGAGATAGACGGTGAGTTCCCGGTCGCTGGTGTTTTGAACCATCTCGTTGAAACTGCGCTGGGTTTCGACACGTTGCCTCGTGGTCGCATCGCCATACGCGCAGAGCACGCCGGGCGATGGCGGGATGATCACCGGCCAGCTGTTCATCAGCTTGCCCATCGCATTGGCATGCAGCGGCCCTGCACCCCCAAAGCCCATCAGGGCAAATTCGCGCGGGTCATAGCCCTGTTGCACAGAAACCAGACGGAGTGCGCCGAACATATTCTCGTTTACAATGTCAACGATGCCGGCGGCGGCGGCCATCAGGTCAATATCGAGCGCATCCGCGATCGTCTGTACCGCTTTCCGCGCGCCTTCCCGATCGAGACTGAAACTGCCGCCCAGCAGAGACTCGGGCAGATAGCCGAGCACGACATTGGCATCGGTCACCGTCGGCAGTTCCCCGCCCTTGCCATAGGCAACCGGACCGGGCTCCGCTCCCGCACTTTCCGGTCCGACGCGCAGGGCCTTGGTCAATTCCGGAACGAAAGCGATAGAACCGCCGCCTGCGCCGACGGTTTTGACGTCAATCGACGAAGCGCGGACATTGAGATCGCCCACCGATGTTTCCCGCTGGAGCCGCGCTTCGCCATTTTCTATCAGCGCTACATCGGTCGAAGTGCCTCCCATATCGAGGGTCAGAATATTTTTCACAGCGGCACTTTTTGCCACCCAGACCGCGCCGGCCACACCGCCGGCCGGTCCTGACATCAGCAGATTGACCGGAGCCTCCGCGCTTTTCTGGGCAGACATCAAACCGCCATCGGAGCGCAGCAGATTGAGCTTGGCTTTGGTGCCCCAGGCCTTCAGCTCCTTTTCCAGATTGCCGACATAGCGCGCCACGGTCGGGCGCACCGCACTATTGGCAACGGTCGTGAGCGCGCGTTCATATTCCTGCATCTCGGGTAATATGTCCGAGGAAATGGAAATCGGAATATCGGGAAAGACCTCTGCACAAATGGCGGCGACGGCCTTTTCATGCCGGTCATCGACATAGCTGTTCATCAGGCAGATGGTCAGCGCTTCAATCTCTTCTGTCGCCTTCAGCCGCTCCAGCCGGGCGCGCATCTCTGTCGCATCCAGTTCGCGCACGGTTTGTCCTTTGGCATCCATCCGCTCCGGCGCTTCAATTGTCCGTTGCAGTGCTGCCATCGGTTCGGGCTTGGGCCAGATGATCCAGGCTGCGAGGCCACCGGGTACAAGGCTGCGCGCAATCTGCATCAGATGCCGATGGCCCTCGGAAACCACCAAGCCTACTTTTGCGATTTTCTTTTCGAGCACCGCATTGGTTGCGACCGTCGTGCCGTGCAGGAACAGATCGATATCGCCCGGGGCAATATTCCGGCGCTCGCAAAGCGCTCGTGCGCCACTGATTACCGCTTGTGAAGGATCGCTCGGGGTCGATGGAACCTTGTCCCGGAACGTCTTCCCGGTGGCTTCTTCGACCAGCAGAAGATCTGTAAATGTCCCGCCGACGTCGACGCCCAATCGATACCCCATATTTCAATCTCTTCCCTGTTTAACTGTCATTCAGGCTTCGGCTCTTGCGACCAGAGACGGTAGCGGGCGGCCGAGTATGCCTTCGAACCATTGGTTGGTGGATATGGTTTTGCGAAGATCGAGATCATGTTCGACGCCGGAGCGGTCGAGCAGATTCACCAGATCTTCCGTCGCAATATTGCCCGTGGCATTGGGTGCAAACGGGCAGCCGCCCAGTCCGCCGAGGCTGGAATCCAGCGTCTCCACGCCAGCCTGAACGGCGGCCCATGCGTTGGCGATGCCTGTATTGCGGGTGTCGTGAAAATGGGCGCGCATAGAGATATGGTCGGGGAGCAATTCCCTGAGCCGGCCGAACAGGTCGGTCACCTGGGCGGGCACACCGACACCGATTGTATCGGCGAGCGCGATTTCCAGCGGGTCTTCTGCTGCCATTTCCTCGGCAATCCGGAATATTGTCTCCGGCTTGACCGCGCCTTCGAACGGACAGCCAAAGGCCGCCGAGATGGTGACCTGCGCTTTCAACCCCTCCGCCTTGGCAAAGCGGATCATCTCGCGATTCTCTTCAATACCCTGCTTTATGGTCTGCCCCTGATTTTTCTGGCCGAAAGTGTCGCTTGCCACGACCACACAGCCGACTTCGTCAATCCCGCGCTTGTTGCCTTCTCGCGTTGCCAGGCCGCGGAGGACGCCGCGCTTGTTCAGACACAGGCCGATATAGGAAACATCGTCCCGGTCGGGCAGGCCGGCAATCACCGCTTCGGCGTCGGCCATCTGCGGAACGCGTCCCGGATGGACAAAGCTCGCCACTTCAATCCGCCGCACCCCCGCATCCAGCAGGTGATTGATCAGGCCCAGCTTGTCTGCTGTGGAAATAATTTCCGATTCATTCTGCAGGCCGTCGCGCGGGCCGACTTCGAGAATATTAATAAAGGCCGGAGTTTTTTGTGCCATAAAATTTGTATACAATTATGATCCTCCTTTGTATAGAAGAAAGGATGATGCGGGAGTATTTTTCATGACGCAAGGGGCATTGACAGGGTTGCGGCTGATCGAGATGGGCCAGCTGATCGCGGGCCCGTTCTGTGGCCAGCTGATGGGCGATCATGGTGCCGAAGTGATCAAGATCGAACCCCCCAAAGTCGGCGATGCGATGCGCAGCTGGGGTCAGGGCATCCCTCTCTGGTTTTCCGTTGTCGGCCGCAACAAAAAGTCCATCACGCTCAATTTGCGCGAAAAAGAAGGTCAGGAAATTGTCAAGCGGCTGGTTGAAAAGTCGGACTTCCTGCTCGAGAATTTCCGTGCCGGGACACTGGAAAAATGGGGTCTGGATTACGAAACACTCAGTGCCATCAACAAGGGCCTGATCATGATTCGCGTGTCCGGCTATGGCCAGACCGGCCCCTATTCACATCGTGCAGGCTATGGCGGAATCGGTGAAGCGATGGGCGGCATGCGCTATATCATGGGCGAGCCCGACCGACCACCGAGCCGTGCAGGGCTTTCGATCGGCGATTCGCTGGCCGCGACCTATGCCTGTCTTGGCGCGCTAATGGCGCTGGAACATCGCCACAAGACCGGCGAGGGGCAGGTCGTCGATTCCGCAATCTATGAGGCGGTGCTGGCCAATATGGAATCGACCGTCGCGGAATATACGGTTGCAGGGCACATCAGGGAACGGACCGGTTCGATCCTGCCCAAAATCGCTCCGTCCAATGTCTATCCAACCAGCGATGGCAGCATATTGATCGGCGGCAATCAGGACAGTGTCTGGAAGCGGATGGCGGCGATGATGGGACGGCCGGAGCTTGGTGAGGACCCGCGCTATGCGACCCATATCGCCCGCGGCGAAAACCAGGCAGAACTGGATGCGCTGATTATGGAATGGACCAGAACCATAAAGAGCAAGGAACTGCTCGACATGTGCGAGGAGCATGGCGTGCCAGCGGGCAATATCTATCGCGCGCCTGAAATGCTCGAGGATCCCCATTTCAAGGCGCGCGAAGCTCTGGTGGAAATTGACCATCCCCAGCACAAGCATTTCGTCATGCAGAATGTCGCACCGAAACTGTCAAAAACCCCCGGCCATATCAACAGCGTTGGCCCGGATCTGGGGGCGCATAATGACGCAATTTATGGCGAATTGCTAGGCATGAACAGTAAGAAAATGAGCGACCTGCGGGATCGCGGCATCATCTGAAGATCAATCTTTGACCGTGCTCCTCGTGGCAACCTTGAAAGTATGGAACGCGCGACGGATATGGCTGGTCATGACTGCACCCGCCCAATTTTGATCCTTTGCGGCGAAGGCGGCGATCAGTTCTTCATGATCTGCACCCGATTGCATCAGATCGTCCTGTGAATATTGATGGGCGGTCCGGCGGACTACAGGCTGTTCAACCAGTGCCGGAAGCAGTTTGCTCAGCCTTGGCGATTGCGCGCATGCGAGGATCAAGTCGTGGAATTGCCGGTTGGCGGTCAAGAAAGTTGCAATATCGGGCGTCTTCCGATTCACCGCTTTTGTCAGCATTTCATTGATTTCACGCAACCGGTTCAGGCCGTCTGCATCCATGCGTTGTGCGGCCCGTTCGGCGGCGTGGGATTCGAGCATTGCCCGCAGCGTGAACATTTCGTCTATTTCATCATCCGACCAATCGGCGACCGAAAGCCGTTTTGAGGCGCTGCGCACCAGCAGCATTTCATTTTCCAGCCGCTGGACCGCGTCGCGCACCGGTGTTCGCGATACGCCGGAAATTTCCGCCAATTGTTCTTCGGTCAATTGCATACCGGGATGCGCATCTCCGGACAGTATGAAGCTGCGGATTTTTCTATAGGCAGTATCGGACGCTCGGCTCATCATCAGGCTATTGGCGCAATAACGGGTGATGGGCAAGTCCTGACCATATTGCCAGTTTCCGCTTGACGGACTGCAATTGTATACAATAGTATGATGTCAGGGAGTTTTCACCACCATGGCCGAGCGGGGTTTGCTATGAAACGGATAACAGTCATCGTTCCAATCCCGATGGCGGCGTCATCCATCTCTACAACACCAATTTCTGGCGGGTCCGGGACGGCAAATTTCAGGAAGTCTATGTCAATATGAGTGGAGCCAATGTGCTCGTCCAAATACTGTTTGATGGGTCAAAAAAGGCCCGCAAACCATTCTATTCAGGGAGGAAAAAAATGCGTCGCATCAGAACAGCTCTTTCACTTTCAGCCGGTTTCGCCGCGCTGGTCGGTTTCAACCCGGCTTTTGCCCAGGTCGGTGGCGAACAATCGGCGGGTGAAACCCGGGACAGCAATGTCATCATCGTGACCGCACGGCGTCAGGACGAATTGCTCGCTGAAGTTCCTGCATCGGTCACGGTGTTTACCGAAGATATGCTGAATCGTACCGGTGTCCAGCAGGCTGATGAATTTGTCCAGCTGACCGCTGGTGTGACAATTGTCAGTGGGACTGCAGAGGCGGGCGACACCCAGATCAACATCCGCGGGATCAATGGTGCGCGCGATGCCGAAAGTTCGGTTGCACTCGTGGTCGATGGGATTCTCAAAACAAACACAGCTCAGCTCAATCAGGACCAGGGCACGCTGCGCCAGATCGAAATCCTGAAAGGCCCGCAAGGCGCGCTTTACGGCCGCAACGCTGCGGCGGGGGCGATTGTCATCCAGACACTCAAACCAAGTGATATCATGGAAGGCGGCATCAAGGTCAGCGCTGCGGAAGACAAGACTTACAAGGCGTCCGGCTATATTTCCGTACCCGTCGGCGACAGCGCCGGCCTGGTGCTTGCCGGGTCCTACAACACCACCGACGGTTTTTACCGCAACAGCTTCCTCGGGAATCGCAAGGTGGTTGACGATCAGGAAGTCTGGTCGGTCGATGGCCGCTTCGTCGCCCAACTGGGGGACTCCACAGAAATCGATGCAAAGGCGCGCTATGCCGATCTTTCGGGCGCCTCGATCAATTTTAACACGTCTTTCCATCTGCCCAATTTTGCGGCGGCTAATCCCGCTTTTTTTGAAGATGTGAACGCCCATCCGTTTAACTATTATTCGAATATCCGTCCGACTAACGACCAGACCACGTTCGAAGCATCGGTCAAACTGACCCATGAGTTTGAATCAGCGACGCTCACTGCCTGGGCGCTATATAGTGATGTTGACCAGGCGCTGACGGCCGACGGTACGTCGGCCGATTTCGCGCGTTACACTTTTCCTGGCGCGACGCCTGCATCGGTGGCGGTATCCAACAGCTGTTTCGCGACCACCGCGCAATTAACCGGCTTTCCGCTGAATCAGCCTGCTTTTATCGGCAACAACCCGATCCCGTTCATTTTTGATCCGGCCAATGGTTCGACCTTCGGGGCCTTTGGTCCGACCACCTGCGACGGCACCCAGTATCAGATTCGCGAACAGACCGATATCAGTGGCGAGATCCGGCTTGCTTCCAATGGAGACGGCCCGCTGGCATGGCAGGTCGGTGCCTATTTCCTCAACATCGACCGGGATGTGGGAGTGAGTCTCGGTGCCGATCTCGGACAGGGTGTCACCTCGCAATTGTTCAACGACGCCAATAGCAGCAACCCGACTTCGCAGCTTTTTGCCGATAATTTCAACACCAATGTCTATGCAGCCTTTGCTTCCATCGATTATGAAATCACCGACAATTTCGATGTCGGTCTGGCGCTGCGTTACGATATCGAAGAACGCGAGGTGTCCAGCCTGGTGCCTCTGGCAACAGATCCGATCACCGGCACTCCGATCAATCCGGGACAGGCTTTCGGAGCGATCCCCGACCAGCAGAAAACGTTCAAGCAACTCCAGCCGAAACTGTCCCTGCGCTACGGTCTGACCGATAATCTGAATTTCTATGCCAACTGGGGTATCGGTTTCAAATCGGGCGGTTTCAACAATCAGGGATCAGCCGCCATTGTCGACCAGAATTTCAACCAGTTCATTGGCACCAATGTTCTGGTCAACGACATTTTCCGCAAGGAAACATCGAGCGCGTTCGAAGCCGGGTTCAAGGGGTCTGCGGCGGGTGGCGCGATCACCTTCGATCTGGCGGGCTATTATACCAAAGTGGACGACATGCAGCTCTTCGAATTTTATGTCGGGGCATTCGGTCTGCTGCGGGTGGTTTCCAATATCGACAAGGTCGATATCTACGGTCTGGAATTCAATGCCAATGCAGAGATTGTCGAAGGCTGGAATATCTTCGGATCCATCAATGTCACCGAAAGCGAGATCAAGGCCAATGCGTCCCGTCCGTACACGGTCGGGAACAAATCGCCCCACACCGCCGACTATACGATCAACGTCGGATCACAGGTGGTCGCGCCAATCGCGACAAGCTTTGATCTGGTGATGCGCGCCGACTATCGCCTGACCGGCCCGACCTGGTTCCACAGCGTTCAGGATGACATCGGCCCGACATTGTTCAGCGGCCTGCTGCCCGGTTCGGCCCTGATGCTGCCCGCGTTTGTCGGCGACGCGGATATGTCGGTTACCCAGCGCAAGGCCTTTGGCGTCCTCGATCTGCGCATCGGTCTGGAAGGGGAAAACTGGAACATCACCGCCTTCGCCGACAATCTGCTCGACGAGCGCTATCTCAACGAGGTGATCACGGCGATTGAATTTGGCGGTTCCTTTATCTCGCCCGGCAACTTGCGGCGCTTCGGGGTCGAAGTCGGATATAAATTCTGATGATTGCGCCGTCCTGCGGCGGCGTATATCGTTGCCATCATGACGGATGATGCACGGAAGAATTACGGCGGGATCTTTGATGGCGGCCTTGGCTTCGGTAGCAAACCGGCCTTGATCCTGATCGATTTTGTCGAAGCCTATTTCGATGAAAGCTGCGATCTATATGCCGGCGTCGAGAAAGTGCTGGCGAATGCCATCGCGCTGCGTGATGCCGCGCGGCGAGCCGGGATTTTGATTATCTACACCAATGTTGCCTATGCGCCATCGCTGATCGACGGGGGCAGGTTTGCGCAAAAACTGGCGCCGCTGGCCAATTTCGTCGCCGGCCATCCGATGGGCGCGTGGCCGGAGGGACTGGCACCGGCGGAGAACGAGCTGGTGATCTCCAAACAATATCCCAGCGCCTTTTTCGGCACTTCGCTGGCATCGACCCTGACGGCAAATGGCAATGACAGTTTGATCATCACCGGCCTGACGACCAGCGGTTGCGTTCGTGCCACTTGTGTGGACTGCTGTTCCCATGGTTTCATTCCGATTGTTGCACGGCAGTCTGTCGGCGATCGTCACGACGGTCCGCATGAGGCCAATCTTTTCGATATGCAGGCCAAATATGGTGACGTTGTTCCCGACGCCGAGATAGCGGAATATCTGCGTATCTTCGAGAGCAATGTCTAGGCGCTGAAGGGCTCGTTTCCGAGAGCGAGATGCAGGTTGATGCGATTTTCTATGCGCGCGCGTCTGGCCTCGATCGCCCGGGTCTCTGCTGCAATCGCGGTGGTCTGCGAATTGATCAGGTCGAATATTGTCGAACGTCCGTTTATATAACGGCTGCGGGTTAGAGTTACCGCCGCTCGAGCTTCTTCGGCAGCGGTCGCTGTGGCACCAACTTGTCGGGCGAGTGTGGCTTCAGCGTCGAGCCGGTCTTCGACCTCGCGAAAGGCGGTCAATGTTGCCTGGGCATAATCCAGCAGGGCAGACCGCGCCTGCTCCCCCTGCCGGTCTGCTTCGGCGAGCAAGGCTCCGCCCCGAAACAACGGCTGCAGCAAGCCGCCGGTGATCGCGTTGATATAAGTGCCCGGGTCAAAAATATCGCCAAAACTGCCCGACCTTACATTGGCATCGAACTGCAAGTTCAACTGCGGAAACATCGCATGGCGCGCTTCCGTTGCCCGCAATCCGGCCGCTTCCACCCGCATTTCGGCGGCAATCAGGTCGGGCCGGCCGGCGAGTACCGACACCGGCGCGGTGACGGACGGGAGCGCAGCTGGCGAGACGAGGTCGGATGCTCCACGAGCTTCGCCTGCGGGGTAGCGGCCGGTCAGCACCTCCAGTGCGCGAGCGCTATTGGCAGACGCGCGGATTGCGGCTTCGAGCCGGTCTTCGCTGTTCGACAGCGCGACCTGTGCCAGCCGCACGTCCAGTCGGGATGCAAGGCCGGCGCGGAAACGGGCGTTCGTGATGCGCAACGTATCCCGGCGCCGGTCCAGATCGCGGTTCGCCAGATCGAAGGTGAGCGCGGCAGCACTGCGATCATACCAGGCTTGCACAAGCGCAGCGGCGAGCGCCTGCCGGGCTGCCGCAAAGTCAGCCTCTGCCGCCCGGGCATCGGCATTGCCAGCGCGGGCAAGCGCCAGATTGCGACCCCAGATATCGGCTTCCCAACTCGCAGCCAGAGCACCATCATAGACCGTCGCGGCATTTTCCGCATCGGTGGCCGAAGCCGACAGATCGACCCGCGGAAAAAGACCGGCCCGCGACACCCGCATCGCGGCACGCGCTGCCCGCAATTGCGCCAGTACCGATTGCAGATTGCGATTGTTGGCGAAGGCCTCCCGAACCGTCTGTTCGAGTGTTTCGTCAGCGAACGTGCGGATCCAGCCATGGGGATACACGGGAGTTGCACCGGTATCGTCAACGCCCGCCGCAGTAATATCCGGGCGCGATGACCATTGATCGGGGGCATCGGGCACGACAGTCCGATCCAGTTCCGGTCCACCGCGAATGGCACAGGCCGACAACAGCAGCAGCATGGAAAATGATGCAAAAGACCGGTTCACGCGATCTTATCCTGCAGATTTTCTGGAGGTGGCGGCGGCGTTTTCTTTATCCTTGTCATCCCAGGTCACCTGCTGGCCATCGCGGAGCCGTTCGCCACCGCGCACGACGATAAGATCGCCATCTGCAATCTTTCCGGAAATCGCTACCCGGTCACCATTGGGTTCGCCGACCTGCACGTCGACCCGTTTGGCGGTCTTGTTCTTGCGATTGACAACATAGACAAATATTCCGCTGTCACGCAGCACCAGCGCATCACGCGGCGCGGTGAGCACTTCGCGTTCGACCCCCGTCGGTACGGTGATCGAGATCGCACTGCCCATTTTCATATTGTGGGTGCCCATCGGCGCGCGCACTTCCAGTGTCCGGCTGACCTCGTCACCGGTTTCGATGACCGAGCGTATGCGCGAAGTCCGGGTTTCCGCATTGGCGAGAATCGTAATTTCCTGACCTTCGGCCAGCGAACCGGCGGAGGCGATCGGAATGCGCACTCTGGCCTCCGACCCGGTCCGGCCGATGATACGAGCAATTTCGCGACCCGGCGTCGCATATTCACCCACTTCGATCTTGCGCTCGACAAGCTGTCCGTCGAAGGGACTGAGAATCCGCGTGCGTGAAAGATCGAAATTGGCCGTCTCGAGGGCAACCCTTGCCGCCGCCAATCGGGCACGAGTCTGGTCGCGGGCAGAAAGCGCTTCGTCCAGTGACGCTTCGGATTCCGCCTCTTCCTTGAGCAATTGCTGCAGTCTTGCCACCAATCGGTCCTGATATTTCAAATCGGCCTGCAGGCGCCGGACTTCAGCCGCCGCCTGATTGCGAGCGAGCCGCGCGCTGCGGTTGTCGATCACCGCAATGACCGTGCCCCTGCGCACGCGGGCGCCAATGTTGAGAGTCGATTGAATGCGCCCGGCCACTTCTGATGCGACGATCGAATCGCGGTCAGCCACAATATCTCCCGGCGCGGTGAAATTTGGAGTCAGAGCAGTCTTCTCCACTCTGGCCAAAGTCACAATAGCAGGCGGTGGTCCTCCCTGACCCGGACCTCCCGGCTGTCCGTCAGCGGGGTCTGGAGAAACAAACAGAAAATAGGCCAGTGCGGCGAGCAGCAACACGCCGCCGATCACAATCCAGCGGGCATTTTCTTTGACAAACTCTGGCAGGGCAAGATTCATTCGGCAGGCTCCAGAACAGGTCCACCGGCAATATCCGGTTGCCGCCCGCGCTTGTCCGGACGGGCTTCCTTCGCTCCGCCCAGCTGGATCAGCGCGGGGAGCAGGACCAATGTGAATATGGTTGAGACAAGCACCCCGCCGACAATGATAACGGCGAGACCGCGGTAGATGGCGCTGCCCGGACCGGGAACCAGCGCCAGCGGCAACATACCCATGACGGACGTGCCGGTGGTCATCAGGATTGGCCGCAGACGAAGCCTGAGCGCCGCATGGGCCGCTTCCGAACGGGTCATGCCCTCTGCCTCGCTGTCGCGAGCTTGGGCCATGAGCAGAATCGCGTTGTTGACTACTATTCCGAGCAGGATAACGAAACCGATCATACCCAGAAGATCGAGCGGCGTGGGTTTGAACAGGTTCAGGATCTGGATGCCAATCACCCCGCCGACGGTGGCCAGCGGCAGAGCAATGATGACCAGTGCAGAATCCCGGGCGGACCGGAACACCGAGGCCATGATGACGAACAACAGTGCCGCCGCCAAAACGAAATTGCTGCTGAGCGACGATATCGCCTTTAGCAATGCATCGGCATCGCCGCCGTAACGCAGGGTGCCGCCAGCAGGCAGGGCATTCCGGATTGGCCCTTCGGCTGAAGCTTCAATCTTCTCGAGCGCAACGCCGAGGGCTACGCCCGGCGGTGGCGTGACATTGATCGTCAGGGTTTTGCGGCCATCGACATGGGCGATTTGTGTCGGACCGACGCCGCGCAACAGGGTTGCGACTTCACCAAGCGGCACGGCTCCGCCGTTCGGGGTCACGATGGGAGCGCTTTCAATCGCTTCCGGATCGACTGCTTCCAGACCGCGCATGATCACCCGCATCCGCTCGCCGTCCGATACATATTCCCCCAGATAGAGCCCGTCGCCCATCGCGCGCACCGCGCGTCCGACTTGCTCGCGAGTCATGCCCAGTTCGGCAATCCGCCGGTCATTCGGGGTGAGACGCAATTCGGGAACGACGACATTGGGATCGGGATTGGGCCGCACCATCGCACCGGGAATGGCAGCGTTGATCGAATCCGTCGCTACCAGTGCTGCCTGTCTCAATGCTTCGTCGTCTTCCGCCTGAAGATAAAGTTCGATATTCCCATTGCCACCAAAATTTCCGAACAGACTACCCTGCTGGGCGAAGGCCTGGACATCAGGGAAACCGGCGAGAATTTCATTGTTCACGATTTCGGTCATCTCTTCGATCCGGGACTGGTCCTTGATCCGGATACCTGTGTTCAGGCCCCAGGGATTGACGAACAGATAGTAGTTCAGCAATTCGGGCTGCTTCTCGCCTTTGAGATAGGGATCCAGTCGCAGGACAACCTCTTCTGCTATTTCCGAGCGCGCCGCCTCCAGCGTCTGGCCCGAGGGAAGGCCGACCCAGGCGTCGACGGCATCACGTTTCACGTCGGGCAGATAGTCGGTCTGAGGCCAGAGAAAATAGGAGATCACGATGGGTGCAAGGATCAGCGACGGAATCCATATTTTGCGTTTGCGGTCGGTATCGATCAGGCTGAAAAGCCTGTCAGCATAGCCGTCCCAGCGCCGTTCATTGTCATCCATCTCAAGATCACCAGCGAAATGGCGGGCTGCCGCGGGCAAAACGGTTACGGCCACAATCAGACTGGCGATAACCGAAATGGCAATCGTCAGGGCCAGATCGGCGAACAATTGTCCTTCGACATCTTCGATGAACATGATCGGGATGAAGATTGCCACGGTCGTGGCGGTTGATGCGAACAAGGCTGGCCAGACTTGAGAGACGGCTTCCAGCGCTGCCGGTCCGGGCGGTGTTCCGCGTTTTCTGATGCGAACAAAATTTTCCATCACCACGATGGCGGCGTCGAGCACCATGCCTGTCGCAAAAGCCAGGCCTGCGAGGGAGATGACGTTGATCGATCGCCCGGCCATCCCCAGAACGGCGAGCGTGGCGAGCAGGCAGATCGGCACCGTGGCGGCGATAATGACCGTTGCTCTGGCCCGCCGGACGAATATCCACAGCAGGCCGACGGCCAACAAGGTGCCGAGAAGCAGATTACCGCCCAGGAAGGACAGCGCCCGCTTGATGAAAACCGACGGGTCGAAGCTTTTTTCGATCCTTGCGCCGATGCTCTTTAGCTCGTTCTGGTTGAATGTCTCGACTTCGGTGAGCACCGCGTCGATCGCGTCCAGCGTGTTGCTGCCCGGCTCACGGAGAACCCGCATGCCGATTGCCGGATTTCCATTCTGATAGGTTGCCCCGAAGGCCTTGTCCGGGCCGACATTGATATCGGCAACATCGCGCATGCGGATGACCGTCGTTCCGCGTTGTGCGACGGTCAGGTTTCCGATCTGCTCGGCGGTGAAATTGCCTTGGAAACGCAAGGCGTAGCCACGGCGGCCAACATCGACGGTTCCGCCGCCGACATCCTGAAAGCGGCCAACCGCGCGGGACAATTCTTCAATCGAGAGATTAAGCTGGGCGAGCCGCCAGGGATCAAAGCGGATGCGCAATATCCGTTCACCGGTCGGCGCATCCAGATCCACGCCTTGCACGCCATCTATGGTTTCCAGTTTGGGGATGATCGTGTCGCGGGCAAATCTGGCAAGCGCTTCGCTGTCCATATTGCTGTCCGGAAGAGCCTGCAGGAAAAGATAGATCAGCGATTCCCCCTGCTGACCATTGCCCCCGCCGACGATCGGCCGGTCCGCATCAAGCGGCCAGTTGCGCACTTGCTGCGCTCGGCTCGATACTTCGGCAAAGGCCTTGTCCATATTCGTTCCGAGCGCAAATTCGAGATTGAACCAGACATTGCCATTGTTGGACCAGCTGTTGATTGTTTCCAGCCCGGGAATTCCGCGCAGCTGTTCTTCGATGGGAATCGTGATTTCCGATTCCATTTCCTTGGGGCTGGCCGCGCGCCAGTTGGCCTGCATCGAAAGCTGTGGCCGTTCGATATTGGGGAAGAGCTGGATCGGTGTGGTAAAGGCCGAAACGATCCCGATCAAAGCAATCAGGGCCAATCCGGCGGCGATAGCAGCGGGATAGCGCAGCGCAATATTGGTGAGCGTCATCGCCAGAATCCCGCGGTCAATATCCCGAAAATATATTTCTGTTTGCCGTCCCTCATGCAGGCATCCCTCCGTCCCAAGACCGGTAAATCCGCTGTGAGGGGCGGCTTAAGGTAACAAAAGTAACTTGATGAGCCACTTTCGACCAAATTGGACCGCCTTTCGATGAACGTCGATGGTGCGAAACCCATCGCGCACTTGAGCCGGCGCCTGTATCGCGCCGTGCAGGACTATGTCGTTGGTTGCGGAAAATAGCCGGTTGCACGAGTTGATAGCGCTCCGATTTTGTCACAATGGAACAGTGCTATTGATTGCCGTCAACCGACAAACCTAGATTCGCGACGGTTCGCTTTCCAAAGCTCGATGGGCTGCATCATCGGCGAACAATTTCTCATAAACCTCCATTGTCTGCTCCGCGATTTCTTCCCATTGCGGAAATCGATCGGAGTTTACGCGGAATACGTACGGATTGGCGTGGGCCCGGTGGAGTGCGCTGACCATGCTCCGTATATCCTCCGGATCAAAATAATGCTTGGCATTGAGCCGCAAATCCCGGTTTTCCGGGAGATCGCTCAACAGCACAGGACAGCCAAAGCTTATCGCTTCGAGCAGAGTATGGGAATGTCCTTCACGGATGGACGGGTGCACGAAAAATCGCGCACCGCGATAGAGCGGGGCCAAGTGCGATTGCGGCAGACTGTCAAGTGTCACTATTCGGTTGTCGCCCAAGGCCTCTATTTGTTTGCGACCCGCACTTTTGTCCCATTCGCCGACAATCACCAGCTGCATTTGAGGATAGCTTCTAACAAACACGCGAAAGGCAGCAATCAGGCCGTGGATATTTTGCTGTTGAGATATCTCGCCGGCGATCAGAATATAGTCCCCGCGGACCGGCGGGCTCAAGCGATCCGGGTGATTCTCTGCTCGGTCGAGTGCGTTGCCGATCACATGGATATTGTGCCCAATCCCGGAAGCGCGCAATGTTTTTGCCAAAGCAGGCGTGACGGTGATGATACTATCTGCCCATCGCAATTGATATTTGGCGCAACGCATGGCCCAATTCCCGGCTCTGCTCCGTGGGGGTCGGTGACAATCAGCGCCCAGGCGCACGACGATTTTGCAACCGGTCAACTTATAGGCCCAAAGCCAGAATGCCGGGCCCAGTCCCGCAAGTTGGACAATATCCGGACGCATCCGAAACGCTTTGAACAGCGTCAAGATCGAGTAGAGCGGTTCAGCGTTTTTAAGGAAGCCGGGTACCGGAGCAAACCACAAGGAAACGCCTCGATACTGGCCGGCTTGCATATTTGGTTTCCAGCCAGCGACGCACATCTTCCAACCGCGTTTGACGATGAGAGGGAACAAGCGTTCCGCCATTTTTTCCACGCCGCCCATCACATCCGGGATGCCGCGGGCGCCGACGAAAAATATCGATTTCATTGTCCGTCCCTCTTGCTGGTCCCGTAATTCGAGGCCATTTCGGGCAAAGCTGGTTAACAAACACAACTGCGATCCTGCCAGTTGGCCGGTTAAGACAAATAATCGCCTCGAACGTCGGTAAATTGATGCTTTGTGATCGATCAAGATTTTTGCGGGAAGCATTTGGCGGGATATATAGCAACTGCGTTCGATGAATCTTGCTACCGTAGCGGCCCGCACGATTGACGACTAAAATTCAGATTTAGCGACGGGCTGTCTGCATGCGTGCTGCCTTAAGGTCGCAGCCGGTTGAAGTGGGTTTGCAAGAGGCGGCGCTGACGTTCGATCGTCAGATAAGCGGGTGAGATGAGCACCTGCACACCCAAGCCGTCGATAACAGCGAGAAGCGCGTCCGCCTCGTTCACAGGGTCGAGGTCGCTGCGAATGCTGCCATTTGAAATCAGGTCCCGGAAAGTCTCGCTCCAATTCGCGCGGATCGATTCATAAAAGCGATGATTGTGGTCGAACTGCTGGTGCTGGACAAAAGAGGCAATGGTGAAGGCGAACCAGACCTTCCACCATAATATCTGAGGTTCAGAATTGGGCAGCAGCTCGCATATATAGTCAACATACTGGTCCAGACCTGTTTCGCTCAGGTGGAAATGGCTTCTTTGCTCCTCGATCACAGCCATCAGTTCCGCGAGGACGACATCCAGCATTTCCTCCTTGTCGCGGAAATAGTGGGTCAGCACGCCGGTGGAGCAGCCAAGCTCATGAGAAATGGCGCGCATCGACGTTTTGTCCAGACCGTCGCGCGCGATTACGCGCAGGGTAGCGGCAATCACGTCCGACCGCCTGTCCTGCCCAATATCCGTCTTGCTACGGGTTACCGCCACCAAATTTGTCCTCTCGCTCAATGCAATCCGGGCCGGCGATTTTCCGATAATAGCCGATGCGTGGATTGCCATACCCTAGGCAATCTCGCGGGCGACGGGCAAGCTATTAATGCCGATATACTCGAAACATACGAAGCGCCCGTTCAGATCAATCAAAGGCATATTATGGCCCGTCGGTAATTCGTTATTCACGCTGGCGTCAATCGGACGGCCTCCCAAACCGCTATGATAGGCGAAACAGCTTTGACATAACAACTGTTATGATGTAAACATTGCGAGACTTTCGGTTTCAGATATGAGGACATGATTATGCGGGTTCTATTTTTGGGTGCAGGCGAAATGGGAGCGGCGGCGGCTGTTGCGTCAATGAACATGACAGGCTTATCAGCCGTGACGATCGCGGACCGCGACGAGCCTCGCGCCGCAGCGCTAGCGAAAAGACTGTCTGAGGCCAACGTCGCCGGTGTGCCGATCAACGCGCGTTCGGTCGACGCCAGCAAGTCCGATAGCCTGCGCGCCGCCATGGCCGAGGTAGATGTTGTGATGAACGCAGTAGGACCCTTCTACCACTTCGGCGATAGAGTTCTCCGCGCCGCCATTGACACAAAGACTCACTATGTCGACATCTGCGATGACTGGGAGCCGACCCTGGCGATGCTTGAGCTGGACGTCGCCGCGCGCGAGGCCGGTGTAGTCGCCCTTATCGGCATGGGTGCAAGCCCCGGCGCCTCGAACCTTCTGGCGATGCTGGCGGTCGAGGGACTGGACGAGGTCGAAAACCTGTACACCTGCTGGGGTGTCGAATTGAATGATGACGACCAGCATCATCCCGTTTCCGCCGCGACCGTTCACTGGATCCATCAACTGGCTGGCGATATCCGCATAGCCAGTGGCGGTGTGTTGATTGACACCGCCCCGCTTGAAGACATTCGCCTGGATTATCCCGAATTAGGCGCCGGCAGCGTCTATACGGTGGGTCATCCCGAGCCTGTCACCCTGATCAACACCGTCAAGGCCAAGGGTCGGATCCTGAACGCTATGGTTATGCCGACCACGGTGATTGCAGCAATAACCACTGTGCGCGAGGACATCCTGGCGGGTCAGCTGACTGTTGAGGATGGAGCGCGAGCCCTGTTCGCGGCCGACGAGGCACGCCAGGCCCGCATCGCGGAAGCTCTGCCACCGTTGCGCGAACCCGGGCCTCTGCCGCACTTCTTTGCTCTGGCGACCGGCCGCCGCAATGGAATGTCGGTAGTTTCCGCTTGCCGCCCGGTGTCCATGCCCGGAGGTATGGCCAAAGCCACGGGTATTCCAATGAGCATCGGCCTGCGCTTCATCCTTGAGCAGAAGGGCCGCCCTGGCGTTCACGCGCCCGAGCAGGCGGTAGACCCACGCTGGTTCTTCGATGCCTTGGCCCCGAACTGCGATCCTCCTGTCGCCGATGGCACAGAGATGGTGCTCCGAACCGAAACCGTCAGCGCCTGATCAGCTGACCGATCGCTCAACGGCGCGCGCGTTTCGCGCTATACATATCCTGAAAGGGGTGTTGGGTGACCTCATGTGGCCCAATGCGCACAGTCGCTTGAGCCGTCGGTGCACAATTTACTCGCGCTCGAACGGCAACAAGTGGGTGGCAGGCGGAACGTCTGGTTTTGGGTTCCGAGGGCACAGATTTACTCCGCTTTATGTGAACGATACTCGGCTATCGGTCTATTGTGCCAGTGAGCGTTATGCAGTTTAACGCTAAACCAGCCCTTGCCGGACGAGGCTTTTTGCTGTCGCTACAATCGCTTCGTCATTTGATCGAGGTGTCCAGCCAAGCTCGCGCATGGCTTTTTCCGCAGAGACTGGACGTTCCTTATCAAGCTCAAACAGTCGCCCGCGAATGACCGGATCGAAGACAGAAGACAAGCGCACCAGCCAGTTCGGCAATTGGCGCTTCGGCACATTCCCAGCCACTTCGGGCACGCGTTCTCGCAACACGCGCGCTACATCAGCCATCCAGTAGAAGGGACCCGCACCGATAAAACGCTGTCCCTTTGCTTCGGGCGTCCGGAGCGCACGGATGTGCAGGTCGGCAATATCGCGCACATCGACGAGCGGCCAGCCAAAACGCGGGACACCTGGCATCGAGCCGTCGATCAGCTTTTTGACGATGTCGATTGAAGCCGAAAAGTTTTTGCCCAGCACCGGGCCAATGACCGCGCCGGGACAGATTGTGACCAGTTCCAATACGCCACCTTCGCGTGTGTGCCAGTCCCATGCGGCGCGCTCGGCGATCATCTTCGAGCGCTCATAGGCCGAACTGTCACTTCGGTCGGCGGGATCCGACCAGTCGGCTTCGGTCCATGGCTGCGACCGGCTGCCATGGCCATATGCGACCGCAGCCGTCGATGACGTCATCACGACACGTCTGACCCCGGCATCGCGCGCCGCCGTCAGCACTCTGAGGGTGCCTTCGCGCGCAGGACGAACCAATTCATCGTCATCTTTTGGATTGTTCGACGGCAAAGGCGAGGCGATATGGAGCACACCGTTGCAGCCCTCGCAAGCCGCAGCCCAGCCGCTATCGAAATTAAGATCAGCGGCGACCACTTCCAGCTGCTCCACAGACGCAAGCTGGCTGATGATGGCGCGAACGTCTTCCTCCCCCGCCAGATTGCGAATGGTTGTGCGCACTTTGGCACCTTCATTCAAAAGCTGCGCGATACAGAAGCTCGCGACATAGCCAGAACCGCCGGTGACCAGCACATATTCGTTATCCGCCATCGAATCTCTCCTTGCATAAAGTTCAGGAATAGACATAATAACGTCATATGTCCATTGTGTTAGACTCCAGCATTAATCGTATCCTTTCCGCTGCACTATTGCTGTTTGGGCGTCACGGTTTCCAGCGCACCAGCATGGCTGATATCGCGCGCGAAGCAGGGATTGCACGCGCTACACTCTATCTGCGTTTCGCTGACAAGCGTGCCCTATTCGAGGCGCTGGCAGCTTCGCTGGTTGATCGGGCGCTCGCTGAAGCGGAAGCTGCGTGGGACGCTGACCTTGATCTGGCACAAGGTATTGAAGCCGTCGTCCTTGCCAAGGAAATGGATTTTTTCCAGCTTATCAATACCACCCCGCACGGCGCCGAACTGCTGGCGGTCGATGCGGATCTCACCGCGCGTCATGTTGCGCGCCTCGATGAAGGATACACTCACTTGCTGACGCGTTACGGACAGGATGCAGAGCGGCGCGGTGCCGATCTGGATGCTTTTGGTGGACCTGTCGGGTTTGCACAGTTTTTGGCCACAGCGGGCGCCGGACTCAAGCATGAAATACGCATCGAAGACGCTTACCGCGATGCGGTCCACCGACTCTCCCGTGTTACCGCACGCGCTGCAATTTGGAAGAAGGAGACCGAAGGATGATTCTCGTCGAAGGCTGGGTACGGCTTGGTTCGGCCGCCGAAATTGAGCGACTACGTGCGGCTGCGATCAAAATGATGGATGCCACCAAAATGGCCGAAACCGGCTGCCTCGAATATGCTTATGCAATCGATCTGGCCGAGCACAACCTCTTGCGTGTCATTGAACGCTGGACTGACGAGGCCGCGCTTACAGCCCATTTCGCAACGCCGCATATGGCAGAGTTCGGTCAGGCCATGGCTGACGCCAATATCAAGGCAATGCTCGTCAAAGCCTATGCTGGCGAGGAAGTCCGGACTCTGATGGAGCGGTGAAAACAGCAATTGGGCCCGCCCTTGGCTCCTGAAATTTGCTTTCTGAGGTCCACTGATACTGATCCAAAATCGGTGCCTGTCTTTGACCGCTTTGCCTGCACAAGAATGGTGGTTTTCCGTAAAAAGACTGACTGGTGCGGTCGAGAAGACTCGAACTTCCACGGGATATTAATCCCACAGCGACCTCAACGCTGCGCGTCTACCAATTCCGCCACGACCGCACTGTCACTAGCTTGGGACAGCAGAGTCCCGGGTAGGCGCGAGCCCTTAGCAAAGGGGGTAACCAGCCGCAACAGATATTCGTTGCCGGGCGGCTTTGCTGTTAACCGGCGCAGCGATTTTGTCCCGTAACCGCACAACATTCGATACTGTACGCTTTGGCCCGTGAAAGTGGCGGCGAATGCGGTCGTTAACCTTTTATTTACCTTGTCGGGGCGGGCCCTATTCCGCTCTACTCCGCTCTATGGACAGCCTGCTTCTCGTTTTCCTTCTTCTCGGTGCTGCGCCCGACGGGTCACCGATGGAAGCGCCGCGCTCCCCGTCCCGCGCGCATGCCATGGCGAGCGCCACAATCCTGCGGGGAGAGGTGATCCATTTCGGGGAAGCGAACCGCCGGGAAGCCGCAAAGGATAGCGGCAACGGCTTCCAGATCGCCCCGATACGGTCTGCGGGTGAGACCGGCAGTTCTGATGGGCAGAAAATCCAATTGCAGGAATTTCACTGATCCGATTGAACGGTTCGGCTATTCTCTGGCCTTGTCCGCCCAGCCAACTTCGAGCTGGCTGGCCGCACGCGGTACATCAAGCTTGGCTTCGTTGAAATTTATCTTTGCCCCGGGAGCAAGCGATTGCGCGGGTGCTTTCATTTTCCAGCTATAGACAATCCGGCCACCGGCATCGCGCAAGATCACCAGCATGGCCGGGACCGTCTGGTCGCTTCTGGTGGGGTTTATGATCGTGCCGCTGGCAGCAAAATATTCGGTGCCGTCCGGCAGCGTCCTGCGGTCCTGTTTCTGGCTCAGTTCGATAAGCAGCGGCGTTTCTTCGGCGGCGGCGAATTGATAATCTGAAATCCATTGCGGCGGTCCGAACAGATAAAGCGTGGCACCCGACGCGAGCACGATGGCGGCGAAGGCAATGGCGGCGATCGTCCACAATTTTGCCGGATTGCGGCGCGGTTTGAACGGTGGCTCGTGCGCGAAACTGCTGGTCTCGGCGGGATAGTCGGGCGTGACGGAAATGGGCGGTGGCGGTGCCGAACGACTGACCGGAGAGGCGGGTGGTGTCGGCTGCCAATCCCCATCCGAAGCGGGTGCCGGTTTGGTGACCGGCGGCGTTTGGCCAGCGGCGTCCGCCGTGACCAGTTCTTTTTCCGGAATCGCCGCTTCCTGAAACCAGCTATGGCGACAGGACGCACAACGCACCGAACGGCCATTGAGCCCAATGGCGCTGTCGGGTACGAGATAACGGGTTTTGCAAGCGGGGCAATTCAAAATCATGACGTCCCCTCTAAACACGCCATGACGGCAAACTGCAAGTGGCTGCTTGGTCGATTTGAGACCGAAGCCTTTTTTTTCGCGTTTTCCCGCAAAATAGAGTCTCGGCGGAGGATAGCGGAGTTGATTTGGAGGGCCTTCCCGGCCTATTGGTCGCGGGGCCGGGCAATATGAGGCCACGATATTGGAATGTAACACATAAATGGACGAGATTGTTCGATTTGAAAATGTCGGCCTGCGCTATGGTGCGGGAGCAGAGACTCTCGCCGATCTCAATTTCACCCTCTACCCGGGCAGCTTCTATTTCCTCACCGGCGCGTCGGGAGCGGGCAAAACTTCGCTGCTGAAACTGCTTTATCTCTCGCAACGTCCCAGCCGCGGTGTCATTCGGCTTTTCGGGGAAGATGCGGTCACCATGGCGCGCGAGCGCCTGCCCGGATTTCGGCGCCGGATCGGTGTGGTTTTCCAGGATTTTCGTCTCGTCCCGCACCTGTCGGCGTTCGACAATATCGCGCTGCCGCTGCGGGTTGCCGGGGTCCGTGAAAAAGATCTTGAAACGCCGGTGGCAGAGATGCTCGAATGGGTTGGTCTCGGGGACCGGGCGTCTGCCCGGCCGGCGACGCTTTCGGGCGGTGAGCAACAGCGTGTGGCGATTGCCCGAGCGGTGATCGGCAGACCGGAGATATTGGTCGCCGACGAGCCGACCGGCAATGTCGATCCCGAAATGGCCATCCGGTTGCTGCAACTGTTCGAGGCGCTGAATACGCTCGGTACGACAATTGTCGTGGCAACCCATGACATTCATTTGCTCAGCAAGATACCGGGCGCCCAGATGATGCGACTGGAAAAAGGCATGCTCGCCGATCCGACCGGGTCGCTGCGCCATCCGCCGATTCCCCAAGACCAGAAGCAATAGGTCGCCAGGGACATGTTCAAATTCTTTGTCATTCCCGGACATGACCGGCGCTTGATACCCGAAGGACGCTTGTCCGGCCCCATGCCCTGGGTCATCGCGATCATGATCTTTCTCACGGTCCTGGCGGCAGCGGCCGGGCTTTCCATGACGCGAGCGATGGGCGATGTGTCGGATGAACTATCCAGCCGGGCGACGGTGCAGATCGTTGAAGCCAATCCCCAAATCCGAAGCCGCCAGGCGGGAGCGGTTGCCGAACGTTTGCGCGCCTTGCCGCTCATCGAAGAGGTCCGTGTGTTACCACCTGAAGAGATACAGGCTCTCATCGAGCCCTGGCTGGGCACGCAGGATCTGGCGGACGATATTCCGCTTCCCGCGTTGATCGATGTGAAACTGGCCCGGGTCGCGACCGAAGCAGAATATCAATCGCTGCGGAGCACTCTTCAATCCATCGCGCCGGGAGCCCGCATCGAACCGAGCAGCGGATATATCGCTCCGGTGATATCCTTGGTCCGTTCCTTTCAGTGGATTGCCTTTGGACTGGTGGCCCTGCTTGCCCTGGCGACAGCCGCAGCCGTTATCATTTCGGCGCGATCGGCGCTCAATACCCACACCGAAACCATCGCTGTCGTCCATCTGCTGGGTGGCACGGACGAGCAAATCAGCCGTTTGTTCCAGCGGCGTATTGCTCTGGATGCGCTGCTCGGCGGATTGATCGGACTGGTCGGGGGTGCCGTGATCATCTGGCTGATCAGCGATCAATTGTCCGCCCTCGGCTCCGGCCTGGTGCAGTCGGTCGGTCTCGACTGGTGGAGCTGGTTGATAATTGCTGTCATTCCGATATTGGGAATGTTCCTTGCCATGGTGACCGCCAAATTGACGGTCATCGGCGCTTTGAAAAAGATATTGTAGCCCCGCTGGATGATTTTGCGCCTGTTCTCTTTCCTGCTCCTGTTGTGGATCATCGGTTTTGCCTGGTTCGCCATCGATCTGCCGCGCCCCGCAGCCGATGATGCCCATACCGGCTCTGTCGTCGTGCTGACCGGCGGCGCTGGCCGTATCGATCGCGCGCTGGACATTGTCGCGGCAAAAACAGCGGGCAGGTTGCTGATTTCCGGTGTCGACCGCGATGTGAAGCCGACGGAACTCGCAGCGGAATATGACCGTCCCGGCGCGTTGTTCGATTGCTGCATTGATCTCGGTTTTCAGGCGGTGGACACGCGCTCAAACGCCCTCGAAATTGCCCGCTGGGCGGCGCGACGGGGCGACAAATCGGTGCGGCTGGTGACGTCCGACTGGCATATGCGGCGTGCCCGGCTGGAACTGGAAAGGGCGATGCCGCCAGATGTCCGCATATTGTCCGACGCAGTGCAGACACAACCGACGCTGCGGACGCTATTTACCGAATATAACAAATATCTGATGCGCCGCCTGGCCAGTCTGGCCGGCGTCTGAGATGCTGGCTTTCATCCGATCCCTGATCTTCATGGCGGCCTTTTATATCGGCTCCGTCCCGATCATTATCGCCACTTTCATCGGTGCGTTTTTCTGGCCAAAAACCATTTACTACATGGCGCAATATTGGAGCCGCTATCACTATCTGTGCGCCCGCCTCATTCTCGGCATCCGGGTCGAGGTCAAGGGCGAGATCCGCAACGAGCCCCTGCTCTATGTCTTCAAGCATGAAAGCATGTTTGAAACGATTGATCTGCTCAGGCATTTCGACAAGCCGGTGGTCATTGCCAAGAAAGAGTTGCTGGTTATCCCGGTTTGGGGATGGATCGCGACCAGACACGGCCTGCTGGGCATTGACCGCGACGGCGGCGGCGCGGCGATGCGGCAAATCATCAAGCAAGCCAAGAAAGCCGTTGCGGAAGGCCGCCCGATCGTCATCTTCGCCGAAGGCAGCCGCGCCCATCATGGCGAACGCCCTGAACTGCAGACCGGCTTTGCGGGCATCTACAAGCTGATGGGCATCCCCCTGGTGCCGGTCGCCCTGAACAGCGGGATTGTTTCGCCGCGTGATACATTTGTCCAGAAAAGCGGCGTGATCACCTATGCGGTGCAGCCCGAGATCGAACCGGGCCTCGACCGCGACGATATCCGCGACCGGGTGCACGCGGCGATCAATGTGCTGAACGATTAGGCGCTGCCGGTCCTTGCCAGATTCGAAGAATCGTTGATTGGAGCGCAAAAGTGGACATTGTTGACCGGATTCAATTCCATACCGTCCTTCAGCCTGCCGTTAGCGCCCCATGTCGCGCTGAATGGTTCGGCTGGCCATATAGAAGTGAAAAACTGCCCATAAATATAGGCACTTGAATATGATCATCGACCATTGCAGCCCGTCAGCATTGGCCGAATCACAAGCGATTTGAGCCGCTGCAGCGAGATCGGTTGCCTTGCACGCCTCGAGGGTCAGGGCGGGGTCCAGTCCCGACAGGAATGTTGCATTCAATATCGTCGATAGCCCGCCGATCAACGGTGGCCCAAGGCCATAGCCGAGCAAGTTCAGGATGAACAAGCTAACCGCTACGGACGTCGCTCTCATCCGGCTGTCGACCACACCGCTGGGAACGGCATAGAGCGGACAGAGATAGGTATAGAGCAGCATTTGACCAATCATTATCAGCGGGACAGCCACCCACAAGGATTCCGCCAGATAGCCGGTGACATGCATGGGTATAACGCCAATCAGCGCAAACATCGGTATCAATGCCAATGCTTTTGGAAAGCGCTGTGCATATTTGTCCGCCAGATAACCCGACATATAGGTTCCGATGGCGGCCATGACGGCCAATGCCATTGCGATTTTTACGGACGCGTCGAACAGGGATAATTCGTGAGTGCGGATCAGGAAGGATACGAAGAACTGACCCACGCCGTAGTTCACGAACGACGCAATGGTTACACCCATGGTAACGTGCCAATATGCCGGCTTTGTCGACAGGATCTTTAGAACTTCCCGAAACCCGACTTGGTCCTTATTCTGCATTTCGGGTGGATCCGTATATCCGCGGGGCGGTTCCTTGACCGTCAATTTCACGATCGTCGCGACAATGAGGCCGGGCACCCCGACAATCACGAAAGCGACACGCCAGCCTTCTATATTTTGCCAGTCCAGCGCATTGACGGCCCAGGTCCAGTTCCAGCTATCGAGCATCGCGCCCACGATGGGACCATCCAGGTTTCCGACGATATAGCCGCCGAAAACATAGGCCACCATGCCGCCCAACGGGATGCCGAGCGCATAGACGGAGACTGCGGTGGAACGTTCTGCGGGCACAAAATAATCGGCGATGAGGGAATTGGCAGGTGGCGAGCACCCTGCTTCACCAATGCTGACACCGATGCGGAAAATGAACAGGGCGATAAAGCTGGTCGCAAAGCCGCACAAAGCCGTCATCAGGCTCCACAAGGCCACCGATCCGGCAATGATCCACACCCGATGGTGTTTCTCGGAGAAGCGCGCAATGGGAATGCCGACAAAAGTATATAGGATCGCAAAAGCCGGGCCGCCAAGCAGCCCCATTTGCCAATCTTCGACTCCGAATGATTCCTTGATCGGCTCGGTCAATATGTTGATGATAGTGCGGTCTATGAAATTGAAAATATAGACCGTGAGCAAAATCCCGAGAATATATTTGCGGTAGTTTTTACTGCCATAGCCCGTTTCGGGACTTCCGGAATGGTCGGAATGCGAGACGCTGGTCACTGTAGCTTCGGCCAAATTCAAACTCCCATACTTTTCCCAGCCGACTGTCACGGATGGCAATTTTTTACACGATACCGAAGTTTTTCATATTGTATATTCCATTATCGGGTTGAGGTGACCGTTTACCACAGGCACTTGTCATGCCTGTTGCCGAATTACCTTGGCCAGTGAAATAGTTCCCGAATAGTTGGCTGCGTGCCGGGACTGTAAAAACACATATCGTAAAACACCCGCCATCATCGACCGGATTCCCCCTTTCCTACAGCTTGCGCCTTCTGATAAACCGGCACCATGATCATGCCGCACCATGCTCTGTTTCACGCGCCAGCGCCTCGCCTCCACGCTTTCTGGCCGCTGTGCGCCTTCTCTATCCAGAAGGAGAGCGTTGATCTTGTGACCAGCCATTGGCCCGTGCCTGCCCGCACCGGATTTCCCGCTTTAGGGGGTATGACCCGTGTGACCCGAGGTAATTCTCCGCGGAAAATTTTCCGCTACAAGCGCATCTTCAGTCGTGGGCGCGCCCGAAATCTGGCGCGGCATCGTCCTGGCCTTCCTCGATAATCCGGCGGCGGATCGCGCAGGTCTTGGTGAACAGGTTGAACAGTTCGTCGCCCTTGTCCCAATGGATCGGACGCCGCGATCCGGGTAAAATCGCGAAAACCGCCTATTCGCTGCGCAACGCCTCGATAGGTGACAAGCGCGAGGCCCGGATGGCAGGATATCCACCAAATACAAGACCCACCACAGCCGAAAATATGATCGCTCCGATAGCAACATCAATGCCTATCGGAACGGGAAAATCAGCATAGACGGTGAGCGCTGTGCCACCTGCGATGGCCAGAAACAGTCCCATCGCGCCGCCGATCACGCACAGCACGGCCGCTTCTACCAGAAACTGGTTGCGGATATCGCTCCGGCGCGCGCCGAGCGCCATGCGCAGACCGATCTCGCGGGTGCGTTCGGTTACGCTGACCAGCATGATGTTCATGATTCCGATTCCGCCGACCAGTAAGGAGATGGAGGCAATCGCGACCAGCACGATCTGGAAAATGCCGGTCACCTCGGCCGACTGTTTCATGAATTCCTCTGTCGTGCGGATCGTGAAAGGTTCGACATCCTTGCCCCGTACCTTGTATCGGTCCCGCAACAGCCGCCTCATTTCGCGCTTCGCCTGCGGCAACGAAATGCCGTCCTCGAAACCGACGAAAAGCACCTGCAGGTCATCCGGTCCGGCCAGAGTGTCACCAGAGAAGCGCTGCCGGACAGTGGAGAGCGGCATGATCGCGATGTCATCATTGTCATTGCCAAAGCTGGAGCCCTTCGATTCCAGGATCCCGATGACGGTAAAAGGCGCCCGGTTGATCCGCACGGACTCGCCAATCGGATCATAATCGCCGAATAGCTTTCTCGCGACGGTCGGACCCAGAACTACCACCCGGGCCGCCGAGCGGACATCGGCATCGCTGATGAAGCGGCCATATTCGGCGTTGATGTTGGCGACAACGGCATAGTCGGCGGTTGCGCCGACGGCACTGGTTGTGGCGTTTCGACCGGCAACAATCAGCTGGATATTGGTGCGTAGTTGCGGGGCAATATTGGCTACCCCGCTGACCTGTTTTTCTATCGCCTTCGCATCGCGCATCGTCAGTCGTCCGCGGTCAAATGTACTGCGGCTGCCTTCACTATCGGGCTGTGCAAAAATGATCGCCATATTGGAACCCAGTGCATTGATAGACTGCATCACCGAGACCTGCGCACCTGATCCCACGGCCACGGCAAGCGTGACCGCAAACACCCCGATCATCACGCCGAGCGCGGTCAGGATCGAGCGCATCAGATTTGTGCGCAGCGCGGTCATTGCGATGGCGACATTGACCAGCCATGCCGAGGCTTGCTGAGCGAGGCCCTCCATCAGGACACCGGAATCCGGCGATTCATTGTTGCCCGGTCATCGAGTATCTTGCCATCGCGAAACTGGATCCGGCGTTTGGCATGGCTGGCAATATCCGCTTCATGGGTGACGACGATGATGGTGATTCCGGCATCGTTCAGCTGTTGGAAAATGTCCATGATGTCTTCCGATGTCTTGGTATCCAGCGCACCGGTCGGTTCATCCGCAAGCAGAATCAGGGGATTGGTAACCAACGCCCGCGCGATCGCAACGCGTTGCTGCTGACCGCCCGAGAGTTTTGCCGGACTATGGTCGAGCCGGTCACCGAGACCCATTTCTTCCAGCTTCAAGCGCGCCTTTTCGCGCCGCTCCGTGCTCCCCAGACCTGCATAAATCAACGGCACTGCGACATTGTCCAGCGCGGTCGTCCGGGCGAGCAGGTTGAACTGCTGGAAGACAAAACCGATTTTCTCGTTGCGCAGCTTTGCCAGCGCGTCGCTGTCCATGTCTCCCGTGGCGATGCCGTCGATGCGGACCTCACCCGAAGTCGGCACATCAAGGCAGCCGATCATATTCATGAATGTCGATTTTCCGGAACCGCTGGCCCCCATGATCGCGACATATTCGCCATGATCAATCGACAGCGAAACCCCGTCAACGGCTTTTACCGTTTCACCGCCAAGCTCGTAGGTCTTGACGAGATCCCGCGTTTCGACGAGCGCAGCCATTATTGCTCCTCGTCTGCAAAATCTTCCTCGTCATCGCCATCGTCGGTTTCCAGATTGCGGGACCGCACCAATACTTTTTCGCCCTTTTTCACTCCCTTGACGATCTCGACATAATCCTCGCCCACCAGTCCGAGGGTGACTGTCCGGCGCACTGGCTTGAAAGGATCATCACCCGCCAGCCATAAAGTGGCGATCTTCTTGCCCGCGGCTGAAGTATCTGATTTCCTGTCGTCTTTTTCTTCGTCCGGGCGGTCATCCTTGCGTGGTCGGAAACGGATGGCGGCAGCGGGCACGCGGAGCACCTTGGCCTTGCTGCCGGTCACGATCTCGACATTGGCGGTCATCCCGGTGAGCAGCTTGCCCTGCTTGTTGTCGACGTCCAGAATCACCAGATAGCTAACCACATTCTGACCCTCGGTTGCGGATTTGCGGATTTGCTGCACCTTGGCCACAAAGGTCTCGTCGGGGTAGCTGTCGACGGTGAAACGTACGGTCTGGTTTACGCGAACCTGACCGATATCGGCCTCATCCACCGAAGCCTCAACCTGCATCTGGCTGGTATCGGCGGCAATTTCGAACAGATTGGGGGTCTGAAAGCTGGCGGCGACGGTGGTGCCTGGTTCGACAAGCTTGTTGATCACCACTCCGCTCGTTGGCGCGGTAATTGTCGTCCGTCTCAAATCCAGCAAAGCGGAGGATAGTTCGGCAGAACTCTGGGCAATCTGTGCCCGGGCACTCGCAGCCTGCGCCTGCGCGGTGCTTCGTGAAGCGCGGGCATTGGCGAAAGCGTTTTCCGCCTGGTCAATCCCCGCTTTGGAGACAAATCCCTTTTCCGCCAGCTCCTTGCGCCGGGCAAATTCGCGCGATTGTACTTCATAGTCGGTTTGCGCCCGGATGATCGATGCTTCTGCCTGTGCCAATGATGCTCTCGCCACATCAACCTGCGCCCGCGTCTGAGCAACCCTTGCCTGCGGCCGGGTCGGGTCAATCCGCGCCAGAACCTGTCCCGCCGTTACCGGTGAATTGAAATCAACATATACGGCGGTGACCTGTCCGGAAATTTCGGAACCAACCTTTATGGTGTTGAGCGCCCGCAGCTTCCCGCTAGCCGTCACTATCCTGTCCACCTTTCCTTGGGTGACAGGTTCGGTGACATATTCATATGTCGGCGACGACGGAATCAAAATGCGAAAAAGCACCGCAATTACGGCGACGGCTATCAGGACCGATATGACGGGATGGGCTTTGACCCAAGCGGACATCCGGCTGAAAATAGCGATTCTCCTATATGATACCGAAAGAAACTTCTATGGCATGGAGTGGGTTGCCAAGGCAATCGACCAATGGCCGGTGAATTTGCAGGGAGACCGGGGGCTATTGCACCGGCCACCGCAATCTAAATAGCGCTGTCCTACAGCCAACCCAATCGCTTATCATCGCCGAGGATTCTGCGACAGACGCGGGACTGGCTCTTTGACAATTTGGAAGGTCACACTCGACCGCCAACCGGCCGCCAATAAAGACCAGAAATCTGCGACTTGGGGGCAAAGGTCACGGAAAATAAAACCGGCCTCCGCTGTAAAGTTTTTTTGGGCACAGCAATGGTCAGACTCGCGCGAAGGATGGAAATATTCCCGCGACCGCTTTGCGACTTCGTGGCTTTGTGCGAGTCTGATCGATCCGCTGTTATGAGTGCGACAAGCGGCCCCTAATCGTGCGTACGCCCGAAATCTGGAGCCGCATCGTCCTGTCCCTCTTCGATAATCCGGCGGCGGATGGCGCGGGTCTTGGTGAACAGGTCGAACAGTTCGTCGCCTTTGTCCCAGCGGATGGCGCGTTGCAGCGCGGTGAGGTCCTCGGAAAAGCGCTGGAGCATTTCCAGCACCGCTTCCTTGTTGGACAGGAAGACATCGCGCCACATCGTCGGGTCGGACGCTGCGATCCGGGTGAAATCGCGAAAACCGCCAGCGGAATATTTGATCACTTCGCCGCGGGTCACGTCTTCGAGGTCGGACGCGGTGCCGACGATCGTATAGGCGATCAGATGCGGCAGATGGCTGGTCACGGCGAGGACAAGATCATGATGTTTGGCGTCCATGATCTCGACATTGGCGCCGAGCTTTTGCCAGAAGGCTTTCACTTTCTCGATATCGCCTTCTGCAGCACCCTCGGGCGGGGTCAGGATGCACCAGCGTTCGTGGAACAGCGTCGCAAACCCGGCATCGGGACCGCTATGCTCGGTGCCGGCGACGGGGTGGGCAGGAATGATCCGGGCACCGGGAAGCGCGGTGGTCAGAGCGGCCAGCACATTTTCCTTGGACGACCCGACATATGGCATCATCAGGCAGGTCGGCCGCGATTTCGGCGGCAACTTCTGCGATCACTCCGACAGGGACGCAGAGCATGACGAGATCGGCGTCGATCACCGCCGCTCCGGCATGATCGCTGACATCGTCGCAAAAGCCGAGTTCGATGACTCGCGCCCGCACCGCCGGATCGCTGTCAAAGCCGGTGATCCGGGCCGACGGCATGCTCTGCCGCACCCCATGGGCGATGGAGGAACCGATTAGTCCGATGATCGCGATATTGGCAAACGGCAGCATCAGTCGGCAGCGGCCAATATTTCGCGCAGGGCTTTTGCCAGACCGCGCGTTTCGATTTCGGTGCCGATGGTCATACGCAAGCCGTTGACCAGCCCCTGTCCGGGTAGCCAGCGCACGGCATAGCCTTTCTCCATCAGCGCCGCATTGGCCTGTTCTGCGGTGACCTTGCCTTCGAACAAAACCAGCAGGAAATTGGTATGGCTCGGGACGGCCTTGAGGCCATAATTGCCAAGCCCGCTGACTTCTTCGCTGAGCCATTGCCGCCATCGCCGGTTATGGTCACGGCTTGAGGCGACAAAATCATCGGCGGCCAGAGCGGCGAGGGCTGCTTGCTGGCCTGCGGTCGTGACATTGAACGGCAGTCTTATCCGGTTCATCGCATCGATAATCTCGGCCGAAGCATAGCCCCAGCCGATGCGTTCGGCGGCGAGGCCATGGATCTTGGAAAAGGTGCGGGTGACCAGGACATTATCCTTGGTCTCGGCCAGTCCCAGCGCGCCGTCATCCTCGCCGGTTTCGAGATATTCGGCATAGGCGCCGTCGAGCACCAGCAGGACATGGCCCGGAAGCTCCGCCTGCAGACGCGCTATCTCCTCGCGGCTGGAGAAGGTGCCGGTCGGATTGTTGGGATTGGCGACAAACACGACCCGCGTCTGGTCAGTGACCTTCGCCAATATCGCATCGACGTCGGTGCCATAGTCACCATCATCGGCGACCACCGGAGTGCCGCCATAGCGCCGCGCGGCAATATCATAGACCGCAAAGCCATAGCGGACATAGATGATCTCGTCGCCCGGCCCGCTGAACGCATTGGCGGCGAGGTGGAGCACGTCGTCGGAACCGGTGCCACAGATGATCCGCGCCGGATCGAGATCATATTTGGCGGCAATGGCTTCGCGCAACTTGGTCGAGCCGGGATCGGGATAGCGGTCGACCGAGGCCGCAGCGGCGGTCAGTGCCTCGGTCGCTTCCGGACTGCAACCCAGCGGGTTCTCGTTGGCCGACAGCTTGACCAGCTTGCGCCCGTCATCGCCGCTGGATTTGCCGGGAACATAGGGTGCGATTCCCATGATCCAGTCTTTTGGTTTTGGTGTGCTCATTGGCTTGGCCCGCTTGTCTGGAGATAATCCCTGTCGCCGGACTAACCTTTGCGGCCTGTCAGTCAACAGCATTATCATTTGACGGTCGGGATTTCGCCGCTTAGCTCCCTGTGATCATGAGTGAAGATACGCGTTTTGGATTGGACCGGGGTGTCCGCCTGCTTGGACCGCTGCTGCTGGACAGCGGAGCCGAGCTTGCGCCCGTCGATCTCGCCTATGAAAGCTACGGTACGCTTAATGCCGACGCCAGCAATGTCATCCTGATCTGTCATGCATTGACCGGTGACCAATATGTTGCTTCGACCCATCCGATCACCGGCAAGGACGGCTGGTGGGTGCGGATGGTGGGGCCAGGCAAGCCGGTCGACACGGACCGCCATTTTGTCATCTGCGCCAATGTGATTGGCAGCTGTCTGGGCAGTTCCGGCCCCGCGACGATCAATCCGGCAACCGACGAGCCGTGGGGGATGGATTTTCCGGTGCTGACTATTGCCGATATGGTGCGGGCGCAAGCGATGCTGCTCGACCATCTCGGGATCGAGCGGCTCCATGCGGTTATCGGCGGCTCGATGGGCGGAATGCAGGCGGTAAGCTGGGCAGCGCTCTATCCCGATCGGGTCAAGTCGGCGGTGATCATTGCCTCGGCAGCGCGGCACAGTGCCCAGAATATCGCCTTTCACGAAGTCGGACGCCAGGCGATCATGGCCGATCCGCGCTGGCGCGGCGGCGCTTATTATGCCGACGATGATCCGCCGAGCAGCGGCCTCGCGGTCGCGCGTATGGCGGCGCATATCACCTATCTCTCGGAAGCAGGTCTGACCGAGAAATTCGGCCGGCGGCTGCAGGACCGGGAGGCCAAGACGTTCGGTTTCGACGCCGATTTCCAGGTCGAATCCTATCTCCGCCACCAGGGGATCAGCTTTGTCGACCGGTTCGATGCCAACAGCTATCTCTACATCACCCGGGCGATGGACTATTTCGATCTCGCCGAGGTGCATGGCGGGGTGCTTGCCAATGCGTTCAAGGAGTCGAAGACACGCTTCTGTCTGATCAGCTTCGACAGTGACTGGCTTTACCCGACCAGCGAGAGCCGGACGATGGTCCACGCGCTCAACGCCGCGGGAGCCGAAGTCAGCTTCATGGAATTGTCGAGCCCCTTTGGCCATGACAGCTTTCTGCTCAAAAACCCCGAAATGAACCGGATTGTTGACGGCTTTCTGAAGGCGGGGGAAGGACGATGAACACGGCAGTCACCGTTCGTGCTGAGCTTGTCGAAGCACCATCCGCTCAACACACCCTTCGACAGGCTCAGGGCGAACGGGAGGCTATTGCCCTATGAACAAACTCCGCCCAGACCTGCAGATCATCGCCGACAATATCGCTCCCGGCAGCCGGGTGCTCGATATCGGTTGCGGCGATGGTGCGCTGATGGCGGCGTTGCGCGATGAGAAGGGCTGCGACGCGCGTGGGCTGGAGATTGATCCCGCTAACGTCTCAAGCGCGGTCGCCAAGGGTCTTTCGGTGGTGCAGGGCGATGCCGATACCGATCTCGCCGCCTATCCCGACGGCAGTTTCGATTATGCTGTGCTCAGTCAGACGTTGCAGACCACCCACCGGCCCGATGCGATGCTCGACCAGCTGCTGCGGATCGGCCAGCAGGCGTTTGTCAGCTTCCCCAATTTCGCCCACTGGCGGGTGCGCATGTCCTTGCTCGTCGGCGGCCGGATGCCGGTGACGCGGCTGATTCCGCAGAGCTGGTACGACACGCCCAATATCCATCATGTCACGATCGACGATTTCCGCGCGCTGGTGCAGGATGGCAAATATGCGCAGGAAGGACAGTGGTTCCTAAGCGGCGACAAGCAGACCGGGCGCGGCCTGGCCAATTTGCGGGCGGAACATGCAGTGTTTTTGTTGAGGGGTTGAATTCCGAAGCACCCCGTCATGCCAGCGCAGGCTGGCATCCAACCCAATCTATGTGATCCTGCTTCATTCGTTTAGACCCCAGCCTTCGCTGGGGCGACAGCCATATTGACATTGTACAGAAACTGGTACACATATCGCTTATGTTGATGGAAAACTTCTCGAAAGCCCGCGCCAATCTCAAGGCGTTGATGGATCGTGTGGTTGCCGACAAAGTACCAGTGAAAATCACCCGCCAAAATGGTGAGGCGGTGGTCATGATCTCGGAGAGTGAATGGGCCGGTATGGAGGAAACTATCCACCTGCTCTCTTCGCCGGAAAATGCGCGCCGTTTGATGGAGGCGATAAAGCAGCTGGACGCCGGTGAAGGCACCGAACGGGAATTGATCTATCCGTGAAGATCGTCTTCTCCGACGAAGGCTGGGAGCACTATCGTTACTGGCAGGATAATGATCGCAAGCTGCTTGATCGTGTAAACACACTAATCGAAGAATGCCGTCGCCATCCATTCAAAGGAACCGGCAAACCGGAGCCTCTGCGCGGTCAATTGAAGGGCTGGTGGTCTCGCCGGATCACGCAGGAACACCGGCTGGTCTATCGCGTTCGGGGCGAAGAGGATGCACAGGTTTTGGATATCGCGCAGTGCCGGTATCATTATTAAGCCGATGAACAACTGGAATCGGATAGTGATAATCTATTGGCTGCTTTGCGGATCGCATTTCTATCTGGCCAGCTTTCTAAACCCAGTAATATCGATCGCGGCGATTCTGGTAACCTTTTCCAGCATGATCCTTATGCTAATATGGGGGATGCGATTAGCTCATCTAAGCGATCAGTCAGTGGTCTTCCAAGTGGTGACGCCCTTCGGAGTTTGCGGATTAATTTCGTATCTATTCCTCTATCCAGACGCGCTTTAGTTATCGGCCTTGTATCTGCGCGGTCAGGTCGAATTGTTTCAACAAATCCCCTGCCACCTCACCCTTGCTGCACCTCTTCCAACCCCCATGCTGCCAAAATAGCCAGCCCGCTCATTCCGGCCATCATAGCCAGCACTACTTCCCCGCCGAACATATTCGCAACCAGGCTGAATATCCCGCCGGCGAGCAACAGCAATCCGAGGATCGTGTTCGACAGCGCGGTGTAGGCTGCGCGGGTGTCTTGATCTGCCATGTCTACCAGATGGGTGGCGCGGCCAAGGCGTACGCCCTGATAGGCGATCATCAGTCCGAACAGCAGGACCGGCAATATATAGCCGCCGCGCAAAGTCCCTGCGTAGGCGAGCCAGCTTGTGATCGCCAGAATGACAGCCGCGACCATGGCGGAGAAAGTCAGTACCTTGCGGCTGGATCGGTCTGACAGGCGGCCCCAGACAAAGCTGCTGCACAGGCTGGCGAAGGCGGATGCGAGCACCAGAAAGCCCAGCTTGTCATAACCTTCTCCCGCCCGGCTGCCGACGGCGATCATGAATGGTGGTGCCAGAGCGGTGGCCGTCAACAGGCCGCGCGTGAGGATGAAGCGGATGAGTTGTGGGTCATCCCGGAGATAGGTGAGATGGGTGACCGCCTCTTTCAGCGCGGATTTTCCGCCTTCCGTCGCGCCGGCCTCTTCTTTCAACGTCGCGAACAGCAGCGCGCTCAAGATCCATGCCCCGCCAGCGAGAAACAGGGCCCCGGTGACCAGCATCATGCGATCAAAGAGATTGGAGGATAAGGAGAGGGCAAAAATTATAACGCCGACCGATCCAATCGAACCCGCCAGCCCGGTTGCGGTGCCGCGGCGGGACCTGTCGATCGTCTTGCCAAGCACGTCTTTGTAGCAAACCGAACAGACACTGCGCGCCAGCGCCAATATCGCCAGCGCGATGACAATGGCCCAGCCTGCGGCAGCTCCTGTCATGGTCAGGGCGACAAACCCGATACTGATTGCGGCCAGGCCTTGGGCGACCGAGCCGCCTACCCAGGCCCATTTGCGGCGTGGGAGCCGCCGTAAAAATCCGGAGGTCAGAAGCTGCGGCAACAACGCTCCGGCTTCTCTTACCGGCACCAACAGACCGATGAGGGCGATCGGCGCGCCCAGTGATGTCATCAGCCAGCTTAGCACCAATTTTGGATCGATCAGGCCGTCGGCAATCTTGGTCAGGGCGAGCGAGCCGACATGGGTGAAGAAATTGCCCGGCTCCTGTTTGCACGCGCTTTCCGGAATATCCGCGCACACGCGGCCTTCGTCATCGATAACGATCGCCTGAAAGGCTTTTTCTGTCGTTGATCTGCTGGCCATGATCGGGATTTACCGGATTAACGCTCGCGTGTCGTGCTGAACTTTAGGTCGGGGTTACGCTCTTCTTGATAGCCGACATCCCATGCGCTTCTCGCCAGAAACACCAGATTGTCATCGCGGTCCTTGGCCAGCGCGCTCTGGTTGATATTGGCAAATGCGTCGACAACCGCCTCGTCGCCGATGATCCAGCGGGCGGTGTCAAAAGGTGCCGCTTCGAGATAGGCATCTACCTTATATTCCGCCTCCAGCCGGGACACCAGCACCTCGAGCTGCAATTGACCGACCACGCCGATGATCCAGTTGGCACCCAGTTCGGGATAGAAAACCTGCACTACGCCTTCTTCGCTGAGATCATCCAGCGCCTTGCGTAATTGCTTGGTCTTCGTCGGATCGCGCAGAATTACGCGGCGGAGAATTTCGGGGGCAAAATTCGGCAGGCCGGTGATCCGTACCTGGTTTTTTTCCGACAAAGTATCGCCGACCCGCAACGTGCCGTGATTGGGGATACCGATGATATCGCCCGGTTCCGCCGTATCGGCAATTTCACGGTCCTGCGCGAAAAACAGGATCGGTGAGTGGATCGCAATAGGTTTGCCGAGCCCCGACGGCGTCAGCTTCATCCCACGCTTGAACTCGCCCGAGCACAGCCGCATGAAGGCAATCCGGTCGCGGTGCTGCGGGTCCATATTGGCCTGAATCTTGAAAATAAAGCCGGTGACATCGTCGCTCTCCGGGTCAATCGGAGCCGGTTCAGCGGGTTGCGGCCGGGGTGGCGGTGCATAGTCGGCGATCGCCTCGATCAGCTCTTCGACGCCAAATTGCTTTAGTGCGGAGCCGAAATAGACAGGCGTTAGATCACCGTTTCGATAAGCCTCGAGATCAAAGCTGCTATAGCCGCCCTGAGCCAGTTCGCCCTCGCTGGTCAGCCGTTCGAGTGCGCTTTCGCTCAGCACTTCGGCCAGCTTCGGATCATCGAGACCGGAAAACTGCTGGGTCACGCCGTCATATTGTTTGCTGTCGCCGGTCGGCTGGTGCAGCTGGTTGTTGACCAGGTCATAAACGCCTTCAAACTGCCCGCCCATCCCCGTCGGCCAGTTCATCGGACAGACGTCGAGCGCCAGTTTGTCGGCGACCTCGTCGAGCAGATCAAACGGATCGCGTCCTTCGCGGTCGACCTTGTTGATGAAGGTGATGATCGGCACGCTACGCATCCGGCAAACTTCAAACAGCTTCAGCGTTTGCGCCTCGATTCCGCTGGCCGCATCGATCACCATGATCGCGCTGTCGACCGCGGTCAGCGTGCGATAGGTGTCTTCGGAAAAATCCTCATGGCCCGGCGTGTCGAGCAGGTTGAAGACAATGCCGTTGCGCTCGAAGGTCATCACCGAGCTGGTCACCGAAATCCCGCGTTGCTGCTCGATCTTCATCCAGTCGGATCGCGCCCGCCGGTTGTCGCCGCGCGCCTTTACCTCGCCGGCCAGGTGAATAGCGCCGCCTTTCAGCAGCAGCTTCTCGGTCAGCGTCGTCTTACCCGCATCGGGGTGGGAGATGATCGCGAATGTACGGCGGGGTTTTGTCATATTATTGGGTTTCACTTATCCGGTATCTGGCATCCGGTTTGAGATATTCCGATTGTAACTCAAGCCGGACACTATTTAATTCAGATGCAAATATGAACCATTCGCCATTCGGTTTTACAATCACATCACCTTGAAAGACCGCTACCGGAATTTTCTGATCAGGTTCTCCGAAAGTTTTTGTCGCTTCGCCTTCAGCCACATACAGAGGTTTCATGCTATCGATGCCAGCAATTCTGTCTAATACAATAGAAACAGAATCCATACAGTCAGGTCCTTCAAACATGTAACCATGCGGCGAGTTGCTTTTTATCGCGACTTCAACGGTTACAGATTTGCCCTCGAATTGAGCGGGGTTTTCGTCGATCTGGCATAGCAAATTATGCTTTTGATAAGCAGCTTGTTGCGAACTGCATCCAGCTAATGTGATAATCATCAGGAATGTGATATTGGCCCTGTGAAACACGCTAGCCGCGAAGCTCCGCGCCCAATTTCACGGCGTTCGCCACAACCTTGTCCGAGAGCGCCTTCAGATCTTCTTCGGTCAACGTTGCGTCGGTCGGTTGCAAAGTCACTTCCACCGCAAGCGACTTCTTGCCTTCGCCGACGCTTGGTCCCTCGAACAGATCGAAAATCTGCGCACCGGTGATCAGTTTCTTGTCCGCGCCCTTGACTGCGCGCACCAGATCACCCGCAGGCAAATCCGCTTCAACGATAAACGCAAAATCACGTGTCACGCTTTGCAAGGCAGGGGGCGCAAAGGCATCGCGCATATGGCCCGATTTCTTCTTCAGCGGGATTGCGTCGAGGAATATCTCGGCGGCAACGGCAGAGCCTTTGAAGCCCATTGCCTTGGTCACGGATGGATGGAGCACGCCATAAGCGGCCAGTACCTTCTTCGGCCCCAGTCGCAATGTGCCCGACTGACCGGGGTGATAATGATCGCCTGCTTCGGCAAAATCCATCAGTTTGTCGACTGGTGCGCCCGCGGCATCCAATATGGCAAGTACTTCCGCCTTGGCGTCATAAGCGTCGAACTTCGTTGCCGGACCAGCCTGCCAGCTGCGGGCGCGGTTTTCACCGGCAAGCACCAGACCGATGGTCGGATGTTCACTGCTTTCCAGATAGCGCCGCCCGACTTCGAACAGGCGGATAGACGATGCGCCGCGCGCCGCGTTGCGCTGGGCTGCTGCGATCAGGCCGGGGACCATGGAAGGCCGCATGACCTTCATGTCTTCGCTGATCGGATTGGAGAGGCTCCAGGAACCACCGCCGAAAGGCGCAGCTTCTTTCTCCGAAATAAAGCTCCAGTTGACGACTTCGTTCAGCCCGCGTGCGGCCGCTGCCCGTCGCGCCTTGCGCTCGGCCAACTGTTCTGGCGAGGCAGTCGGTTTGGCGACGCCCGGTTGGCGGGGAAGCGGCGTGGAAGGAATATTGTCCAGCCCTTTGATCCGAATGATTTCCTCGACCAGATCCTGCCATCCAGCGACGTCACGACGCCAAGTGGGGACAGTGATCTGCCAATTGTCGGCGACGGTAAAGCCCAGCGATTCCAAAATTGCTTTCTGTCTATCCGCTGTGACATCCATTCCGCCCAGAGAGGCGCTTTGGCGAGGATCATAAGCGATTGTGCGTTGATCGATTGGCGGTGCTCCCGCGCGCGTCACTTCGCTCGGGGTACCACCACAATGCTCGGTTATCAGCCAGGTTGCGATCGCCAGTCCCTGATCAAGAAAGGCTGGATCAACGCCGCGCTCGAAACGCTGGCGGGCATCGCTGGTCAGCATCAGCTTCTGGCCCGTTCTGGCGATATTTTCCGGAGTGAAATAGGCGCATTCGATCAGGACTTCTGTTGTCTCGTCCCCGGCGCCGGTTGCTGCGCCGCCCATGATGCCGCCAATATCATGCGCGCCTTGATCATCGGCGATAACGGTCATGGTTTCGTCGAGACTATATTCCTTGTCGTTTAGCGCGGTGAGTTTCTCACCTGCATTGGCTTTGCGGGCAACCAAGCCGCCGCTCAATTTCGCGACATCATAGACATGCAGCGGGCGACCGAGATCGAGCATGATGAAATTGGTAATATCGACCAGCAGGCTGATCGGCTTTTGTCCGGCAGATTTCAAATGACGCTGCATCCAGTCCGGCGAGGCACCGTTGGTCACGCCGCTGACGGTGCGAGCGTAGAATGCGGGGCAACCTTCAGGATCTTCTGTGCGGACATCGGGCCCTAAGCCCTCTCCGGTGATGTCCAGCTGTGCATCGTGATAGGCCGAGCCCAGTGATTTCAATGTGCCGATACCTGCGGCCGCCAGATCGCGGGCAATGCCGCGCACGCCCATGCAGTCCTGCCGGTTTGGCGTGATCGCTACATCAAGGACTGGATCATCCAGTTGGGCATATTCGGCGTAGCTGCTGCCAACTTCACTGGCCGCATCCTCCGGTAGCTCAATGATGCCGTCATGGTCATCACCCAATTCCAGTTCGCGCGCCGAGCACATCATCCCGAAGCTCTCGACATCCCGAATCTTGGCGGGTTTCAGCGTGAAATCACTACCCGGAATATAGGTGCCGGGAGGGCCAAAGACGCCGATCATCCCTGCTTTTGCATTGGGCGCGCCGCACACGACTTGCCATGGCTCATCCGAGCCATCGTCAACCTTCAGCAATTGCAGCTTGTCCGCATTGGGATGCGGCCCCGCTTCGATCACCTTGGCGATACGAAAGGGCCTCAAGGCATCGGCGGGATTTTCCAGCCCCTCCAGCTCGAGCCCAATCGCGGTCAGCTTGTCGGTAATTTCGATGAGGCTTGCATCCGTATCAAGATGGGCCTTGAGCCAGCTTAAAGAGAACTTCATGCGCCGACTCCTCCGCTCAATGTGGGGACGTCGAGGGCGTCAAAGCCATAATGTTCGGTCCAGCGCAAATCGCCGTCGAAAAAGGCACGCAAATCGTCCATGCCATATTTCAGCATCGCCAGCCGGTCGATGCCGCAGCCAAAGGCAAAACCCCGCCAGACTTCGGGGTCCAGTCCACAATTGCGGATAACATTGGGATGGACCATTCCGCTTCCCAATATTTCCATCCAGCCACCATTATCGCCACGCGGGTCACCGCCGATAATCCGCCGGCCTTTTTCGACCGAAAAGCCGACATCGACTTCGGCGCTCGGTTCGGTGAACGGGAAATAGCTCGGGCGCAGGCGCAATTCGATATCGTCGCGCTCGAAAAAGGCGCGGATGAAAGTCTCCAGCGTCCATTTGAGATGACCCATGTGAATGCCCTTGTCGATCACCAGCCCTTCGACCTGATGGAACATGGGTGTGTGGGTCGCATCGCTGTCGCTGCGATAGGTGCGGCCCGGTGCAATAAGGTAAATCGGCTCGCCGGCACCGTCTGTCTGCCTGGCAACATCCATCATCGTGCGGATCTGTACCGGTGATGTGTGCGTGCGCAGCAATTTGGGCATGCCCTGATCGTCAGTTTGCGGGAAATAGAACGTATCGTGCATCGCGCGGGCCGGGTGGGTTTCGGGAATGTTGAGCGCAGTGAAATTATGCCAGTCATCCTCGATTTCGGGCCCGGTGGCGACCGAGAAGCCGAGATCAGCAAATATCTCGGCAAGCTCGTCCATCACCTGGCTGACCGGATGGATGCTGCCTTTCGGCGCGCTGGGCGGTGGCAGGGTCATGTCGAGTTTTTCGGTGGCGAGGCGTGCGTTCAGCGCTTCGCTTTCCATCGCGTCTTTGCGCGAGGCTATCGCGTCGGCCACGGC
>RCMY010000329.1_pt1 | contig 44722 bp, 43 predicted proteins | sample 2041341 | NCBI WGS metagenome assembly RCMY01 (sample SAMN09708234, study PRJNA481090) | Marine sediment metagenome, whole genome shotgun sequencing project. | reverse complement strand
TCTTTGTAAATTACAAAGATACCCTCTGTACCTTGCGGTACGTTGGGCCCGTTTGCTTGTTGTTATTCAGTTTTCAAGGATCGTGCTCGGGCTTCCGTTACTCCGAAAACCCCGCGGTACGAATGCCGCGATGAGCTGGCTAAGCTAACATAACTGAAACGTCCAGTCAATGTTTTTCTTTACACTTCTTTGCCCTGGCTTCAGGTCGAAATGAGGTCGACCTTTTCAAGGTTGACCTTTTCATTTCCTGTTCCCCAAGGACCGCGGCAAACTACTTGATTGACTGGGGGGCGTCAAGTAAAAAATAGTCGATGGGACAATAAATTATTTCTCGAATTTACTGAATATGACTTAGTTTGTTGTCTAATGAAGGGGAGTTGCGTGGTAATTTGAGAAGAGATAGCTTGCCAAGGCAGATAAAAAAAGCCGAACAAATAGTATTTGTTCGGCTTTCAGAGAATAAAGGAGATGAATAAGGATCAATCTCTTCGCAGATTACGAATATAGTTTTTAGTAAGTGCGGGATGATCTTTGATAATTTTATCCAGTTCCGGCGGGATGCTTTTAGTCAAGTGTTCGTCAATCTGTGCATAAGTCATATCTTGGGCGAGAGCCTCCTCTACTTTTTCTATAAAGAGGGCTTGATCTTCCTCATGCTCAATATAGGTAAAAATACCTGATACGGGAGCTTGCTTAAGACCTGATTCTAGCTTGTTGACGCGCCCTACAAGATTTTCGATATCACTATGTGTGTCACTATAGAGTTGATCAAGTTTTTTGATCTGTTCTTTGAGTTCCTGATCAGCTCCAGCTTTAATTGTTGTGGTGAGTTTTTCAACGAGATCTTTGATTTCTTTTTCCGAACTCTGCAGGGTTTCGATTGCAATACTCATCTCTTTTATTTTTTCTTTAAGAGCTGAGTTCTCTCCGAGAAAATTGTCAAAATTTTCTTGAAGTTTTGTTTTTCGACCTCGTAGTTCTGTGATATCTTTCTGCAATATCAAATTCTTATCATGCAGTTGTGCGATCTCCTTTTTCATGCGCTTGTATTCCTCCGTGGTACACCATGCCTCTTGCTCGCTGCCTGCACAGCATTGCCTACTCAGCAATAGCCAGTTTAGAAGGAAGTTTTTTTTTTAATTCAGAATACATTTGCGATGCTTGCTCGGGATTGACCATTGCGATCACCGCAAGAAAAATCGCGATCAGGAGGAGAATGGAAAAGGGAAGAGCAATCGCCATGCCGATGAAAAAAAGGATAAGATTGCCAATACCAAAAATAACACCGAGAACTCCACCGTCAGAGCTACTACTTCCTGATGATGCAATTATGGCGAACAAAATAAGTACGCCACCGAGTACTGCAGCAGATTGCATTAGAGGACCTCGAAATTCATTTTTTTGCATTTGTATCTCCTATATTTAGATATGAATAGTGATCAGAACTAGATAGATTGAATTGTTACACGCGGTTATAAAAAGAATCCAGCGCACCATATATTCCGAAAATAGCATTTTAAAATAACCATCTAACTGTCTCTGATGTCAAGTTTTATGTTGCGTTTTTACTTAATTCCAGAAAATTAGAAATAAGCTGGGGGTCGTTCTTTGATGGTATATTAAAGTCATTAAATGTGGTTAGGGATTTCTACTTCCATTTTATTTCCAGGCTTTTATGAACAAGGCACAAAGCCAATATTACTGTTGAATTGTCTGAGTTGTTTGATTCGCTGCAGTACCGGTGGATGACTGTAATGGAGAAAAACCATTGCCGGGTGGGGAGTAAGATTGCTGAGATTTGCCTGGCTGAGTTTTTTTAGACTGGCTATCAGGAATTCTGGAGAACCTGTCGATTGCGCCGCATAGCTGTCTGCTGCAAATTCATTCTTTCGAGAGAAGCAATTAAAGAGGATAGAAACGAGAATGTTTACAGGAGAATAGAGAAAACCGAAAAAAACCAGACTGGAATAGACAGTTGTCTGTTGCATGTGAAAGGCTTCGGACATTTCTGTGTTGCCAAGAAAAATTGAAAGTATGTAAAACATGATCCCTGTTTGAACAATTGAAGCTACAATCATTTTGAAAATATGTTTCAGTTTGAAGTGTCCCATCTCATGGGCAAGAACCGCAACAATCTCAGGTTCATCTAGTTTGTCAAGCAGGGTGTCGTAGAAAACAATTTTCCTAAATCTGCCAAAACCGGTAAAAAAAGCATTGAGTTTTGACGATCTTTTGGAACCATCCATCGTAAAGATCCCCTGGAGTTTGAAGTGCTCTTGCCTGGCATAGTCGAGGATTCTGTCCTGTAATGGACCATTTTCCAGGGGTGAAAACTTGTTAAAGAGCGGCATGATGAGAACAGGGGCAAGAAATTGTAAAGCTATTGAAAAAAGTACCACACCAATCCAGCAATAGAGCCACCCATAAGCACCGCTGTTCATGAAAAACAACAGTATCAGGGATAATATGGGAGCACCAAGAACGATGGCAAGCAGTCCGCCTTTGAGTAGGTCGAGAATGAAGGTTTTTACTGAAGTACGGTTAAAGCCGAATCGTTCTTCTAAGATAAATGTGGAATATATGGAAAACGGTAGATGAACAATGAAAGTTAGAAAACCCAAGCCCCCTATAAACAATAAGCCGGTTACGATCTGTCCAAAATCGAAGCTTCTAGCCCATATATCTACATAATTAAATCCACCGAAGACAAGAAAGAGAACCGTTAGGATTGTCGAATAACTATTTGCAATGAGCGAAAAGAAGGTAGTAGCTCGGGTATATTTCTGCGAGTTTTGATATTCCTGGTCATTGTAGGTGGTGGCAAATTCTTTTGGCAGTTCTGCTTTGAGAGCTCTGATATTGAGCAAAGAAACAATGAACTCGAGAAAATAAGACGTGACAATAATAAGCAGAACAATAATAAGCCAAAAATTCATAATTTCCTAAAAAGAGGTGTTTTGCCAAAAAAATGGATGCGCTCACGCAAGCATCCGACCAGATACCTGTAGCTCTTCTACTAAATGATGACAGGCCGGAATTTGCAGTACTTAAATCAAGGCATTGTTAACAACGCATGCAGCAGCGATTTACATGAGTGTTTGTATTGCAGAAGTAGTCATTGCGATAAATTGCGATGGCATTACCCCCATAACAATAATTGTCATGATGAGTAGCAGCGCAAGAACATTATTGAGGCCAGAACTCGCAACAGATCCCCTGTCCTCGGAATCGGTACAGAAGGAAACCCGGACAATGGAAAGATAATAATAGATAGCGATGCCGGTGTTTATTGCGGCGAGAATAACCAAAATGAGGTGTCCTTCTCTTAGTGCACCGAGCAACAGGAGGAATTTTCCAGTGAATCCAACAAATGGGGGGATTCCCGCAAGGGCGAAAAGCCCGACAGTCAAGGTGAGGGCCAGAAGCGGGGCCCGTTTATGCAGCCCGGTGAAATCTTCGACCAAAACGTTTTTACCCTTTTCGGCAACACTACATATTACCAAAAAACAAGCCAGGTTCATAAAGACATAGCCTGTAATATAATACATTGCTGTAGCGTAGCCGGTAAGTTTAAAGGTCAGTAAACCGACGAGAACAAAACCAGCATGAGATATTCCGGAGAAGCCGAGAAGCCTTTTCACGTCTTTTTGAATGAGAGCAGATAAATTACCGTAAAACATCGACAAAAGCGCACAAACCATGAGCACATTCACTATCACTTCGCCCTCTGAACTCACAAGCGTTATGAGTCGCAAGAGCAGTGCCACTGCAGCAAGTTTTGGAACAGCTGCAATAAAGGCGGTTGTTTCGTTGGAGGCACCTTCATAGACGTCTGGAACCCAGAAATGCAGAGGAAAGAGAGCAAGCTTATAAAAAAATCCGGCCAGCACTAAAACGATGGCGATGACAGCTGCTGGCTGGGTATATATAAGAGCTAACTTTTCGGCAATAACAGGCAACTGGGTAGAACCGGTAAGGCCGTACATATAGCTCATGCCAAACAGCATTAAACCGGTCGCCATAACCCCGAATAGAAGATATTTGATACCGGCTTCTACCTGGTTGCCGGAGGCTGTGCTATTATTTCTCATCGGTACCATGATATAGACAGCAAAAGACGAAAGTTCCAGAGAAACAAAGATTGATAGCAGTTCCACACTCGATACGAGCATCATTAATCCTAGAACTGACGTAAAGAGAAAGAGGTAGTACTCTGCTCGAGTCTCTTCTTTTAAATCTCCCTTGCTGTTTGTGAATATGAGGACAATGAGAGTTGATAAAGCGATCAGGACCTTGAAAATCTGGGAGAAGAAGTCGACCTTATAGGCCGAATAAAAAAGTTGTCCCTCACTCTTGATGCATAGAAGGGTTGCAAGCAGTGTCAATGCAGCTAAACATGAAGCTACCTTTTTGATAGTGTCGCCCGCTGGTTTACCCAGGCTGAACATAAAAAGAATCAGGCCAGCCCCTAACAGTGTTAATTCAGGTAGAAATAGCATCTTGTTACCTTTACTAGGTCTTAGTGACTTAGAAATAATTTCCTTGTGTTTTTTACAAGGAAATTATTTCGTGAAGGAACTTATCCCGCAAAGCTTTTTGGCGGGGTTAGTGACTTAGAAATAATTTCCTTGTGTTTTTTACAAGGAAATTATTTCGTGAAGGAACATATCTCCTCTCAAGGAAGATTGTAAAAATTTCTCCATAAGAAGGCATCCCATTCACTAGAGTCAGTTATCATCAAATCTCAATGTAAAATCGATCCAGCCACGGCAATTGCCTGAGTCTGGTGGGCGTTAAGTTGTTGCAGAAGCTGGGTAACACTCGTATGTATCAGATCTAGAAACGGCTGAGGCCCAAGGCCGATCCAGAACACAAAGAACAAAAAAGGTGCAAGGGTAACAATCTCACGACTGTTGATGTCGGTTATCCACGATTGATCAGGATTGTCGGTGCCGCCCCAGACAATTTTCTGCAGCATACGGAGCATATACGCAGCGGCGAGAACTGCACCAGGTATAGCAGCCAGAGCCAGATATGGAAAACCGCCATTAGCAGTGCCGTACTTAAAGACACCGGCCAGAATCATGAATTCGCCAACAAAACTATTCGTGCCGGGAAAGCCAAAAGACGAAAGCGAAAAGAAAGCGAGGAAAGTTATATAAACGGGCATGTATTTACCTACACCCGTTGCTGAACGTAACTCTCGACTATGCGTTCTTTCGTAAATCATGCCGACACAGAGAAACAGAGCTCCTGTGGTAATACCATGATTGATCATCTGCAGAATAGCTCCCTCGACGCCATCAATGTTGAGGACAAAAATACCCAGTGTTACAAAACCCATATGGCCGACAGAAGAATAGGCGATGAGCTTTTTCATGTCACTTTGGGCAAGAGCGGTAAAGCCGCCATAAATGATGCCGGCAATCGACAACCAAAGGACATATGGCATGAGCACGACCGTTGCGTCCGGAGTTATCGGTAATGCAAATCGAAGAAAACCATAGGTCCCCATTTTTAAAAGGATACTCGCCAGAATAACCGATCCAGCCGTAGGGGCTTCAACATGTGCTGCCGGTAACCAGGTATGGAAAGGAAACATGGGGACTTTGATGGCAAAGGCCAAGAAAAAGGCTAGGAAAAGATAGATCTGCGTGTGGAGCGGGTAATCCTGCCACATCATGTCCGGAATAAAGAAGCTGTAGTCGTTCGCTGTATAGAGCCAGATTATGGCTACAAGAAGCAAGATTGAACCAACCAAGGTATAGAGGAAAAATTTAATGGAGGCATAAATTTTCCTAGGCCCACCCCAGATCCCGATGAGCAGATACATCGGGATCAGCATTGCTTCCCAGAGGACATAAAACAGGACAAAGTCCAAGGCGACAAACACTCCTATCATGGCAGTTTCCATGATAAGCAAACAAATCATAAAAGTTTGAATTCTTGTTTTTATGTACGACCAGGATGCCAAGACACAAAACGGCATAATAATTGTTGTCAGAAGTATGAGCAGAATCGAAATACCATCGACCCCGATAGTGTAGTTGATATTAAATGTTTCAATCCACGGATGATGTTCGACGAACTGAAACTTGTCGGTTGTCCTGTCGAAGCCAATTATCAGGCGAAGAGAGAGCAAGCCGACAATACTGGTCGTGGCAAGGGCAAGATAACGACACAGTGACTCATTCTTCACCAGTAGAAGAAGCAGTGCTCCAACCAGAGGCAGGAAAATAAGCACACTCAAAATGGGCAAGCCGGAGTTAATCAATAATTGATCCATTACCAGTGATCCTTGAGTTCAAAATATTATTGCCAGACATACGATATGAGAAGAATGGCCGCAAAGGTGATTGATATAAAAATAGTCTGTTGTATCTGACCTCTTTGCAAGACGATCGCTATCCTTCGGCCGATTGCTTGTACACATCTGGCACTTCCATCTACCACGCCGTCTATGGCGTGCCAGTCAAACCAGGACCAGAATCTGGCAGTTGTCATCAGTGAGTAAAGGCCGACAACTCTATATGCTACGCCCCATACGTCGTCCAGCCATTGGATGGGATGTTGGGCCAGCCAGAGAAAACCTCGTCCACCCATTCGGTAAAACCAGTCCAGATCAAAGCTGATTGTGGCTCTGGCGCCAAGCTTGTCTTTAAGAAAAACAAAGGCCAGAGCTGTAAATGCAAGTATCTGCAGCGTCTCACTCAGGTGGTAGCCGCTGTAAGGGTGAAAAGTTACACCGGCATTGGGCAGCATGCTATACAGAAAGGGGGTGTACGAACCAATCAGCAGGCACAGGAATGCTGTTGCAGCCATTGCCGCGTGCATATTCCATGGAGGATCCTCTGCTTTAGCCCAGGTTTCCTCACTGCATCGGTTCTCGCCAAAAAAGATAAGATAGGGCAGACGCAGTCCGGCGACGAGAAAGGTGCCAACAGAAACTACCGTAAGCAGGAATCCGGCGACAAGCAGATGATCTTCAAAACCAGCTGCTATAATCATCGATTTGGAAACAAAACCAGAAAAGAAGGGAAAGGCTGAGACAGAGACTCCACCGATCATCATGAAAAAGAAAGTGGCCGGCATTTTTTTATACAGTCCGCCAAGTTCGGTGAATTTCGATTTACCGGTAGAGTGAATAATGGCCCCGGCGGCCATAAAGAGCAAGCCCTTATAAAGTATATGGGCAAAGGCATGGGCACAGGTACCATTTATGGCGAGCGCAGTTCCAATACCTACCCCGGTTACCATATAACCAACCTGACTGACAATCTCCCAGGCGAGCAGTTTGCGGATATCATTTTCCATCATGGCATAAATAATACCGTAAATGGCCATGATCACCCCCAGAATTATCAGGATATCAAAGCCTGCAAAAGCACGGGCCAGAGTGTATATAGCTGTTTTGGTGGTAAAGGCGCACATGAAAACAGCCCCGGTGACAGTAGCCTTACTATACGCATCCGGCAGCCAGGAATGCAGCGGAGGGACTGCAGCGTTAAGCATCAACCCTGCCATGATCAACCATGTATACAGCTGGGTGTTATGTTCATCGAGTTGGACAAAAGAAAGATCACCGGTGGCCTGATAACGAAGGACAAACCCAAGCAGCAGCACGACACCGCCAAAGGTGTGAACCAGCAAATAACGATATCCTGCTGCCAGTGCTCCTTCGTCATCCTTATTGAACCAGATCAGAAAGGTGGAGGCAAAGGCCATCATTTCCCAGAAGAGAAAGAGGACTAAGTAGTCGCCGCAGTAAATTACTCCAAGACTACCGGATACGTAGAACCAGGCGGCAATGTGCTGTAGGTTGTCCTTGACGTGCAAGCCGTAAACGGTGCCGATAATGGCCATGAGGGCCATTATGAACCCAAAAATTATGGACAGACTGTCTACTCGTCCAAAGGTAAGGGTCCATTCACCCATGAAGGTGACCACTCCATGTACGCCCGGGTGCCAGCTGAGATAGATCACGTCCACAAAGGTGAGGATCGGCACACTGCAGAGGTAGATTTTACGAAACGGATCTTTGATAAATGGCAGAATAAGGGCACCACAAATCAATATCAGAGCCGGATGGATAAAACTAGTTGTCATAGTAATCCTCTCGGGTCATGATTCCACTTTTGCCAAACCATCTCGCAAAGTAAATGAGAATCACACAGGACAAAATAGTAAACATCGACCAAAAACCTGGAATGTGTGCTTCCATCCATGTATGTGCGTGATGGGTATCAACAGCAACAACCGACCAGACCAACATGATTGCGATGCCAATGTAGCAGCCAACCTTCACCGCCTCCAGTCGTTCTTTCAAAAAATCAATGAGCGTTACAATCATCCCGTCACCGCCTTTACGAATTGCAACATGAAGTCAGGGAAAATTCCAATGAGGACCGAAATTGTACATGCTATCAGAATAGGTATGAGCATGGCCAAAGGTGCTTCTTTAATGCCAGTAAAAGGTTCATCTACCGGACGTTTACCAAAAAAAGCTTTGTAGGTAATTGGGGCAAAATATGCCGCGTTGAGCAAGGTGCTGGCAATGAGGATAAGAAGAATTCCGAGTTGATGTGCTTCAACCGAGCCGATGAGTAGATTCCATTTGGTTATGAATCCGGCGACAGGTGGAGCACCTATCATACTGAGTGAAGCAATGCCAAAGGCCCCGAAGGTCCAGGGCATTGATTTGCCAAGGCCACTCATTTCAGATATATTTTTTTTGTGGCTTACTACATAGATGGCACCAGCACAGAAGAACAGAGTGATTTTGGAAAACCCATGGTTAACGATATGTATCAACCCACCCTGAATACCAGGTTCGGTAAGCAAGGCAACACCCAAAATAATGTACGAGAGTTGGCTGACGGTAGAGTAGGCCAGTCGAGCTTTTAGGTTATCTTTGGAAAGTGCGATAATTGATGCAACGAGAACGGTAAAGCTGACAAAATAGGCAGTGGGGATACCAAGGTTGAAGGCATGCATGGTATCGGTCCCAAACGTGTAGAGCATGGTTCTTGTCGTACAGAACACGCCCACTTTAACAACGGCTACCGCGTGGAGCAGTGCCGAAACAGGCGTTGGTGCAACCATTGCGCCAGGCAGCCAATGATGGAAGGGCATGACACCATTCTTGGCAAAACCGAAGATGCAAAAGATATACAGCATGATGACCAGGGTGCCGTTTATACCGGTAGGAAAGATACCATCGTGGATATTTGATGCAAAATCCAGCGTTCCGGTTAGCACATAGATGAGAATCATGGCAGGCAACAGGAAGGCTTTGGCCGTGGTTGTCAGGTAAATGATATATTTACGTGCCCCATTGTATCCTTCTGCATCCTGATGGTGGGCAACGAGGGGATACGTGCATACGGAGACGATTTCGTAAAAAAGGTACATGGTGAAAAGATTGTCGGAAAAGGCAACCCCGATTGCACCAAAAATGGACAAGGCGAAACAGGCATTGAAACGAGTCTGCGCATGTTCCTTGAGTCCTCGCATATAGCCCATCGAGTAGAAGACAGCGATGGTCCAGAGAGAGGAGGCCACTATGGCAAAAATCATGGACATGGCATCAGCGCGCAAGGTGACGGACACTCCCGGGAGGATGGTAAACATGTGGAAAACGAGTGTCTTGCCTTCGAGTACCGCAGGAATCATGGAGCCAACAACCAGCAGGAGGAGGATAGAGGAAATTGAAGAGATTCCCTCCCTGATGTTTTCGTTGTCCCCCTTGAGCATCACTCCCAGCGTACCAATAAGCGGAATGAGCAGGGCTATGAGTAATTTATAATCCATTCCAGGTGGCTCCTCGGCTAACCTTTAAGTTGAACAGTGTCTTCTGCGTCTATCGATTTGAACTGGCGATACACCGCGATAATGATACTGAGACCGATGGCAGCTTCAGCAGCGGCAACCGCCATGATAAAAAGCGTGAATACCTGTCCGGTAACCGGATCCGGTGAAGTAAAACGATTAAACGCCATAAAATTGATTGACGATCCAGACAGAATTAACTCAGCCGCAATGAGCATACCGATAAGTGTTCTTCTGGTAACAATACCGTAAATTCCAATACCGAAAAGAACGGCACCGATAATGAGAAACGTGTTGAGATCATTGTAAAGTGTAAGTATCGACATCAACTATCCCTCCCACCTCTGGCAATAACCAGGGCACCCAGAATTGCAATAAGCAGAACGACTGAAATCAGCTCAAAGACCATTGAATACTGGGTTAATAATTGCAGACCAATGGTTTTGACCGATCCATCGTTGATTTTGTCCATGACTTTCCAGTCGGTCCTTACAGCTAGGATGGAAAATCCGCCGGCAAGAAGAGCCGCGGTAGCAAAACCGACAGGACCGACCAGCGGACTGGAGGGACCAACCTTTTTACTTTCCTCTGGGGCTGCAAGCATGATGGCAAAAGAGATGGTCACCGCGACAGCTCCGACATAGATCAGAACCTGCATCAGGGCGACAAAAGGTGAATTCAGATAGTAGTAGAGTCCTGCCACTCCAATAAAACAGACAATGAGTCCAGCTACGGCTCGAACCAGTCTTTCAGAGTTGCAGGCAATAACGCCGCCGGTAATAGTAATTACCAGATTAATTAAAAAGACTACCCCGACCAGCCCTTCGACACTAAAAAGGCTTGGGGATGTAACCATTGACGGGTTCATTTATTTCTTTCCTCCAGACGTTTAAGAAGATCAAAGATAAAGTCTTCTTTTCTGGTACTCGCCAAATTGTATTCTTTAGAGAACTCAAGCGCGTTGAAATTACATGACTCGACACAGGAGCCACAAAGAGAACACCTGGTGAAATCAAGAATGTATTTGGTCAATACCTTTTTCTTTTCGCCTTCCGGTTTTTCACCCGCGAGAGAAATACAGTTTGAAGGGCAGGCTTTTTCACAGAGCCCGCAGACAACACAGTTTGGTTTACCTTCTTCACTCGCGATCAGTTCGGTATGGCCGCGAAATTTATCGCACATCGTCAGGGTTTCGTAAGGGTAAGAGACCGTGACCGTAGGACTGAAAAATTCTTTGAAGGTAATGCCCATGCCAATAAAGAGGCTGATCAAACCATGATATATGTCGCTAAAATAGGTGATCATCTTAAAACACCTTTATTAATCCTGCGGTTAACAGCAGGTTGAAGAGAGACAGTGGAATGAGAATTTTCCAGCTGAGATTCAACAGTCCATAAATGGTCGTCCGGGGAAAGGTCCAGCGAATCCAGATAAACGTGGCAATAAGCAGATAGAGCTTTAGAAGAAACCACCATACTCCGGGGAACAGCCCGAAGGGACAGCTCCAGCCACCTAAAAATAAAATTGTGGTCATGCAGGAGCCGATGACGATATTGGCATACTCACCCATGAAGAAGAGGCCAAATCCCATAGAGCCATATTCGGTATGAAAACCGGCTACCAGTTCGCTTTCGGCCTCGCCTAGATCAAATGGTGCCCGGTTGGTTTCTGCCAGAGTACAGGTGAAAAAAATAAGAAAAGACATGGGCATCAATAGGTTATGAGAGTTACCCAGCACAGGGAAGATGTTCCAGTGTAAAATTGAGGCACTTTGTTGATGCACAATCTCCATGAGATCCATGGAGCCGGTGATCATAACCACGGTAATGGTGGTAATGAGCATGGGGATCTCATAAGAGACAGCCTGCGATACCGCACGCACCGAAGACATCATGGCGTATTTGTTTCGCGAACTCCATCCGGCAAAGATCAGGGCCATACTGCCCGTTGACGCGAAAGCAAAAATCATCAGGACCCCGACATTCATATTCTTGGCAACGATGGTCTCACTGAACGGAATGGTCACAAAACTCATAATTGCTGGAAACATGGCGAGGACCGGAGCGGCGATAAAGAGTACCTTGTCGGCGCCTCCGGGGATGATCAGTTGCTTGCACATCAGTTTAATGCCGTCAAGAGGCGGCTGCAGCAAACCAAATGGACCGTTGATATTGGGTCCGGGGCGACGCTGAATCCGTGCTGCACCTCGTCGTTCAGCCCAGACTAGATAGGCGGCATTGAGGGCCGCAAAGGCGATGGCTATAACAACAGCAACAATGACATTTAGTAGTGTTAAGCTCATAGATGACTTTCCTCTTACCTGTCTATCTCGGGAATGACCAGATCAAGACTTCCCATAAATGCGAGCGCATCCATTATCATCATACCTCGGCATGCCTCATCAAATAAGTGCATGTTTGAGTAGGTTGGTGATCGAAGCTTTAATCTATATGGGGTCTTGCTACCATCACTGACCAGCCTGATGCCAAAACTGCCTCGGGCGGTTTCAACTGCCTGATAATAATCACCGGCAGGCGGTTTAATCAGTTTCGGTTTTTTCTCAGGCATGATTGGGCCGTCGGGCAGTTTGTCCAATCCTTGCTCGATTATTCTTAGTGACTGTTCAATCTCTTCCATTCGCACATTGTATCTGGCCAGGGAGTCACACTCGTGGAATACCGGTACATCAAAATCAAATTCTGGGTATACCGAATAAGGCTCATTTTTCCGGACATCAAAATTGATACCAGAACCCCTGGCAACGGCACTGGATGCACCGTATTTCCGACACATTTCCTGGGTGAGAGGAGCAATACCCTCCAGCCTTTTGTGGAAAATAATGTTACCGGTAACCAGCCTATGATATTTTTTGAGAGATTTTCGCATGCGGGGAATAAAACGTCGGGCCGCCGAGATGAAAGCATCGTCGATATCGTTATACAGACCACCAAACCGGAAGTAACAATAGGTCAGGCGAGAACCGGTCACCGCTTCGAGCATATCGAGGATATGTTCCCGGTCCTGAAGGGCGTACATAAGCGGACTGAACCCACCCAGATCCATAACGAAGGCACCGAACCAGAAAAGGTGCGAGGAGATGCGATTGAGTTCCACCATGATTGCCCGGATATACTCAGCTCGTTCCGGGACCTCGATACCCGAGGCTTTTTCGATCAAAAGTACATGACCGTGCGAATATCCGAGGGCACCGAGATAATCCATGCGGCTCAGATTCATCAGGTACTGAGGATAGGTTTTTATCTCTCCCATCTTCTCGTGCATCCGGTGAATATAGCCGATGACGGTTTCGGCATTGACGATATACTCCCCATTCATCTCCATTTTTACCCGGAGCACACCATGGGTCGCAGGATGTTGGGGGCCTACATTGAGGATGAACGTTTCGTCCGGTTGAAGTTTTATAGGAGAACTCATGCCTTGAAATCCTTTAAGAGTGGATGAAAATCAGCGTCTTCAGGAAGAAGGAGCGGGACGAGGTGCGGATGTCCGGCAAATTTAATACCAAAAAATTCATGGGTTTCCCGCTCGTGCCAGTTGGCCCCGGCATAGATACCGGTAATCGTCGGAACTTCGGGGCTGTTGCGATCAACTCTGGTCCTGATGACCACACGGCAAAGATCAAAGTCATATCTGCAAAAATCGTAAACTACTTCGAGCTGGTCGTCTTTGATCCAGTCGACACCAGTTATACTCTCAATAAAGAATTCTGCCTCATCGACAATGGTGACCGCCTCCAGTAACTGATCAGGAGCCACCTGGGCATCGAGATGATAACCGTGCACGGCGTAATTACGTTCGACAAGGCCGTTTTTGCGTGGTTCCTGCTGAACTTTTTTATCTTTTTCCTCGCCTGAGTCTTCTGTCTGCACGTCTTGTGGTTCCGGCGTTGGAAAAAGCTTTTGGAGAGCCAGTTTTGTTTTTTCACAAATCATTTTACTTTGCTCCAAGAACTATAAAAAACAAGAAATTTGCGGTTCTGAATGGGTGATTCGAAGAGAGATTTAAGCTTTTGCAGCCTCCGGGTTTTTCCATCTCTCCCAGTCGGAGACGAGGTGCTCAAGTTCGATGATTCCCTGCAGGAGTGCCTCAGGACGGGGTGGGCAACCGGGAACATAGACATCGACAGGCAGAAACTTATCGGCGCCAAGAACGATACTATATTGTCCTTCGAAGGCAAATGGGCCGCCAGAAATTGCACAGTTGCCAAGGGCCATGACCCATTTAGGCTCGGGCATCTGATCGTAGAGCGTCTTGATGCCTGGCATCATTTTTTTGGTCACGGTTCCAGCAACGATCATGACATCACTTTGTCTGGCTGAAGGGCGAAAGACTTCAGCGCCAAAGCGGGACATATCGAACCTGGCACAGCCAGTTGCCATCATTTCGATGGCACAGCACGCGATACCAAATGTCAGGGGCCATAAAGAGTTGGCCCTGCCGATATTAAGTAGTTGGTCTAATGGTGCGAATTGAACTACTGACGAAGGTACGTTTTGCGTTCCCACTTAAATACTCCCTTAATCCATGCATAAACTACTGCGAGTGATAATATTCCAACAAATATGACTATTTCGATAAAATCACGTATGGAAGATGCAAACATCGCATCGTTGTATGCAATAGCCACAGGAAACAGGAAGAGAACGTCTACGTCGAAGGCGAGAAATATGAGGGCATAGAGATAAAATACAACTCCATAACGAATCCAGCTGTCGCCGATGGGATCCATGCCACATTCGATATGCTGCAGGGCTTTGTTGCTAATCTGCCTGGTTTGACGTGGCATCAAAAGATATACTATTGCAATTGGACCCAGCGCGAAGGTTAAACCTCCAATGGTGAATGCAGCTATCCAGAGGACTTGCTCCGGATACAGAAACGCAGTGAGTTGTTGTTCCATACTGATTCCTTGTCTGCTTAATTTTTTTTAATTAATACAATGCCATTAAGTTACCTCATATTGGTGGACATTTTCCGCTGTTCCAATGTGCGGCCTATCTTAAATAATTGTTATAGACGTGTCAATAAGAAACTCATTTCCTTTCCGCTGTTCTACAGATCTTCTTTGGACCTCTATTCATTGGAAATCCTTGATGTAAAAAGACTTGTGAAACTTCTCAAAGATGCTATTATGACACCTTGAGACCTAAGTAATTAAGATGACAACCATCAGTAAAAGTGATCTGTATTTTAGTGAGGAAATATGTCTATCACCCTAAGACAATTGGAAATATTTATAGCTGTTGCGGAAACTGCCCAGGTCACTAAGGCCAGTAAAAAGCTGTTTGTTACTCAATCAGCGGTGAGTATGGCTTTGGCAGAACTTGAAAATCAGTTAGGTGGTTCTTTATTTGATAGACATGGTCGAAGTCTTCTACTTAATGCCCGAGGCAGGTTCCTTCTTCCTCTTGCTAAAGATATTACCGGTCAGGTAAGTAATATAGAAACTATCATGTCGGAGCGTAATGATAAGCTCGACGGCAGAATTGAAATTGTAGCCAGCACCACCCTTGGCAATTACATCCTACCGTATCTTATTGGTGCTTTTAAGAAAGTACATCCCAATGTGTATGTGAACCTGCTGGTCTCCAATACCAGGTGTGCTGAAAAGATGGTTTTTGATAAGGAGGTTGATGTAGGCTTTGTCGAAGGTCCTCTTACTGGAAGGGAAGAAATCGAGTGGAGGCAATGGTTTGAGGACGAATTAGTGGTTCTCTGTGGCCCAACGGATCCACTGGCGCACAATGAAATATTTGACATTGAAACGGATCTTAAAGGCAAAAAATGGATCATGCGGGAAAGTGATTCGGGGACTGCTGCAACAATCCGAGAACGCTTCGGCAAATATATGGAAGATGTTCATATTGTCATGGAAATGGGACACCCAGAAGCGGTTAAACGTGCGGTCGAGTCCGGTGCTGGAATAACCTGTCTTTCTGCTCTTAGTATTTGTCGTGAAGCGGAGAATGGGTGGTTGAAAGGGCTGAAAGTTGAAGGGTTGGATATGAAAAGACAGCTTAAAATTATTCAACGAAAAGATACTGAAATAAGCGATGCCCTTGCTGAATTTCTTTCTTTTTGCGATGTAATGACAATTTGTGATGATTCAAGAATTTGCCTCTCTTCACCCTGGAAATTACAGTCACTTCTCGCCAGGCATTCAGCTATGAAAAAATAGTCGTACCTTTTCTTTTAAAACAAAAGATCGTCATAGAGTACTTCTTTTAAAAACAAACCATGGGCAGGCGCAGTTACACCTGCCTTAGTTCTATCTTTTGCCCGCAAAATTGCCGAGAATTCATCAACAGAAAGTTTTCCTCGACCCACCTCAAGAAGAGTTCCCACAATGTTTCGTATCATATTGCGCAGGAATCCGTCGCCAGTAAATTGAAAAATAAGTGTATATAGTGGTTGCTGGATGAGCTCTGCCTGATAAATTGTCCGCACTGCTCCGCGACCTGAGCAATTGTTTTTGTCTCTTGAGCCGCTATTTTCAAATGAAGAAAAATCATGGGTGCCTTGAAGCAGCGCCAGGCAATTTTGTATTGCCGTCAGATTAAGCTCTGCGGTAACGTGCACAGTGTATAATCGGAGATGAGGAGGGTGGGTACAGCCGGTGTAAAGAAAATATTGGTAACGTTTGCCTTTAGCAGAAAAGCGCGCATGAAAATCCTGGTCGACCAGCTCAGCGTTTAAAATTCGTATCGCACCTGGCAACATGGCATTCAGGCCACGTAAAAAAACATGGCAGGAGATCGCCCTGCCGGTTGTAAAGTGGGCCACCATTCCTTCCGCATGGACCCGGGCATCAGTCCGGCCGGCGCCATGAAGATGTATGTCTTCCCGGGTCATCACGCTGAGGCAACGCTCAATTTCGCCCTGGATTGTTCGGTCGTGAAGCTGGCGCTGCCAACCGCTGAATTCCGTACCATCATAACTGATAAGCAGTTTGATATTTTGCGGGAGAGGAGACATTGGTAAAGGAACTATGGGACAGCGTAATTTTTAAGGAAAAAGCGGAGCTGTGTTTAGCCCGGCAGTTTCGGAAAAACCGTACATGATATTCATATTCTGTACCGCCTGACCGGAGGCACCTTTGACAATATTATCGATTGCCGACATTACGATAATCCTGTTGGTCACCGGGTCAATCTTATAAGAAATGTCGCAGAAGTTGCTCCCCCGGACATACTGTGTCGCCGGAAAAGAATCCTCTGCAAGGAGGCGGATAAAGGGTTCGTTTTGGTACAGGTTGTGATAGAGGGTCTCAATTTTCTGACGAGTAAAGCCGGGGGTCAGCGATGCGTAGACGGTACTCAATATGCCTCTTGTTATGGGAAGAAGATGAGGCGTAAACGAGATGTGTATTTGTTCTTTCGCAAGGACAGTGAGTTCCTGCTCTATCTCTGGAGTATGCCGATGGGCTCTACCGACTTTGTAAGGCCTGAAACCATCATGTACTTCACAGAACAGCGATCCTGTCTGAGCAGCTCGGCCAGCACCCGATGTTCCGGATTTGGAGTCGGCAATAATAGTGGAAATTGCAATGGCGCCGGCTTTTAACAGCGGAGCCAGCCCCAGGATAATTGACGTTGGATAGCAGCCGGGATTGGCAACGAGGCTACAACCAGCTATTTCGCTGCGATAGAGTTCCGGTAGCCCATAAACCGCCTCTTTAAGTAATTGACTCGAAGAATGAGTTTGATACCATTTTTCATAGACGGAAACGTCACGTAGCCGGAAATCAGCCGATAAATCTACAACTTTCTTGCCTGCAGTCAGCAATTCCGGTACCAGGTCCATCGCGGTTTTATGCGGAACGGCGGTAAAAAAGAAGTCGGCCTTTGTGCATAGTTCTGCAACGGACAGATCCTCGCAGATTATGTCGACTTTATCACGTAGGCTGGGAAAAATTTCGGAGAGAGGACGACCTGCATATTGTCGTGAGGTTGCAGCGGTAATCCGCACTTCGGGATGATTGCAGAGTATTCTGGCAAGTTCGGCACCGGTGTATCCGGAAGCTCCTATAATACCAACATTAATCATGGTGGTTTTCTCCTCGAAAAAAAAATCTTGATTACTGGCCATCTAAACAAAAAAGGGGAAATGACAGCTGACCTGTCATTTCCCTTACAACGAACCCCCGCCAAAAATATTTGCGGGATAAGTTTCTTCACGAAATAAATTTCTTGTAGAAAACACCAGAAAATTATTTCTAAGTCACTAACTTGAACATCGCAGTTGTCTGCCGCATATCCATTGTCCAGATAACAAACGTCTCGAGTAAAGCCTTAACGTTTAGAAAACTGGAACTTGGCGCGGGCGCCTTTTTGGCCGTATTTTTTCCGCTCTTTTTCACGCGGGTCACGAGTAAGCAGGCCGGATTGTTTAAGCTGCAGTCTTATTTCGGGATTGGATTCAAGGAGCGCCTTGGAGATGCCGTGGGATAATGCATCTACCTGGGCAGATTTTCCACCACCACGCAGAGTGGCAATGACATCGAACTGCTCCAACGTTTCGGTGACTTTGAAAGGTTTGACAATTTTCTGACTTTTAAAAGTCTGGCCAAAATAAGCCTCTGCTTCCAGTTCATTGACTATAATTTTTCCGGTGCCGGGAGAAAGCCATACTCTGGCTACTGCCGTCTTTCTTTTTCCTGTGGCATAAAAGCGATCTTGAGCCATTTTTGTATTCTCCAAGATTAAATATCTAATTTGGCAGGTTGTTGCGCTGCATGGGGATGATTTTGTCCTGCATATACCTTCAATTTTTTCAATTGAGCACGACCCATTTTGTTTCTCGGCAGCATACCCTTAACAGCTTTGATAAGCAGAGCGGTTGGATGTTTTTCCAGCAGCTCTTTGGCAGATGCTTCTTTAATTCCACCTATCCAGCCGGTATGATGATAGTATTTCTTGTCGTTAAGTTTGTTGCCGGTAAGCTGTACTTTTTCAGCATTGGTAACGACTATAAAATCACCATTGTCAATAAAAGAGGAAAAAGTCGGTTTGTGTTTACCTCGCAACCGAGTGGCTATTTCTGATGCCAGACGGCCCAGAACCTTGTTCTCTGCGTCGACAAGGTACCACTTTTTGTCGATTTCGTTGACTGGGGCAAGATAGGTTTTCATTGTAAGCCTCAAATGGTCGATCATTTAATAAAAAAAGGTCCGAACAGTAGTGTCGAACCTTTTGCACATTATAATGGAGCGGGAAACGAGATTCGAACTCGCGACGTCAACCTTGGCAAGGTTGCACTCTACCACTGAGTTATTCCCGCTCAGTTAGTTTTTACGTGTCAAAACTTCGGTGGTTTATACAAGGTCTGTAACTGTGTGTCAATTAAAAAATTGATTGAGTTAAGTGAGCTATTGTAATTATTTTCTTCCCAAAAGTCACGAAAAATAGAGATGGTTTTGTCAGTATAGGGTATATGTTCTGCTAGATTTGCATTAATGCCCATGAATTCCTTATGCTTATCCTCGTACCCGGTATGCAGAGACCATGTTTTTCTCGATGGAAAGCGCTATTTTAACTTAAAACACCTGGATGAAAATGGTAAATATAGTCAAGTCTAAAAGATCGGAACGAAAGGGGTCCATTGTCAGGAAAACCGCAGAGACTGCGATTGAGATACAGATAGACCTTGATGGCTCTGGTAAGAATGAAATCAAGAGTGGAGTAGCATTCTTAGACCATATGCTTACTCTTTTCAGTGTGCATGGTTTCTTTGATCTTACTGTCATGGCTGAAGGCGACACCGAAGTAGACGATCATCATACCGTAGAAGATATTGGTATCTGCCTTGGGCAGGTTATAGCCAAAGCACTTGCTGATAAAGGAGGCATTGCTCGCTATGGTAGCTGCTACCTGCCAATGGATGAAACCCTGGTGCGGGTCGTTATCGACATTTCCAACAGGCCGTTTCTGCATTACGAAGCTGATGTCAATGAACAGAAACTAGGGACCTTCGATACGGCTCTTGCCAAGGAGTTTTTTCGCGCAGTGTGCCAACATGCTGGCTTCACCGTGCATATCGATCTCTTACATGGTGAAAACGGCCATCATATTATTGAGGCTATTTTCAAAGGGTTTGCTCGGGCGATGCACAGTGCGACAACCAGAATAAAGATGGAAGGTGTGCTCTCTTCCAAAGGCACTCTCTGATAGTCTCAGTTAAAGATATGGTAATGTGGTACGGTACGTAAACTCGATGTTTTCTAACCCGATATTTCTAACTTCCAGGTGCTTTCGTGGCAAAATTAATTAAATCTGTTCTTTTTTATTGTTGCGCTGTTGTTCTGCTTTCAGCCTGTTCATCCCCGTCAGCAAAAGAGGATAGCCTTCAGGCTCAGGCACCCTTAGCGCCGCTTTCCTGCATTGCCGTACTGCCGGCAAGTACTTCTGTCGATAAAGATGAAACTATTGATTATGAAAAAGCCCAGGCTCTCGAAAAAGGAGCAGCATATGCAAGTGATGTTATGCAGCGCCTGTTGCAGGGAAACCCAAAGGTACGAATTCTGAGCGCAAATGAACTGGCGAGTTACGTGACGGATATTTCCGGTGGTATCTCGGGGACTGCTGCCGCACTTGGTCAAAAACTGAACTGCGATGGAGTATTGCTGACCACTGTTCGTCAGTATAGGCAGCGTCAGGGGACCGAGTATTCTGCTGATGCCCCGGCAGCTGTGGATTTCTATATGGTCTTGCGACATTCCACAGATGGTAATATCCTCTGGTCGGCTGATTTTCGGGAAGAGCAAGAATCTGTCCTCGCCAATCTTTTTTCCTTTGGTAAAGCGAAAAGCAGGGGGTTTAAATGGGTCACGGTTGAGCAGCTCATGGAGCAGGGGATTACAGAACGGCTGAAAGGTTGCCCCTACCTCCAATAGCTCACCACCTGTCTGATTGTATAAACCTGCGGCCGGGTAATAACCGGCCGCAGGTTTTGTCATTTTCACTTCCCGGCTTCTTCTGTTGACTGGATTTCGCCTGCACATCTTTTTTCATCTCTCTTCGCTATGAAAAACGGCTATAGACTGCCAGCCCGGTACAACCGAAAAATTGGTCAGGCAATGCATGATTACTCGATGTTTGCAGAAGGTGATCGAGTCCTGATTGGGGTTTCCGGAGGCGTCGACAGTTTAACTCTTGCCTGTGTACTAAAAATATGGCAAAAAAAGGCACCAATTCATTTTGATCTTACTGTGGTTTATGTAGCGCACGACTTCTGGAAAAATCATGAAGGTGCTGTTGATCCAGGTGAATCTATAGCCAGGCAAATGCAAAATGTATCTCTGGATGTGCAGATTGCAGAAGAATGGTCCATCGATGAGGCGGACAGAACATGTTTTCTCTGTGCAAGAAACAGACGAAGCCAGCTCTTCGATATTGCTCGTGCAAAAGGATATAACAAAATTGCGCTGGGACACCATAAAGACGATCTCATAGAAACTTTCATGCTTAATGCCATCTACAGCGGCAATATTTCGACTATGGTGCCCAAACAAGATTTATTTGGCGGCACCCTATCTATTGTCCGACCTATGGCATATCTTGAGAAATATGAAGTGACTGAGATTGCTGCCGGCCTGCAGCTTGAAGTGGTAGAAAGCCTCTGTCCACTGGCAGCCGACACCAGGCGGGAAAAGGTGCGTAATTTCTTGCAGACGATATATCAAGAAGAACCAGCGGCCAAGAATTCTCTGTTTGCAGCGCTGGCAAATGTACGGAAAGATTATTTATTATGAAGATTCATGGAGAATGTCTCCCCTGTTTACTCCGGCAAACACTGCGGACTGTCCGGCTTACTCACTGCTCACATGACCAGCAAATGGATATTCTGCAAGCGGTTTCTCGGGTTATAGCTGAAATGGACCCGCTGCAGAGTCCTCCGGCCAATGCGCTTTCTGTGTATAGTAAGATAGCCGAGCTCACCGGCTGTGAGGATCCCTATTATCATAAAAAAAGAGAGAGTAATCAGCAGGCGCTGCAGATTGTCCCTACTCTGCGTCAAGAGATACAGGGCATGGAACAGGAACTGTTGTCAGCGGTACGTTTTGCGATTGCTGGAAATATCATCGACTATGGCGCCTTCGAAACCTTTGATGTTGATGCGGCACTGACACGCAGCCGTTCGGCGAGCCTGGCAGTTGACCACTTTGATGTGCTCTCGGATGCTCTTGACCGACTGACCAAAGGGAGTACAATTCTCTATCTGACCGATAACTGCGGAGAAATAGTCTATGACGCACTCTTGCTCGAATATCTAGAGCGTCGTGGTTTTGCTCTTACTATCGCCGTAAAGGATGGACCGATCATCAACGACGCCCTGGTTGAAGATGCCCTCGAAGCCGGGTTAGATAAATATGGGCGGATTATCACTAACGGCGGCAGATATCCCGGTACGGAGTTGGATAATTGTTCGCCGCAGTTCCTTGAGTATTTTAAATCGGCCGACGTGGTGATAGCCAAAGGACAGGGTAATTTCGAGAGTTTATCCGAGGTGGACCGGGATATCTTTTTTCTCCTGACCATCAAGTGTGCGGTTGCCGCACAACACATGGCGGAACTTTCTGGCGTCGAGCTGGAAAAGTTGCCGGGCAAAGGCGAGATGGCCGTCTATTATTCCGGAAAGAACAACGAGTCTGGTGGAAAAAATGAAGACACGTATTAAAAATATTCTAAGGGAAAAGTCGGTGGGCCAGTCTGTTGCTCTTGCTGGTTGGGTAAAGACTAAAAGAGATACCGGCAGCTTTTCGTTTATTGAGATAAATGATGGTTCATGCCTGGCCAATCTGCAGGTGCTCGCCGAAGAAAAATTGGCTAATTATACATCGGAAATCAAACAGGTATCGACTGGTTCCAGTGTTATGGTCGAGGGAGTTCTGCAAAAATCACCTGCCAAGGGGCAAGAGGTTGAAGTACATGCCACCCGATTCACAGTCATCGGCGAAGCTGACTCGGAAACCTATCCTCTCCAGAAAAAGCGGCATTCTTTTGAATTCTTACGTGAACTGACGCATCTGAGACCAAGAACCAATGCTCTGGGGGCGGTAAGTCGTGTTCGCTCGCGGCTTGCCTATGCAGTGCATCAATTCTTTCAGGATCGAGATTTTGTCCAGGTGCATACCCCCATCATCACGACCAGCGACTGCGAAGGCGCCGGCGAAATGTTTATGGTCACCACCGGACAGGAAAAGAACAAGGCAGAACACTTCTTCGGTCGATCCGCGGGACTTACCGTCAGTGGCCAGCTACAGGCTGAAGTTTATGCTCTGGCGCTGGGCGATGTATACACCTTCGGGCCTACTTTCCGGGCGGAAAATTCCAATACCTCACGACATCTGTCCGAGTTCTGGATGGTTGAGCCGGAAATGGCCTTTTGCGACCTGCAGGCTAATATGGCGATTGCGGTCGAGTTGCTCAAACACCTGTTACATGATGCCATGATCAACTGCCCCGAGGATATGCAGCTGTTTGATAAATTTATTGAAAAAGGGCTGTTACAAAAACTAGGGGGAGTCGTCGATAAAGAGTTTGCTCATATTACGTATACTGAGGCGGTGGAGAGGTTGCAAAAGGCAAAAAAAGATTTTGCCTACCCGGTGAGCTGGGGGCTTGATCTGCAATCCGAACATGAACGGTATCTGTCGGAAGAGGTCTTTCAATGCCCCCTTACCGTAACCGACTATCCGGCGTCGATCAAACCCTTCTACATGCGGGTCAACGATGACCAAAAAACGGTGGCGGCTATGGATATTCTGGTGCCGGGAATCGGCGAGATTGTCGGAGGCAGTCAACGCGAAGAACGCTACGATGTCCTCAAGGCCCGGATGATCGAGGCGGGGATCGAACTCGCTGACTACGCCTGGTATATGGATCTTCGTCGGTACGGCTCTGTGCCGCATTCGGGATTTGGCCTTGGCTTTGAGCGCCTGGTTCAGTTTGTCACCGGTATGGCCAATATTCGCGAGGTTATCGCTTTTCCCAGAACACCAGGTTCTGCGCCTTGCTGATAATATCGGTCATGAATGGAGTAATTATATGGAGGCAGACGGTTGAGTAAGGAGCCCGGGGTACAGAAGATGTTTGATGCCATTGCCGGTCGTTATGATCTCATGAACCGAGTAATGACTATGGGCCAGGATCAGAAATGGCGGCGATTTGTCGTTAAAATGGCAGGTGATCCAGGTGCGGGGCTGACCCTTGATCTAGCCACCGGAACCGGCGACATCGGTGCCTTGATGACTCAGACCTACCCAAGAGCAAGAGTGGTGGGAGGGGATTTCTCCCTCAATATGCTGAAAGAAGCAAAAAAAAGGTTTGCCAAGAAACAACAGATAAGCTGGCATGCATGCGATGCCAATATGCTGCCCTTTGGCGATGCTGTTTTTCAATCGGTGACCTTCGGCTATTTGCTCAGGAATGTGGATGATGCGCTGAGGGTATTGCGAGAAGTGCGCAGGGTGCTCAAACCCGGAGGCAAGGTGGTCTGCCTGGATACCACGCCGCCGGTTAAAAACATGCTTTCACCATTTGTGCGATTTTATCTGCAGCACGGGATACCCGTTATGGGGAGATTCATTGCTCGCGACAAGGCGGCGTATTCGTATCTTACCGGATCAACCATGGATTTTTACACTGCGGAACAACTCGCGCAACTGTTCTCCGATGCTGGATTTATCCAGATAGGCTATAAGAAATTTATGTGTGGAACCATTGGCGTGCACTGGGGAAAAAAGCATGATTGAAAAATCGGCTTTTGATCCAGTTGCTCTGCCCATCTATCCTTCTCTGGACACACTTTTTACTTTTCTTATTAACAGTGTCCGGCAATACAGCACAAACGATGCCTATGTCTATAATGTAGGTGACGAAGAACACCGGGTCTCGTACCGCAAGCTGTTTGAAGACGTCCTCCTTCTTGCCAAGGCCTTTCGACGTCGGGGGGTGAGCCATGGCGACAAAGTTATGCTCCTGTCGGACAATCGTTATGCCTGGATTGTGACGGATCTGGCGCTGATGTCTTTTGGCGGAGTCAATGTTCCAAGGGGCTCTGATACCCCGACGCAGGAGCTTGAATTCATCGTCGAACATTCAGAGAGTTGTTATCTTGTGGCCGAAAACGAGAAACTTCTTGAACGTCACACTGATTTTATAACGAGTTGCCGGCAGTTACGCTCAATCTTTGTCATGGCAGGCCCGGCGACGCATACCCTGTTCAGCAATGTTTTCTCCTACAGCGACCTGCTCAGCAATCGACATTACACGCAAAAAGATATCGACCAATTCCTGGCAGTGGGCGAGAAAATTATCCCCGAAGATTTGTTGACAATCATATATACCTCGGGGACGACAGGTACGCCAAAAGGGGTGATGCTCTCCCATGGCAATATCATGCATAATGTGCAGGTAGTGCCGGAGGTCATTCAGTTGAGTGAAAAAGACAATTGGCTGTCTATTTTACCGAGTTGGCATATCTTTGAACGGACCGCAGAGTATGTGGCTCTAGCCAGGGGCACTACCCTTGTCTATTCCTCGATCAAGACATTTTCGCAGGATTTGGAAAAATATAAACCAACCCTGGTGGCAACTGTCCCTCGAGTCTGGGAGTCCCTCTATACAAAGGTACAGGTGGCGGTTAAAAAAAAAGGGGCAATTGCCAACCATCTTTTTCAGTGGATGGTTTGGACCTCTTCTGCCTATCGGCGTAACAAGCGGAAGGCTCTTGGCAGAATGCCGGTTTTTCATTCGGGTGGGCGGATAATAAAGTATGCAGAAAAAATGATCGCGTCAGTGAAAATGGCGTTGCTGTTTCCTTTCTACTTACTGGCCAATAAGAAACTGGCTATGGTCAGACAACGTTTTGGCGGTCGCCTGCGTCTGGCCATCAGCGCTGGCGGTACCCTCGCAACCTATCTGGAAGAGTGGATCGATGCTGTGGGCATACGTATTGTCAATGCCTATGGTATGACTGAATGTTCACCCGCAATAGCCGGACGAGGCATTACCTGCAGGACCTACGGTACCGTTGGTCCGCCCGTCTCTCGGACAGAACTCCGCGTGGTTTCAGAAGAAGGGAGCGTATTGCCGGCTGGTGAGGAGGGCACAATTGAGGTACGCGGTGCCCAGGTGACCAAAGGGTATTATCGTAATGAGGAAGAAAATCGCAAATCATTTACCTCGGACGGCTTTTTCAAGACTGGTGATCTTGGCAAGATGACGATTAACGGCGAGCTTATGATAACCGGTCGGGCGAAAGAGATAATTGTCTTGTCCAGCGGCGAAAATATTGATCCGACCAAAATAGAAAATGTCCTGACCATGTTCCCTTTTATCCAGGAAGCAATCCTGGTTGGGCATGACAAAAAAGCCCTTGGTGCTCTTCTTGTTCCCAATATGGAGGAGTTGAAGGAGTATGTGGCGAAAAAGATGAGTGGGCTCAGGCAGGAGACCGCAGAATTACTCACCGATGTAAAGGTTCTCGATCATATTCGCAACGATATCAACCGTATTTTGCGTCCCAAACAGGGATTTAAGCCTTATGAAAAACTTCAGGGTATTATTTTTCTCGACAAGGAATTTAAGCTCGGGGAAGAACTTACCAATACCCTGAAAAAGAAAAGACACGTCATTGAAAAGAAATATCACCAGATAATCAATGATCTCCTGCATTGAAAAACGTACAGCACTCCTACTTGTTTGCCAAACGGCAGGAGTTGCATGTCAAGCTTGCTCTTGCAAAAGCATTGTTCCAACCAAAGATGACTCTTCTTATCAAAACGATGTCTTGCTCTGTTCTTTTGGTTAATAGTGTTCAGAAAAATAACATTTTTGTTGTTTAATGGAGAGATTCTTACAAAGTTGCAATTCGATTACCTCCCTCCAAGATGTTTTATGCATCTTGTCTGGCCTCAGCACGAGATCTAATAATATTTCTTGTTATTGGCATATAAATTGTAACTTAAGTTGAGTGACTGCAAAAATGACATTTTCTGCACAATAGACTACAATGCAGATGTAAAAAACGAAAGTTGTGTAATTTATATTTTGCAATATTAGTATCTTATTCACGTAGCGTTGTCTTAAAGCATGAAGGTGGAGAATGGTTTTACCTCAAATAACTTGAAGAAAAAATCAAGGCACTCACCCTACTGAAGAGGTTTTTTACATAACAACCTCAATGGGCATTGAAAAGAATTCCAGCTTAGTTTTTTGTGTACCAGGGATGGAATTGAAACGAAAAACGATATTGTAAAACGAGAAGCATAAATGGATAGAGATACACTTATAATAATGGGTTTGCTTGCCGCAGCGCTCTGCTGGTGGTTTGTAATTCGCTTTAAAGAAGAAAGAAAAGTAATTAAACAAGGTAACAAAGAAAGGAAAGCCAGAGAGGAACGGGCTGAGAGAGTGCGACGTATAACCAACAAATAAGAGTATTGCGTGCCATCTGTGGATTGGAAGGGAGAGCTGTTATGGGGGATACGAGATGCACTTATATACAAGTTGTGATTTGACTTTTGAAATTTCTGTGCCGACCCCATTTGTGCTGATGTTAAGGCCGCGCAGTGGGGCGCAGCAATGGATAGCCAGTGAGAGATACACTGTCATCCCTGGTGTCCCGGTCTCTGAATTTACCGACACCTACGGCAACCTCTGCCAACGTTTAATCGCTCCGCCAGGTTCTTTTTCTATAAACACCAGTGCCGATGTCATCCTGGCGGACAATGTCGACCGGGCAAAGGATGCTCCTTTTGTAGAGATCCACGATTTGCCCGATGAGGTACTTCTTTACCTCCTTCCCAGTCGTTACTGCGAGACAGAACGTTTTGGCCAGATGGCTGCTACCATTACGGAGGGACTACTGCTTGGTTATAATCAAGTTGCGGCCATCGAAACCTGGGTGCGTCAGAATATCCGTTTTGAATCATGTGGGGATGACAACCCCGTCTCAGCGGCGGAGGTCAATTCCCGACAGTGCGGTGTCTGTCGTGATCTCTCGCACCTGGCGATAGCACTTTGCCGCAGTCTGAGCATTCCGGCACGGATGGTTGTTGGCTATCTCTATGGTCTGCAACCCATGGATCTGCATGCCTGGTTCGAGGCATACCTGGCCGGCCGGTGGTTTACCTTTGACGCTACTCAGACTGAATTAAAAGGAGGTTATGTCGTTCTCGGTTATGGCCGTGATGCGGCAGATGTTGCTGTTTATAACCAGTTTGGGCCTGCGGTATATCCGACAAAGCAGAGAGTCAGTGTAGAGCGAATCAACAACGGGTAGTTGTAGTCAATGATAGAGCGGCAAGTAGAGCTAAAATATGGTATTTCACTTCAACAAGGAAAGGTTTGATGGAAACATTTAGGACATATGACCCTGAAGGCTTTTATGATGAGCTGATTGACGAAAAAGGTATTCCCCGGCCTGGTGTTCAGTTGCTGGTGGATAAAATCGATTCACTGCCAGCAGGAGACTTGGATTTTCGTCAGAAAGCAGCTGAGGCCCTGCTTCTTAAAATGGGTATCACCTTTAACGTCTATGGCCGGGATGAAGGGACTGAAAAGATTTTTCCTTTTGACCTGATCCCACGCATTATACCCAGTAATGACTGGGAGCAGATTGAAGCTGGTCTGAAGCAGCGTATCTTTGCCCTGAATGAATTCATTCAGGATATTTATAACGACAAGAAGATCCTGAAAGACAAGATTGTTCCCGAAGAACTGATTCTCAGCAGCCAGACATACCGAAAGGAATGCGTGGGATTCACTCCACCCCGCAAAATATGGTGTCATGTAACGGGTACCGATCTGGTGCGGGGCAGTGACGGGTGTTTTTACGTGTTGGAAGACAATCTGCGCTGTCCTTCCGGTGTCTCCTATGTACTTGAGAATCGTCAGGTCTTAAAACGTACCTTTCCTCAGGTTTTTGAGGAGTCCCGAGTGCGCCAGGTAGATGATTATCCTGGTAAGTTGCTGGAAATGCTTGAATATCTGGCGCCCAACGAGATGGAGTCACCAACCATTGGCGTGCTCACTCCCGGCATTTACAACAGTGCCTATTTCGAGCACTCTTTTTTATCCCAACAGATGGGAGTTGAACTGGTCGAGGGACGTGACCTGGTGGTGTCTGACGGATTTGTCCATATGCTGACCACTAAAGGACTCAAACGTATTGACGTACTTTATCGGCGTATTGATGATGATTTTATCGACCCTGCGGCGTTTCGCCCGGATTCTCTGCTCGGGGTTAAGGGCTTGATGGATGTGTACAAGAAAGGCCGGATTGCTATGGCTAATGCTCCGGGTACCGGCGTTGCTGACGATAAGGTTATCTATGCGTATGTACCTAAAATCATAAAATACTACACCGGAGAAGAGGCTATTTTGCCCAACGTGCCCACGTATATTTGTGGGGAAGATGAAGATCGGGCCTATGTTTTGAGCCACCTGGAAGAGCTGGTCGTTAAAGCCGCCAATGAATCCGGCGGTTACGGCATGCTGATTGGACCGCATTCCACTGCCGCAGAACGGAAACATTTTGCCGAGTTGATTATAGCGAGACCCCGTAATTATATAGCGCAGCCGACCATATCGCTTTCACGGGTACCCACTATTATCGGCAATCGCATAGAGGGACGCCATGTGGATTTGCGGCCCTACATTCTCTTTGGTAAGGAGATTTACGTGCAGCCGGGCGGACTGACTCGAGTGGCATTAAAGAAAGGCTCGCTTGTAGTCAACTCATCCCAGGGCGGCGGAAGCAAAGATACTTGGGTTCTGTTACCGAATCAATCATAGGAGGAAGGGAATGCTGAGTCGTGTCGCCAATTCAATTTACTGGATGTGCCGCTATATCGAAAGGGCGGAAAATGTTGCTCGTTTTATCGGGGTTAATCTGAATCTGCTGCTGGATATGCCTTCGGAAAAGGATAAACACTGGTTACCGCTGGTAATGACTACCGGGGATCAGAAGCTGTTTGAAAAAAACGAGGCTGACTATAATCAGGAAGCTGTTCTCTGGTTTCTTACTTTTGACCGGACGTATCCTAACTCTATTCTCAGTTGTGTGGCTGCTGCCAGGGAAAACGCTCGCTCCATTCGTGAGATTATTTCCTCGGAAATGTGGGAGCATCTGAATAATTTCTATCTGGAGCTGATCAAGGAAGAAAGTATTAAGATGGCTTTGCAGGATCCCGACCGATTTTATAACATTATGAAGATGCGCAGCCATTTGTTCACCGGGCTGCTGGATAGTACCATGAGTCATGGAGAGGCATGGAATTTTGCCAGGATAGGCATGATGATCGAACGAGCGGATAAAACGTCACGCATCCTGGATGTTAAGTATTTCATGTTGCTCCCCCAGGCAGATTTAGTGAACACCCCCATCGATAACATTCAATGGATATCAGTGCTTCGCTCAGCCAGTGCCTTTGAAATGTACCGGAAAGAGTTTCACCAGATAATCCCTCGAAATGTTGCTAATTTTTTAATTTTTGACAAAAATTTTCCTCGCTCCATCTACTATTGCATCGCCAGAGCGCAGGTTTATCTGCACCGGATTGCCGGCACCCCGCAAGGCTCGGTCACCAATAGCGCTGAAAAGCATTTGGGCCGACTTAAGGCGGACCTTGAGTATACTGATATTGACGAGGTTATGGATTCCGGTCTCCATGAGTTTCTCGACAATCTGCAGCGTCGTCTTAATACGATGGGGGGCTTAATCGGCACCTCGTTCTTTAATATAGAACCTCAGGTTACTACGACAACCAATGAGCAATCGCAGACAATTCTGCAATCCTGATCCAACCCCGGTAAACGGGAAGAAAGCGGGGATTCTTTTTAATACTCGCTTGACGGGTACTCTGTTTAGTGCCACCTTGACGGGAATATTTTTTTTTACAAAATAATTTTTTTGTGAAAAGCTCAATAATTTTATTTCTAAGTCGCTAATCAGTCTTCATGCAACTCTGAACAAGGTTCACCGGGAAAGGTGAACCTTGTTCCAATAACTTACTACTATAAGGAATACCGGTGGGAATCCATATCGCTATAAATCATAAGACATCCTATAGTTACGACCACGCCATCAATCTCGGACCACATATAGTACGGCTGCGTCCAGCTCCTCATTGCCGGACCCCCATACTCAGTTACTCGATGAAGGTGACGCCCACAGAGCATTTCATCAACTGGCAGCAGGACCCTTTCAGCAATTACTTAGGTCGTCTGGTATTTCCGGAAAAAACAACCAAGTTTGAGGTGGAGATCGATCTTGTGGCGGATATGATCATTATTAATCCCTTTGATTATTTCCTGGAACCGGATGCGGAGCAATTCCCTTTTACCTATGGAAAGGATCTAAAGGAGGATTTAATCCCTTATCTGGCAAAAAATGAGGTGGGTAAAAAGCTCAGAAAGTATCTCAAAGAAATCGATTGTACTCCCCGGCGAACAATTGATTTTCTGGTGGCCTTGAATACGAAGTTGAGCAATGACATCAAGTATCTTATTCGCATGGAACCGAATGTGCAAAGCTGTAAACAGACACTGGAGCTGCGAAGTGGCTCCTGTCGGGACTCTGCCTGGTTGCTGGTCAATATACTCAGACATTTTGGTCTGGCTGCTCGCTTTGTTTCCGGTTATCTCGTCCAATTAAAGCAAGATGTAAAATCTCTGGACGGGCCATCCGGCACTGAAGTCGATTTTACCGACCTTCATGCCTGGACTGAAGTCTATCTCCCCGGCGCTGGTTGGGTGGGAATGGACCCGACATCCGGGCTCTTTGCCGGGGAAGGTCATATCCCTCTTGCCTGCTCGCCCGAGCCACAGAGTGCGGCCCCTATAACTGGTGCACTCGATGAGTGTGAGGTGGAGTTTAGCCACTCCATGTCTGTTACCCGCATTCTTGAAGCGCCACGTTCTACCCGGCCTTATCCCGAAAATGTCTGGGCGGATATCGTCAAACTTGGTGACCGGATTGATCAGGAACTTTTGGATCGAGATGTCCGGTTAAGTATGGGAGGCGAACCGACCTTTGTTTCCATCGATGATATGGAAAGCGCCCAGTGGACTACGGAAGCACTTGGTAAAGAGAAACTGGAGCTCTCTGAAACGCTTATTAAAAAATTGAAAAAGGACTGGGCCCCAGGGGGGTTCCTGCATTATGGTCAGGGAAAATGGTACCCTGGAGAATCTCTTCCCAGGTGGGCTTTGGGCTGCTATTGGCGAAAAGACGGCAAGCCGATATGGAAAAATGATAAGTGGATGGCTGATTTCGCCATAGACTATGGTTTTGGTATAGCTGAGGCCAAAACTTTTATCAACACCCTGGCAGACACCCTTAAGGTGAACAAAAAATATATCCGTGAAAGTTTTGAGGATACCCTGCATTACCTGCTCAAAGAAAGGAACTTGCCGGTCAATGTTGATCCCACCGATCCCAAATTAGATGACCCCGAGGAAAGAAAGCGAATGGTCAGCGCTTTTGAGCGCGGTCTTGGCGCGGTAGTTGGGTATGTCTTACCTCTGCAGCATGGTTCATGGAAAAGTGGCCCCTGGCCTCTCAGATCTGAACACATGTTTTTGTTGCCGGGTGATTCGCCGGTGGGCTTGCGTCTGCCACTCGATTCTTTACCCTGGGTTGCAGAAGAAGATCTCCCGGTTGAATATTCACTGGATCCTATGGCTGAACGGGAACCACTCGAAGTTGGCGAAAAAGGTAAAGCCGATAAAAAAGGCAAGGGTGTTAAAAAGGACCAGATTTCTCAAAAACTTAAAGCAGGCGATGACATCAACGCCCAGCCCGAACCCTTTAAAGATCCCCAGCCTGTGGTAGGCGAATCAGCAGCCTGGTTGGTTCGGACGGCACTCGTTGTGCAACCTCGCGATGGACGGATATACGTTTTCATGCCGCCTATTACCTCGCTTGAAGGGTATTTGGAGTTGGTCAGTTGCATAGAGGCAACCGCTAAAAAGACCAAATTACCGGTAGTCCTTGAGGGGTATGCACCTCCTCATGACAGCCGCCTGGAGAGTTTGAAAGTAACTCCCGATCCAGGTGTTATAGAAGTCAACATTCAGCCCATGCACAGTTGGCGGGAGATGGTTGCTTGTACCACTACACTCTATGATTTGGCGCGGGAGACCCGACTCGGTACTGAAAAATTTATGGTCGATGGCCGTCATACAGGTACGGGCGGAGGAAACCATATTGTCATCGGTGGCGCCACTCCGGCAGACAGCCCCTTTTTACGCAGGCCCGACTTGTTGCGCAGCTTTGTGACCTTCTGGAATAATCACCCATCCCTGTCATTTTTGTTTTCGGGTCTCTTTATCGGCCCAACCAGCCAGCAGCCACGTATAGATGAAGCGAGACATGACAGCCTCTATGAGCTGGAGATAGCTTTTGCCGAGCAGGATAGACAAACGAGTTCGGAATACCCATGTCCGCCGTGGCTTGTTGACAGATTGTATCGACACTTTCTCATAGACGTTTCTGGTAATACCCACCGGGCAGAATTTTGTATCGATAAGCTTTATTCACCCGACAGTTCGACCGGGCGACTGGGTTTGCTTGAATTTCGTGCCTTTGAAATGCCCCCCCATGCCCGGATGAGCCTTGCCCAGCAGCTTCTGCTGCGAACTTTTGTCAGTTGGTTCTGGCAAACACCATATCGTCAGGATTTGGTACGCTGGGGCACCCGATTGCACGATCGCTTTATGCTCCCGCAAATGATTCGCGACGATTTTGCCGATGTTTTGCAGATACTTACTCAGGCAGGGTATCCAGTATCTATGGATTTTTTCCATCCGCATTTTGAGTTCCGTTTCCCAATTTACGGCAGGGTGAACTATCAGGGCATGGATATCGAATTGCGCCAGGCTCTGGAGCCCTGGCACGTACTGGGTGAGGAGCAGGGTGGTGGTGGCACAGCGCGTTATGTTGATTCATCTCTTGAACGGATCCAGATAAAGGTCTCTGGGATGACAGAAGAACGCTATATTGTTACCTGTAATGGCCGCCGTGTTCCATTGCAGCCAACGCAAACAGTCGGAGTCTTTGTCGGGGGGGTACGTTATCGAGCATGGCAACCACCGTCTTGTTTTCATCCAACAATTGGCGTCCATGCCCCGCTTACCATTGATCTCTTTGATACGTGGACCGGGCGAGCAGTGGGTGGTTGTCAATATCATGTTGGCCATCCCGGCGGACGCAGTGCTGAAGACTTTCCGGTTAATTCCTATGAGGCTGAAGGACGACGAAATGCCCGATTCATTCCTCATGGCCATACGGTTGGCGATTTAGGCACTGTGCCGGCTGAGGAAACCAATCGTTATTTTCCTTATACTCTTGATTTGCGGACCCCAAAACGGTAAATACGCGACGGAGGCGACAATTATGTCGTCCATTATGTGGCTAAGACCGCAATGAGGCATCAGCAGTATTATGAGTAACACAGCTTATAACGGTTCATCCGGTCAAAAAATCAGATCAACATCCCTCTTTGACATGGAAGCCTTACCAGAAAATGCCTACTGCGAAGCATTTTCTGGTAAGGCTCAGCCCCGCAAGCATTGGCAGCCAATTCTTAGCGCATTGGACGGCAAAAATCTTGCAGATTTAAGGCAGCATCATGAGAGAGCCAGGCACATGCGCCATGAAGATGGCGCTACGATAAACCCCTTCGACGACTCCACCAGACGGACCACCTCCTGGGCGCTTGATATGATTCCATTGCCCATTTCAGAGGGAGAATGGACAGGTATCGAAAGGGGGGTGATGCAACGGGCACTGTTGCTCGAAAAAGTTCTGGCAGACACCTACGGGCCGCAGGCGTTGTTAAAAAATGGCAGTATTCCCGCTGAGCTGATCTTTGCAAATCCCAACTTTCTGCATTCCTGCCATGGGATTCAGCCTTCTGGCAACCGTTTTCTGACCTTCTATGCCGTAGATCTCTATCGTGGTCTTGATGGTCGTTTTCGAGTGCTGCGTGATTATGCTTCTAACCCTGCTGGTCTTGGCTATGCCCTGGAAAACCGCATTGTCATGTCGCGGGTATTTTCCGAGCTCTACCATAAAACTCAGATTCGCCGGTTAGCACCTTTTTTCCAGACCTTTCACCGCGCCCTGATCCAACGAGCCTCTCTTCGGAGAAAAGACCCTGGTATTGTGCTGTTTTCTCCGGGCCCTGACAGCCGTATCTACTATGAACACGCCTTACTCTCCCGCTATCTGGGGTACCCACTGGTGGAAGGACAAGATCTCACCGTACGCAACGGGAAGGTATTTTTAAAAAAACTGGCCGGACTTGAGCCTGTAGAGGCCATCTTCCGCCACATTCCCGATCTCAGCAGCGACCCCTTTGCTCTGCGGCGTGAAACAGCCAATGGAGTGGCCGGGCTCATCCAGGTATGTCGTGAACAAAACATCGATATCGTCAATCCTATCGGTAGCGGCTTTGTCGATACGCCAATATTAAAAACTTTCCTTCCTCAGCTTTGCCGGCAATTGCTTGGCACAGAGTTGCTGCTGGAAAACCACCCCACCTGGTGGTGCGGCAACAGTGATGGGCTCTATCACGCCATGGCCCATTTACACCAGTTGACCGTGGGGCCGGCTATGGATAGATCAGCAGTCGTCGATCAAACTGTTGATCTTATCGAAGAAATAACAACAAATCCATCTGGGTATATGGTTTCCGCTCCCGTTACTCCCTCTTTGGCTCCAGCATGGGATCTCAGGGGTGTCAGTCAGTGCTATAACGTTGTCCGGGTTTTTGCCTGCGCAACGGAGCAGGGGTTCTCTGTTATGCCCGGAGGTCTGGCAATTACCGCAGGCGATAGTGAAACACTCAAAGAAGGTTCTCCGGAACAACAGCAGAGTAAGGACATCTGGGTGTTGTCGGATAAACCGGTCGAACCTTTTTCCATGATGGATGGATTCCATACCGTATCCGAATTCAGACGCAGTAATGATCTCCCCAGCAGGGTAGCCGACAACTTACTCTGGTTGGGACGTTATCTTGAGCGTGCCGAAGGGCTGATACGCCTGTTGCGCGCAGTATATCTCAGATTATCAGGTGAAGATAGACTCGAGGAAATTCCAGAGTTGCCGTTTTTGCTCAACATTCTTCGGACAAAAAACATCATCCCTAAGAATTCTACGACAGAGAGTGAGCATCTCTTTTACGGGGAGTTGGCGCACTATCTCCGTGATGCACTGTATCGAAAGGATCGGCCGGAAAGTGTTGTGTTCATTTTGCGGCGTGTGCAGGAAACAACGCGGAATGTGCGGGATCGACTTTCTAGCGACTCTTCTCGGGCAATCAACCGATTGGAGGAATTTGCTGATAATCCATTCAGTGACCCTTTAGAGCTTTTAGATAAAACCTTATTCACCCTGAGCGCTTTTAGCGGACTGGCCATGGAAAGCATGACTCGAGGCTTGGGCTGGCGCTTCATGGACATGGGCCGCAGGGTCGAGCGGGCTTTGAATCAGGCAATTCTTATCCGAATCGGTCTTCCTGAGGTTTGTAGTAACACCAGGAATACCTTGCAATCTCTGCTGGAAGTGTCTGATAGTCTTATGACATATCGGGCCAGATACAAATCCACATTTCAATTGGCGCCGGTACTGGACCTTCTGCTGGCTGATGAAAGCAATCCGAAGTCTTTGGCTTTCCAGTTCAGCCAGCTTGCGAGTCATGTTGAACACCTGCCTCAGCAGAGTGAGAGGCGATTCTCCTGTGCCGAGGAGCGGATTGCCTTGGAAATGCTTACGACTGTTCGGCTGCTCGATATGACAGGAATAGAGTGTGGTGAAAAGAAACCTCAAAATGAAATGCTGGCAACATTTCTTACTTCCATGGAAGCTCTTTTAAAAGAGTTCGCCCAAGAAATCAGTGGACATTATCTCAGTCGTGTCCCGGCAACACCACATTACACAATGATCTCAGGTGAGCGTGTAGAATGAAATACCGCATTATTCATAACACCAGTTATAAGTATTCTGCACCAGCTTCTCTTTCTCAGAATGAACTTTTACTGCATCCTCGGCCGACACCGTCCCAAGAGGTTATTGAGTGTCAACTGTCGATAGTTCCCAAACCCCAATATCTGCATGGTCGAACCGATTATTTCGGCAATACGGTTCACGTGTTTATGGTGCAGCATCCGCACAATGAATTGGCAATGTCTGCCACCAGCATCGTCAGAACGTCACGTCCGGTCATTCCGGTACCGGACGCAACTGTCCCTTATGAAATAGTGGCGCAGCGGTTGGCTGAACGTAGACAATCGATTGAACTTGAGGCGTCGCAGTTTGTCTTTGCCAGCCCGCTGGTCACCATCAATGCTACGGCAACGGCTTACGCTAGACTCTCTTTTCCCCCGGGGATGCCTGTGCTGAGCGGTGCCACTGATTTGGTTCGGCGTATTTTTACGGAATTTGCATACGACAAGAATGCGAGTACTGTTGATACGACGGTCGAACAGGTATTGACTCATAGAAAGGGTGTTTGCCAGGACTTCGCCCATCTTGCCATTAGCTGCCTGCGAGGTCTTGGCCTTGCTGCACGCTACGTAAGCGGGTATATGGAGACGGTTCCACCGCCCGGAAAACCAAAATTAGTCGGCGCAGATGCATCCCATGCCTGGATTTCTGTTTTTGTGCCCGATTTTGGCTGGGTCGACCTGGATCCTACCAATAATTTAATTGTTAATGAAAGCTATATTACCGTTGCCTGGGGACGCGATTACGGTGATGTCGCTCCGGTTAAAGGGGTAGTTATGGGTGGCGGGGGACATATGCTGTCTGTGATGGTTGATGTTGCAGCACAAGAGAACGAGCAATAACAACAGCGAACCTCTCAGCCAAGTTTTTTTGTTTTCTGGCTGATAATGGTTGATTTCTCGCAATGAGCGCCAATTTTAGGATTGCAATCGAGCAGAATAGTCATGACCTTTTCAGCTGTGTTAAAGCATTTAGCCTCTTCCAGCTTAGCCAGCACGTCCGACATCAATCTGCTGCTAAATAAAAAAAGGACTTAAAGCCATAAGCTCTAAGTCCTTAAATTTATTGGTCGGGATGAGAGGATTTGAACCTCCGACCCCTTGTCCCCCAGACAAGTGCGCTACCAAACTGCGCTACATCCCGACACGTGCTGTCTATCTACCATTTGTTGGAATTGCTGTCAACTGTATCAGGTAGTATTAACTCTCTTTTTTATTGGTGAGCAGATCTTGCAGTTCTTTCAATTCCTGTTTGATAGCATGCAGTGTATTCGAAACCTGAGCGATACCAGGTTGAGAGTCTGTTACTATCTTGAGTGGTTTTTGGCCACTTTCTAGTAATTTTTTGGCTCCAGCAATAGTATATCCCTGCTCGTGCAGGAGTATTTTAATGTCGAGTATCAGCTCAACATCCTGTCTCCTATAGAGTCGTTGTTTGGAGTGAGCCCTTTTAGGACTGATTCCGGGAAATTCTGACTCCCAATAGCGCAGGACGTGCGTTGGTACATCGGCCATTTTGGCTACTTCGCCGATCTTAAAATAGAGCTTATCTGGTATTGTTGTTTTTATCATGCCAGCCTTACCTCTACTATATCTCAGGGGTCAGAAATAATTACTAGCTATTAACCTGCTCCCTGAGCTTCTTGCTGGGCCGAAAACTTACGGCCTGGCGCTTCTTGATGGTGATGGTTTCACCTGTTCTTGGATTTCGGCCCTTCCTTGGAGATTTGTCACGTACAGTGAAGGTGCCGAAATGGACCAGCTTTATCGATTCACCGGACAGCATCGATTCCTTCATCGTGTCTAGAAAGCTGTCGACAATCTCGGCGCAGTTGCTTTGCGAGTAGCCTAGCTGATTGGCTAAGGTCTCAGTCAGTTCTTTTCTGGTAAGGTTATGAATGTTGTTGTCATGCATGGCGGAAACTCCCTTCAAATTCATCACTAAGCAAACGTACTATTTTGGAATGGGATTTTTCCACATTTTTTTCCGTTAGCGTTTTTGTTTCTGATCTATAGGTAATGGTGAGAGCAACACTTTTATATCCTTCAGGTATCTTTGCTCCTTGAAACACATCGAATATTTCACAACTTTCGATGAGTTTATCTCGACTATTTCTCACCTTGGCTAAAAGCTCACCAGCCGAAATGTTTTCTGAAACGACAAGGGCAATATCTCTTTTTACCGATGGGTATACCGGTAAAGTTGAAAAATGTTTACCGGTGGTTTCGAGTTGACAAATTTTGTCATATAAAAGGTCAAAATAGAATACATCATGTTTAATTGAGAAACGTCGAAGTACCTCGCTTTTGATCTTACCAAGTGATCCGAGCTTCTGCGAGCCAAAGAGTATATCAAGAGTATAATCTTTTTCAGCAAAGGGTTCATGGCCATTTTCCGGGAGAGCAAAGCGTACTGCTCCCTGTTCCCCGATACGTCCAAGACCCATCTCATTGAAAATAAATTCCACGCCACCTTTGGCATCAAAGATATCAACTGGTTCCTGTTTGAAATGTAGTGGTGAGTTCTCTCCATGCCGGTTACCGGAAAGGACCCCAGAAAGCTGCATTTCTTCTCTTGGCTGGACATTATTCCCGGCAGGGGTAAAGACCTTGCCGATCTCAAACATCTTAATAGCAGTTTTCTGACGATTGATGTTTCTTTTTACGTTCTCAAGCAGACCGGGTAACAGCATGGTGCGCAGGACCGACTGCTCTTCACTGAGCGGATTGAGCAGTCTTACCGGAGTAAAACGCTCATCGTTTGCAGCAATATTCAGCATCTCTGCATGTTTTTCCGATATGAAACTGTAGTTGATTGCCTCATTGTAACCGATGGAGGTAAGGCGTTCGGCAAGTGCCAATCGTTTTGCCCGATTGATGTCCTGCTCAGGATAGCTGAGCCGTACATGAGGGAGAGTTGCCGGGATATTATTGTAGCCGTACAGACGGGCGATCTCTTCCACCAAGTCTGCCTCTCTTTCGATATCGATTCGAAAGGAGGGAGGAGTAATTGTAAGTTTATCACTATTGACGACATGGCAACCGATGCCGATAGACTCCAAGAGATCAATAATCTCTTCGGCTTTCAGATCAATTCCGAGCAGTTCATTGGTCCTGGAAACACTTAAGTTGATGGACGGTATTTCAGTTTTTCCGGGATAGCAATCAATTCCATCGTCAGCAGCCTCACCATTTGCCAAGGCAACTATTAATTCCACAGCACGATTCAGCGCATTAATGGTACCATCAGGATCGACACCACGCTCAAAGCGATAGGACGCATCTGTTGCCATATTCAGTTTTCTGGCGGTTTTACGAATAGAGACAGAATTGAAGCACGCACTTTCCAGAAGGATATTGGTTGTTTTTGCGGTGACTTCGGAGTTAAGTCCTCCCATGACACCTGCGACCGCGACAGGTTTTTCACCATCGCATATCATCAGCATTTCGGCGTCGAGTTGGCGTCCAGCATCGTCTAATGTGGCAAAAGTCATCTCGTTTGCACGCGGTGTACGAACCACAATTTTTTTACCGGCTAGGGTATCAAAATCAAAGGCATGCAACGGCTGACCGTACTCGAGCATAACAAAATTGGTTATATCGACAATGTTGTTGATCGGTCTGAGTCCAACGTTTAGAAGACATTTTTTCAGCCACCAGGGAGACGGACCAATTTTTACTCCCTTAATAAGACGTGCAGCGTAGCGGGGACAGAGCTCACTTGCTTCGACTCTTACCTCAAAATCACTGCTTGGATGAGTTATCATCGCATCTTTTACCGGCAAAGAGAGCGGTTTTCGCACCACTCCAGCAATTTCCCTGGCAATACCGATCACGGAGGCACAATCAGGCCGGTTGGGGGTAAGGTCAACTTCAACAAAGATATCCTCTAAGCCGAATGCCTTAATGAAAGATTGGCCATGCTCAGTACCCTGTGGCAGTTCCATAATTCCGTCATGCTCATTGCTCAGACCAAGTTCTTTTTCTGAACAGATCATGCCGAAGGATTCGACCCCACGGATTTTTGATTTGCTGATCTTAAATTCACCTGGAAGGACTGTACCGGGTAGGGCTACAACAACCGCCAATCCCTTGCGTACATTGGGTGCACCACAGACTATCTGATGCACTGCCTCTCCTATCTGCACCTGACAGAGGGTCAGCTTGTCGGCATCAGGATGCTTTTCTGCCGATGTAACCAGTCCGGTTTTCAGCTCAGCAAGCTCCTGATAGAGCGGGGCAAGTGAATCGACCTCAAGGCCAAGCATGGTAAGATGTTCAGCAAGCTCTTCCGGTGCGAGGCTCTGAATATCTATATAATTTTTCAACCAGTTAAGAGTAAACTTCATGGCAATATTGTTGATTGTAGTGAGACTGACGATGCCCGGTAAATCGGGTAATGGCTTTCACAAAATGGTTTTCCTGTCAAAAACTGGAAAACCATTTCTAAAATATTAAAACTGTGCAAGAAAACGTTGATCGTTTTCGTAAAAAAGGCGAATGTCGTCGATGCCATACTTGAGCATGGCAATCCGCTCGATCCCAAGGCCGAAAGCAAATCCGCTGTACACTTCAGGATCGTATCCGACCATTTTAAAGACCTCCGGATCGATCATTCCGGATCCAAGAATTTCCAGCCAACCAGTCTTTTTACAGACCCTGCATCCGGCACCATTGCACATCACACAGGCAATATCAACTTCGGCACTGGGTTCGGTGAACGGAAAAAAAGATGGACGAAAGCGAAGTGGCAAATCCTTGTTAAACATTTTCTGAGTAAAGACGGTCAAAACACCCTTGAGATCGGCGAATGAGACGTTCTTATCGACAAGAAAACCTTCAACTTGGTGGAACATCGGGGTATGGGTAATATCAGAGTCGCAGCGATATACTTTGCCTGGCGCGATAACTCTGAGAGGCGGCTGCTGGACTTCCATGATGCGGGCCTGCATCGGTGAAGTATGGGTACGCAGGAGAACCGAATCACTCACATAGAAGGTGTCATGCATATCCCGTGCAGGATGATGCGCGGGAATGTTCAGCGCTTCAAAATTGTAATAATCGAGTTCGACATCCGGTCCTTCAGCCACGGAAAACCCAAGACTTTCGAATATTGCACAGGTCTCATTCATTACCTGGCTAATTGGATGCAGCTTTCCAGGGGCAGGGTAGCGACCAGGTAACGTAAGATCAGGTCCTGCAAGAGACCTCGCACCTTCCGGTGAAGCATTGAGGGCCTGCTGCTTTTCCGCAAACAGCTTTTCTATATCTGCCTTAATACTGTTGGCCAGCTGTCCCACTCGCGGTCTATCTTCTGCTACTACGGTACCGAGCAGGCGCATAATGGTGCTGAATTTTCCTTTGCGTCCCAGAAAACGGATGCGGAACTCTTCCAGCAGACTTTTATCGTCGAGGCTTTGTAGGCTTTGCCTGGCTTCAATTTCCAGGCTCTGTAACTCTTGTTCCATGTTGAATGTAAAAGTTAGGTGCTGAAAGAAACAACGTGCCTATAATTGGGTATGGAAAGCAATAACCAATTATAGGCACGCCAGAAAAAACGTTTTTTAAAAAGACTACTTATGCGTTTGCTTCTTTGGCTATCTGTACCACTCTGGTGAAAGCGCCTGCATCAAGTATTGCCAAGTTGGCAAGAACCTTTCGATCAAGGTCTACGTTGGCTTTTTTAAGACCACCCATCAACTTGCTGTAACTCATGTCGTTCATCCGTGCGCCAGCATTGATTCTGGCAATCCAAAGACGACGAAAATCTCTTTTCTTGGTTCGTCTGTCGCGATACGCATAGACTAATGCACGATCAACAGCTTCCGTTGCACTCTTGTAAAGACGTGAACGACCGCCTCTAAATCCTTTGGCAATCTTCAACACCCGATTTCTTCTTCTGCGGGCTTTAAAACCTCGTGTTACGCGTGGCATCTCTTAACTCCTTCTATTCCTGCCGACATTTTTAGCAGGTTCTTAATACGGTCAATACAAAAGCGTTTTCGATTCGTTGGAATAGCACCCTCATCGATTACATATAAGGTAAAATCCGCCTGATTCCTTTATAATTTGCGGAATCGACGATATCGGCTTGACGCAGGGCACGTTTACGCTTGGTTGATTTCTTGGTCAGTATGTGACTGGAAAATGCTTTATTGCGCTTGATTTTGCCTGATCCAGTCAGTTTGAAGCGCTTGGCTGCGCCTCTGTTAGTTTTCATCTTCGGCATGACTTACTCCTTTACATCTCAATATTTTGGCTGTTGAAGGTAATTTAAAAGTATCGGCTGGAGAAAATATACAGCACTCAACAGCATTTATTTTTATATAAATTTGAGCTTTTCACGACTCTTGGTACAAACTTATCCTTTGGGGCCGACAAACATTACCAGTTGGCGGCCTTCCATGCGAGGTTCCTGAAGGATAACCGCATCCTCTCCGAGGGCAGCAGCAACCTTCTTCATGGCCTCTACTCCGATTGTTTCGCAGTAGACGATTTCCCGGCCGCGAAACCGCATGGTCAATTTCACTTTATTTTTTGCAGCGAGAAATTTTTTAACATGATTAATTTTAAAATTAAGATCATGTTCATCGGTTTTTGGCCGAAATTTAATCTCTTTTGTTTCGACAATGGTTTGTTTTTTCTTTGCTTCCTGGGTCTTTTTCTTCTGCTCGTAGCGGAATTTATCGTAGTTCATCACTCGACATACCGGCGGATCGGCATTTTCCGAGACGACGACCAGGTCAAGTCCTGCGTCGTACGCTATGTTTCGTGCTTCTTCAGTTGAAACAACACCCAACTGGGCTCCATCATCAGCTATAAGTCTGACGTTGGGATAGCGGATAGCATCATTCATTAATGCTTTATCATCACGTTGTACCGGACCAACTTTTCCTCTTCTATTAATAACTTTACCTCCCCGATTCTACGAGCTTAATATTGTTTATTCCCCGGTTTTTTTGGTTCCGGGTATTCACTGGTTTTTTAGGTCTGTTTTGCGAATCGCGCTCAACAGCGTCGCGGGTTTCGTTGGTACACTGAATCACTAATCCCGCCCAACAGCGCTGCGGGATAAGTTCATTCACGAAAAAATTTTCTTGCCAAAAGCGCAAGAGAATTTTTTCTAATTCACTAATAACCCCTTCCCCCACGAACCTCATCAGCAATCAAAGTTGCGAACTCCGAGACAGGCATAGGTGAGAGATTTTTTCCGTCGCGAAGACGGACAGTAACCGTATTATCGGCTTTTTCTTTGTCGCCGATAATAAGCATATAAGGGATCTTTGCAACTTGTGCTTCCCTGATTTTATAATTCAATTTTTCATTGCGCAGATCTTTTTCAACCCTCAGACCAGCCTTGCGCAGCTCTTTGTAAACTGCCTCGCCGTATTCCGCCTGGTCATCAGTGATATTGAGGATTCGCGCTTGTACCGGGGCAAACCAGATAGGGAATGCTCCGGCATAATGTTCGATCAATACCCCGATGAAACGTTCAAGAGAACCCATCAATGCTCGATGGATCATGATCGGCTGGTGTTGGCTGTTGTCGGCTCCCGTATAACTCATTTCGAATCGTTCGGGAAGATTAAAATCAACCTGGATAGTGGAACATTGCCAGGATCGTCCCAATTGATCTTTTATCTTAATATCTATTTTCGGACCGTAAAAAACGCCTTCACCTGGATCGAGCATATAGCGGAGACCCTTTTTTTCCAGGGCGAGCTTCAGGGATTCGGTTGCTTTTTCCCAGTTTTCATCACTGCCGACCGATTTTTCCGGTCGGGTTGATAAATAAATATCATACTCATCAAAGCCAAAAGACTTAAGGATGTGCAGATTGAGATCAAGGATGTTAAATA
>RCMY010000330.1_pt1 | contig 44849 bp, 46 predicted proteins | sample 2041341 | NCBI WGS metagenome assembly RCMY01 (sample SAMN09708234, study PRJNA481090) | Marine sediment metagenome, whole genome shotgun sequencing project. | reverse complement strand
CCGCCTAGTGGGCCTGTAGCTCAGTTGGTAGAGCAACTGACTTTTAATCAGTAGGTCTCCGGTTCGAACCCGGACGGGCTCACCATTTTTACTTTCCATATCAGGGGCTTATACCGATTTCGCGGTGAAAACTCTGGTGAGAGATTGTTGCCGGAAGCAATACGGAAGCAACGTGACCGCCATGTTTAGACGGATTCTATGTTGCGCACTCGCAACTGTTGGATCGGCGTGCCGCTCTTATAGGTCACTCTGCAAAGTTTAAGCGGAAAATTTCTTCCCAGCAGCATCCTTGCAATCACCTGTACTAAAGAAGTCGCTCAAGGCCCAAACCAGACCTTGGTGCAATCCGCAGCGAACGGCAGCTTTGAGCCCACTTCGACAAATGCTGCGCCAAGTACGAATGTCGGCTTTCCAAGAATATCAGAATGAGAAGCGTACAGCCGAAATGAGCGCCTCGAACACCAATAGTTCTTTGCGGTGCAAATTGCGCAGATGCTAACGGAGATACCAATCTTGAGCATTAATGTTGAAATCCGCCCCCAAAACATCATGCGGGGGGGCATGCTGATTGTCTTAGCAGCACTCACGATTTCAATTCAGGATGTCTGGACGCGGCTGTCTTGGATGGGCATTCAGCTTGGGGAATATTGTTATAAATCAATGAGTCAGGAGCCGAAAACTGTGATGATTTCAACGCATTGCACAAGAAATGTTTCAGAACGATTGCGACAAATGAAAAGAACACATATCGAATACTATGAGGTCTCCCTTATTTTTCTCAATTAATTTTGGAAGTGAGCAACAGATATGAAAATAATAATATCAGCAAGTGTTATTGCACTTCTCGGTGCAACAGCGGCAACCGCGCAGGAAATTTCGTATCAACTGAACGGCGGCGTTGGCCAATGGTCAAACAACCTCGATGCGCACGGGATTGAAGACAACGACGGAATTGCTGGCGAGGATAATCGTACAGTTTTTGATTTTGGCGGCAGTGTCGCCTACGAATTCCAGCCAGGTTGGATCGGTGAAGCAGCCTTGGGCTTCCACTCCCTTGATGATGCTGACTCTTCGTTGGATACGGATGATGCCACATCCTACACGCGCGATTTGACCCTGCGTTTGCATCACAACCAAGGCATGATGAACTTTGGGGCGTTCGTTGGTGTAGGTCGCCACAACGACTATGGTGATAGCGACGAAAAGATGAAGTATAGCTTTTACGGTCTTGAAGCAGGCCGGGACTTTAGTGGTTTCAGTCTTTTCGGCCAAATTGGTGCATTCGACTCAGAAGATGAATTTGACGAGGGCATTCAAGACGGTTCCTTTATCCGGGTAGGCGGCGACTATGAAATTCGGTCAGGACTGCGTATCGTCTCGGCCATAGCATACGCAGAAGGTGATAAAAAAGGAAGTGATCCGGCCAAGGTCATCGACTTTGAAATCGGGGTCGAGCGGGATATCGACAACTCTCCGTTCACTATCTATGGCAAAGTTCAGCATCAACGGAACTCATATAAAGATTCAAGCGGTGACACATACGGTGACACGTTCAATATCATCACTGCCGGCTTCAAAGCTACATTTGGAAAGAAGGCGATGCATGGTCGCAGCCTGCCATCTTTCGGCAAGTGGGTCGCGTACCAAGCCAACGAAATCGAATAATCCTAAGTACCTAAATGACGAAGCAAAAGGTGGCAGTATCCCTGCCGCCTTTTTTCGTATGTGCGAGCACTTTGACATGCAAAGCCATATAGCGTCTTGACCAAATGGGCCAAAGAACACCCGTTGCGCGCCTCAATATTGATGACATTGGGAAAGATATTCCTATTGCCCAAAAAGTCGCCACGCAACCCGTCCAGCACGATACGGATCTTCTCTTCGGATGAATAATGCTTGCGCGTGGCGCGTTTGATATCTTTGACGATCTTCTCGCCAGGACTTTTGCGTGCTCCAGTTGTCTGTCTCATCTTCCACTCTTCGGTGGTTACGATGAGCCAAGAACACTCTCTTATCAAATGCTGCTATTTGGACCCATACGCGTTGACGTCAGACACTGCAAGCGCCTGCACAATACCCTGTAAATAAGCCATATTTTTCAGGCAGTTTTGGTGACCCCGATTGGATTCGAACCAATAACCTGCCCCTTAGGAGGGGGCTGCTCTATCCAGTTGAGCCACGGGACCGCCAATGACAACTTTAGCAAGCTGATGTGGGGCCGTCACCCGCAAAAAGCTAAGTACCAGTTTTGCACCCTCCCTTGTGACGCCTTGCGCCTCGCGCCTAATCTACGTTAGCGTGAGACACTGGTTGAACAGCAGGATATTACCTTTGTCACAAACCCCAAAACGCCCGTTAACGCTTCGTGATGTCTCTGACGCTTGTGGGGTATCCGAAATGACGGTCAGCCGCGTGTTGCGCAAACGTGGCGATGTGTCAGAAGCGACGCGTCTTAGGGTCCTGGCAGCCGCAAAAGAACTGGGCTATGTGCCCAACCAGATTGCAGGATCGCTGGCATCGCAACGGGTGAACCTTGTTGCTGTTATCATCCCATCCCTGTCGAATATGGTATTCCCGGAGGTTCTGAACGGCATCAATCAGGTGCTTGAGGATACGCCTCTTCAACCTGTCGTGGGGGTGACAGATTACATGCCCGAGAAGGAGGAGCGCGTCTTGTACGAGATGCTGTCCTGGCGGCCTTCTGGCGTGATCATCGCGGGGCTGGAGCATTCGGACGCCACCCGCGCCATGTTGAAAAACGCAGGCATTCCTGTTGTCGAGATAATGGACGTCGATGGCCGTCCAATCGATGCCGTCGTGGGTATTTCGCACCGTCGTGCCGGTCAGGAAATGGCTAAAGCGATCCTGAAAGAGGGCTATGAACATATCGGATTCATGGGCACCAAGATGCCGTTGGACCACCGTGCACGCAAACGGTTTGAAGGGTTCACCGAAGGTCTGGCCAAGGCAGGCATCGAGATCGAGGACCGCGCGTTTTATTCAGGTGGATCGGCATTGGCCAAAGGGCGCGAGATGACCCAAGAGATGCTGGAGCGGTCGCCCGATCTGGATTTCTTGTATTATTCAAATGACATGATCGGTGCAGGGGGGCTCCTGTATCTTATCGATCAGGGCATTGATATTCCCGGGCAGATCGGCTTGGCCGGATTTAACAACGTCGAACTGTTGCAGGGTCTGCCACGGCAGTTGGCCACGATGGATGCGTGTCGCGCAGAAATCGGCCGTGCAGCGGCGCAGATTATTCTGAACGACACATTGGACGAACCGGACCCCGACTTGCAAACCCATGTCACGATGACCCCTGTCCTTTCACTGGGAGATACGTTGCGCCGCAAGCGTAGTGGATGAACACCCTCACGCTGAGCAACCAAGACGCTCGGCGTCTGTTTCTGCACCGTCATCTGCTAAGTGACGCGCCGCAGGGTGAGGCAAAAGGTGACGCGCTGTTACAGGTCATCCAGGGCTTGGGCTTCGTCCAGCTTGATAGCATCAACACTGTCGCGCGTGCGCATGATCTTATCCTGTTTTCTCGCAAACCCCGATATCGTCCAGACGGGTTAAAGCAACTTTATGAAAACGACGGTGCGCTATTTGAGCATTGGACCCATGACGCTGCGGTGATCCCGATGGGGTATTATTCCTATTGGGAAATGCGCCGTCAACGTGATGCCGAGACCCTGCGCAAACGCTATCGCAACTGGCACAAGCACGACTTTGAATCGCAGTTTGAAAAGCTTTTGGATCAAATCCGCGAACAGGGACCTGTCTGTTCTGCTGATGTTGGTAAGGACGAAAAGCGGTCAAACAGCGGGTGGTGGGATTGGCACCCTTCAAAAACTGCGTTGGAGTATCTTTGGCGGACGGGGGCGTTGCATGTCATCGGTCGGGACGGGTTTCAGAAACGATATGATCTGACCGAAAGGGTGCTGGACGCCCATCTGTGTAACCCGACTGCGGCACCGGATGATACGGCAACGATCGACTGGTGCTGTAGTGGCGCGTTGGATCGGTTAGGTTTTGCGACCCACACAGAACTGGCAGCGTTCTGGGGCCATATCAGCCCGTCTGAGGCGAAAGACTGGGTGGCCGAAGAACTGGCCGCAGGACGATTGCAACCAATCATGGTGACTTGTGCCAGTGGCGAAATGCGTAGTGCCATTGCGCGCCCCGACATCGCAAGCGATCCAGCGCTGCAAATTGCACCAACCCAACGGCTGCGCGTGCTTAGCCCGTTTGATCCGGCCTTGCGTGACCGCAAACGCGCGGAACGGTTGTTCGGTTTTAACTACAGGGTAGAAATGTTCGTACCCGAGGCCAAGCGCACGTATGGCTATTACGTTTTTCCGATCCTGCAAGGCGACACCATCATCGCCCGCGTAGACATGAAGGCGTTTCGCAATCGTGACACTTTGGTGGTGCGCGCCCTTTGGCCGGAGCCGGGCACGCGGTGGGGTAAAGGCAAACAAACTGCGTTCGAGGCGGAATTGACGCGGTTGACCAAGCTGGCAGGCGTATCCCAGGTCAGTTTTGACGACAACTTCCTGCGCGCGCCAGAATCCAAGTAACCAGCTCGGTTTGTGGGTGTAATTTCTGTTCGATCCCCCGAACGATGTCATTTTGTAAACATTTTGTTGACGTAATGCATTTCTGTGCCAGAGTGACGCCAAAGGAATCATGACCATGTGTTTGCTAAAACCTTCTCAGCGGGGGCCGTTACGATGACCCGCCATGTCGCCATCATTGGTGGAGGGATTGTTGGTGTCTCCACGGCCATTTGGCTGCAGCGCGCGGGTGCAAAGGTGACTATCATTGATCGTGCTGGACCGGGCACTGGTACCTCTCATGGGAATGCTGGCGTGCTTGCGGCAAGCGGTGTTGCCCCGGTGACCGGGCCGGGGTTGTTGCGCAAGGCACCGTTGATGCTGCTCGACCGCGATGTACCCTTGTACCTGCGCCTGTCCTATTTGCCGCGCTTGCTACCGTGGTTAAGGAAATACATGAGCTATGCAAATGACGCCGACACGAGGCGCATTTCGGCAGCACTTGCCCCAATTGTCAGCGACAGCGTTGAACAACACAAAAGCCTGACTGCCGATCTGGGCCTGTCCGATTGGGTGACCGACAGCGACTATGTCTTTGCCTATCGCAAACGCGCGGACTTCGAAGCCGAGGCCTATACTTGGGCGTTGCGTGCGCAAGCCGGCTTTTCGCCGACGCTGGTCGAAGGCGGTGCAGTGCATGAGTATGAACCAGCGCTAGGACCCGAGATCACTTGCCTTGCGACATTGAAAGATCACGGCTTTATCCGCGATCCGGGGGGCTACGTTGTCGCTTTGGCCTCAGCGTTTGAAAAGGCGGGCGGTACTATCCTGAAGGCTGAGGTCAAGGATTTCGATCTGACCGGAGGCACTGCGACAGCCGTGCAAACCACAAAAGGCACTGTGACATGCGACGATGTCGTTCTGGCCACAGGCGTGTGGTCAAAGCCGCTTATGGCCAAGCTGGGACTTAACGTACCGCTGGAGTCTGAACGAGGCTATCACGTGATATTCGAAGGTGCGACCGGCGGGCCGACACGGCCCACCATGATCGCCAGCGGTAAATTTGTCGCCACACCGATGGCCCAAGGCGTGCGCTGCGCGGGTATCCTCGAATTCGGCGGGCTTGAGGCTGGTCCTTCCAAGGCACCACTGGCCCTGCTGCGCCGGCAGGCCAAGGCGGCGTTCCCGAACCTGACGGCTACCAGCGAAATCGAATGGCTGGGGCACAGGCCAACCCCCAGCGACAGCTTGCCCCTGATCGGGCAGGTTGGCACCAGCCGGGTCTATGCCGCCTTTGGTCATCACCACATCGGGTTGACGGGCGGGCCAAAAACTGGCCGTCTGATTGCGGGCATGATCATGGATCAGCCAACGAATACCGACATGAAACCCTATCATCCACAACGGTTCAGCAACGTCTGAACCACCGAAATCACCAACAAGGAGAGAGACGTGAAACTGACCAATAAACTGATGACGGGGGTCGCGACCGCAGCGATTGCCATGACAAGCGCACTGCCCGTACTGGCCGCCGAAAAGTGGGACATGCCGATGGCGTATTCCGCGTCAAATTTCCATTCCGAGAACGGCATGGCCTTTGCCAAATGCGTGACCGATGGAACCAGCGGAGAGATCGAGATTACCGTCCACCCCGGAGGATCGCTGATTGCTGGCGCTGACATCAAGCGCGCCATCCAGACCGGCCAAGTGCAACTGGGCGAACGCCTTTTGTCAGGCCATCAGAACGAAAACGCGCTGTTCGGATTTGATTCAATTCCATTCCTTGCACCGTCTTTCGACGATTCCGACAAGCTGTGGAAAGCCGCCAAACCCAAGATCGAAGAGCTGCTGGCCGAGCAGAACCTGACCTTGCTTTATAACGTACCATGGCCACCCCAAGGGCTGTACTTCAAGAAAGACGTGAACAGCGTCGAAGACATGAAGGGCGTCAAGTTTCGGTCGTATAACAACGCCACCAGCCGTCTGGCCGAACTGACAGGCATGTTGCCCGTTACGATTGAGGCCGCTGAACTAAGCCAGGCCTTTGCCACGGGCGTCGCGGAATCGATGATCTCGTCAGGTGCAACCGGCTATGATCAGAAGGTTTGGGAGAGCCTGACCAACTTTTACGAAGTCGATGCTTGGCTGCCACGCAACTACGTTATGGTAAACAACGACGTTTGGTCCGATGTGTCTGACTCCAACAAAGACATTATCACCACCTGTGCAACCGAGGCAGAAGCACGTGGTTTGCAGGCGTCCAAGGACTATACCCAGTTCACATATGATGGTCTGCGCGAAGGCGGCATGAAAGTTGGGCCCGCAAGCGACGACCTGATGTCCGGCTTGCGTGCTGTGGGTGAGACCATGACGTCGGAATGGCTTGAGTCGGCTGGCGATGAAGGCAAGGCCATCGTCGATGGTTACAAATCGATGCAGTAAGCATCCGTTCGGCGGCCCGTTCAAACGGGCCGCCGTTTCTTTCCGCCAAACGGAGATTTCCCAATGAAAACCCTGCGCAAATCGCTTGATGCACTCTACCTGATTTCGGGTGCCTTGGCTGCTGCCTGCTTGGTCGCAATTTTGTTGCTGATCGTGGTGCAAATGGTCGCGCGCTGGACTGGCGAAGTCTTTCCCGGTGCTGCAAGTTATGCTGGGTACGCTATGGCGGGGGCCAGTTTTCTGGCCTTTGCCAATGCGTTAAACCGGGGCACACATATCCGCGTATCGATATTGCTTAACGCGCTTCCCGATGGGCCAAAGCGGCTGCTGGATATCTGGTGTTTTGGGCTGGCTGCGGCCATCGCGTGGTATTTCACCTATTACGCCTATTGGTTTGTTTATTGGTCGTGGAAATTTAACGAGGTCAGTCAGGCGCAAGACGCCACTGCCTTGTGGATTCCGCAATCGGTGATGGTGGTTGGCGGCGCGATCCTTGCCATTGCCCTGACTGACAATCTGATAAATCTGATCGTTAAGGGCGAACACCGCCTGACCCGCGATCTTGTCGATCAAAGCTTTGGGGAGTGATGCGTTGACTGAACTTTACGCAATCGTCCTCTTCCTCGTCGTCCTATTCTTTTTGCTTGGTACAGGTGTGTGGGTTGGCCTTGCCCTAATGGGTGTCGCTTGGGTCGGTATGGAGCTGTTCACCACGCGCCCAGTCGGCGATGCGATGGTCACGACGATCTGGGCCTCGTCCAGCTCTTGGACCCTGACGGCTTTGCCGCTGTTCATCTGGATGGGGGAAATTCTGTTTAGAACCCGCCTGTCCGAGGATATGTTCAAAGGCTTGTCGCCGTGGCTGGCCAAACTGCCCGGTGGGCTGGTTCACACCAATATCGTCGGCTGCACGGTGTTTGCCGCCGTATCAGGATCTTCCGCCGCGACGCTGACCACGGTTGGCAAAATGTCGATCCCCGAATTACGCGCACGCAATTACCCTGAAAAGATGATCATCGGAACGCTTGCCGGTGCCGCGACCCTTGGGCTGATGATCCCGCCGTCGCTGGCGTTGATCGTCTACGGGGTGACTGTGAACGAAAGCATAACCAAGCTGTTCTTTGCCGGCGTGTTGCCTGGCCTGTTTTTGGCAGTGATGTTCATGGCTTATGTGGCGTTTGTCTCACTCACTTCTAAAGACTGGAACCCCACGGTCGAGCGCGACATGAGCTTTGCCGACAAGCTGCGAAACTCGCGGTTCTTGCTGCCTGTGTTTGCGCTGATTTCGGTTGTCATAGGGTCGATGTACCTGGGTTTCGCCACAGCAACCGAAGCCGCTGCGATTGGTGTGATCGGCGCGCTGATGCTCGCGCTTTTGCAAGGTTCACTGAACTGGAGCAGCTTTCAGCAAAGCTTGATGGGCGCGATGCGCACGTCAGCGATGATCGCACTGATTTTGGCGGGCGCGGCATTTCTCAAGCTGTCGATGGGCTTTACCGGTTTGCCTCGGGCACTGGCCGATGGCATCGCAGGGATGGAACTTTCGCGGTTCCAACTGCTTATGGCGCTGCTGGTGTTCTACATCGTGCTCGGCATGTTCTTGGACGGCATTTCATCCGTGGTGCTGACCATGGCGGTGGTTGAACCCATGGTCCGTGACGCGGGCATTGATCTGATCTGGTTCGGCATTTTCGTCGTGGTCGTCGTCGAGATGGCGCAAATCACCCCCCCCATCGGGTTTAACCTGTTTGTACTCCAAGGCATGACCGACCACGAAATGGGCTATATCACCAAGGCCGCTTTGCCGATGTTCGCGATCATGGTGGTCATGGTGTTCGTTTTGATTTTCTTTCCAGACATCGCGACATGGTTGCCAGACAACATCAGACAAGGGCCGTCATGAGCCTGTTTCCTAAAATTCAAACTGTAGGCCTGACTGGTATTCTGATCAGCTTTGCCGACACCATGTCAGAGCCGGCTAACCGTGCTGCCTTGTCATTTCGTGCAGCTATAGACGCCGCCGATTGGCCTGAAGTGTCCGAGACAAGTACATCGCTTGTGTCGACCTTTCTGCAGGTCGATTTGGTAACCCAGCCTTTGGACGCGATGCTGACGCGGTTGAATGATATGCTGGACACCCAAGACTGGTACACCGCCCCTCTGCCGTCGGGCCGCACGTTGTGGCATATTCCGACAGTCTACGGCACCGATCTGGCCCCCCAGCTTGAGGAGGCGGCAGAACTGGCTGGCCTTGATCCTGATGCGGCGATTGCGGAACTGTCGCAGGCCCGTGTGCGCGTTTTGACCATCGGGTTCGCGCCCGGTCAGCCCTATATGGGCGAGCTACCAAAAAACTGGGATATACCGCGCCAACAAGCTTTGACGAAATCTGTGCCAGCGGGGGCTTTGATCGTCGCGATCCGGCAATTGATTATCTTTACCAATGCGTCCCCGACCGGATGGCGACATATCGGGCAGACCGCGTTCAAAACCTTTCGACCGCACAGCGACAGCCCGTTTTCACTATCCCCCGGGGACGAGCTGTGCTTTCCGTCCGTCTCGCGCAGCGCATTTGACAAGATCGTGGCGACTGACACATCCGGTGCCGGCGGCGCAGAGACGGAGGTGCTGTCGTGAAAACAACCCTCACCATCATGCAGGCTGGCCCTGCGCTGACGATTCAGGACCGTGGCCGTGCAGGCTGGTTGGCCCAAGGGCTGACCAAAGGCGGCGCGGCCGATCTGGTTGCCCTTTACGAAGGTGCGGCACTATTGGGCCAGTCCCCCGATCTGGCCGGGATCGAGATGACAGGCACTGGCGGTACGTTTACTGCCGACGCCGACATTCGCATTGCCCTGACGGGGGCCAGCATGGCCGCCAACATCGACGGCGAAGCCATCGTCTGGAACGCCAGTCACTTGCTGCCCGCAGGGGCCAAGCTGACCATCGGCGGTGCGACAACCGGCACCTATGGCTACCTGCACATTGGCGGCGGTATTGCGACTGATCTGGTGCTGGGCGCGCGTGCCAGCCACCTAAGCGCTGGGCTGGGTATCGCACTGAAATCTGGTGACAGCTTCCCGATTGGTCCCGATAAAGGGCACGGGACGGGCCAGAAACTGCACCGCGATAACCGCTTTGACGGTGGCGCAGTCCGCGTCGTCGCCAGCATGCAAACCGATCGCTTCACGGCCGAGGAACGCGACCGCTTTACAGCGACACAGTTCACACGCGACCCCCGCGCCAACCGCATGGGCGTGCGCATGGATCACGACGGCGCAGGGTTTCACGCCGAAGGCGGACTGACCATCCTGTCCGAAGTCATCGTGCCGGGCGACATCCAGATCACCGGCGATGGTGCCCCTTTTGTGCTGATGGGTGAATCGCAAACCACGGGTGGCTACCCCCGCATCGGCACCGTGATCCCGCGCGATTTGGCGCGCGTCGCACAGGCACCGGCAGGCACCAATATAACTTTTGAATTCGTCTCACTTGAACAGGCGATCGCACTGGAAATCCAACACCGCCGCGATATCAAGGCGCTGCCGGGCCAAGTTACCGCGTTGATCCGCGATCCTGCAACGATAAAAAATCTGCTTTCCTACCAGCTGGTCGGGGGTATGACCTCGGCCACGGACAACCCGTTTGAAAAGGACACCTGACATGACCACCGTCGACCTGAACGCCGATATGGGCGAAAGCTTTGGCCCTTGGAAAATGGGCGATGACGCGGCTTTGTTGAAAATCATCAGCTCAGCCAATATCGCCTGTGGCGGGCATGCGGGCGACGCGGATGTGATGGCGGCCACGATGAAAATGGCACATGAAAACGGCGTGGGGATCGGCGCGCATCCGGGCTTCATGGATCTTGCAGGTTTTGGCCGCAACCGCATGTCGGTGCCGCGCAGCACTTTGCAAAACCAGGTCCGCTATCAGGTCGCTGCCAGCGTTGGCATGGCGCGCAGCATCGGCGCACAGGTACGCCACCTGAAGCTGCACGGCGCGCTGGCCAATATGGCGTCCGAGGATGAAACCCTTGCCCGTGATCTGTTTGAGGCTGCCCTGAGTGTCGCGCCCGATCTGATCGTCATGGTACTGTCCGCCACGGCGCAACAAGACGCGGCCCAGTCACTGGGCTGCAAATGGGCTGGAGAGATCTTTGCCGACCGCGCCTATAACGACAACGCCACGCTGGTGGACCGGTCCAAACCCGGTGCCGTGATCCACGATGCGGCCCTTGCAGGGCAGCGCATGGTCAAGATGGTGCAGGCGGGGGCAATAATTACCGAAAGCGGCAAGGAAATCCCCGCCGCCATCGACACGATCTGCCTCCACGGGGACACACCCGAAGCGGTCGATATCGCGCGTTCGGTCAAATTGGCACTGCAAGAAGCGGGTATCACCCTACAGTGCTTCGAGGGGCATACAGGAGCAAAGCGCTAACCCCTTTCGAGGCTTAGCCTTTCTCCGCGTCGATACGGGTCTGCTTTTTATAGGTAAAAACACTGCGCTTTGAATGGGCTTCGTCCAGTATAAACCCTTGGTCCGCAAAGGCGCGTTTGCATTCCTGCATGCCGGGGCGGTGATACACTTTTCGGTGCAGTTCAATAATCACCAGATCCACATCGGCCAAATCAGCCTCACGCAGGAAGTCCAACTCCGCCCCTTCGATATCCATCATCAGTACATTGTGACGAAAGTCTTTGCGCAGCTTTTCATATTGGATGGTTTTGACTTTTACCTCTTCCGCTTCAGGCTCATTGTTCTCTGAGAACATCCGTGAGCCAAGGAAGTTTTTTCGGACAAAGAAATCAATCGTCTTAGGCGCGTCCTTGCCAGCGACCACTGCTTTGTTTTGAACTGTGTTGCGCTTGCTCAAACCATTATGTGTGTACAAATCGTTGATTGCTGGCAGCAGATTTGAGTTTGCCTCGAATGACATAATTTCAACATCAGGGATGTTTTTAGTCAAAATGGCACCGACGGTGCCTGATCCCGCGCCCATCTCGATCACCCGATCACCCGGTTTGATACAGCCCAGACCTGCGTCAATTTCGGGCTTTTCGAATGATCCGTCGATCATGGTTTCGACGATACGCCGTTTGAGGTGGCGACCCCCCAGAATTTCAATGTTGTGAAGGGTTGCGCACACATTCGGCGAAATTTCTGTTTTTGTGCCTGCCATCAATTCGTTCCTATGGTTCTTGGGTTTCCACTAACTTGGCGGCATACTGCAGTGGTAAGGCCCAAATTCGCAAGCTTCATCTGGCTCGATATAAAAGCTGTGGCCTTCAACATCGGGCCGAATTGCCTTGCAGCCCTGTTTAAGGGCGCATCAACTGTTAAAGTAACGATGAATAGCGACAAAACGCAGGATGTTTGCATGATGAATATACCTTCCAAAGGTGCGGCTGCTACCTTTGCAGTCGATCCAAGCGTGCCATTGGCAGGTGGGATCATGTCAGTAAGCGATGCCGTACTTGTGCATCGTCCCAGAACAGAAGGGTGGCGTATCAAGGCCAGCGTCTACGACATGCAGCAGTCCGAGGTGCCGCAGGCAATTTGCTGGCATTCCGAAGGCCAAGCCGCCACCATCGAGGCAGGGTATCCAAGACCCGACCGCATCAAACATTTGCCTGGAATATGGTTGTTTGGTGGGGTTTATAACCCGCAATTCGGGCATTTCTTCAGTGAGACTATGGCTCGGGTCTGGGCGTTGGATCACATTGAAGAAGACATTCAGGGGGTATTGTTTTTCCCTGTCTACAACACCTATCCAGATACAGTCGAAAAGAGTTACGGCGATCTATTTTCGATTTTCGATGAACGTTATAACTGGAAGATAATTGATGATTTTTATCGGGTTGATAAGCTAATTATTCCGCCCCAAGGCAGCGGCATTAAAACCGATATGATGTCATCGCCCGATTACCGCGCGTATCTTCGTCGCCATATCCGGGACGATCTTGCACCGACCGGACATGAGAAAATTTATATCTCAAGGTCGGAATTCACCGAAAAGCGGCGCAGTATCCTAGGCGAAACCATGTTAGAGGACCTGCTGCGCGCGGAAGGGTATCTGATCTTTCATCCTCAGAACCATAGCCTTGTCGATCAGGTTCGCCACTACAGATCGGCGCGCCATATTATCGGACCTGATGGATCGCCATTTCATTTGGTGAACTATGTTTGCGAGGGTGACACCAACATTGCGATCATAAAACGTCGCAAATCGGTCGAGTTTAAATATATGCTGGAACAGACCCGTTGGTTTCAAGCAGGCACCGGTATTCCGTTGGACCACTGTGTGTCTTATTGGGCCCCTGCTGGCGTGCGCCGAGCGGCCCTGATGATGTCGGCCGAAGTTGATTACGCCGCTATGGCGCAGACGCTGTTAAAACACGGAATGATTGACAATGCGGAACCTTGGCATGCGTTGGACAAAGCGGCGCTTGAGGATGATCTGAAACGTTTTGGGGCGTCGATGGGCTGTGACATGCACCAAGTGCGAGGCGACGGGCAATCATTGTCGGACGTGCCGCTTTTAGCAAACGGCAAAAGCCCGCAGGTGTTTTGGCGCTAAACCCGCACCTTAACTCAGCAAGTTAGTGGCGAAATCGCCGCGCAATGCTGCTTCGAGCAGTTCAAGATCGTCAGAGCACTGCGTATATTGAGCGACCATACCGGGCGGAATGACAAAAGCATCGCCGGGTTGCAGGTCGCGCGGGTCCTGTCCTTCGGCGGTAAGGGTCATCGAACCCTCCATCACGAAAGTGAAATGGATGTCAGCGTCGTGTTTGCTGGGCGGTGGGGTTTGCCCGTCGACGCGCACAACTTGAATACCGGCAATGCCTTTGGTGCCATCGCAGATACCTGTATCGCGCGCGGTAAACCCGGGAATGCGGAACGGCTGCCAAACAGCTCCGTCTTTCAAGTGATGGACAAACCGTTGACCGTCCCATTCGCGCATCGGATCGCCTTTGCCATTGGGCAGGGTCATTTCGTGCTCGATGGTGGTCACGTGTTCGGCAGGCACGCCAATCTCGATCACCTCGATGTTGGGCGATGCCTCGACCACGCGGTGGCGGATGCCGGGGGGTTGCGTGACGCAATCGCCCGCATGCAGGCGGATCAGGTCGCCTTGATCTTCGTACAAGACATCGACCCAACCCCGATAACAAAAAATCAGCTGAAACCCGACCGTGTGATAATGCACCATGTCCGGCACGGGGCCACCGTCAGGAATACGAATGTGGCTGGCAATAATCGACCCGCCAAGCCGCGAAGGGATTAGATCACGGTAATGCATACCTGCACGGCCAATGACCCAAGGGGCTTCGTCGCGCAGACGGCGCACGGCGAATTCGTGTTGCGTTTGTGGCTGGTCAACCGTTGGCGACAGCGGCGCGATTTCAATTTGAGTGCCGTTAGGGGCCAAAAGCGCGCGGGCCCCATTGGCAAAGCCGTCAGGGTCATCGGTCAGGATACGGATTTTACCGGGCGGCACATCTGCGCCCTTTTCAATGCGGATGCGCAAGCCATGACCGGAAAAGCTGGCCACCGACGGGTCATCGGCGGGAAAGATGCTGTCCAACCGCAGGCCAAGGGTTTTAGTGTAAAACGGCAGGTCATTACGCAGCTCTTGGGTGGGTAATAAGAATTCGGCTTGGATTGGGTGTGTCATCTATCGCGTCCGGTATTGTTCACGGCGACACTGTCACTAAACGCTGGCATCCTCAACGGTCTGTTGCGCCTCTGGGCGGCAAGATGGATCGCATAGATGGCAAGGGGGACCAACCCTACACAATGTCGCGCAGGTGGACCCAATCGCGGCAATCAGCAAGGTTGCTCGTCTGGCCTATACCGTTCGACTGGTCATGGATGGGTGCAATACCCCGACCTGTATTCAGGTCGGGGTCGGCAAAGGTTCAGAGGCTGGCGTCGAGAGCCGCCAGTATCGCATCACCCATTTGAGCGGTCGAGATCGGCGTGCCACCTTCGGGGCCCATCAGATCGGCAGTACGCGCGCCATCGGCAAGAACCTTTTCAATGGCATTCTCAAGGCGCGTCGCCTCGTCGCCTTGGTCAAAGGAATAGCGCAACGCCATAGCAAAGCTCAGGATACAGGCGATCGGGTTTGCCTTGCCTTGGCCCGCGATATCAGGAGCAGAGCCGTGTACGGGTTCGTACATCGCCTTGGGTCGGCCATTAGCGTTAGGCGCACCCAAAGACGCGGATGGCAGCATGCCAAGCGAGCCGGTCAGCATCGCGGCGCAGTCAGAGAGGATATCACCGAACAGGTTGTCAGTGACGATCACGTCAAACTGTTTGGGCGCACGAACCAACTGCATCGCGCCATTATCGGCGTACATGTGGGTCAACTCCACATCGGGGTAATCCTCGTCGTGGACTTTTTGGAGAACTTCACGCCACAGAATGCCGGATTCCATAACGTTGGCTTTTTCCATCGAACAGACTTTGTTGCTACGGCGGCGGGCCAATTCGAATGCCGACCGCGCAACACGGTCAATCTCGGATTCGGTATAGCGTTGTGTGTTGATGCCAACGCGTTCGTTGCCTTCTTCGAATATCCCGCGCGGTTCGCCGAAATAGACGCCGGACGTCAATTCGCGCACGATCATGATATCCAAACCTGCAACAAGTTCTCTCTTGAGCGATGAGAAGTCAGCCAAGGCGTCAAAGCATTGTGCTGGACGCAGGTTCGAGAACAAATCCATTTCCTTGCGCAAACGCAGAAGGCCGCGTTCTGGCTTTACGCTGAAATCCAGCACGTCGTATTTGGGGCCGCCGACGGCACCCAAAAGAACCGCGTCAGCCGCAAGTGCCTTGGCCATTGTGTCGTCATGCAGGGGCGTGCCGTGCTTGTCATACGCCGCGCCGCCGACCAGATCATGTTCAACGTCAAAGGCCATATCGCGTTTTTCGCCATACCAATCAATGATACGAACAACTTGGTCCATGACCTCGGGGCCGATGCCGTCACCGGCGAGGATAAGCAATGTTGGGTTGGCCATTGGAAAACTCCTGAAAAATATGTTGCAAGCGGCGTAGCGCGGGCAGCTTGGGGCGTCAAGAACGGCTAGTGGTCCAGATCGACCCAGATCAAGCTATGGCGGCTGGCTATGGGGTTCTGAGCGATGCCCGACGCAATGATGCGCCAGTCAGATGATGGCAGAAGATAGTCGACGCGCATTTCGCCAAGCCCGTCGAATGTTACGGTTGGCCGGCCTTGCAGCGGATCGCGAAGGTGTGGGTGATCCAACAACCTGCGGATCGCCGGCTTCAATCCTTCGCCCTTGTCTGGGTCATTGTTCATATCCCCAAGAAGCACGAATTTCTCGGATGGCGGCGCGGCGAATGCCCCGTTAAGAAAGAGGTCCCAAAACACGATCTCATCTTGGTTGCGTAGGCCGTTGCGGTCCTCAGGTCCATCAAACACGGGTGGCGTCGCGTGGGATGTCATCAGTGTGACAGTGCCAAGCGTCGGCGTGTCAATGGGCACGACCCAATGCCCATGCGAGGATAACCGTTGAATTTCCAGCGCGCCATTGGACGGGAAAGGCCCATCCTTTGTCTCGGGCAAAGACGCCGCAGGCAGATCGCTCCACAACAGGGCGGAATAATCCTGAACCTGATCTTCTATGATGGGATCCCGTGACAGGATCGCCATCGCGCCATCGCCGAAAAATCTCCCAAAGCCCTGCGCATCGCGAGGCCCGCCAGTTTTGCCATCGCCATCCATATCCAACGTTGTTTGCAGGCCCGCATTGGGGGGCAGTGCAAAGCGTGTGGCATAGTCCGTACCATCATCGGCGATCAGGTCGGCAAACGCAGCTAGCGCGGTACCTTCAAGGTCGTAATCAAACCCCTGAATTACCAACACATCGGGGGACACCTGAACAATGATCCGCACGACAGCTGTGATCTGCGGATCATCGCCTTTCAGAATATCGCGCAGCAAAAGGCCGGGCCCGTCGCGCGAAAGTTCGGTGTTGTAGGTTGCGATGCGAAGTGGTTCTGCCCACGATCCTACGGGTAGGATGAACAGCCCTGCGATCAGGCTGGCTGCATACCTTGGTCGTCGGCATCCGCGTCCGCTGCATAGGCACGGCGGCGCTTTTCCCCGATCATTTCTGCAATCTTGCCCATGGCAATGCCGCGCATAATGATACTGGCAGGAAGGAATGCCCATGCGGCGACTGTCCAAATTTGGGTTTGCGGGTTCTGCAATGTGATCGGGTCTATCAGATCGGCTGCTGCTTTGACCACCGCAGGGATCAAGAAGGGCAATAGAAAACCCAGAACAATATTAATCCGCGCGTCTCGCTGAAGGCGGTGTATAACGTCACCGCCGGCAGTCGGGTCAAATAAGGGCAGATTAACCCACACGTTAAACGCGCCCTTGCGCGCGGGCCAGTTCATGACGCGCACCAGTATTAGAAACGCTGCCATCGAAACAAGCGAGATGAGGTAGGCCATGCCTGCTGAAACCCGGACAGAGTCGACCAGCGCGAAATCCGAATTCTCGGGTAGCATCAAAACGATCATGCGAACAGGCGAAAACGGAAAATCCATCGCGTTGCCAGTGATCGTACCGATGGACGTCAATGCATGCGAAATCGCTGAAGGATTTGTTTTGTCCTGCAAGATCATCGTCAGCACCAGCACGGTCGCAAACAATGACGCAAACCGCAGCCTGTTGAACGGCGGGGCGTCGCGGAATTCTACGATGCTGGGATAGTTGGAGTTGTATTCGACAAAGGTAAGGAAATACCCCAGCAAAGCCACCAACATGGTAATCTGGCTTGAATCGGTTATGACATCCGGCAGCATCAAGGCTGGTGTGGCGACTAACAAAGCCACAAGGATGCCACGCGCTCCCGCGCCTGATATACGTGCAATCACTAAACTACCCTTCCAAGACTGGCCAGCCACGATTCAATGCCGCGTGCTTGTTCCAACTTGTTGCCTTCTGATAACGAAGGCCTGCCTCATTCTTGCCCAATTTGTGCCTTCTTTCGCCTTAGTTCTCAAGTCTGTTCGTTAATAAGACTTAATTTATTAGGCATTTTGAAGAAGCGGGTGGTGCGTTCTTGCATCATTGGTGGGTCAAAAATAAGGCAAAACACCAGATGTAGTGGGCCACTGAGTAGGGCCCACTACGAAAGTTAAATTTAGACAGCCAAGGGTAGAATCAGGCCTAGACCCAAGGACGTGCTTGGGATGCGGTCGCTTCGAAGCTGTCGATCGAGGCCGCCTTTTCCATCGTTAAACCGATGTCATCCAGGCCGTTCATCAGGCAATGCTTCTTAAAGCTGTCGACCTCGAAAGTGAAAACCTCGCCATCCGAGCTGGTGACGGTCTGCGCTTCAAGGTCGATCTCGATCCGGGCATTGGCCCCTTTTTCAGCATCCTTCATCAGAACGTCGACTTGCTCTTGAGGGAGGGCAATCGGCAGGATGCCGTTCTTGAAGCAGTTGCTATAGAAGATATCGGCATAGCTGGGCGCGATCACACAGGTGATCCCGAAATCGGCAATCGCCCACGGGGCGTGTTCGCGCGACGATCCGCAACCAAAGTTATCGCCCGCGACAAGAATCTGCGCATCGCGGTACTGAGGCTTGTTTAAAACGAAATCAGGGATTTCGTTGCGATCGTCGTCATAGCGCATCTCGTCAAACAAGTTCACGCCGAGGCCGGACCGTTTGATGGTTTTCAAAAACTGCTTTGGAATGATCATATCGGTGTCGATGTTGATCAAGGGCAGGGGGGCGGCAATGCCGCTGAGGGTGGTAAACTTGTTCATGACTGAACTCCAGTTTGTGAACCGTCAGTCTGTGTTTCTGCGGTCTGTTCATCGGGTGCGTCGCAGACACCGTCAATAATTTGACGAAGCGCTTTGCGCACATAAGGTTTGGATGTGATGCGATTTGAGGACACACTAACCGCGCCGGAAACGCTGCGGGTCAAGAAACCGGAGGCTGACATTTCCCCCATCATCGCATGTGCCTGCACCGGGTTGACCCTAAGCTTGGCAATCAGATCAGTCGCGTTCAATCCAATGCGTGTGCGGGCGTGGAATACGGCCAGCCCATACTGGTAACGGTTATAGCCGCCCGCCATCGCCGCTGCCGGTGCGGATGCACCGATGGCAGGCAACATGGGCGTCAAGCTGACCGCGCCGATCATGGATAGAAAACTGCGTCTGTGCATGCTGTGTCCTTGTGTCTGGCAAGGGCCAAAGCCCCTGCCAATAACTTACATCATCTCGCGTACATCGGTCAGTTTGCCGGTAATCGCCGCAGCCGCTGCCATTGCGGGTGACATCAGGTGGGTGCGTCCGCCCCGGCCCTGACGGCCCTCAAAGTTGCGGTTCGACGTCGCAGCACAGCGTTCACCCGGTGCAAGTTGGTCGGGGTTCATCGCCAGGCACATTGAGCAGCCCGCAAGACGCCATTCAAATCCCGCTTCGATGAAGATATCGGCAAGGCCCTCTTCCTCGGCCTGTGCGCGCACAAGGCCGGACCCCGGAACGATCATCGCCCGCATTCCGTCCTTGATTTTCTTGCCTTTCAGGATCGCGGCTGCAGCGCGCAAATCCTCGATCCGTCCATTGGTGCAGGACCCGATAAAGACGGTATCGATTTCAATGTCGGTCAGTGCCATGCCTTCGGTCAGGCCCATATACTCGATGGACCGTTTCGCGGCTTCGACTTTGCCACCTTTGAAATCAGAGGCAGCGGGGACTTTTGCTGTGATTGGCAGTACGTCTTCGGGGGATGTACCCCAAGTAACCGCTGGCGCGATATCTTCGGCTTTGATCGTGATGACCTTGTCCCAATGCGCATCGTCATCGGAGTACAATGTTTTCCACCAAGCCAGTGCTGCGTCCCATTGTGCGCCTTTCGGTGCGTGAGGGCGGCCCATGCAGTATTCGAATGTCTTTTCGTCCGGTGCGATCAGGCCAGCGCGTGCGCCGCCTTCGATGGCCATGTTACAGACAGTCATGCGGCCTTCCATGCTCAACGCACGGATCGCTTCGCCACAATATTCGATGACATAGCCGGTGCCGCCGGCAGTGCCGGTTTCACCAATTACGGTCATGGTGATGTCTTTGGCGGTCACACCTGCTGGCAGCTTGCCAGTGATCTCGACCTTCATGTTTTTTGATTTCTTCTGGATGAGCGTCTGCGTGGCCAGCACATGTTCAACCTCGGATGTGCCGATGCCGTGGGCCAATGACCCGAACGCACCATGTGTCGCTGTGTGGCTGTCACCGCATACGACGGTCATACCTGGCAGGGTCCAGCCTTGCTCGGGGCCGACGATGTGCACGATGCCCTGACGTACGTCGGACACGGGATAGTAGTGCAGACCAAATTCTTTGGCGTTGGTATCAAGGGCAGCGACCTGAACGCGGCTGTCTTCGGTCATTGTGGCCGCATTGGCACGGTCCAGCGTGGTTGGCACGTTGTGGTCAGGCACCGCGATCGTCTGATCGGGGCGACGCACAGTGCGGCCGGTCATGCGCAAACCTTCAAAGGCCTGCGGGCTGGTTACTTCGTGTACCAGGTGGCGGTCGATGTACAACAAACAGGTGCCATCGTCCGCTTCGTGCGCGACATGGGCATCCCAGATTTTATCATAAAGCGTTTTGGGGGACATGTGGTCCTCTCCCGTATATTAAGTGTGGTTGGGGTGTTCAGACGATGCGCACAGGGGCGCGGGCGGGCGTTATAGTCGCGCCAGCACAGTGTGGGTCGCCCCGAAAAAGCGTTCGCGCAAGCGGGCGCGGTCGCAGATGTTGAACAAGTCGTCTGAAACATGTGTCATATCGCGCTGGTTAGACCTTTTCAGCCCGGCAAGCAAGGATTCTGAAAGGCCGCTTCACGCGTTAATGTGGACACAGTTCGCGGCTGAACAAGGGGTGGATGCATCATTGCTTGCTCAATCAGGCTGATTATCCCAACATTGCGGGATGTATCAATTACTGCGTTTGCGAGATGTCTGCCCATGAACCCTGATCCCTCAGCCAATTTTATGGAAAGCGTTCAGGCGCTGATTGCGGGGGGCATGAACCTTGCGGAAAGCCTGCTTCATCCGGGCTGGCGACAATACCAGATTCTAATTCTGATCGCTGTGGCCCTTGCCGCATGGGCGATGCACCATCTGTCGGGAAGCTGGATCCAGTCGTGGGTCCGCAGCCATGAGGGATGGGCGAAATGGCAGCTGCGCATGGTCGTTCAGATCAAGCGCCGGCTTGGGTTGATCTGGTTCGCGGTCATTGCGGGGGCAATCTATGTTTTCATGCAAAGCGTCACATGGCCATCGCGGTCCTATCTGATTGGGATATTCGCGACATTAGTGTCTGTCTGGGTCTGTATTGCCTTTGCGGCACGGCTGGTGCGCAACCGTCCAATGCGCCGCTTGGTGACATGGGGTCTTTGGATCTATGCGACGCTTTATTTCCTGAACGTCGTCGATAGCGTTTCAGTGTTTCTGGATTCGCTGGCGTTGCATGTCGGGGACTTCAGACTGTCCATTCTGACGGTGATCACAGCACTGGTGGTGATTGGGCTACTCTTTTCCATTGCACGGATTGTCAGCCAAACGACTGCCGCGACCATCCGCAAGAACGAAGACATCAGCCCATCAATGCAGGTGCTTGCTGTCAAAGGTATTCAGCTGACGTTTTACGGCATTGCGTTCTTTATGGGGGTCAAGGCCGTTGGCATTGACCTTACGGGGCTTGCAGTGTTGTCGGGTGCCATCGGTGTAGGCCTTGGTTTTGGTTTGCAAAAGGTCGTATCGAACCTTGTTTCGGGCATCATCATCCTGATCGACAAGTCCATCAAACCGGGGGATGTGATCAGTCTTGGGGAAACCTTTGGGTGGATCCAAACCTTAGGCGCGCGCTATGCGTCGGTCGTGACGCGGGATGGCAAGGAATACCTGATCCCGAACGAAGACCTGATTACCGGACAAGTGGTGAACTGGTCGCATTCCAACGACTATGTCCGGCTCGATATCTATTTTGGCACCGCCTATGGGGATGACCCCCATTTGGTGCGCAAATTGGCAATCGAAGCAGCCAAAGGCGTCAACCGTGTGTTGGCGTATAACGCGCCCGTTTGCCATATCGTTGGCTTTGGCGACAGCAGCGTGGATTATATTCTGCGCTTCTGGATCAAGGATCCGACGGCGGGGCTAACCAACATTCGCGGAAACGTTTATCTGGCGCTTTGGGACACATTTAAAGAAAACGGCATTTCGATCCCTTTCCCACAGCGCGAGGTTAAGATGCTTGGGGCCGACAAACCAGCTCCGCTCGAGGATTAGCTTGGGAAAAGGGGGGGGATGTCCTATCTTGATCCCATAGCACCTTAACAGAGTGGCAAACCCCATGACCGGCGAACAGAAAGTGGTGTTGATCTTGGGCAGCGGCCCGAATGTGACCAGCAGCCAAAACTGGCCATCCGAATGGTTTGACCACATCGTCGTCATGAACAATGCGTGGCAGGTGCGCCCCGACTGGAACGCACTGGTCTATCCCGAAGACTTTCCAGCCGACCGGATGCCAGAAGCCATTTCACCTGAGCAAAGCCTGATTGACGCCAACGCGTTTGTTCCAGCGCAAAACGGCTTTGGCGGGTTTGTCTATGCGGGAGGAACTATGGCCTATACCACGGCCTATTGGGCGCTTTCTGCTTTGCGGCCCACTGTCCTTGCCTTTATGGGCTGCGACATGGTGTATCCGAAATCGGGCAATACTCATTTTTACGGCACGGGTACAGCTGACCCTTTGCGCGATGATATTACACTGCGCGATCTTGGTGCCAAATCTGCGCGTCTGGCGTTGGTCGCGGCTGAGCAGGGTTGCTGCTGTGTGAACCTGTCGAAAGACCCTTCCGCGCTCCTATTCCCTCGTGCAGAACCCGAAAGCTTGCGCAATCGACGGGTTAACCTTGATCTGGACCGCGCGCGCTATGCCGCCATGCGCAGAAAAGAAGACGCGCTGGGCTATTATACGCCGACCGGCAGGTATTGGGAGGACGTCCATCATGTTGACCCCAATGCTGTAGCGGCATTGGATCAGGGGTGGCGAGATCTGTTTGTTAGATTTGCTGGCAGATGACACGTAGCTGGTTGGAACCCAGCCCCGCTATCCAGCGTTTTCACCGAAACGGAGAATGAAATGTCCGATAAAAGTATTCTCAAGTCGAAGACCGCTTTGACCCACGACACGAACCGCTATGTCTTCAGTCGCCCCGAGGGGCTGCAGTTCGAGCCCGGTCAGGCCGCCGAAATCGCCATCCAGAAAGACGGCTGGCAGGAAAAAGGGCGGCCATTTACCTTTACGTCGATGCCATCAGAGATGGATCTGGAATTCGTGATCAAAACATACCCAGATCATGATGGCGTGACAGAGCAGATGTCCCTGCTTGAACCGGGTGCCGAAATCACCATTGACGGTCCTTTCGGCGCGATTGAGGATCAAGGGCCCGGTGTTTTTTTAGCCGCTGGCGCTGGCATCACACCGTTTATCCCGATTCTAAAAAAGCGTGATCTTGATGCCCGGATGGAAGGGTCGCACCTGATATTCTCGAACAAAACGGAAAAAGACATCATCCTGCGCGACCAATGGGAGGCGATGAAGGGGCTTAAAACAACATTCGTCGTAACTGACGAAAAGGTCGAAGGATTGTACAGTGGTCGGATCGATAAGTCCTTTCTAGAGAAAGAAATAAAGGACTTTGACCAGAAATTTTACCTGTGCGGGCCGGGCGGGTTTGTGAACGCCATGCGGGATGCGCTGAAAGCGCTCGGCGCAAAAGAGGGCAGCATTGTCACAGAAGACGGCTGGTAAGCGCCTGATCGTCTTGCTTGTCATTGAAATTTCACCCATGTGGGCATATTGTAAGGTATCCCCAGCGCCGGGGGACTGGCGGCGCGCCTAAAGGAGGACAATGTCCTGTCTACTCTCTCAAACGCAGCTCCCACTGCGCACCCGCAGGCAGCACTGATGGCTGCCGATGTAAATGTAACATCAAGCGACGCTTTGCTTGCTTCCATTCTGTCCCAATTGGACGACGATAAAGCCGAAGACATCGTGCAGATTGATCTGCGCGGCAAGACGGCTATTGGCGACTATATGGTTGTCTGTTCTGGCCGGTCTTCGCGTCAGGTGACGTCGATCGCCGAAAAGCTGGCACAGATGGTCAAGGATGACTATGACCGCACCCCGCGCGTCGAAGGTAAAGACACAGGTGACTGGGTCTTGATCGATACGGGTGACGTAATTGTTCACGTATTCCGCCCCGAAGTGCGCGAATTCTACCAGCTGGAAAAGATGTGGATGCCTACAGACACACCTGAACCGCCAGCCGTTATGCCACACTAAGCCCGCAAGGCTTTTGGCATGCGCGTTCATATCTGCGTGGTCGGGCGTTTGCGCGCCGGACCAGAAAAAGACCTGATCGACGACTACCTGAAACGGTTCGATCGGACGGGTCGCGCGCTGGGCCTTGGGCCCGCACAAATCCTCGAAGTTGAAGACAAGAAAAACGGCGGGATGGCCGCGGAAGCGGCTTTGCTGCGCCGCGCTATCCCTGATGGGTCCATAATCTGCGTTCTGGATGAACGGGGCCGGGTCGAGCCGTCACCCGATTTTGCCAACAGGCTTGGTGGATGGCGCGATCAAGGGCGTGGTGACGTGGCTTTTGTGATCGGTGGGGCTGATGGCATCGCCAAAGATCTACGCAAAGACGCAGATCATGCGCTGTCATTCGGGAAGATGGTTTGGCCACATATGCTGGTGCGCGTGATGTTGGCCGAGCAACTGTACCGCGCGGCCTCGATCCTTTCAGGCGGTCCGTATCACCGCGTCTAAGCCTACTTAAGTGACACTTTCTTGATATCTTTGGCCCATCCATCAACCGTATCGCGGGCCTGAATGCCGACTTCGGTTGTACCTGCGGGGATCAGAATGCCTGAAAGCGACCGTGTAAGAGGCTGCTCGTCAACATGGGGATGAATGAGTTCGCGAATGGCGATCTGATTGCCCGAACTGTCAAGAATGCGCCATGCGTCTGCAAAGTGGCCCCAACCTTGATCGGGATGGCTAATGGTTACGTCGAACGTCCAAAGTCCGCCTGTCTGGATGGTGCGGACATTTTTGACCAGCGGACTATCTGCCGTCGCTGCGTGCGCGCCTAAGGTCAGTGCGATTGTAAGTGCAATCTTGAACATAATATTTACCAATATAAGTGAACTTTAGATATAAAGCTTCATCGCTAGCTTTCCAAGAGGATGCGCCGAGACTCTGAGCTGAATTCCCGTCGCCAGACGATAATAATGGTAACAAGTGCGGCAAAGGTCAGCGCAAGGGGGCCAATCAACCAGGCCAAACTGGCCAAAGCAAAATACAAGGACCGCAAACCCCGGTTGAAACTGCGGGCTGCGGTAATGTTTATCTCGGCCGCTTTTGCCGCCAGCTTGGGTGCACGCGGGTCTTGCGTGTCATTCGGGACCGCAGCCATCAATACAGAACAATAGCCGAACAGGCGGTTAGACCAGACAAATTTTAGGAAACCGTTGGTCAGAAAGAACAATGGCAAAAGCATTTTGATCTCCCAGACAACGGCGGGCATGTCGGTCAGGGATAAATCCTCAACCACGGTTGCCATCTTTTCGGAATTACCCAGCAGCGCCAAAGTACCACCCAACGCGATGACGCTTGTTGATGCGAAAAATGCCGTGCTTTGGCGAAGGGTGCCCAAAATATGGGCATCAAATATCCGAGGTTCGCGCGTGATCAATTGGACCATCCATTCACGGCGATACGCGGCCATCAGTTGCGACATTGATGGGCGTTTGGTGCCGGCGTTCTCAGTCATCCAGCCAATGACGAACCAAAGAAGGTACATCCATGCTAATGCAGCGCAATCAAGGGGGCCAAAAAGGGCGATACGATCCATCAAAGTCATGTAATGATGCATACGCTGGACGGTTCCAACTTGCCAATGGCTTAAATTGGTCATATTATTTTACCAAAATAAGAGGTGCCCCATGGAAATGCCTGTCCCCAACCCTGCAATCATAGCCCGCAAAGCGCGGGTGGTTGAGAGGTTGCTCGGTGTCTTACCCTCCGACGCCGTAATTTCAGACGAGCGCGAGACCCGCGCCTATGAATGTGATGCTCTGACTGCCTATAGATGCCCGCCAATGGTTGCGGTGTTGCCATCGTCGACACAAGAAGTGTCCGATGTGCTGCGCATCTGCCACGAAGAAGGCGTGCCCGTCGTCCCGCGCGGTTCAGGCACATCGCTTGCGGGTGGGGCGCTGCCGACAGCAGATTGCGTGATCTTGGGCGTAGCGCGGATGAATGACGTGATCGAGACAGATTACGACAATCGCATTATCCGCGTGCAGACTGGCCGCACGAACCTAAGCGTGACCGGAGCGGTTGAGGAGAACGGATTTTTCTATGCCCCCGACCCATCCAGCCAGCTGGCCTGTGCCATTGCGGGGAATATCGCTATGAATTCGGGCGGGGCGCACTGCTTGAAATACGGTGTGACTACGAACAACCTAATGGGCGTAAAAATGGTGTTGATGGATGGTGAAATCATCGACGTTGGCGGCGCGCATCTGGATGCAGGGGGGCTGGATCTGTTGGGGCTGATCTGCGGATCCGAAGGGCAACTCGGCGTCGTAACCGAAGCAACTCTACGGATTTTGCACAAACCCGAAGGTGCGCGGCCCGTTTTGATTGGTTTTGATGATAACGAAGTCGCGGGCACCTGTGTTTCAGACATTATCAAGGCCGGTGTTCTGCCGGTTGCAATCGAATTCATGGACCGCCCCTGTATTGAGGCGACTGAAGCCTTTGCCAAAGCTGGCTATCCGATGTGCGAGGCGTTGTTGATTGTTGAGGTTGAAGGATCGGACGCAGAGATCGACCATCAGCTTGAGCTGATCTCGGACATCGCACGGCGGCACAACCCTGTCGAGCTGCGCCAGTCCAAATCTGCCGAAGAAAGCGCCAAGATATGGCTGGGTCGCAAATCTGCTTTTGGCGCGATGGGCCAGATTAACGATTACATGTGTCTTGACGGGACGATCCCCGTGTCGTCCTTGCCGCATGTGTTGAAACGTATTGGCGAGATGAGCGACCACTACGGCCTAAAGGTCGGGAATGTGTTCCACGCAGGTGACGGCAATATGCACCCGCTGATCCTGTTTGATGCAAACAAGCCCGGGGATCTGGAGCTGTGCGAGGAATTCGGTGCCGAGGTGCTGAAACTATGTGTCGAAGTGGGCGGCTGCCTGACGGGTGAGCATGGCGTAGGAATAGAAAAGCGCGATCTGATGCATGTGCAGTACGCAGCCGCTGATCTAAATGCTCAGATGGCAGTGAAAGATGTGTTTGATCCAGCATGGCTGTTGAACCCGGCCAAGGTATTTCCGTTGGATGCCTCGGAAAGCCGCCGCGCGGTAAAGCTTGCTGCGGAGTAAGCTGATCGTTGGCCGTTGTGTTTTTGGCATAGGGCCGGACTTAGATATTTAGGAGCCAGAGAAGAATGGACATCACTTCAGAACAAGCGCTTGTGGATGCCGTTAAGGGCGCGACTGGTCCATTGGCCGTTCAGGGTGGCGGTACACGCGGTGTGCCAGTCGAAGGGACAGTTCTTTCTGTCGCGGGATTGAGCGGGATCTCATTGTACGAACCCGGTGCCATGACTGTGGTTGCCAAGGCTGGCACCCCGGTGGCCGAAATCGAAGCGGCCCTTGCCGCCGAAAACCAGCGACTGGCGTTCGAACCCACGGATCACCGTGGTTTGCTGGGCACAAAGGGCACACCGACGATCGGTGGCGTGATGGCCGCAAATGTAAGCGGTCCGCGCCGAATATCGGTTGGGGCGGCACGCGATTTTCTGTTGGGCGTTCGGTATGTCGACGGGCTAGGCACTGTTGTCAAAAACGGTGGGCGCGTGATGAAGAACGTTACCGGCTATGATCTGGTCAAACTGCTGGCGGGGTCATTTGGCACGCTTGGGGTGCTCAGCGAGGTGTCCCTCAAGGTGCTTCCGAAACCCGAGACGCAAGCCACGTTGGTCTTGCATGGGTTGGATGATGTGCGCGGTGTCGCTGCGTTGGCAAAGGCACTTGGCAGTCCGTTTGAGGTAACAGGTGCTGCGCATGATCCTGACAACCAACGAACAATGTTGCGGATAGAGGGATTTGAGACTTCGGTCACGTATCGGTTGGGAAAATTGCGCGACCTGTTGTCCGCAACAGGTGCGGAGATCGCTATACAGGACGCCGCAGCATCTGACGCGCTGTGGGCAGAAACCCGCGATGTGGTGGCGTTTCAGGGCAAAGAGGGCGATGTCTGGCGAGTATCCTGCAAGCCGTCTGATGGGCCCGCCATAGCGGCCAGATCGGGTACGCAGGCATGGTTCTATGACTGGGCCGGCGGGCTGATCTGGTTGCGAGCTGACCCCGGCCATGATTTGCGCGCCGCATTGGGGCAGTTTGACGGCCACGCAACGCTTGTGCGGGCAGATACAGATACCAAGGCGCGTTTGGGTATGTTCCACCCCGAGCCCGCTGGATTGGGGCGGTTGACCGCCGGACTGCGGGCCCAGTTCGATCCAAGGGGAATATTTAACGCAGGTCTGATGGAGCACGCGGCGTGACGCTGATCTTGCTTTTCATTCTCGTTTTTGTTGTCGGGCCATTGTTCTTTCGCGCGCTGACAAAAGGGCTTCCATCCAAGGGCCGAATGGCGTTTCTGGCAATTTTCTCCTTTGGCTGTGCAACCACCGCCCTTGCGATACGGTATGGGTTGGCACGGCCGTTAGATGCCGACATGCTAATGGCGGGGCTTAGCTTGTTGTTGATCTGGCTGGGCTGGATCGGTGTGCTGGCCTTTGGTACCCAAGCCTTGCGCCGGGCCCATCCCGGCACTTCAATGCGCCGCTGGACGACCGTCTTGGGTGCCATTGGCACAACAATCCCTTGGTTCGGGTTGGCTTGGGCCAGCCTTGTCACCACCTGAACCTCTAAAGGTTCAAGACCATTAATCGCCGGAGTATCCATGCAAACCACATTCACCCCAGAGCAGTTGAAAGACCCTGCAATCAAGCGCAGCAACGAGATATTGCGTGCCTGTGTGCATTGCGGATTTTGCACGGCAACTTGTCCGACATATCAAGTGCTGGGGGACGAGTTGGACAGCCCGCGGGGGCGTATTTACCTGATCAAGGACATGCTGGAAAACGATCGTGACCCGGATGCCAAAACGGTCAAACATATCGACCGCTGTCTTTCCTGCCTTGCCTGTATGACGACATGCCCGTCGGGCGTGCATTACATGCATTTGGTGGACCACGCCCGTGACTATATTGAGCAGCGCTATAAACGGCCCTTCAGCGATCGTGCCTTGCGGTGGATTTTAGCGCGAATATTGCCGTATCCGACCCGGTTCCGGGTGGCCCTGCTGGGTGCAAAGATCGGGCGGCCCTTTGCAAGGTTGATGCCTGATGCTCGGCTAAGGGCCATGCTTGAGATGGCACCGAAAACGATTCCGCCCGTTAGTCGAAACGATGATCCTCAGAGCTTTTTTCCCCAAGGCACGCGTAAAAAGCGTGTGGCGTTGATGACGGGCTGTGCGCAAAAGGCGCTTAACACTGACATCAACGATGCCACGATCCGTCTGCTCACACGTCTGGGATGCGAGGTCGTGGTGGCCGAAGGGGCAGGATGCTGTGGTGCCTTGACCCACCACATGGGCAAAACAAGCGAAAGCCATGCGACTGCCGCCAAGAACATCAAAGCTTGGTGCGCCGAAATAGATGGGCAGGGGCTTGATGCCATCGTCATCAACACATCAGGCTGCGGCACGACTGTCAAAGACTACGGGCATATGTTCCGCAATGATCCTTTGGCTGCGGATGCGGCACGAGTGTCTGCCATCGCCCGGGACGTCTCAGAGGTTTTGATCGACTTGAGCACGCCAGATTCCACCGGTCCCGCACCTCGACCTGCTAGGGACGATATCGCCGGAATTGACGCAGTTGCGCAGTCTGAACCCGTGCATCAGGGAATGGTTGTCGCCTATCACGCGGCCTGTTCGTTGCAGCATGGCCAGCAGATTAAGACCTTTCCCAAGGATCTGTTGAAACAGGCCGGCTTCACAGTTGTAGAACCCGCAGATCCGCATTTGTGTTGCGGATCTGCGGGTACTTATAATCTGATGCAGCCAGAGATATCAAAGCAGCTGAAAGATCGCAAAATCAAGACGTTGCAGGCCAAGAATCCGGATGTGATTGCAGCAGGAAACATTGGTTGCATGATGCAAATCGGATCTGCTGCTGGTATTCCGGTTGTCCATACGGTCGAGCTGTTGGACTGGGCCAGTGGCGGCCCGAAACCGCCTGCGCTGACGCAGGAATATGACCCAAAAGGTGAAATTCCTAGGCTTCGGTGACCGCTTGCCCTATTTCTGCCTTATCTTGCATTTAACCGTCGCTTTAGTACTTCTAGAATGCCAAAGGTAGGGAGCCTTGCCGTGCGCCGATGGGTTGCCCTTTCACTAATGTCTCTGACAATCGCAACTGCGGCATTGTCTCAGGACGCGCACCTGCGCAGCCTTGATTCCGGTGTCGATGCGCGCGATTGGGAGGCCGTGGGCCGACTTGATATTGCGGGAACAGGGTTTTGCACGGGTGCGCTCATCGCGCCACGTCTCGTTCTAACGGCGGCCCACTGCTTGTTCGATCGTGACACAAAACTGCGGATTGATCACAGCGAGGTCGAATTCCTAGCTGGATGGCGTAATGGTCGTGCGGGAGCATATCGCAATATTCGCCGCGCCGTGGTGCATCCGGATTATGTATATGATGGGGTCGTTTCATCTGAGCGCGTGCGAAACGACCTTGCCTTATTAGAACTTGACCGCGCAATCCAGAACACAACCATCGTTCCGTTCGAAACGGCTGCCCGCCCGCGACGTGGCGACAGGCTTGGGGTGGTCAGCTATGCCAAAGACCGTTCCGAGGCCCCGTCACTGCAAGAAGTATGCAGCGTTTTGGCACGTCAGGAAGGCGTTTTGGTAACCACCTGTTCCGTCGACTTCGGATCAAGTGGCGCGCCGATCTTTACCTTTGAAAACGGCGTGCCGCAGATCGTTTCTGTGGTGTCAGCCAAGGCGCAAGTTGACGGCCAACAGGTATCATTGGGCACGGCTTTGGGGACGCCACTTGCGCTTTTGCAGGCCGAGTTGGTCGCAGGAAAAGGCGTTTACCATAAGCCCGGCATCGAAAGGAAAACGGTTGACGCATCGGACCGTCGTCGCACAACGGGTGCCAAATTCGTAAAGCCTTAGGAAAAACGAAAGCGCATTTTGTGCCAGCACGACCCTCTTGAAACCGCATTTATTCATCCCCACATCAGTTTAACCAAGATGCCTAGATAGGGTTTTGGGAATGAAACAGGGGTCTGTCCGTTATGGAAGGCCTGAATATGTAAATCGCTCAAACGAGGATGAACACCTATGCGTAATTTTGATTTTGCACCACTTTATCGTTCCACTGTTGGCTTTGACCAGATTGCCAATTTGATGGATCGCGTCGCGACCAATGACGTCGCGCAAAACAGCTATCCCCCTTATAATATCGAAAAGTTCGACGACGATTCCTATCGTATTTCGATTGCGGTTGCCGGTTTCTCTGAGGCCGATCTGAGCGTCGAAGTGCGCGAGAAGTCCCTGATCGTGTCAGCCCGCAAGGCTGATGACACGACAGATAAAACTTACCTGCATCGTGGCATCGCCACCCGTGCATTTGAGCGCCGCTTCCATCTTGCGGACCATGTGCAAGTGACTGGTGCCGCCCATGTTGACGGTATGTTGAATATCGATCTGGAACGCCAAGTGCCCGAAGCGCTAAAACCGCGTCAGATTCAGATTTCAGGGACATCCCGTTCCATTGAAAAAGACGTCGTTGATGCAAAGTCTGTAAACTAAGCATCACCTAAGCGAGACGGATTTGACCCGGGGCATTGCCCCGGGTCTTTTTGATTGTGCCACGTTTGTGTAACTTGCTTTAGGTCACAGGTGTTGACTTAAATAACTGCCCGCGCCAGTGTGCACCCAAATCCAGCCGGGAAGGGGTCTGATATGTCCTTGCAAGAAATCTTTGCCACACGCTCCACACGGATGAAGGCGTCTGAAATACGCGAGCTTTTAAAGCTGCTGGATCAGCCGGATATCATTTCCTTTGCAGGGGGCATCCCTGACCCTGAGCTATTTCCAAAACAAGCGTTCCAAGATGCATTCGCAGAGGCATTGACTGGCCCGATGGCCGCGCAGGGGTTGCAATACTCCACCACCGAGGGCCACAAACCGTTGCGGGTCTGGATTGCCAAACAGATGCAAGATATCGGCATTCCTGCGACACCTGACAACATTCTGATCACGTCCGGCTCTCAACAGGCGTTGGATTATTTGGGCAAGCTCTTTCTGTCACCCGGTGACACCGCTTTGGTTGGTTGGCCCACGTATCTGGGCGCACTTGGGGCGTTCAATGCCTACGAGCCGCGGTATGACAAGCTGGACCCGCTCAGCAACCGTTCAGGTGCCGACTACATGGCAGAGGCCGAGGCTGCGGGCGGTAAAGCCAAATTTGCTTATCTGTCAGTTGATTTCGCCAACCCGACCGGTGCAACCGTAAGCCGCGCAGCACGCGAGCGTGTCATTGATTTGGCCGACGAGATGGGGATCGCGGTAATCGAAGACGCCGCCTATCAATCGTTGCGCTTTGACGGCGAGGCGATACCGCCGATCCTGGCGCTTGAGGCTGCGCGCAAGGGGGACGACATTGAGGCCTGTCGTACGATCTATTGCGGTAGTTTTTCCAAGACGCTCTCGCCAGGCTTGCGCGTTGGTTGGGTCTGCGCCGCGATGCCGGTGATCAGCCAGCTTGTGTTGATGAAACAGGCGGCGGATTTGCACAGTGCGACGCTGAACCAGATCGCGATTACCCAAGTTGCCGAACAGCATTTCGACAGCCATGTTGCCACGATCGGGGCGGCTTATACTGCGCGGCGCGACGTGATGCTGAACGCGTTGGATGAACACATGCCGGACAACGTCAGCTGGACCAAACCCGAGGGTGGAATGTTCATTTGGGTGACCTTACCGGAATCGCTGGACGGGGCTGATTTGCTGGCTGCATCGCTTGAAACCGAACGGGTTGCCTTCGTGCCTGGCCATGCATTCTTTGCCGATGGGTCAGGGCGCAACACGCTGCGACTTAGCTATGCAACTTCGGACGAAGCTAAGATCGCCGAAGGTATCAAGCGGTTGGGCAATCTGGTTACCAAAGCGCTAGCTGCCTAATCGAAAACGGGCGGCAGGATCATCCCGCCGCCCCTAGTTCATATCAAACCGACATGCAGATGTATTTCATCTCGAGGTAATCTTCGATCCCGTGGTGGCTGCCTTCGCGGCCCAGACCGGATTGCTTAACGCCGCCGAACGGCGCAACTTCGGTCGAGATGATGCCAGTGTTCACACCGACAATGCCGTATTCCAGCGCTTCGGCGACCTTGTATACGCGGCTAAGGTCTTTGGCGTAGAAGTATGACGCCAGACCAAAGATCGTGTCGTTGGCCATCGCAATCACATCGTCGACAGTGTCGAATTTGAACAGCGGTGCCAGCGGGCCAAAGGTTTCTTCGGTTGCGACCATCATGTCTTGGGTCACGCCTGTCATAATTGTGGGCGGCAGGAAGTTTCCGTCCATTTCACCGCCTTCGCCCAGAATGACGGTCGCACCCTTGGATTTCGCATCCTTGATGTGCTCTTTTACTTTCTCGCCAGCGGCTGGGTTGATCAGCGGTCCAAGGGTCACGCCATCTTCAAAGCCGTCGCCAACTTTCAGCTTCTCGACTGCCGTTTTCAGCTTTTCGGCAAAGGTGTCATAGACGCCGGCCTGCACATAAATGCGGTTCGCGCAAACGCAGGTCTGACCGTTGTTGCGGAATTTGCACAGGATCGCGCCTTCGACAGCGGCATCCAGATCAGCGTCGTCAAATACGATGAATGGTGCGTTGCCGCCCAGTTCCATCGAACACTTCATGACCTGATCAGCGGCTTGCTTCATCAAGATGCGGCCCACTTCGGTCGATCCGGTAAAGGTCAGTTTGCGCACGGCGGGGTTTTCGCAGAATTCCTTGCCGATGGCAGACGACGATGATGACGGGACCACGTTGAACACGCCCGCAGGAATGCCCGCACGTTCGGCCAGCACGCCCATAACGATGGCGGACAACGGCGTTTCGGCGGCGGGGCGTGCGACGAATGCACAGCCAGCGGCCAACGCAGGGGCGGCCTTGCGGGTGATCATTGCATTTGGAAAGTTCCACGGCGTGATCGATGCGGCAACACCGATGGGCTGCTTGATCACAGTGATCCGTTTGTCACGCTGGTGACCGGGGATGGTTTCACCGTACACGCGCTTGGCCTGTTCGCCCATGAATTCGATGAACGATGCGCCATAGGCGATTTCGCCTTTCGCTTCGGCCAATGGCTTGCCTTGTTCGGCGGTCAGGATGGCACCCAGATCATCCTGGTTTTCCATCATCAAATCGAACCATTTCCGCATCACGCCTGCGCGTTCCTTGCCGGTCCAAGACGCCCATTCCTTCTGGGCTTTCTCGGCTTTGGCGATCGCTCCTGCGACTTGGGCGCGGCTTAGGTTCGCCACTTTGGCAATCACATCGCCACGCGCAGGGTTCGTCACATCAAAGGTGCCGTCGTCGCCATCCACCCATTCGCCGCCGATATAGGCACGGGTTTCCAGCAGGCTGGGGTCTTTGAGCTTGGATTTCAGGTCTGTCTTTGCGTCAGTCATTTTGATCTCTCCGCTTTTGTTTGTGGAACCCAAAGCAACATTCGCTATGATTGTCTAGTTCCAGTTTGTTTCGGAGCGTTAATGGAGACCCAAATGCAGTTAGATGATGCTTATGCCAATGCCGCTTATATCGAGGGTGCAGAAGAATATCCGCCCCGCTGGCAAAAGGCGGCAGCAGCGTTCCGTAAAAAGCTGGGATTTCGGGCGCAAAAGAACATTTCATATGGCCCGACGGACCGTGAAGTGTACGATTTCTTCGAACCCGAAGGGGTTTCACGCGGCACAGTCATCTTTGTGCATGGCGGATATTGGAAGGCCTTTGCACCCCCTGACTGGTCGCATTTGGCGGCTGGTGCTTTGTCGCGCGGATATGCGGTTGCAATGGTTGGCTATGATCTGTGCCCCGATGTGCGCATCAGCCAGATCTCTGGACAGGTCGGACGTGCAATGGTTCATATCGCCAAGCGCACTCAGGGCACGATCGCGTTGGTGGGGCATTCCGCCGGTGGGCAGTTGGTTGCCCGCATGACCGACCCGCTCATCCTTCCCGGTGATGTTCGCGAACGGATTTCAAACATCGTGTCGATTTCCCCGGTGGCTGACCTGATGCCGCTCTTGCAGACTTCGATGAACGAGATCTTGAAGCTGGACGAGGCAGAAGCGACCGCTGAAAGTCCGGTAAACATGACCCCGCCACATGGGGTGAATGTGACGATCTGGGTTGGCGCGGATGAACGCCCTGCCTTTATCGAACAGGCCGAGCAGTTTTCCCGTGTTTGGGGGGCAAGATTGACCGCCGTCGAGGGGCGTCATCATTTCGATATCATTGACCTGCTCGAAGATCCCGAAAGCGATATGGTGAAAGCATTGCTGGGCATCAAGTGACCCCTTGATTGGTATGTGGAAATATGCGTAAGGATGCATGGGCTAGGACGATGGCGTCGTCCTGAAATTAAGCCTTTGCGTCCTGAACGCCGGGACCTTTCTGAAAAGGAGGGTCTGATATGACCAACCCATCAAAAGTTCTGCGCCCCGACATGTACCGCTTTCACAATGGCGAGAAATCTCCGCTGCCATTCGAGGCGTCCGAATACGAGGCGCGTCTGGAAGAATTACGCGAACGCATGGAAAGCGCCGGTACGACCGCTGCTGTTTTCACTTCGATGCATAACATCGCCTATTATTCCGGGTTCCTGTACTGCGCCTTTGGCCGGCCCTATGGGTTGGTGGTAACGGAAACCGAATGCGTGACCATTTCCGCCGGAATCGACGCGGGCCAGCCATGGCGCCGCAGCTTTGCCGATAACATCACCTATACCGACTGGCAGCGCGACAACTACTGGCGCGCCGTCGCCTCGGTAGCGGGCAAAGGCGGTGTGATCGGCTACGAGGGCGATCACCTGACCCTGATGCAGCGCGACAAGCTTGAAGATTTCCTTAAGCCCGTCGTCATGGTTGACCTGTTTGAAACCACGATGCGTCAGCGGATGCACAAGTCGGAGGCTGAGATCGCCCTGATCCGCCAAGCGGCGCAGGTGGCCGATGTCGGCGGATATGCCATTCGCGACGCGGTCAAGGTCGGCGCGCGCGAGATCGACATTGCCATGGCAGGCCGCGACGCGATGGAGCTTGAGATCGCCAAACGCTTTCCTGATGCCGAGTATCGCGACACATGGGTCTGGTTCCAGTCCGGTCTGAACACGGATGGCGCACATAACCCGGTCACTGCGCGCCAGTTGGAACGTGGCGATATACTGTCGCTGAACACGTTTCCGATGATCTCGGCTTATTACACTGCGCTGGAACGTACGATGTTCGCAGGCGAAGTGGACGCCGCCAGCCTAAGGATTTGGGAGGCCAACGTCGCTGCCCATGAATACGGGATGAGCCTGCTGAAACCGGGTTCAAGCTGTGCCGATATCACCCACAAGATCAACGCCTTCTTTGAAGAACGCGATTTGCTGCAGCATCGCACCTTTGGCTATGGCCATTCGTTTGGCGTGTTGTCGCATTACTATGGTCGCGAAGCAGGGCTTGAACTGCGCGAGGATATCGACACGGTACTTGAACCCGGCATGGTCATCTCAATGGAGCCGATGCTAACCGTTGCCAACGATCAGCCCGGCGCTGGGGGCTACCGCGAACATGACATCTTGGTGATCACTGAAGATGGCAACGACAATATTACCGGCTATCCCTATGGGCCTGAATTCAACGTCGTAGGTTAGAAAACATACCTAAGGCCCATGCGGGCTACCAAACAAGGTGGATCGCATGGGCACGCTATTAGGCGAAAACATCACCAAATGCAGCCGATTTTTCGCGTCAAGTAAGCTGCTTGACGCCGGAGAGCATATGTCTATTTTCCAACGTCAGCTAATCCAAAACTGACGCGATTGCCTATCACGCTTGCTGCTCAGACATTTCTTTAACTTTATCACAAGAAGTTTGAGTAGACGCATGAAGGCAACCTTGATCGAACAAGAGGAAATGCGGCTTGCTTTGCTGCGGGGATTTAACATCCTTGATACCGCCCCCGAGGACAGCTTTGACGAAATCACACGGCTGGCCGCCGATATCTGCGAGGTTCCGATCGCGTTGATATCCTTGGTTGATAGTGATCGTCAGTGGTTCAAGGCCAAGGTCGGGCTGGATATTCCGGGCAGCGATATTGAAAGCAGTATTTGCGCCCATGCCATCGCGGGTGATGATTACCTCGAGATCAGTGACACCAAGGCGGATTCCCGTACCACGGATAACGATTTTGTCACGGGCCACGATTCAATCCGTTTTTATGCAGGGGCGCTTCTTGAGGATGGCAAAAACCTGCCGCTTGGAACACTGTGTGTGCTGGATCAACAGCCACGCGAGCTGAATGAGTTTCAACGCAATGCGCTTCGGGTTTTGGCAAAGCAAGTTATGCGGCAAATTGAGCTGCGCAGGGCGCTGGCCGACGCCGAGATCCTTCGAAAAGAGGTCGATCACCGCGTCAAGAACTCGCTTCAGTCGCTAGAGGCGCTGATCAGATTGCAGGTACGAACCGAAAAATCACCAGAAGCCCGCGCAGCGTTGGATGCGGTGCAGGGGCGCTTGGCAACGATCAGCCGCCTGCATGAGGCGCTGTACCAGACAGATACCGGTGCCTGTATTGATGTGTCAGCGTTCTTGTCCAAAGTCGTGCAATCAACACAAGAGCAGATGCCGGAAGGCGTCACAGTCAGTTCACAGATCGAACATTGCCATCTGTCGTCGCGGTCTGCGTCGTCGGTCGGAATGATTGTGAACGAGGCAATGACCAACGCTGCAAAATATGCCTATTCTGATCGCAAACGCGGCACATTCAATGTGACGGGTAAACGCATCGACGGTTTTTATCACCTTAGTTGCATAGACGATGGCCCCGGTATTAACGGCTGCCGATCCTCTGATAGCGGACTTGGGATGCGTATTCTGCTAGCTGCGGCACAGCAACTGCGCGGCGAGCTGTTGACGCCAGAGCGTGACACCGGCTGCGAAATTACAGTCGTCTGGCCCGTCGAAGACTGACATACCCTTCGGCAGAGGCTTGATCCCTGTGCGGCAGGCGTCAAGACTGTTGGCGAAAACCGGGCCACGACAAAAAGGGGCGTTCAACTATGCTTGCACTACTTCAACTAATCGTTGTCGGCTTTGTTGTGTTGACCGTGATTTATGTCGGCCTGTCGATTTATTCCCGCCGTGTGCGACGCGGCAAGTTGCGGCAAAAATGGCGTGAAGGTCCACGCCTTGTGGATTTGGACAGTTTCGTGCAACGAGGGTTAAAGAGATACGACAGCTCGATCCGTCGCAAACTGATCTGGGGTGTCTATATTGTTCCAGTGGGGCTGATCGTGCTAATTATCTACCTCACCAACTTTCGATAAGGGAAGCCGACGCTATGGGTATTATCAAATGGGTGTTCTGGATCACGATCTGGACGGTCATAGCCGCGTTCTTTCACTATACGTTGCCGCAAGTCGATATTGTGCGGATCACCGACACTTATGAAAAACGGATCGATTTCGGCGAGAATTCGATCTTTTGGTCAAATGCGGATGTGGGCAACAACAATACCCTAAGCAATCGCGATGTATTCTTTATCCAAACGCGCCGCGCAAAAGGCGATGTGATGGTATACCGGAACGAGGATACAGGATGGGGCTGGCCGCCCTACTTCAAATTCGACACGACAAACTTGCAGGCAGAGGCGTCGGATTTGAAATCTGCCTCGGGGACGCCGCAGTTTGTGGCGCTAAAGCATTACGGCTGGCGCAACGAGTTCCTGTCGATTTTTCCAAATGCGATTTCCGTGCGACCAGTCGCCGGGCCGGATGTTTCAAAAGGCATACCATTCCTGAATATTATTATCCTGACGCTTTTTGTGGCCTTCATCTATGCGATTTGGGTGCGTTGGCGCAGGTTCAGACAAAAGCGGATTGATCCAACCATGGAGCGGATCGAGGATGATTTCGCAGAAAAGCAGGGGCGCTTTTCGAGCTGGATGGCGAGCTGGAAAAAATAACCGGAAACGACTGTGTTAAAGGGCAAAAGGGGGCCAGCCCCAGCCCTGCGGCCCCTTCCGGATATTTTTGAGCTAGCGAAGCGGCGATTAGTCCGCGCGAGCGATCATGCGGCCCATCGGGCGACCACCCAAGATGTGGACATGCAGATGGGGAACTTCTTGAACGCCATGTTCGCCGGCATTCGAGATCATCCGAAAGCCGTCGCCATCCATAAGGGTCACACCTTCGGATTTGCAAACTTCGGAAATCGCACGGATGTACCCGACGATTTCAATGTCTGATGCCTCGGCTGCGAAGTGGTCGAAGCTGACATAAGGTCCTTTAGGTATTACCAGCACATGGGTCGGGGCTTGCGGTTGAATATCGCGGAAAGCCAGCGCGTGGTCGGATTCAAATACCGTGTTATTAGGGATCTCACCGCGCAGGATTTTGGCAAATATGTTCTGATCGTCATAGGCGTAGGCCATGGAGTGTCCTTAGTCTGAAAACAGATAATGCGTTGTAGCGATTTCATGGGCTTTTTCTGGAGGAATCTGAAGGAAAGCGGCCAAGATATCTGCGTTCTCCGCTGTTGACGCGTTTTCGCGCATCCGTGCGTAGTGTTCGAATTGCGCGTCGCGTATACGGTCGGATTCAAACGTCATGTCATTGCGAATGGTTGGCAAGAGTCGCTCGAGTGTTTCCTCGGAAGTGCGTTCACCAGCAAGTCCGACCCGCATCGCATGACCGGCAAGATACTCATCCGAGAACTGGCATTCGATTTCCAGAATGCGCGTGACCGATCGGTCTGATGCAAAGTCGTTCAACAAATCGATGTTGCCCGGGTCCATGCAGACGATCAGACGATCGGTTTCGTAATAGTCAAACAGCATGCGCATCAACGCGCGCCGGTGACGTGTGCGTTTTCCAAGCGTGTTTTGAATGCCGCCGAGATCGGGCAGGGGCGTGCTTTCCTCGTTGAAGAGGTATTCAATCGACGGCAGGTTTGTCGTTTGACGGATGCGTTCAAGCACGCGTTTCGCAACGTGCCATTTCTTGCAGACGACGATCAGCAGTTCGCGCTCGCGGCCAAGTGTGCTTTCGGTTTCCCAAAAGCGCGTCGCAAATCGGCGACCGATCCGACCGCGCCCACTTAGGAAGTTGAACAGGCTGCGGCCTTCGTTGCTGATTTGAAATTCGACCCCCTGTGCCGTATACAACAAGCCAAGACGGCGTTTGAGGTCTGCAGCCTCGCTGCTGATCTTGCGTGCAAACAGATAGTCTTGGGCCAACAGCAGGTCGTAGTGATCGTTATAGAACGTCAACGGCATGCCGTAATCGGTAAACATCAGGAACGTCAGCGTGCGTGCACGGATCTCATTTTCGGGAATAACGTGACGCACGATGGTTTGAAAAAACGTTTCATCCGGAATCCAGGTGGTTCTGAAAAACCGCATGACATCCTTGCGCCGTTTGGTGAATTCAAGAACCATTTCAACGGTTTGACGGCGCAAACACCACCATTGGCTGCCGATCTGCACTTGAAGGTCGGCCGGAATTTCACGGGTCAGGCCGAACCTCTTTTGCAGACTGTACATCCAGTAAAAGCGCTTCTTTTGGGTGCGTTCGTTAAACCAATGCCGATAGATCAGGCGTTCTTCTTTCCAGCCTGTCTTGATCCAGTCGCTTTCGAAATAGTCAAAGCTCTCAATGAAATCGACGTCGTTATCGTCAAGGTAATTATGCGTATATTCCGCAGACTTGATCGCCATGCAGTCGCCTGACAGCATATAAAAATGAGTCGCACGCGGAAACGCGTCAATGGCGCTTTGCACCGCGTTCAAGGTGGCCTGGACCAACGACCATTCGCCCCATCCGCAGCGAATGCGCTTGCGGGCAAAGACCACGTTGGGGTTGTTCGACAGCGCGGTTGTGATTTGGGCAAAATGTGCTGGACTAGCGGAGGCGTCAAAGTGGATCGACATATAGTCACCGGACGACGTCAACTGCTCCGCCTGCTTGATAATTGCAGCCGGGTCTTTGTGACATAGAAGGATATAGGCGATTCTTGCCATGTGTGACTTGGTTGCTCTTTCGTGTATCGGCTCTAATTACAGATAAAGACGATCAGCGATTGAATAAACCGCGAATTTTTGGTTTTTTCAGACAGAGGCCATTATGTTGCCATAAACCATGGTAATAATGCCAAAAATTGAGGGGGCCGAGCAAAAGAATGGGTTTTCCAGGAACTTGGATGACGGAAAGTGAAAGCGTTGTGTACCGTGTGGTGCCCAAATGCGCGTGCTCGACCATTGGTCAGATCATGTTCTATTCGGATCATGGCAAATTTTTCGATGGCGATATTCACGATGCCAAGTCCGGTATGCACAAGTGGGCGCTAGAAGAATCGCAAGTTCCTATCGCCAGAAATGTGCAAAGTCACAGTTCCTATGCGTTTACCTGCGTGCGTAACCCCTACACGCGCATTCTAAGCTCGTTCTTTGACAAGATTTGCGGCATCCAACGCAATGGCAAGCGGTATCGGGGCAACCTTGTTCCGCTTTTGGTGCAAAAATACGGGATTGAGGTCGGCGGTGCCGATGGCAAGCAAGAGTTTGACCAAATCGCCAGCTTCCGTCGTTTTTTGCTGTTCGCGCGGGATACCATCCGCTGGCGCAGGCCGATGGACCCCGACATTCACTGGTCAGGTCAGGCAGGACATGTCAGCACGTTCATCGTGAACGGTGGCACCTATGACAAGATCGTTTGGACCGAAAGCTTTAACGATGGTATGCAAGACGTGCTGGACGCGATCAAAACGCCGCATCAGGTAAAGCTGGCAGACATCCCGCGTTTCAATGAATCTGAAGGGCACGGGCCAAAGCGCGCCCACCCTGTCGAGGATTATTTCGACGATCTGTCGATGCATTTGGTGCGTGAAATTTACAAACGTGACTTTGAGCTGTTCAAATATGATTTCGACAATCCGGGCAACAAGATGCCGATCGGTGAAATCGACTTGGCCGAAGTTCACGCAAAGCTGGGTGATTAATTACGGCCTTTCGAAAAGCTAGGACAGCAAAATCCCCAATGTTGAAGCATATTGAACGACTTGTCGCCCGGTACATGCTGGGCGCTGTCATGTCAGCCTGCGTTTTTGGCACTCCTTCGCATTCTTACCTAATCCGGTTCAACGGCTCGTAAGAACTTGCGCAATGCGTGCGGCGGCGGCACGGCTTCCCTTGGCTGACGGATGGATCATGTCGGGAGCGTGGAATGAACGGTCACCCGTTGGCACCATGTCTGCCAATGAAATGAACGTCACTCCCTGATCGCGTTGCGCCATGACTGCAATTCGGGCCTCAAGCGCATCGCCTTCTGCTTTGCAGTGTTCAATGGGGGACCACATACCGGGACTGCGCAGATAGCCGACGTAGGCGACCTTGGCTCCTGCGCGTCGGGCCTTGGACACCAACGCAGGGATCTCGCCGCGTTTGCCATCGGGGCTGATCAGCTTGTTCATCCGGCGCTTGCATCTCATGCAGCCACAGCCCAGCCACATGTCATTGCCGCCGCCATTGATAACGACCCAGTCCCAGGGGCCGTCGCGATACTGCTTTGAGATGTTGAGCCCAAGCGCCCCGGTTATCGGCATGATATAGCGGTACCTCGCGCCTGCGGTCGCACGGCTTTTCACGCGGGCACCCAGCGTTTTTTCCAGAAAGTTTGGCACGGCTTGCTTGGACTGAGAATGGGACGTCATGAGAGAATCGCCCATGACAAGAATGCGCAACGGCTCGTTTGCGTGGCTCATAGCCGCTGAAAAAATAACGATGGCGGCAGCCACGCTAAATTGGGCGAAAAAATGGCGCATTTAAGGTCCCCTCGGTTAACGCCAGTGAAATAAGGACGAAATCTGGCTTTTTTGTGAAATTACGTTCTCGGACTGGAAACAGCGCCGTGAATTTCGTGCACAATCCCAAAGGATTTAGCGTCGATCTTGCACGCGCGGCCTGTGCGCCCTACATCAACGACATGTCACAGGTGAAATCGTCTTCCAAGTCCGACCCCAACTATAAGGTCATCGCAGAAAACCGCCGCGCGCGGTTTGATTACGCGATCGATGATGATGTCGAATGCGGCATTATCCTTGAAGGGTCCGAGGTGAAATCCTTGCGCAACGGCGGGGCCAACATCGCAGAGAGCTATGCCGCGGTCGAGGATGGCGAGCTGTGGTTAGTGAATTCCTACATCGCGCCCTACAGCCAGGCCAAGACGTTCGGTCACGACGAACGCCGCCGCCGCAAATTGCTCGTGTCGAAAAAGCAGTTGTCGACCTTGTGGAACGAAACCCAGCGCAAGGGGATGACGCTTGTGCCGATGGTGATGTATTTCAATCACCGTGGAATGGCCAAACTCAAGATCGGCATCGCCAAGGGTAAAAAGCTGCATGACAAACGCGAGACAGAGGCCAAGCGCGATTGGTCGCGCCAAAAGCAGCGTCTGTTGAAAGACCATGGCTGACGGTCTGGAACTTATCGGTTATCGCTACAGCGTTTACACCCGCATCGTGCGCGCCGCCCTGATCGAAATGGGGATCGAGGCAACCTATCACGAGCGTAACCCGTTTGCAGTCACGCCAGACATTATGCTGCTTGAACATACCCCCTTCCGGCGGGTGCCTGTTTTGCGACATGATGATTTTACACTTACCGAAACCAGCGCGATTTTGCGGTATCTTGACGCAATCGGGCCCGGGCTTCCCTTGGTCCCCACCGCCCCGCATCAGGTGGCAAGAATGGCCCAAATAATCGCGATCACTGATTTCTATGGATATGTGCCGTTGGTGCGACAGGTTTTTTCGAACGCCGTGTTTGCGCCGTTGATGAACGAAAACGTAGACGCGCTTGCCTTGGCCGAAGGGCTGAAGAATGCAGGACCCGTGTTGCAAAGCCTTGATGCGGTTGCTGCCGAAGGGCTTCAATTGAATGGCACAGATATTACCTTGGCCGACCTGCACCTTGCGCCGATGATTGCCTATTTCACGATGGCAACACAGGGCGCAGCGATGCTTGAAGCGTTCCCGAACCTGCAGCGGTGGTGGCACAGCGTTGCAGATCGGCCCAGCCTGCTGCAAACGGACCCTTTCGCGCCATAAACCCGCCAAACCCTTGCCTGCCCTCGCCAGCAAGAGTAGGCATAACAAAACCTGTTCTCAAAGGGGGCTGACCCATGTCCGACGATCCTAAAACGCTTGTTTCAACCGATTGGCTGGCGCAACATCTCAAAGATCCAGACCTGCGCCTGCTTGATGCGTCATGGTATTTGCCCGACATGGGCCGTGACGCCAAAGCGGAATACGACGAAGCCCACATTCCCGGCGC